>Ga0315556_1001501_pt1 | contig 13989 bp, 12 predicted proteins | sample SalMarSW160310MG_FD_202112 | JGI IMG/M metagenome (GOLD analysis project Ga0315556, IMG submission 202112) | Salt marsh sediment microbial communities from the Plum Island Ecosystem LTER, Massachusetts, United States - Salt Marsh Sediment SW1603-10 ...
ATCAAGCCCAAGCGGCCCAGGACGGCTCTTTTCGAGCGTCGGGAACTGGCTGACTTACTGCGGTCAATTGGACTGAACAACACTCTGACACACCGCGAGACGGCAATGGAGATCATGCGTCGGAAGGCATGGGATATCGATGACCTCGATTTGGTTCGCCGGATTACCGAAAGCGTGAAGTCCGGTCGCAAGACTATGCGGCGAAAGCGGCAGGCGTTCGATACGGGTGTTTAGGCCGGTCTCTACATGGCTTGCGGGATCATGGGCGGGTGAATGGGGTAAAGGACGCCAATGGGCATATGGTGTGGGAGCGGCCATAAGGCCGCCACCACGTCATGGTTACGTTTTTTAAGCAGCCTCGTTCCAAGCTGTTACCAGCGCATTTCCGTCGACAAGGAGTTTAGTCCATGCCGCACTCTTGGCTTCGATCACCAATAGAAGGTCCTCTGTCCCGAGAATGGTTTTCACCTGATCACGAAGCTCCGCAGCCGTACCCGGGTATTTCACCCACCATACGGTTTCTAGGACCCGGCCGCGTTTTGCCGTCACGCGAGCCAGATGATCATCCATCTGCTTGTGAGACGGAATAGGACCGTTTAGGTCGTAGGAGATGATAAAGTTGGTCATGTCAGTTTCCTTGACTAGCCACCAAGGGACTTGACATGCGCAGCGAATACAAACAGTCTGTAGCCGTGTACACGCCCCGCCCTCGGTGGCGGTTTCTATAAAGGCCGACGCGCTCCAACGCGTCGGCCGCTCTGTTTGTCATAGAGAATCGTTGGACAAACGCGTCCATGGTTAATGCCGCGCAACCCATTGTCAAGACGCAAAAATCTGTGATGTTGCTTTTCTGTTCAAGTTATGCCGCCCGCTGCCAATACCCCGACCACTGACGACTGACTGGATGCGCCATCGCCAGCCCGGCAACCCGGTTTGCCAACGCACCGTTTGACAGCCTGCGGTGATCTTCCAGCCATGCTGCGTGGTCGGCGTAGGCGTGAAGGTAACGCGCGCTGACGTGGTGATGCTGGCCGCGCACCATGCGACGGAGACGGCTGAAATAGCTTTCAGCCCAATTAGTGCAAGCGCCATCGAGCGAGTAGGCTTCACTGTGATTGATCCGGCTGACCTGCCAGCCGTCATGCAAGCGGTCCCAATGGCTCGCTTCGTCGGCATGCATGATTGCGGTGCGGCTCACATATCGCTTGGCCAACTCGACGCCATCGGCTTCTTGCCGACGAACAAACGTCAATGTGCGTCCAGAACGCTTGCGGAAGGCCACCACGACGCGGCGCTTGCCGGTCTGGTATTCAGCAAGGCGACGGTCAACACGCTCTTCCTTGAGGTTCGCAGGCCGAATGTGGCCGCCGAAATAGGCACCATCAACCTCGACCACGCCGTCAAGGACAACGCCGTTGCGCTCAGAGGCAAGGGCCTCACGCAACTTGTGGGACAGAACGAACGCCGTCTTGTACTGGCAATCCAGATCACGCGCCAACTGCAAGGCGGCAACGCCCTTGGCGCCGTTCACGAAAATGCAGATTGCGGCCAACAGATCGGTGAAGGCCATCTTGCGTGAGGCAAAGATGGTCCCGCTGGTGACGCTGTACTGGTGGCCACAAGCCTTGCACTTGAACTTGCGCCGCGTGGCAATGTCATAGGCATCCAGGCACCCACAACGCGGGCAAACCGGATCGCCGTCAGTCTCGGACCAACGCAGATCGCAAAATGTCTTGTACGCCGCATCCTCGCCGGCCTGATAGATCGCCTTGAGGCTCAGGGTGCGGGCGGCGGCGGAAAGTAGAAAGTGCTGTGCCATAATGTACTATCTCCGATATGTCTGTATCAGATATAGTACGTTGACGTACTGCATACAAGGGCTTATGTATCGCTTGTGATACTTTTTTCACGAAAGGCGATACAATGCCCGAACGCACAGACTGGGAAGCCCGCGTGGCTAACCTCTTGAAATCCGAGTTAAAGCGCAAAGGCGTAACCTATGCGCAGTTGGTTCAAAAGCTGGCAGACATTGAAGTGGTTGAAGCCGAGGTCAATATCCGCAATAAATTGTCGCGGGGAAAATTCTCAGCGGTGTTCCTGGTCCAATGTTTGGTAGCGATAGGGGCGACAGAGGTGCGCTTATAGCGCTTGGGCTAATCCTTGCGGCGATTGTCTTTGTTGCCTGCATTTGCCAGCCAGGCGGCACCCCAGTATCCCAAGAAAGCAAGGCAAATGTAGAGCAATCCGGCCAAGACAATATCTCGGACATTGTCGCGCAACCTGTACTCAGCGACAACATATTTCACCCTTGGCGAGATTCCGTTGCTCAATGGCTCATGATGATTTTTGCAGCCCTCGCCACAGGCGTGAGTTTCTATGCTGTAATTCTGTTGAACCAGACCCTTGGTGCCAACCGGGATGCTGCCGGGGAAGCTGGAAGAGCGGCCGCCGCTGCGTTTGAGGCCAACGAAATCGCGAGAAAGATTGGCAGTGCGCAGACCAGACCGTATGTCGGTGTTTCTAATATGATCGCTCGATTTGAGGAAACGGGCCGTATCGTGATTTTCGCAGGCTGCAAGAATTCCGGAAGTAGTCCAGCAAGGCGTGTGTGGGCCACGCTTGAAGCACATCGGATACCATCTGGTTCTAATCCCAATAGGCACTTTTCGAAAAACAAATACGTCAGACAGGCCGATATCCATCCCGGAGATGCGCCGATAATCGCGGATTTTGTTCCATCCGATGGCAGCCAGACTCAAAGAGACGTAGTGGCCGGTTTGGCGATCATCGACGCTATCGGAGTCATAAGCTATCGAGACAATGCCTGGGGCATCCATCGCACGCTGTTCCATAGTGAACTCGACGTAACGAAATGCCCCAGGCACGAGAACGGCTCCTATACACTCGTGGGGCATCCCCGCGGCAATTACAGCACCTAGCAGCAGCCCTTTAAATGCAACCCGCAAAGCCGCATGAGGCTTGGTGCGTTTCCTACATAAGTCCGGATTGGCGTGCCCACCCTCCACCGTCATACCGGCACTTGATGCCGGTATCCATTCCGCTGTCCTCGCGGCTGGCTGAGGCTCTGGCGGAATGGACCCCGGGATCAAGTCCCGGGGTGACGAATTAGGGGGCTGAAGCAGTGAGGCGGATGGCGGTGATGGGGTCGGGCGCCGGTGCCGCGATGTTGCGCAGACTCACGTGAACAGGTCGACCTTTGCGAATTTGGTCACGTCGATGAGACCCACATCGGAGATGCGCAGTTTGGGGATCACCGCCAGGGCCAGCAGCGAATGCTGCATGTAGGCGTTGTTGAGGGTGCAGCCCATTTCCCGCATGGCGGCGGTGAGCAGGGCCGCCTTGGCAGCAACGACCTCGGCGCGTTCATCGGACATCAGCCCGGCAATCGGCATCTCGACCAGCGCCTTGACCTTGCCTTCAGACACCAGCACCACGCCGCCGCCGACCTCGCCCAGCGTGTTGGCCGCAACCGCCATGTCGGTTTTCGAGGTGCCGACCACGATCATGTGGTGGCAGTCGTGGGCAACGGTTGAGGCCAGCGCGCAGGGCTTCGCGTAGCCGAAACCGGAGACAAAGGCGTTGACCACGCCGCCGGTGGCGCGATGGCGCTCCACCAGCGCGATCTGACAGACGTCCTGATCGCTGTCCATGGCCACCAAGCCGTCAACAACCGCCAGATCCTTTTCAAGCGCCCGCGTCGGGGCCTGGTTCTCGATCACCCCGATCACCCGGGCCCTGACACGGTTGGCGGCCTGGGGTGCGGCGATGTCGAAGTCGCTCGCCTGAAGCACCTTGCCCAGTTTCACGGTGTGCTTTGCACTCGCGGGATAATCATAAGGGGCCATGTCGGCTTCCAGCCGGCCCGCAGCGGCGAGCCGCACGCCGCGCGCGTAGACGGCATCAATCTTCAATTCGGCGAGGTTGGAGACGAGGAGGAAGTCGGCGCGCCTGCCGGGGGCGATGGAGCCGAGGTCGCGTTCCAGCCCGAAATGCTGGGCGGTATTGATGGTCGCCATCTGGATCGCCGTTACGGGCTTCAACCCTTGCGCGATGGCATGGCGGACCACGCGGTCCATGTGGCCGTCATGCACGAGGGTGCCGGAATGGCTGTCGTCGGTGCACAAGATAAAGTTGCGCGGATCGAGGCCCTTTTCGGTCACCGCCACGATCTGGGAAGCGACATCGTACCAGGCCGAGCCGAGGCGCAGCATGGCCTTCATGCCCTGGCGGACGCGGGTGATGGCATCTTCAACGCAGGTGCCCTCGTGGTCGTCGGCCGGGCCGCCCGCCACATAGCCGTGGAAGGCCGGTCCGAGATCGCGCGAGGCATAATGGCCGCCCACCGTCTTGCCGGCCCGCATGGTGGCGGCGATCTCGGCGACCATCAGGGGATCATTGCCGGAAACGCCGGGGAAATTCATCACTTCGCCAAGGCCGATGATGTTGGGCCAGCCCATGGCCTCGACCACATCCTTTTCATCGAGGCTCGCGCCGGCGTGTTCGAGGCCGGGTGCGGAGGGAACGCACGACGGCATCTGGACATAGACGTTGATCGGCATCGCCATGGCCTCGTCGTGCATGAGGCGCACGCCCGGCAGCCCCAGGACGTTGGCGATCTCATGCGGGTCGATGAACATCGAGGTGGTGCCGTGGGGAATGACGGCGCGACAGAATTCCGTCACCGTCACCATGCCCGATTCCACGTGCATGTGGGCATCGCACAGGCCCGGTACGATATAGCGGCCGCCGGCATCGACAACTTCGGTTTCATCGCCAATGCAGTGCGAGGCATCGGGGCCGCAATAGGCGAACCGCCCCTCGGCCACGGCTATGTCGCTGGCGGGGATCACCTCGCCGGAATGGACATTCACCCAGCGGGCGTTTCTCACCACCAGATCGGCCGGCGAACGCCCCGTCGCCACGTCCACCAGTCGCGGGGCGACTTCGCTCCAGGTTTTCAGCATGACGTGCGGTCTTTCTTTCTAGTGCGCGAAAATGACGCCACTGGTTTGTGCCCTGAGACGCGGATCGTGCGACTTTACCAACACCGGGCGGCCGTCCAGCACCTCGCGGCAACGCTCCAGCGTCTCCAGTTGCAGCCGCTGCATGGCTTCAGCTGTATAGAAGGTGAGATGCGGCAGCATGATGACGTTGGGGCGCCCGAAAAGACTGCCCATGGCATGGCCCGTCGTGGCCAGCGGTTCATCACCATAGACATCGAGGCCGGCACCGGCGATGGCGCCGCTATCGAGCGCGGCGATAAGGGCGGCCTCGTCCACCAGGCCGCCGCGCGACACGTTGATGAGGAACGCCGAAGGCTTCATGGCGGCAAGCTCAGGCGCGGCGATGAGATGGCGGGTTTCACGGGTAAGCACGCAATGCAGCGAGACGAAGTCGCATTGCCCGAGTATGGCATGGAGATCGTCGCACTTTTCCACCCCGGCGGCCTGCATCCCGGCGGCCGGGACGTGCGGGTCGTAGCCCAGGACGCGGGCACGAAAGCCGGCGCCGGCCATGCGCGCCATGGAACGGCCGATGCGGCCCACGCCCACCAGCCCGACGGTCTTTTCCGCCATGTCGAGGCCGAGCCATGGGCCTTGCGGCCACAACCAGCCCGCGCCCTGCATGGCGCGATCCATGGGGATAAGCTTCTTGGCCAGGGCGATCATCAGGCAGAAGGCGCCCTCGGCGACGGTCTCCTCGGCATATTCGGGGATGTTGACCACCGGAATGCGCCGTTCACGCGCGGCGGCGATGTCGATGGCATCGATGCCGACGCCGTATTTGACGATGCCTTTCAGCTTCCGCGCGGCCGAAATCACAGCGGCGGTGATCGGCGTGTAGCACATGAGGAGAAGGTCGGCATCGCGCACCTGACGCGCCAGTTCAGCCTCATCGATGGCGTCGGCAAGCAGCACCAGTTCGGCGCCGGATTGGCGCAATTCGGCATCGAGCAGCGGACATTCGAGTTCTGCATCGGTGCGGACGATCTTCACCATGGCAGTCTTCCCGGTTCCAATGAGCGCGCCCGAAGGGGGGGATCGTCAATCCGCTGCGTCGGACTGCGGTTTCGGCTTTTCGCCGCGCAACGCCACGTAGATGGCCGGGATAACCAGCACGGTCAACAGCGTCGAGGAGGCAAGACCAAACAACAGCGAGATGGCCAGGCCCTGGAAGATGGGGTCGGCGAGGATGACGGCGGCGCCGATCATCGCCGCCAGCGCGGTGAGCAAAATCGGCTTGAAGCGGATGGAGCCCGCCTCCAGCAGCACGTCGACCAGCGGCCGGCCTGAGTCCTTTGACTGGCGAATGAAGTCGGCAAGCAGGATGGAGTTGCGCACGATGATGCCGGCAAGCGCGATGAAGCCGATCATCGAGGTGGCGGTAAAGGGGGCATGGAACAGCCAGTGCCCCAGCATGATGCCGATGAGGGTCAGCGGGATGGGGGTGAGGATGACCAGCGGCAGCTTGAAGGAGCCGAACTGGGCAACGACGAGGATATAGATGCCGAGCAGCGCCACCATGAAGGCCGCCCCCATGTCGCGGAAGGTCACCCAGGTGACTTCCCATTCACCGTCCCAAAGGAGGACCGGCTTGGCCTCGTCCTCGGGCTGGCCGTGCAGCTTGATGATCGGCTTCGCAAGGGTGCCCCAGTCCATCTTGTCGAGGGCGCGGGAGACCGCAATCATGCCGTAGACAGGGGCCTCATAGGCGCCGGCCAGTTCAGCTGTCACCATTTCAGCGGCGTGGCCGTTGTGGCGGAATATGGGCCACGAGGCGGGCTCGCGGGTCACTTTCACCACATCGCCCAGTTCGACGATGCCGCGCCCGCCGGGCAGCGCGTTGGCGGGCACCGGGGTGGTCAAGGCGCGTTCGTCGACCACCTGTTCGCCCTTCGGCAGGCCCATGCGGATGGCAATCGGCTGGCGGCCCTTGCCGCGATGCGAATAGCCGACGGTGCGGCCGCCATAGAGGGCGGAAAGGGTGTCGTAGACGTCGGCCTGATCGACCTTGTGGAATTCGAGATTTTCCTGGTCGACGGCGATGCGCACCCGTTCGGGACGGGTGCCCCATGAATTGTCGATGTCGACGATAAAGGGCACCGAGGCAAACGCCTGCTGGACCTTGGCGGCGACGGCGCGGCGGGTGGCGGCGTCGGGGCCGTAGACCTCGGCCAGCAGGGTCGCCAGCACCGGCGGTCCGGGCGGCGGCTCCACCACCTTGATGGCGGTGCCGGCGGGGGCATCGAGGCCGGCGAGGCGCTTCCTCAGATCGAGGGCGATCTCGTGGCTGGTGCGCGAGCGCTCGCCCTTGGGTTTGAGGTTGACCATAACATCGCCCATCTGCGGCTCGTTGCGGAGATAATAGTGGCGCACCAGGCCGTTGAAGTTGAAGGGCGCGGCGGTGCCGGCGAAGGTCTGCATGGAGATGGTTTCAGGTATCGCGGCGGCGCGCTCGGCAGCGTCGCGCAGCACCCGGTCGGTCGCTTCCAGCGATGAGCCTTCCGGCAGGTCGACGACCACCTGAAGCGCGGTCTTGTTGTCGAAAGGCAACAGCTTGACGGTGACGTTTTCGGTATAGAGCAGCGCCAGCGAGGCCAGCGTGGCGAGGCCGACGACCAGCAGGAAGGCCCAGGCGCGCGCCCGGCTGGCGAGGATGGGGGCGGCGACCAGCCGGTAGCCGCGCCCCAAGATGCCGCCGGCGCCGTGGGTGGAGGGCTTGTGGGGCCCATGGCTGGAGCGGCCGGCGATCTTCATCATTAGCCACGGGGTGAGCATGACGGCGACGAAGAAGGAAAAGATCATGGCCGCCGATGCATTGGCCGGGATGGGGCTCATGTAGGGTCCCATCAATCCGGAAACGAACAGCATGGGCAAAAGCGCCGCCACCACCGTCAGGGTCGCCACGATGGTCGGGTTGCCGACCTCGGCCACTGCGTCGATAGCGGCCTGCATGCGCGGGCGCTCGTCGCCCATGGCCCAATGGCGGTGGATGTTCTCGATCACCACGATGGCATCGTCCACCAGGATACCGATGGAAAAGATGAGCGCAAAGAGGCTGACGCGGTTGATGGTGTAGCCCATCATCCAGGCGGCAAACAGCGTCAGCAAGATGGTGGTGGGAATGACGACGGCCACAACCGCCGCCTCGCGCAAACCGATCGCCACCGCCACGAGGATGACGATGGAGACGGTGGCAAGGCCCAAATGGAACAACAGTTCGTTGGCCTTGTCGTTGGCGGAACGGCCGTAGTTGCGGGTGATCTTGAGGTTGATGTCGGCGGGGAGGATCTGGCCTCTCACCTCACCCAGGCGGCGCACGATGCGGTCGGCGATGGCGACCGCGTTGGTGCCGGGGCGCTTGGCAATGGCGATGGAGACAGCGGGGGTGCGTTTGAGGCCGCCCGCCGACTTGGCGATGTTGGTGACGATGGTCTCGTTGGGCGAGGTGCGCAGCACGACGGTGGCGACGTCGCGCACATAGACCGGGCGGCCGTCGCGGGCGGTGATCAGGATATTGCCAATCTCATCGGCGCTCTGCAGGGTCTGGCCGCCGACCAGCCCCACCTGCTTGCCGCCAATGCGCACGCCGCCCGCCAGGAACGACTTGTCGGCGCCGGCGATCTTGGCGGCAAGCTGCTGCAAGGTGATGCCGAACAGCGCGAGGCGCTGTGGCTGCGGCTCGACGGTGAACTCTTCGGGCTGCTCGCCGACGATATAGGTGAGGCCGACATCATCGAGCTTCGACATCTCGACCACCAGCTCGCGCGCCATCCTGGTGAGGTCGGCGGGGTTATAGCGGTCGGCCACTTGCGGCTTGGGCGAGAGGGTGACGACGACGATGGCCACGTCGTTGATGCCACGCCCGACGATCAGCGGTTCGGGAATGCCGTAGGGAATGCGGTTGAGATTGGCGCGTATCTTCTCGTGCACCCTGAGGATGGCGGCATCGGAGCTGGTGCCCACCTTGAAGCGGGCGGTAACGATGGTGCCGTCGTCCTTGGTCTGGGAATAGACGTGCTCGACCCCGTCGATCGACTTGATGATGGTTTCCAGCGGCTCGGTGACCAGCTTGACGGCGTCTTCGGCCTTGAGGCCGTCGGCGCGCACATGGATGTCCACCATGGGGACGGAAATCTGCGGCTCTTCCTCGCGCGGCAGCGATACCAGCGCCACCAACCCCAGCGCAAACGCCGCCAGCAGGAAAAGCGGCGTCAACGGCGAGGCGATGAAGCGGCTGGTCAGCCAACCGGCAATGCCGCGTTTCATGGTACGACGACCTTGTCGCCCACCCTCAGGCCGGTAAGCACTTCGGTCATCGGACCCTCAGGCGTGGTGAGGATCTCACCGGGGATGACGCTCACCTCGATCTTTTCGCTGCCCTCAAGGATGGTCACGAAGTCGAGGCCGTGGCGGGTGACGACGGCGGCAGGCGGTACGGCGATGGCCCGGCGGGTGGCGATGGGAAGCGACACCAGAGTGCGTTCGCCGACAAAGAAGCCGCCGAGGCCGGGAACTTCCACATCGGCCATGACACGGCCGTTTTCGATCTCGGGATAGACCGTGACGATGCTTCCCTTGAGGGTAGCGGCCGACTGGCCGGGCACCACGCCGCGCTTGGCCACCATGACCTCGCCACCCTTCTTGATGCCACCGGCGAAACGCTCGGGCAGCGCCAGGCGCAGGAAATAACCGCCGGTCGCCATGTTCGCGACCGTCTCGCCGGGCAAGATGACGGAGCCATCGGCGAGCGGCACCGTGAGGACACGTCCGCTGCCAGGCGCCAGAACGGCGCCTTCCCTTGCCTGCTGCACTACCACGGTGCGATCGGCCTCGACCGCCTTCAACTGGCTGTCGAGAACGTCGGCATTGGTTTGCGCCTGGTCGAGACTGCTCTTGGTGGCAGCGCCTTGCTGAAAGAGTTTCTGGGTGCGTTCGAGGGTGACGCGGGCGTTGTCGAGCTGGGCGCTGGCCGACTTGGTCTGGGCATCGAGCGCATCGAGCTTCAGGGCGAGCTTGGGATCGACGACATTGGCAATGACATCGCCTTCTTGCACCTCATCGCCGACCTTCACCGAAATGCCCTCAACGGTGCCGCCGATGCGGGCGCGCGCGGCCAGGGTGTCACGGGTCTGCACCTCGCCATAGACCGACTTCATCACCGACACGGTGACGGGCGCGACCTGGTAGTCGGCCGCCGTCGCCGTGACAGCCATAAAGGCGGCCGCGAGATAAAGCGACAAGAACATCGCCAATGCCTTGAGCACGCGGGTCCCCCCTCTGGTTCAGACGAACGCGGCCATCAGGCCGCAACGCATCAGTTGAACGCGGTTCCGGGCTTCACGCCCAGCACCTTGAAGATCATTGCCGCCGGGCAGAAGCGGGTGAAAGATGCCTGGATCATGTTGAGCCCGACAAAGGCATTCAGCAGGTACCAGTAAGGCGAGACGAACCAACCCAGCGCCAGCGAAAGCAGTACCATGAAGCCGGCAAAGGCCATAACAGCACGATCGATCGTCATCTTGCAGTTTCCTTTCGGTTGGCCGACAGGTTCATTGGACCATGTCGGGGCAGTAAATCCGTTTCAACGACAACAGCACATCATTGGCCTGTGGATCGGCAATGAAGTAGAAAAGCGTCTGGTTTTCCCGCCGGAAGCCGACCAGACCCTCGCTGCGCATGCGCGCCAGGTGCTGCGACAGCGCCGACGGACTGAGGCTTACCGCCGCCGCCAGCGCCGTCACCGTCATCTCACCCGCCGCCGCCAGCCGGCACAGCGCCAGAATGCGCTTTTCATTGGCAAGCAGCTTGAGCGCGCGGGCGACCGTGCCGGCCTTGGCTTCCAGCGCATCCATGACCTGTTGACGGTTTGACGAGTGCATATCCAATCATCCATATTTTAGGTTTCACTAAATTAGCGATCACTAAAATACATGTCAAGCCCTTCATGTGTCGATTTCCGTCGACGGATTGCGCCGCCCCCGATGCATAGCCTAACAAGGGCGCGGGCAATTTGAGGGAAATCAAGGCATGCGTGAACACTCCATTGCGGCGGTGCCGGGCGACGGCATCGGGACGGAAGTGATCAATGCCGGCATTGAGGTGCTGCAGGCGGTGGCGGCACGCGACGGCGGCTTTCGCCTCAAGGTGGAGACCTTTCCCTGGGGGAGCGATTATTACTTCGAGCACGGCCGCATGATGCCCGAGGACGGGCTTGCCACCCTGAAGAATTTCGATGCCATCTATTTCGGCTCGGCGGGCGATCCGCGGGTTCCCGACCACATCTCGCTGTGGGGCCTGAGACTGGCGATCTGCCAGCCCTTCGACCAGTACGCCAATGTGCGCCCGACCCGCCTTTTGCCGGGCATCGAGGGGCCGTTGCGCGATGTCGGTCCCGGCGACCTCGACTGGGTGATCGTGCGCGAGAACACCGAGGGCGAATATTCAGGCGCCGGCGGGCGGGTGCATCGTGGCCACCCCCACGAGGTGGGGCTCGATGTCGCCGTATTCACCCGCGCCGGGGTGGAACGCATCCAGCGCTTTGCCCTCGAGCTTGCCCGCTCGCGCCCGGCCAAGCACCTGACGCTGGTCACCAAGTCCAACGCCCAGCGCCACGGCATGGTGATGTGGGACGATGTGTTCGAATTGGTGAAGGCGGATTTCCCGGGTGTCAAAACCGACAAGATGCTGGTCGATGCCATGACCACCCGCATGGTCCTCAACCCCAGGTCCATCGACGTGGTGGTGGCGACCAACCTGCATGCCGATGTGTTGAGCGACCTGGCGGCGGCGCTGAGCGGCAGCCTCGGCATTGCCCCCACCGCCAATTTGAACCCCGAGCGGGCGTATCCTTCGATGTTCGAGCCCATCCACGGTTCGGCCTTCGACATCATGGGCAAGGGGATCGCCAACCCGGTGGGCGCCTTTTGGTCGGCCTCGATGATGCTGGAACACCTGGGCGAGCGACAGGCCGCCGCGGGCCTGATGGACGCCATCGAGTGCTATACGGCATCGGGCAAGACCCGACCTCGCGACCTCGGTGGCAATGCCACGACCGATGAGGTGAAGGACGCCATCATCGGCCTGATCGAGGGGCGCAACGCATGACGGCGAAAAGCTGGTCCGACATCACCATCCAGTTCGCCCACCCCGCCTATCGGCTGGCCGAACGCTTTGCGGCGCGCCATACCGGCATGGCGCATTTCCAGAGCCACGACCGGGCCGACCTCAAGGCGCGCATCGGTGAGGCCGACGTCCTGGTCATCTCCGGCTTCTGGGACAATCGCCTGCTGGAAGATGCCGCGAAACTGCGCTTCATCCAGGTGTGCGCGGCGGGCTACGACGCCTTCGATCAGGATGCCCTGAAGGCGCGCGGCATCCGCCTCGCCAATGCCTCGGGCGTCAATGTCAACGCGGTGAGCGAGCACGCCATGGCGCTGGTTCTGGCCTTCACGCGCAAGCTCGGCGAGGCCCGCTACAACCAGAAGAAGGCCTTCTGGCGCGGCATGATTTCCGACATCGCCCGACGCGAGGACGAACTGCCGGGCAAGACCATGCTGATCTATGGCCTCGGCGCCATCGGCACGCGCCTGGCAAGACTGGCGCGCGCCTTCGGCATGCGCGTCATCGGCATCAAGCGCGATGTCGCCCAGGGCAATGACGCCGTGGATGAGCTGCACAAGCCGGAAGCGCTCATGGCGCTGTTGCCGCAGAGCGATTTCGTGGTGCTCACCTGCCCGCTGACGCCTGAAACCCGCGGGCTCATCGGGGCAGCGCAATTCGATGCCATGAAGCCCACGGCGGTGCTGATCAACGTGGCGCGCGGGCCTTGCGTCAATGAAGTCCAACTCATTGAAGCGCTGCATAGGGGTTTGATCGCCGGGGCGGGCATCGACGTGACCGAGAAAGAACCTCTGGATGCCGCATCGCCGTTGTGGGGCATCGACAATGTCTTCCTCACGCCCCACACCGCCGGCGAGACGCAGACTTACGAGGAAAGCGTCCTCGACATTCTTAAGGAGAACCTGAAGCGGCTTGCCGAAGGGCGGAGCGACCTGTTGAAGGGGATCGTCTGACACTGCAATGTCATTGCCGGATTCATCCCGGCAATCCATAACCCCCGCGCTCACCATCCGGGCAAGGCCGGTGGTTATGGATGCCCGCAACAAGTGCGGGCATGACTGGGGAAAGGCCGGGCTCCATATCTCCGCCTAGAAGGCAAAATCGCGGAAGACGCGGGTGATGTCGCCGTGCCAGTCGCCGTGATAGAGCGCCAGCAGATCCTCGGCGTTGGTTTGCCCGGAGGCGACGATCTCATCGAGGGCTTCGAGGAAATGGGCTTCTGAACGGTCGTAGACGCCGAGCCGGTGGCGGGCCTCCAGCCCGTCGCGGGCAATGGCCAGCACATCGCGGGCGACATCGAGCAACGGCCGTCCGGCAATGCTCGCCTTGAGCGCCGTTTTGGGGACGGCATCGCGCATGGCCTGGCGCTCGGCGGCACTCCAGCCCTTGACCAGTTCCCAGGCGGCATCGAGAGCGGCATCGTCATACAGCAGCCCGACCCACAGTCCCGGCAGGGCGCACAGCCGCCGCCACTGGCCAGAATCGGCGCCGCGCATCTCCATGTAGCGCTTCAGACGCACCTCGGGGAAAATGGTGGTCAGATGATCGCCCCAGTCCTGCAAGGTGGGGCGGACGCCGGGAAGCTGCGGCAGCTTGCCTTGCATGAACGCGCGGAAGCTCTCGCCCGACACGTCATGGTAGGTGCCGTCGCGGTAGACGAAATACATCGGCACATCGAGGGCATAGTCGACATAACGGCCAAAGCCGAAGCCCTCCTCGAAGGCAAAAGGCAGCATGCCGGTGCGGTCGGGATCGGTATCGCGCCAGATTTCCGAGCGGAACGACAGATAGCCGTTGGGCTTGCCTTCGGTGAAGGGCGAGGCCGCGAACAGCGCGGTCGCCACCG
>Ga0315556_1001502_pt1 | contig 13986 bp, 9 predicted proteins | sample SalMarSW160310MG_FD_202112 | JGI IMG/M metagenome (GOLD analysis project Ga0315556, IMG submission 202112) | Salt marsh sediment microbial communities from the Plum Island Ecosystem LTER, Massachusetts, United States - Salt Marsh Sediment SW1603-10 ...
TACGGTTGCTGAAGGGCGTTTGCGACCGCCAGGCGAGGCCCCTTCCCCCATTGTCATCTGATTGTAACTCTTAACACTACCGGGCGGAACATTCAAGAGCCGTGGCATCGTGGATCGCCCGCCCCCGGGACTCTTTCGCAGATTCGGTTATGCTGATACTCTGAACGTGACGATGGGAGTCAGCCGATGATACGTCTTGTCGATATCGTTCTGGCCTGTGCCGTTGTACTTACGTGCGCATTTGGCGCATGGGCCCAGAAGCCGGATGACAATTACACCGCCACTGTAGTTTCGGCCGCCCGTCCCCTCCGCGACGGACGCTATGCCCTGGCCCTTCAGCGGGCAGGGGAGGGATTGAAAGCGGATCCGGGTAATCCCATTCTCGCAGGCTTCAAGGTGAAAGCGCTCATGGGACTGGGCCGGTATGAAGAGGCCATTTCGCTGGCTGTTCGGGAGGCCGTCAAGCACCCGGAATGGCCCGTTCTCAGGCTCCTGGCGGGCGACTGTGCGTTCCAGCTCGGAAACCCCGCTCTCGCTCTGGGCCAGTGGTCCCTTCTCTACGGTAGGCCGGACATGGCATGGAAGTCCGACGCATACCAGAGGTCGGTCGAGGCGCTCCTGGCTTCAGGCAAGCGCGCCCAGGCCCGGGCCCTGTTGAGGGAGGCCGAGGCCATGCCGAACTGCGGTCCGGCGGGGCTGCTGGCGCTCGAGTTGGATCTTACGCGCTCGGGTCCGAAAGGCTCGAGACTGCTCGACCGGCTGGCCCGCCTGGACCCGCGCCACAGAGCCCGGTACGGCGCGCTGAAGAGGCTTTACGAAGCGGTTGGCCAGGCAAGCCTCTTCGAGGAGAAGGGCCCGCCTCAAAGCACCGCGGTGATCAGGCTGAAGCGTCGCAGAATGCAGTTGGCGGGCGGCGAGCTGGGTCATGCCCGCGGATTGGCCTTCGGCGGGAACGTCTACCAATACACCATGACAGCAGGTCCGTCACGGAGTGTATCCGATGTCTACAGCGCCCTGTCCGTACCCGCTGAGGTGGGGATCGCCGGGCGGCGCTGGTTTCTCGTCGACTCGGGGACGTCGGCCGTATTCATCACGCGCCGGCTGGCGGACAGGCTCGGGCTCCAACCCGTCGCTCCCGTCGTCTACGCCAATCCGGCCTTCGGATGGGCCCGGCACACGTGGTGGGTGCTCATCAGGAAGCTCCGGGTCGGGGACATCGAATTTGGCAACGTCCCGGCGGTGGTCATCGAGTCGGACTCTGGATTCCACAAGGAGGCCGATGGCATCCTGCCGATCTCGCTGTTCCGGAGGCACGGCGTGGTTCTGGATCAGGCCGCCCGGAAGCTCACCGTTGTTCCACCGCGCACGCCCTGCGAGCGCGCTCTTGGGTCCGGGGCGTTCCGCCTGCCCTCGCTCTGGTTCGGGGGTGAACCCTACGTCCGGATAGGCGTGCAAAACGGGGCGCCCCGCTTCTTTCTACTCGACACCGGGGCGAACGGGAGTCTCCTCGGCAAGAAGTTCCTGGGACTGCTGGGGCTGTCCGTTGACCGGACAAAGTCCGGTTCAGAAGTGGCCGGCGTGGTCGGCAGGACCTATCCCGATCTCGTCAAAAACGTCTCCCTCGCCGTCGGGGGGCGCCGCTGGCGGATTCCCGAGTGCTACGCGGTCGAACTGGAGCAGAACTGGCCGGTGCAGTATTGCGGGATCATCGGGCGGAATATCCTGAGGCACTACAGGATCTATTTCGACTACACCGGAGGGACAGTGGCTGTGCAGCCCGTTCCGAAAAGGAGATGAAGTTCCATACCGCGTGACGCCCGCCCCTGCGGGTGTCCCGGCGCCCACCCGCCCGGCTTGTCCCCCCGCACCGCATGGTGTATTTTTGAACCATGTCAGAATTACCTTCGAAGATCGGAAGATACGAAGTTTTGGCCATCGCTGGCCGCGGTGCGATGGGAGTGGTCTACAAGGCCAGGGACCCCCTCATCAACAGGATCGTGGCCATCAAGATAGTGTCGCTTTCCGCCCTCCTGGGTGAAGAGCAGAGGAAGGAGTATTCGCTTCGCTTCTCAAGGGAGGCGCAGGCCGCGGGCAACCTTCACCACCCTGGTATTGTGACTATCTTCGACGTGGGAGAGGAAGAGGGGCTTCCGTACATGGCCCAGGAGTACATAGAAGGCCGGAGTCTTTCACAGTGCATCAAGGAGAAGCAGGTCCTTCCCCTCGGACAGGCGATCGACATAGCTCGCCAGATTGCCGCCACCTTGGCTTACGCCCACCGCGAGGGGGTCGTTCACAGAGACATAAAACCGGACAACATCCTCATCGACAAAGACGGCCGCGCGGTCATCACCGATTTTGGGGTGGCGCGTCTTTCTTCCAGCGAGCTCACCCGCACTGGGGAAGTCCTGGGTACCCCCCATTTCATGAGTCCGGAACAGGTTCTTGGAAAAACGGTGGACGGCCGGAGCGACCTCTTTTCGCTGGGGGTCGTTCTGTACGTCATGCTGACGGGAAAGAGGCCCTTCTCCGGCGATACGATTTCCTCCATATGCTATCAGATCGTCCACGAGGAGGCGCAGCCCCTGCCGGCGGCCAAGGGGCTGCCACCTGAAATAACCGAGATACTGCGGAAACTGCTTGAAAAGAACCCGGAGGATCGGTTTGCCGACGGAAATGAACTTCTAGCGGCGCTCGATGTGGCCGTCGAACCGACACTTTCGGTCGAATCCGGGACCCTCGCCATGGAGGACCCTACGCGGCTGTCCACGCCCTCAGCGAAAGCTGCGGGGACCCCGGCGCCGGTTTTAGCGGCGCCGGAAAGGGGAGGCAGGTCGCCCATTCTTTCAAGGAAGCGCCTCACGTTGATTTTCGTCGCGGCGGTGGCCTTGATCGTCCTCGCCGCCGTAGCCGGCTTCCTCTCCGCCGGGCGCCTTCGAACCCTGTTTAAACCGGGGGCCGGGGTCGCGGATGTTCCCGGTGGAACAGCCCAGTCCGCATCCAATGAACCAGAGAGCCCCCCTGAACCAGGGAGCCCTCCGGTTCCGGCGACCGCGAAAGAGAGGAAGCCGAAGACTGCAGAAAAGGTCCCGCGCAAAAGCGGAAAATCGCCTGCAGGCAGCTCGACAATAAAGGGTCGGGCCTCTGCCGGAGCAACGGCCGGCTCTTCGCGCGGCGATGCCGGGCAGAGGACACGAACGGCGGGGCACGGTGTCGAGAAGGAGGCCGTCGCGCGCCCGGCGGAAGCCCACGTGGGACTTATCGTCGAGGGGACGATGCCCCAAGGGGTGTTCAGGGTTTACGTGAATGGCAAGCTGAGACTGGATGAACGCTTCGGTAAAATTGTGAACCCGGCCAGGCCGAGGCGCAGAGGTTTCCGGATCGTAAAACACATGAAGATTCCGCCCGGCGAGTACAAGCTGAGGTTCGAACTCGTGTCTCCTCGGCCGAGGCTCTTTTACGCAAACGGGGCCTACAACCTCAAGGCTGTCCCCGGCGGCGAAACGGTGCTCAAGATCGAACCCAGACGCTTCCCTGCGAGGCTCAAGGTCACGGAGATACCTGCCGGCGAGAGGAGACCCCCCGGATGAAGCCGGGCGGACAGACGCCGGGTTTGCCGAAGCGGGCGTTCCCCGCGCCGCGCCTGACGATTTCTCTGTCAGGGACGCGCGGGGCACGATGAGTGAGGTCTCTTCGACATGGGGGTGAGTGGCGATATTCCTCAACAATCAGGCACGGTCCGCCAGCGGTTCACCGGCCCGGAAGAGGCCGCCCTTTCCAGCCCATGTCGAGCTATGCCGATCAAGGCCCTGGGACCTGGCGGCGCGGCGGGGCCGGAAGCCGTCGCGCAGGGTCGGCCGTCCCGGCGCTCGGATCCGGATGAATGAATGGAAGACAGCAGCATGGAGGAGAGCATGACCGATCAACAGGCGGATTCCTGTGCGGGGGAGATAGAGACCATCGGCAGCGGATCTCTCGAAGCGGCGGCGGGTGAGGACGTCGTCCGTTTCGAATCGCTCACCCGTACTTTCGAAGACTTGACGGCCGTGAGCAACGTCGACCTGTCCGTGGGAGAAGGGGAATTTTTCGGCTTCCTGGGCCCCAACGGAGCCGGGAAGTCAACGACTATCAAGATGGCCATCGGCCTCTTGAGGCCGACGAAGGGGAGAATACGGATATTCGGAATGGATCCCTACGAGCGGCCGCTGGATGTGAAGGCACGGATAGGGGTGGTTCCGGAAGAAGTCCCCCTGTACGACAGACTGACGGGGCGGGAGGCGCTCGAATTCGCGGGCAGAATACACCTCCTGAACGCGGATACGTCCAGGGAACGGGCCGACGACCTGCTCGAATGGCTCGGACTGGAGGACGCCGCGTCCTCCCTTATCGTGGACTATTCTCAGGGCATGAAGAAAAAACTCGCCCTGGGATGCGCGCTCATTCACAGGCCAAAACTCCTGTTCCTGGATGAGCCTTTTTCGGGCATTGATCCCATCGCCGTGAAGGGCATCAAGGATGTCCTGACCCGGATGGTCAGGGAAGGTGTGACGATCTTCTTTTCGTCCCACGTCATGGAACTCGTCGAGCGTCTTTGTACGCGGGTGGCCATTCTCCACAAGGGATCGGTCCGGGCCGTCGGATCGCTCGACGAACTGCGTGCCGCCTCCGGCCTCGGAGATGACGCGTCCCTCGAGGACGTCTTCGTGAAGGTGGTGGGGATGGATCCGGGAGACGGAGGCGCTCAATGGCTCGTCTCGTGACCGCGTCCGGGGGCGGAGTTCCATCGCGGCTGGGGATCCTGATCAGGCTGCAGCTTATCATCGCGTGGAGGCCCGCCAAGAGAGGCAAAATCCCGGAATATCTCGCCATCGGTTTCGTGGCCGTCCTTCTGGGTGCCCTGGCCTTGGGACTGGCGGCCATCTCTTTCTTTACGCTGCTCAACTTGTCGGACGCCGCGGCCGGCGGCCCCAGGATCATGCTGATCGGCGGGTGCGCGCTTTTCCTGGCCTACCTGTTCATCGGGCTCTTCCAGGAGGGCGTGGGCGGAGGCGTGGACCTGAGCCTTCTGTTTCACATGCCCGTATCTCCGGGCGAGATGACGCGCGCCGACCTGCTCTCGCGTCTCATTAGTCCCTGGGCGCTCCCACCTCTCGGCTTTTTTGCCGGGTGCATCGCCGGGGTCATGGCCAGGGGGCATTTCCTGTTCGGCTGTGCGATTTTTCCGGCGGCCATGCTGTGGTACCTCCAGACTTTTCTGACCCTGATGGTCGGCGACCTTCTTCTCTATCATCTCAGGCGGTCGAGACGGTTCGTGGAAATGATGGGATTTCTTGCAATGCTCGCCTTTATGAGCTGGGTCGTTCTGCAGAACACGGTGCTGGTGCGTTCCAGCGCAGACGGCGGCGGGCACAGACTGATCAAGATGCTGGCTGATTACTGGGACGGGGCGCGCTATCTCGTTTCACTTCTCCCGGGCGCCTCGGCCCTGTCCTGGACGGCCTGGGGGTGGTACGCCCCGGTGGTGCTCGCCACCGCCGTGGGCACCGTCGCAGGACTCTACGGCTTGTCGGGCCTTCTCCTGCGACGGCTTATGGAGGAAGGAACGGCCAAGACGGCCCGACGTCGCGGCGCACCGACCGTGAGAAGGGCGCTCAAGAGGCCGGGATTGATTGAGAGGCTTCCCATGTGGCCCTTCATTCTGAGAGACTTCCGCTACCTCTCAAGGGACCCCTACCTGAAGACCATGGTCCTCGGAATGGTGATGGGGCCCGTGATCATCCTGGCGGTTCTGGCAGGTCCGGGCGGCAGGCTGGGCATGCACTTTCTGCACTACGGGGCGCCTTTCCTCCTGCTCATGTACTGCTCCCAACTTTCCAACAACCACCTGGGCCTTGAGCGTGCCGGCCTGCTCAATACACTCGTCTCGCCGGTTCCAAGGTGGCGGCTGCTTCTCGGGAAGAACATGGTTCTCATGGCTTTCTATCTCCTGCTGATGTGCCTGCCCGTCGGTCTCCTCGTGTGGCGGAAGGCATCGGCTTTCGACATCGCGTCGGATGTGGTGCTCGCGGTCGCTCTCGCCCCCATCTACTTTGGCCTCGGCAATTTCTTATCGATCCTGATGCCGGTCCCCATGGCGCCCAAAGGGAAGAGGCTTCGCGCACAGGTCCCCATGGGACGGATGTTCATGCTGGCCATCGCACAGATCGTGCTGTTGGGATTGGCCGGGCTGGCCGCGGCTCCCCTGTTCCTCGGGCGTTTCGCGCTTTCCTATCTGGGTGGTGGTGCCTGGCTGGCGGAGGTCGCCGGCGGTGCCATGATCCTGTACGGGTTATTGATCTATGCGCTGCTCCTCGGGGGTGCGACGAGGCTGATGCCCCGGAGGGAGCCGGACATCTACGAGGCGGTTCTCCGGTCGGAAAGTTGAATGGAATATAGCCCGGGCGGACCGGTTGTAACAACGATGTGCAAAAATCGGAGCATCGAATGAACGGGGCGCGGCGAGGGAAGTAGGCATATGTCGAAGAAAGAGCCCACCGACAAACATCTTTCTCTTTCTGAAGTACATGGGTCGGTGATCGTGCCGCGCAGGGGCCACATCCTGAGGCGGATATTCGCCGTCGCCGGCCCCGCCTATCTCGTGAGCGTCGGTTACATGGACCCCGGCAACTGGGCCACGGACCTGGCCGCCGGGGCTCAGTTCAACTACACCCTGATCTGGGTTCTCCTGATGTCCAACCTGATGGCCGTATTGCTCCAGAGCCTGGCGGTGCGGCTTGGCGTGGCGCGCGGGCTGGATTTGGCCCAGGCATGCCGGACGGAATACCCCAAGGTCGTCAACGCGGCACTTTATGTGCTCTGTGAGTTAGCAATTACGGCTACGGACCTGGCTGAGGTCATAGGTTCGGCCATCGCGTTGCAGCTTCTGTTCGGATTGCCCCTGGTATGGGGCGTGCTCGTCACGGGCGCCGACACCTTCGCACTGCTCTTCCTCAGCCAGTTCGGCATCCGTAAGATGGAGGCCCTGATTATAGGTCTGATCAGCGTGATAGGCCTTGGTTTCTTCGTGGAGATAGTGCTGGCCAAGCCTGACTGGTCAGGCGTCGCAAGGGGATTCGTTCCGGCCATTCCGAACTCCACGGCGCTTTTCATCGCGATCGGGATGCTCGGCGCCACCGTCATGCCGCACAACCTGTACCTCCATTCCTCTCTCGTTCAGACCAGGCGGATTGGCAAGGGCATGAAAGAGAAGATGCAGGCTCTAAAGCTGAACACCCTCGATTCGGCCATAGCGCTGAACATGGCCTTCTTCGTGAACGCGGCCATTCTCATCATGGCGGCGGCCGTCTTTTATCGGACCGGGCATAGGGAAGTCGGAGAAATCCAGGACGCCTACCGCCTCCTCGAACCCATCGTCGGCGCGGCCATCGCGCCGGTCGCTTTTGCAATAGCCCTGCTGGCTTCGGGCCAGAGTTCGACCATTACGGGAACGCTCGCCGGGCAGATCGTCATGGAAGGGTTCCTGAACATCCGTATTCCTCCGTGGGTCAGGCGCCTGATCACCCGCCTTCTTGCGATCGTCCCGGCGATCCTGACCATCATATATTTCGGCGAGAGGGGTACGGGAACGCTCCTCGTTCTCTCTCAGGTGATCCTGTCTCTGCAGTTGCCTTTCGCGATCATCCCGCTCATTCACTTCGTCTCGGACCGCGGAAAGATGGGCGGTTTCTCCATAGGGCCGGCACTCAAGATCCTTGCATGGGTCACGGCGCTGGTGGTTGTCGTGCTTAACGTCAAGCTGGTCATCGACTGGGTGGTTGGATGGGCGGGATCGGCAGGAGCCGCCAAGGGATGGATCTACGCCGGAGCTTTCCTGCTCAACCTGGTTATCGCGGGCCTTCTGTTTTATGTTACTTTCAAGCCTTGGCTGGGCACGCTCCTGAGGCTGGGGCGTCCCGACCGGAGAGTGGGGATTCACGCCCCCGAGGAGACCCTGTCGCTGGGAGACCTGTCCGTGCCGTACAAGAAGGTCGCGGTGGCCCTGGACTTTTCGGGGCGCGAGACCGAAATCCTGCGTGAGGCGCTGCGCTTTGTGGGCGACCAGCGCCCGCACATCGCGCTCATGCACGTCGTCGAAAGCGCAGGCGCGCGCTTTCTCGGGCGCGAATCGGCCGACGTGGAGAGTAAGAAAGACGAAGAACGCCTTGCGGATATCGCCGGGTCCCTCGAAGAGATGGGTTTTCAGGTCTCTACGCACCTCGGCGTGGGCAAACCGGTGCGCGCGCTGACCGGGATGATCGAGGCCGAGGGGGCGGATCTCGTCGTTCTGGGCGCGCACGGACACCGTTTCTTCCAGGATCTGCTCTTCGGATCGACCGCCGACGCCCTGCGCCACCGTGTCAAGGCCAGCGTCCTGGTGGTGGGGAAGAGGGCCTGAACGCACTACCCACGTACCGGGAGGGGATCACCCTCAATCCACGGGCGCCCTGGCAACCTGATAGCGGCGCGCCCGCAGGCCCCTATGGTCCGATCTCCTTGAAGGTACCTTCCTCTACAACGTACATGCTGTACGGCGCTTCGGTGGGATCGCCCTTTTCGTTGAAGCGCATAAGCCCGAAGAACGTTTTGAACGTCATGCGGTGGAGGGCCTCGGAAATGGTCCGGCCGTTGAGCGGCACCCCCGCCTGGGCTATGGCATTGAAGCCCACGTCGGCCGCCTTGTATCCGAAAATGCTGAAGGGGCCGGGCTCGTTGCTGTACTTCTTTCGGTATGCCGCCAGGAAGTCGCGGGTGTTGGTGCCGGGAAGCGTGCTCAGGTCCGGGTAGAAGGTCACGATGGCCCCGGTGGCGTATTCCTGTCCGGCTGAGTCGATGAACCGTTGGCCGTAACAGCCGTCGCCCGACATGAAAGCACAGGTCGAACCGTTTTCCCGCAAGACCTTGAGAAGAGAACCACCCTGGTTGGCCAGTCCCCCGAAGTAGATCATGTCCGGGTGCGTGGCCTTGCACTGTTCGACCACGGCACTCATCTGCATGTCGCCGCGCTGGACTTTTTCGTTGAAAAGCACCTTTCGATTGGTGAGGAACTCGTAGTTTCGAATGAATTCTTCCGCCAGACCCGTCCCGTAGTCGCTGTTGTCATGGACGACGCCCGCCGTCTCTCCGGGGCGGTGCTTTGCGAACCATACGGCTGCGTGCATGGCCTGGAGGTCATCCCGTCCGCAGACGCGGAAGATGTACTTGTATCCCATGTCCGTCAATTTGGGGGTGGTGGATGTGGGAGAGATCATGACCACTTTGTGGTCTTCGTAAATCTTCGCGGCCTGCAGCGAGCAGCCCGAATCGACGTGACCGATGACGATGAGCGGGTTCTTCTTACAGAGGAAATAGGCCATCTCCTTGGCCTTTGCGGGATCGTTCTCGTCGTCGACGGCTATGATGGATATTTTCTTGCCGTTGATGCCGCCATCGGCGTTCCACTTGTCCACGGCGAGCTGGACGCCGTTCAGCACTTCCTGTCCGTAGGCGGCCTGTTCTCCGCTCAAGGGGCCCGCGACGCCGACTTTTATGTCCTGGATGCCGGAGCATGCCAGCAGAAGGCCGAAACAGGCGGCTGCCGTGAAAAAAAGAAGAATTAACGTCGGTTTTCTCATGGCCCTCCTCCTCCCTTTTCATAAAATATAGTGCCCGCTCTATCTCGCGTCTAGAATTGGTGGGGGGTCCAGGCAGCGCGTAGAACGAAGGAGGCGAGGGCGGGGGATTCAGGATGAAGGACAAAACAGGATCTGATAAAGGGATGGCGGTCCATCGGAAACGGTCAGCAGAGAGTTCGTAGTGCGGCCCCCGGGGAGGCCCGGCCACGTCGGGAGCCCCCTGTTTCTCCGCCTTGGCTTTCAGGTGTGCTGGTTACATTCCCGCGGCTTCGGGCCAGACCAGGGACAGTTCGCCCCGGCATGAATCACAGAAAGAGGGTTCCTTCAGATCAACCTGCCCGACCGAATTGGAGAAGGCCATCGCGCATCTGTAATCCCTGCAATGAATCAGGCCCGCCGCGTGCCCGAGTTCGTGCAGTATTTCCTTCTCGAGACGCCGAAGCAGAAGGTCCGGATCGTGGGGCAGTCCGTAGAAGGGCTGTCGAAGTCTGTGGAGGGAAACGACCGCCGCCGCTCCTTGCAACAGGGCCTCGCCGAAGACGAAAGTGAGTATCGGAATGCAGAGATCCACCTCGGTCAATCCGAGCCTTATTTCGCCGGGCGGTCCTTCCTGCTTCAGGAGGACCTCGAGCAGGGAGGTGGAGTGGTACTGGTTTCTGCCCGGCAGGTACGCCTCTCCGGGATCGAGGCGCCGCTGGTCGATGCGGCATCGCAGCCCCAGGACCTCGGAGGCGGTGAGGGCCGCGTATTGGACGGCGGCGGGATCAACGTCGCCTATGGAGTACAGCCGAAGGGTGGTCATGCCTTTTTCTGTTTTAGACCGTACCGCTTTATCTTGTTGTAGAGGGTAGCTCGGTCGATGCCCAGAAGCCGCGCGCACTGGCTTATGTTCCAGCGGTGTTCGTGCAGCGCACTTTCGATATGGCGTTTCTCGACCTCGGAGAGCGGTATGGTGGAGCGATCGGCCTCTTTGTCGTCCTTGTTCTCGCGAACCTCCAGAGAAAAGTCCGACGCCTGGAGTTCTTCGCCCTTGGTGACGACGAGGGCGCGCTCTATGGCGTTCTGCAGTTCGCGAACGTTGCCCGGCCACGGGTGATTCTGGAGGAGTTCCAGCGCCGGCCGAGAGATCAGGCGGACGGACTTGCCGACCCTCTGTGCGGCCCTGCCGACGAAATGGTCCGCGAGCACGGGCAGGTCTTCCATGCGCTCCCGCAAAGGCGGCAGGGGGATCTGGAAGACGTTGACCCGGTAGTACAGATCCTCCCGGAAGGACTTGTCCGCTACCATTGCGGACAGGTCTTTGTTCGTGGCCGCGATCACGCGGAAATCAACGGGGATCATCCTGGAGCCGCCCACTCTGCAGATCTGTTTCTCCTCGAGTACTCGGAGCAGATCGGTCTGCGTTTTCAGGGAGATGTCGGCTATCTCGTCCAGGAACAGGCTCCCGCCGTCGGCCAACTCGAACTTGCCCTTCCGGCGGTATTGAGCCCCCGTGAAAGCCCCGCGTTCGTGGCCGAAGAGTTCGCTTTCGAGCAGGCCCTCCGGCAGCGCCCCGCAGTTTACCGTGACGAGGGGCATGAACCTCCGGAGGGACGCGGCATGGATGGCCTTGGCGACCAATTCCTTCCCCGTGCCGCTCTCGCCCAGGATGAGGACGGTCGCTTCCGTAGGCGCCACCGTCTCGATGAGCTCCTTGACACGGCGCATGGGCGTGCTGTCGCCCAGGATGTCCGGGAAGTGTGAGACTTCCTTGAGGCTCGTCCGGAGCGCCTCGTTCTCTCTCTGGAGGCGCTGCCTTTCCACCGCATTGCGCACGAGGTGCTCGAGATCGTCGGGATCGAAAGGCTTCGTGATGTAGTCGTAGGCACCCTGCTTGAGTGCCTGAACGGCCGTCTCGACGGACGCGTAGGCGGTCATGATGATGACCGTTGCATCGGGCTTGACGTGCCTGATTCGCTGCTGGAGTTCCAGGCCGTCCATGCCGGCCATTTTTATATCCACGAGAAATATGTCGAAATCCTGGCGGGCCATTCGTTCGAGGGCCTCCTTCGCGCTGGAGGCGACCTCCACGCCGTAGCCTTCGTCGCGGAACCAGGCCTTTAGCGAGTCCCGCACGATCAGCTCGTCATCGACTATGAGAATCCAGGGATTACCGGCCATGGCGGGTCCTTTCAGATCGGAGTTCCATTTACTCAAAGAGCGCTTAGGCTTGTCAACGCAAATGCCCCTACGGCGGTCCTTCCGGCGGTCTTTCCGGATAGGGCACGGCGGGCTGCTCCTCGGGCGGGCTCACGATCGGTTTGAGAGGGAAGTACAGCGTGAAGATCGTACCCCGGCGCGGCTCGGAGTACACGTCGATTTCGCCTCCATGGCGCTTGACGATACCATAAACCACGGCCAGGCCCAGTCCGACGCCGTATGTCTCCTCTTTTGTGCTGAAGAAGGGTTCGAAAATGTGTTCGATTGTATCGGCATCCATGCCTGTGCCCGTATCTGTTATTTTGAAGAGAATGCCCGCCTTGCCGGGCGCGAGGCTCGTTGAAACCTCTAGCACGCCTTCCTGGGGCATGGCCTCGCACGCATTGATCATGATGGCGATGAGTGCCTGGACGATCTGCTGTCCGTTGCACGAAAGCTCGGGGAGGTCGGGATCGAGCTGCTTTCTGACGTCGATGTTCTGGAGATCCAGCCTGTGCTGCACGAGACGAAGCGACTCCTCCACGAGGTGGCTGGCGTCGTGACGTTCCAGGCGCAGAGGCTGTTTTCTGGAGAATTTGAGGAGGTCGTTCACGATATCCCCGCAGCGCGCCGCCTCGCTCTCCATCAAAGCGAGGTATCGGACGTCCTCCTCGCCGAGCGTGTTGTTCTGCTTGGCCAGGCGCTTTCTCAGCAGCTTGGCATAGGTCCTTATGCCCGCAAGCGGGTTGTTTATCTCGTGGGCGATGATAGCGGCCAGCCTGCCGAGCGTGGCCATTCGTTCCATGCGAAGGAGGTGGCTCTGTGCGCGCTGGAGTTCCTCCGTTTTGCTGGAGACCTTCTTTTGAAGGGTCTCGTTCCAGTGCTGAATGACCTGCATCGCCTCTTTGAGCCTCCGCGTCATGTCGTTGAAGGCGGCGGCTAGGATGCCCATTTCGTCGTGGGAGGATACGCGTATGACGTGGTCGAGGTCGCCCGCGGCGACCTTCTGGGTGCCTTCCAGCAGGAGGCGGAAGGGTTTGTGCACGAGAAGAAAGGTAAAGAGCACAGCGAGGACGGCCGCAAGTAGGACGGACAGCGCGACGCCCGTAAAAGTTTTGCTGACGAAGGTGGTCATGGCCCTGTCCACTTTCTCCAGGGACATGTTCACGTCGAGGACCCCGAGTATCTTGTCGCTGGCGCCGTGCGCGTGGCAGGGGGCGTTGTAACAGGCAGCCTCGTTTTCGATCGGCTGGATGATTCCGACCGTCCTCGCGCCGTCTTGCTCGCGGAATATTCGGATACGGTCGCTCTTTTCGGGCTTTACGAGCGGCTTGCCCTGAGCGTGGCAAGCCACGCAGGCCTCAGCCTGTTTGTTCACCATCGTTCCGCGTTCCGCCTTTTCGGTGGAGTAGATGATTCGGCCTTCCCTGTTGAAGATGCGCAACCGCACCATGCCGGGTTCGGTCGCGATGGTGTCCATGATCTCGTGGAGCTGCTGGGTATTGTTCTGGAGCATTGACGACCGCGCGGAACGGCGGACGAGGTCCGCGATCCGGTCGGCGGATTGGTAGACGGCCTCCTGCAGACCTGCCCTGTGCCTGTAGGTGGTGTAGAGGCCCAAGCCGCCCGTTGTGAGGACCATCGCGGCAACGAGGGTTGCCATGAGTTTGATCGTCAGGCCGTGGAACCACCAGGTCTTCTGCACAATCCCCCCCAGTCTTGACTTCAGGCGGGCGAGCGAGGAGTAACCGGTCCGGTGGTGGCGCCCCCGCATCTCAGCTCCCGCTCGCGACCGGCAACATCGTCGCCCTGACTCTAATATAGGACAAAGGAGGCAAGACGGCGACTATAATTGTAGGAAAGATCGGCACTGCGCAAACTGACCCGGCGTGAGGGGGTGTGGAAAAACGAGACGCTGTCATGAACCATCTCCATGGGGGCGTACCGCAGTCGGGTGGAAGCCGTAAGGGCCGAGCGCCGCGCGGCCCGATGAGGGGATCGTCCGAGCCCCGGGTAGAGGCGCCCGGACGCGCATTGCCGCAGGGCCGACGGCAACCCGCTAAATGTCCTCTTTCATGAAGTCGCGTCGAAAACGGTCCCAGGCGTCGCTGCCGAGGCATGGAACGATGCCGCTAATGGGCGTCCCGCCGTCGGCGGC
>Ga0315556_1001503_pt1 | contig 13984 bp, 10 predicted proteins | sample SalMarSW160310MG_FD_202112 | JGI IMG/M metagenome (GOLD analysis project Ga0315556, IMG submission 202112) | Salt marsh sediment microbial communities from the Plum Island Ecosystem LTER, Massachusetts, United States - Salt Marsh Sediment SW1603-10 ...
TATTGATAAATGAGCAAAAAGAAGCGGGGAGTTATACAGAGATTTTCGACGCCTCGGGTCTTCCGAGTGGGCTCTATATTTGCAGGCTTGAAGCAACTGGTTTTGCAGAAACTAAAAAAATGATCTTATTGAAGTGATTTTCAAAAGATAATTGAATCTTTACGAGAAATATTGCAAAGAACTGTCTCAAAGCAAGGCAAAATTAATTTTTTAAAGATGTTTCGGTCTGCTCTTTAAGAGCAAAGTGCTTTATTATATGCTCATCTCCGAGGGCAAAATTGATCGCACATCACTATAAGTTTATTAATAGTATAAATCACTGATTGTCTATATGTGATTTTACACCCAATTTCACAAAAGTGGAACAACAGGTTAGGAATATCAACAGTTTTTAACAGGAGCCTAATTATATGAAATATCTATTTCTTCTGTCTATAAGTCTAGTTTTATTTCTGGTTGGACTTAATTCGAATTCTTTTGCCCAGGAAGATATTAGAATAATGTCTTATAATGTGTTGGAATACAAACCTAATATTGGTAGTAGAAAGAATGCAATAATAAATGTAATAGACAATGTATCTCCTGATCCAGATATTTTTGTTGGCGTTGAAATTAATGATAATCTAACAGCAGCAGAAGATTTTAGAGAAAACGTGTTGAATCACTCGGTGACTGACAAGTATCTTTTAGGTCTCTCCCCAATTCCTACTGCTGCCTATGGACAGTTGGGCGGGGCTAATTCTGGTCAATTCAGTAATTTTCTTTATTACAAACCCGAAAAATTTACGTACTTAAATGGTTCTATTGTAGTTGATGATGGTAAATGGCCCACACTAAAATTTGAATTATATAATAACCTGACTGGTAACAAAATAATAATTTTTGGTGTACATCTGACTTCCGGGGACAATCAGACTCAAAGAGAATATGAGGCGAATGAAATTAGGAATGTAACTGATACTTATTCAAATAGTGAAAATTTTATGGCAGTTGGAGATTTTAATTTTGTATATGGAACCGAAGGTGCCTACACGGCCTTAATAAGTCCCGGGGATGGTCAATTTTATGATACGGGTGGATTTTTACCCATTTACAATTCTTTTCAATCAAGTTTTCTTTATAGTAGATACGATTTAACTCTAGTTTCTAGTACAGTAGCAAGTATGGGTGGAATGTACTATAAAACCGGTTCTTTCGTAGTTGATGGTAATACGGGTGATGATTCCGCTGGTAATCCATATGAAAATGCATCTGATCACTTGCCTGTCTATGCAGATTTTACATTTGATTTTCCTTCTCCTGTCAATCCACCATATCCCGGCAGTATTGCCTTTACACAAGTTGGATCGTCTGGTAATGGAGTAATAGAATTTATTACTTTATACAGAATGGATCTAACCAGTCTTAAAATATCTGACTATAGTTTAGATTCTTTCGGCGGGTCATTAATAGATAATGAACCTAATAATTTTGCTGGTGTTTATGATCTGCAAGCCACTGGTTGGACAGATGTTCCTGCGGGTACTTTTGTACGATTGGGTTCTGGTCTGAGTAATGATAACGATGCGAGTCCTGACAGAATTCTACAATTTAATGGCAACGGGAGTACAAATTTACCCGTTTTGGAAGCGGGAGGAGATCATTTAGTGGCTTATACAGGCTCATCACCTAACCCCGATTATTATATTGCTGGAATAATTTGGGGTAATTCAGATTGGGCAATGCCAATTTCAAACTCTTCATCGAACATTAACTCTTTAAATGCTTCATCATCTTATGCACCTGGCACACCTTCCGATATCACTTTAGGAAGTTCGGACGATTATACTTTTACAGGAAATGTTGATGGTTCATTGTATGCGACGAGAAATGCATTAATAAATTCATCAAACTGGGATAATGCACCTTCACCCGGTAGTTATGAAAATTTAATTGGCAATGTTGGCTCGGGTGCGTTACCGGTAGAGTTAATATCTTTCAACGCCAGCTTTAATATGGATAATGTTGAGCTGCACTGGCAAACACAAACAGAAGTAAACAACTATGGATTTAATGTTGAACGATCAATTACTAATAAAGATTGGGCAACTTTAAGTTTTATTGAAGGTAACGGGAATTCCAATTCACCAAAATATTATGATTTTACAGACAATGATATTACCAAATCTGGAAATTACAATTACAGGCTGAAGCAAATAGACAACGACGGTACATTTGAGTATTCGAAAATTGTTAGCGTAAATGTTTCTTTACCAGATAATTATTACCTGAGTCAGAACTACCCCAACCCCTTTAATCCTGAAACAAAAATAGATTTCAGCATTCCTCAAAAACAAATGGTAACGCTGAGGATTTACAATACAATAGGAGAACAGGTTGCTGAATTATTAAATGAAGAAAAAGATGCCGGCAGCTATTCGGTTACATTTGATGGCTCAAATTTAACAAGCGGTATTTATATTTACAGGCTTACAACGCAAAATTTTGTTATGAATAAAAAAATGACACTCCTGAAGTAGTTTTCTTATATTCATCAAAACAATATTACCGGTATTTTCTTTTTGTAATATTTAGAGGGGATAAAAATCAGTAAGTGAGGATGAAAAAAGTATATTATTTCTTATTTATTTGTTGTGCTCTCAATTTTAATCTTCTTTTCTCTCAAACAGTTAGTAAAGTTCTTATTTCTGGAGACGGTAATAACGTGCAGCATGAAAACGATGTTACTGATGCCTTTATGATAGGTTACAGTAGTTATGATAATACAAATTTTGGGGGATCAATTAACCTTTACACAGGAATAGTTGATAGTAGCTTTATATACGCGAATTATAATAATTACGATGTAATAATCAGATCTTACACCGGTCTTGAGGATGCAATACCTATAGCATCAGATTATCCTTCAATAAAACTTTTTATGCCCTCAGGGAGTAATTCTTTTGAAGAAACCTTTACAGGTGATGTTGAGAATTCCCCAATTATAATTACCGGTGCAGGAGTTGATCATAATGTAACCGGTTATCAAATAGAATTTTTTTCTATTGATCCAATTTATAATAATAACTTATCAAGTTTTGCAAATGGATATATCGCAGGACAAATAGCTTATATTGCCAATACACTTAATTGCTCAGTAGAGCAAGCCAGGCTACTAGCCAGAAGCACAGGTAGTAATAATGGCATTTTTGACTATTATAACGGATACGGTAAAATAAATATTGCCAATGCTTTAAATATCGGCTTACCGATTGAACTTAGTTCTTTTACCGCAAATTATAATAAAGATAAGATCGTTCTGGAATGGGAAACCAAAACTGAAGTTAACAACTATGGATTTGATGTTGAACGTTCCTTTTCTTCGCTCGGAACGAGATGGGAGACTATTGGATTTGTTGAAGGTAATGGAAATTCCAACTCACCCAAATATTATAACTTTACAGACAATAATATTGTTAAAACCGGCGCATACAATTATAGGTTAAAGCAAATTGATAACGATGGCACTTATAAATACTCAAATATCGTTTATGTAAATGTTTCTTCACCTGATAACTACTACCTTAGTCAGAATTATCCCAATCCATTCAATCCTACTACCACAATCAGTTGGCAATCACCTGAAGGTAGCCGACAGACTTTGAAATTGTTTGATATTCTTGGCAATGAAGTTTCAACACTTGTTGATGAATACAGGCCTGCAGGAAATTACGAGATTACGTTTATTGCAAACAGATTACCAAGTGGAATGTATTTTTATCAATTAAAATCAGGTACACATACAGAAACTAAAAAAATGATTTTATTGAAATAGTCCCGGAAACAAAATCCGTCCTATTCTTTCATCTTATTTTTAAAGCCCTCTTTCTTCCCCTTGTTTTGATTTAAAAGAATTTTAATCTTTTAATGAGAAATATCACTAAAATAACGGAGGCAAAATGATGATCGTTAGAAGTATTTTAAAAACTGCTTTTATTATAGCAGCTATAATTATTGGTTTAGGTTTCGTTAGCAAGTTAGCAGATGTTGAAAGCGTTAAGGATTTCACTCTGAAGGATTATCTTGGCAATGAACATACACTTTCTGATTATAAGGACTCCAAGGCAATCGTGATAATATTCATTGCCACACAATGCCCCGTATCGAATGCATATAATACAAGAATGGAAAAATTATTCGAAGATTATAAAGATAAAGATGTTGCTTTCCTCGGTATAAATTCAAATAAAACTGAAAGTGTGACTGAAGTTAAAGATCATGCCAATGAAAATAATCTAACCTTTACAATATTAAAAGATGAAGGAAATGTTATCGCGGATATGTTCAAAGCCTCCCACACACCTGAGGCATATGTTCTAAACAGCAACTTTGATATTCTTTATCATGGACGTATTGATAACTCACAGAGAGAATCTGAAATAACCTCAAAAGATTTGCGTAAAGCTCTCGATGAAATTTTATCTGGTAAGGAAGTAAGCAATCCCAGAACAAAAGCTTTCGGATGTTCCATCAAAAGAATTTAATATGAAAAATATTTTTAATTCTTTAATTATAATAGTCATTCTATTAATCGGAATCGATCCGGTTTATGGACAGGAAAAGGAAACAAAGGTCAATGATTCATCAGTTGAAAAGATAAGCATTGAAAAATTAAACGATCTCATAAAAAACAGGAATGGAAAATATCTTCTGTTAAATATCTGGGCAACCTGGTGTGTCCCTTGCAGGGAGGAATTTCCTGCTATAAATAAACTGCACGAAAAATATAAAGATCAAATAGAATTTATAGGAGTAAGCGTCGATTATCCTGATGAAGTTGAAAGTAAAATACTGCCTTTCCTCAACTCACTCAGTATTAAATTTACTAATTATGTAAATGCCGAGAAAGATGCCGATAAATTTATATCGAACTTAAACCAGGACTGGGATGGCTCAGTCCCGGCAACTTTTATTTTCGATACAAAAGGAAAACAGGTAAAGTATTTTACGGAAGGAAAAACATTTGATGAATTTGAGAAAGAAATATCGGGACTGATCAATTAGCAGCAGCGCTTTTTAATTTCTCCGGCTTGTTTCTAAATGCCATTATTATAAATATGATTCCCATAATCACAAAAGGAATGGATAAGATTTGTCCCATATCTAGGACCATTCCTCTTTCAAATGGAGATTGTTCAACTTTTAAGAATTCAACAAAAAATCTGAATCCAAAAATAAGAATGAGAAGCAATCCTAACAATAAACCTTTGCCGTAGTTCTTCATCTTATTTTTATAAACATATAATAGAATAAAAAAGATCACTAAGTAAGCGATCGATTCGTAAAGTTGCGCAGGATGTCTTGGCTTGTTATCAACACTAGTAAATATAAATGCCCATGCAACATCAGTAGGTTTCCCGATAATCTCTGAATTGAATAGATTGCCAAGCCTTATAAAACAACCACTTATTGCAACAACAACCGCAAGTTTGTCTAACATCGCAATATAGTTCTCTTTCTTTTTCCTTGAGTAAAGATATACTGCTGTTAAAATCCCAATTGCTGCCCCGTGACTTGCCAGCCCGCCTTTCCAGACCATAAGTATTTCAAGCGGATTGGACAAATAATATTCCGGATTATAAAACAAACAATGACCGAGCCGTGCACCTATTACCGTTCCTAAAATCATATAAACCGTTAACTGTTCAACATCAGCTTCGGGTTTATGTTCTCTCTTGTACATCCATAGTACAATTTTATAACTCACTATAAATGCCAGCGCAAACAGAAGACCATACCATCTTACAGCAAACGGACCGATCTGAATTATTTCGGGACTAACACTCCAGGTTATAAAAGATATCAACATATATTTTTATTCAGTTAAATTTATTTGGCAGCTTTCTTTCTCGATCTTCCTTTATTAGGAACATAATTTTCTGCAAGCTCGATGCATTCTTCCAATGTAAAGGACGCGGGCTCCCTGTCTTTCGGAAGACGAACATTCTTCCGACCTGCTTTTAAATACGGTCCCCACCTGCCATTTAAAATCTGGTAATCGGGATTTTCATCAAACACTTTTATAGTTTTCTCAGCATCGGCTTTACGTTTTGCTTCTATTACTTCTATTGCTTCATCAATATTAATTGTATAGGGATCATATTCTTTCTTGAGAGAATAAAATTTTCCTTTGTGTCTAACGTACGGTCCGAATCTTCCTATAGCAATGACAACTTCTTCGTTTTCATATTCACCAACATTTCTTGGCAGCTTGAAGAGATCGATGGCTTCTTTCAAAGTGATTGTTTCAAGCTTTTGTTCTCTTCTTAAACCTGCATACTGCGGCTTTGATTCTTCATCATTCAAATTGGTTAATTGTGCAACTGGACCAAACCGTGCCATCCTAACGGAAACCTGGTGTCCCGTTTTCGGATCTTTACCAAGTATTCTTTCACCTGAAACCCGCTCGGTGTTCTCAATTGTGTGATTCACCTTTTCTTTAAAAGGAAAATAAAATTCATCGAGCATAACTTTTCTATCAATTCTGCCGCGTGCTATTTCATCGAGTTCTTCCTCTATATGGGCAGTAAATTTATAATCCATAATCCTTGGAAAATGTTCCATTAGAAAATCCGTAACAAGCATCGCCATATCTTCCGGAAATAGTTTTCCCTTATCGGCTCCGGTAATCTCTGTTTTGGTTTCCTTACCAATTTTTTTATTAGATGTTAGTGAAAGAATTTCATATTCTCTTTCTTTACCCATTCGTTCATCTTTATGAACATAACCCCTTTTTTGAATAGTACTGATCGTTGGCGCATACGTTGAGGGTCTTCCGATACCAAGTTCTTCAAGCTTCTTTACAAGAGCTGCTTCTGTGTACCTTGCAGGAGGTCTGGTAAATCTTTGTGTTGCTGTTATCAGATCATATTTTAATTTCTGATTTTCTTTTAGCTCCGGTAATAAACCCTCTTCACCGTTTTCGCCGTTTTCCTCATCGGTAGATTCAAGATATACTTTCAAAAATCCGTCAAACTTTATGACTTCTCCTTTTGCTACAAAAATCTCCTCACTGTTGGAAACACTTATTTTAACCGTTGTTCTTTCTATTTCCGCATCACTCATTTGAGAAGCAATAGCACGTTTCCAGATTAGTTCATATAGAGCTTTTTCTTCACGGCTATCGGTAACTGTTTCTTTACTAAAGTCTGTAGGACGAATTGCTTCATGCGCTTCCTGTGCTAACTGAGACTTTGTCTTATAGGTCTGCCTGTGCGAATACTTTTTACCATACTCATCTACAATTTGTTTTTCAGCAGCATTTAACGCTTGTTCTGCCAGATTAACCGAATCGGTTCTCATATAAGTTATCTTACCGGCTTCATATAGCTTTTGTGCAACCAGCATTGTTCTTGCAACTGAGTAACGCAGTTTACGGCTTGCTTCCTGCTGTAATGTTGATGTTGTAAACGGAGGCGCGGGAGATTTTTTCACTGGTTTTTTTTCGAGACTGGCAACAAGAAATTCCGCATCCTTACAAAGATTCAGAAATTTTTCTGCTTCTTCACTAGTACTTAAGAACCTGTTTAAATCCGCTTTTATTTTTACGTTTTTACCATCGCAATCCACGCAGTCGAATACCGCTGTAACCTTGTAACGCGATATTGATTTGAACTCATCGATTTCTCTTTCGCGCTCTACAATTAATCTCACTGCAACAGATTGAACCCTACCTGCGGAAAGATTTGGTTTTATCTTTCTCCATAAAATCGGGGACACCTCGAATCCAACAAGCCTATCGAGTATTCTTCTCGATTGCTGAGCTTCAACCAGATTGTAATCTATGCCCCGAGGATTTTCTACTGCATTTAGAATGGCTGTTTTGGTTATTTCATCGAAAACAATTCTTTTTATCTTTTCATCTGAAAGTTTAAGAGCTTCTTTCAGATGCCAGGAAATAGCCTCGCCTTCACGATCTTCATCAGTTGCAAGCCATACCATTTCAGCTTTCTTTGTCAATTTTTTTAATTCTGTTACCACAGATTTTTTATTTTCAGGAACTATGTACCGTGGCGAAAAGTTATCTTTAATATCTATTCCCATATTTTTCTTTTCGAGATCACGTATATGTCCGTAGCTGGAAGTAACAAGAAAATCCTTGCCCAGAAATTTTTCAATCGTGTTCGCTTTTGCAGGCGATTCAACTATTACAACGTTTTTAGACATTAACTTCCGTATTTATTTGAAAAAAGCGGATGCAAATTAACCTATATTTAAATCAAAATTCAAAGGGATTCAAAATCTTGGTAGATTTAAAGATTGAAAATGTTTTATTTGAGAGGAAAAAACTTTTTATATATCCTCAAAATAATTGTTTAACATAAACATTAAAATGGATTCAAAGCAAGTTTATAACTCTGTAGCAAAAGTAATCGCTTTTCCCTTTATTATTTTGATTAAACTCTACCAGTTGCTGGTTTCTCCGCTTTTTTCATCATCTTGCAGATACACACCAACCTGTTCTCATTACACTCTCGAGGCATTAAAAAAGTACGGAATTTTTAAGGGAGGATGGCTTGGTATAAAAAGAATTTCCCGATGTCATCCCTGGGGTGGAAGTGGTTATGATCCAGTTCCCTGAAGAAATTATTAAATGAAAAAGAAATTAAAAAATATTTTAGGAAAAATTGGTTCGGCAATTTTTAAAGTTGTTTTGATATTAATTGCCGTGTCATTTTTCCAGGTTGTCCTTCTTAAATGGATCGATCCATTTACAAGTTCAATTATGTTCCAAAGACAGTTAAGAAGGTTTTTCTCAGACCAGGATAAGATAAGTTATCGCTGGATCGATTATAGGAATATTTCCAAACAGGTAGCACTGGCAGTTGTTGCATCGGAAGATCAGAATTTCCCTTACCATATTGGATTCGATTTTGAACAAATCAATAAAGCAATAAAAGAAAACAAAACAAGAAGACATATTAGAGGCGCCAGCACAATCACACAGCAGGTAGCAAAAAATTTATTTCTGTGGGAGGGACAAAGTTTTTTAAGGAAAGGAATAGAAGTATACTACACAATTCTAATAGAATTTTTCTGGAGTAAAGAAAGAATACTTGAAATGTATCTTAACATTACCGAAATGGGAAAAGGTGTTTTCGGTGTTGGAGCAGCCAGCATAATCTATTTTAAGAAACTTCCGAACAGGCTTACAAAAAGTGAAGGAGCTTTAATTGCCGCTGTACTTCCAAATCCCGTAAGATATTCAATAAGATATCCTTCCGGCTACATCAGGAGCAGACAGTTCCGGATAATGCGACAAATGGATTTACTCGGAGGCGTATCTTACATAAAAGACCTATAGCCTGTCTCTTTTTTATCCCGCTTGTGGTTTGTACATAATCAGATATGAAGTATCCTTTATTTTAGTTGTCCCACCGGTTCGGCTTCGTTGAGGTTTTCTTTTGTTACGGAGTTTATTCTTTGAAGTAATTCATTATAGCCCTTATTAAATTTTACAAAATCTTTTTCAGAAAAATGATAATTAACTCCACAGTGTGGGCATTCCAGTCTGTTTTCGTGAAATGAATTTTCAAAGTCGATATGTGTGGTTTCTTCGCACACATCGCAGGTATAACTTAGTTGTAGCTTCATATAGTTCTCCTTGATTGCCTTAATAATCTTATGCATTCTACATTTAATCATTTCTAAAATCAAGTGAGTTGCTATAACAAAACAATTAATTTTCAAAAAAAATTTTCTTGTTTGAAAATTTGTATTAAAAATTTGCAAATTTGACTTTATTCAAAAAATGGTTTAAAATTTTTTGTAAAAAATATTATAATCATTCTTTAAGGTTTTAAACAATGAATCGTTTACTATTTTCATTTGGGTTTTTAGAGCATCTTTGAAGCGGGATTCATAAAAGAAATAAAAGTAAAAATTAACGCTGCTGTTTCAGATCTTTCTAAAGATATGTTGTTTACCTTACATAGGTGTTAGTGTTTTCATACAGACTGCTATTACGGAAAGTTAAATGACTATTTGTTAAAGATTTGTTCTCGAAGATAAAGAACATTATTTTAAATTATAATTCCAATCAAAAGTAAAAAGAGAGAACTATGAAGAAAGTTAAATGGGGAATCTTAAGCACAGCAAAGATTGGTATGGAAAAAGTCATTCCGGCAATGCAGCTTGGTGAATACTGTAATATGGTCGCTATTTCTTCCCGGAATATTGAAAAGGCTAAAGCAGCGGCAAAGAAGCTGAACATTCCCAAAGCTTATGGTTCGTATGATGAATTAATTGCCGATGATGAAATTGAAGCAGTTTATATACCGGTACCTAACCATCTGCACATGGAATTATCTCTAAAAGCATTGGAAGCCGGAAAACACGTTCTTTGTGAAAAACCAATCGGGATGAATGCAAAAGAAGCAAAGTTGTTGCTGGAAGCAGCAAAGAAGCATCCTGATTTAAAAGTTATGGAAGCATTTATGTACCGTCATCACCCACAGATTAATCAAACAAAAAAATTAATTGATGAAGGAACTATAGGCGAAGTAAAAAATATTCACTCCGTTTTTAGCTATGATAATGTTGACCCCAAAGATGTAAGAAACCAGGCAGATATCGGTGGCGGTGGACTTTTAGATATCGGTTGCTATTGTATTTCGATTACCAGGTTCATGTTCAACGATGAACCTAAAAGAGTGTCTGGTTTTATTGAATTTGATCCTGTAATGAAAATAGATCGTTTGGCATCAGCTATTCTTGAATTTGAAAAAGGTACTGCAACGTTCACCTGTTCAACACAAATACCATTTCAACAGAAGGCTGTAATTTTAGGCGGAGAGGGTAGAATTGAATTTTCCGTTCCGTTTACACCCGCGCCTGATGAAAAACCAAAAGTTATTCTCCAGACCAATGATGGAATAAAAGAATTACATTACGATGCATGTAATCATTATACACTTCAGGGCGATTTATTTTCAAGAGCGATTTTGGAAAATACAAAAGTATATACCCCACTCGAAGATGCTATGGCGAATATGGAAGTAATCGATGCTGTTTTTGAATGTGCCAGAACGGGTTCCAGTGTCGATATACTTTAAACAGTTCTTAAAGACAGAAAATGATAATCAATATTTTTAATACATTATATTGGAAAAACTATAATGAAAAAATCAATCTCCCTGTTTTTATTTCCAGTAATCGGAATGAGCCTATTAAGTTTTATACATCAATCGAACCACGAAAAAACAAAAGACGAAATGGAAAAATTTCAACCACTTTCTTATGAAGAAGCGGATGGAATGGCGGACTCGGTTCTGGCATTAATGACATTGGATGAAAAGTTAAAATATCTCGGTGGAGATAAATCATTTTTTATCAGGGGAATAAATCGTCTGAAACTTGACGAAGTCTATATGAGCGATGCAACAGCGGGAGTACATATCAGGGATAGTTTTAAAGACGTGGATCTCTCTTCATACCAGTTAAAAAAATCAACAGCATTTCCGTGCCCGCTTTCACTTGCTGCAACCTGGGATTCTGATTTATCATATAAATATTCTAAAGCAATCGGTGAAGAGTGTCGTGCTGGTGGATTCGGCGTTTTACTTGGACCAGGAATGAACATTTACAGACAATCTCAGTGCGGGAGAAATTTTGAGTACTTCGGGGAAGATCCGTTTCTTGCTGGAACTATGATCTCTAATTTTGTTAAAGGGGTACAAAGTATCGGAACAGTTGCAACGCTCAAACATTTCGTAGCAAACAATACGGATTACTATAGGAGAAAAAGTAATTCTGTTGTTAATGAAAGAACATTGCATGAAATTTATACGTATGCGTTTAAATGCGGAATCGATGCAGGTGCAAAAGCAGTTATGACTTCGTACAACCAGTTAAATGGTGAATGGTGCGGGCAGAGCGAATATGTTATAAAAGATCTTTTAAGAAAACAATTAGGATATAAATGGATGGTGATGACCGACTGGACATCAGTGTACGACTGTGAAAAAGTTATAAAGTCAGGTCAGGATCTGGAAATGCCTCATGCAGAGGCATTAAAAGATGCAGACGAGCTTTTAGATGAGGGAAAAGTCAAGATAGAAGATATCGACAGCATGGTAAAAAGCATTTTGAGAACTTACTTTGCTATGAAGCTGAATGAATTAAAACCACACCCGGAATTGTATGATAAATTCCCCGATCACGAAAAGATTGCGCTTCAAACTTCAAGAGAAGGAATTGTATTGCTAAAGAATGGAAGTGGAGTTCTTCCAATAAAAAATGGTGTAAAAAATATATTATTAACCGGGGATTACGTGGAGAAAATTGCTGAAGGCGGTGGAGCTGCAACTGTACAAGGATACGATAACAGGTTGATGCTCGATAAACTTAAAAAAGTATTTGGAGACAGATTAAATTATGTCAAGGAACCGACACCCGAACAAATCAAATCCGCTGATGTTGTTTTATGCAACATAGGAACGGATGACAGCGAGGGATGGGACAGATCGTTCAGCTTACCGAAGGACCAGGAGAATAAAGTAACCGAATGTGTTAACAATAATCCTAATACAATCGTTATTGTTTCTTCCGGCAGCGGAATAAGAATGACTGACTGGAATGATAAAGCGAAAGCAATAATTTATGCCTGGTATCCCGGGCAAATAGGAAACACTGCTCTTGCCGAAATTATTTCCGGGAAAACGAATCCATCAGGCAAGCTACCCATTACTATTGAAAAAGAATTTAAAGATTCACCCGGCTACGGATATATACCTGCCGGCGAAAAGTTATATACGGGGTGGGACGGTGAAGGTGAAAAAGCTCATAAGGTATATGATATAAATTATAAGGAAGGAATATTTGTCGGTTACAGGTGGTACGAGCACGAAAAGATCGAGCCGCTTTATCCGTTTGGATTCGGTTTATCTTACACAACTTTTGAGTATAGCGGTCTCGAAGTTTCACCCGATAAATTTAATGAAAAGGATGAAGTTACTGTAAGCTTTAACATTAAGAATATGGGTGACGTTGAAGGAATGGAAACAGCACAATTGTATGTTCAGGATGTTGAATCATCCCTGCCGCGGCCATTCAAAGAATTAAAAGGATTTAAGAAAGTAAATTTAAAGCCCGGTAAAGGTACGACTGTTGAAATAAAATTGGATAACAAAGCCTTCTCTTTCTGGAATCCCGCAACAAAAGACTGGTTCGCCGAGAAGGGTAAATTCATTATTCATATCGGTTCATCATCTCAGGATATAAAATTGAAGAAGGAAATAGAGTTACGATAAAAATTGTTGTAATACACTTAAAATATTTTTCCCCTCCTGTTTTTTTATTTTTTGCTTCTTAGTTAAGGATCAAGTTCTTTATTATTTCCCATGATATATAATCCCGCTTTGGGTATCAGATATAAAAACCTCATTACCGTCAGTCCATATTCCCCAGAAAAGTGCATAGGGATCTACTGTATGAGTTGAAACATTGATATTAATTTTCGCCCAATCAGTTCCATTAAAATGATAAACTAAATTCCACTGACCTACTGCAAATACATTTTTATTTGACTGAACATATCGTTCTGAAAAAAATGTATTGGTTGTAAATATTCTGTGCCAGCCTGCCGTATTTATGACTCCATGTTCCTGAATCTCTGTTGCAGATACTCCATTTAGAAAGGAAATTAACTCTCCTGATGTCGCCCAAAGAAGACCGACGAATTTTAATTCTTGATCGGTTGTCTGATCAATCAATTCAAAGCCCTCGGTCAAGAACATATAGATAAGTTGTATATTCTTACCCCACGGGTTATAAGCACCGACAAATAGATATTTACCATTACTCGTAATTGATCCAACAATAATACTGTCTGCAACTTTGTAAGTATCCCACTTACTGCCATCATAATGTAAAGCAAACTCATACCCGCCAACCCAAATATTGTTTTCTTCTGTGGCATAAGCACAATAAAGATTTGCACCCAATG
>Ga0315556_1001504_pt1 | contig 13983 bp, 14 predicted proteins | sample SalMarSW160310MG_FD_202112 | JGI IMG/M metagenome (GOLD analysis project Ga0315556, IMG submission 202112) | Salt marsh sediment microbial communities from the Plum Island Ecosystem LTER, Massachusetts, United States - Salt Marsh Sediment SW1603-10 ...
TTTCGAAAAGCTACCGCAGGTTGCCGCGAGCGCGCGAGCGCGAGCCACCACCCATCCTGTTAGGCGCCGGGTCCCCCGATCCAAGCGGCGGCCCTGCCTGCCATCTCGCTAAGCGATTCGCTCTTCAGCGTCGATTCGGAGGCTCTCTCTCCCTCCGAACGGAGACTGGCCTGAGCTGCGCCTCTCGCGGCAGCGGTTCGGGACATCGCCTCCGAATCGGAACCCGGCACACCCTGCTTCGGGGACCTGGCGCCTAACTCGTGCGTTCGCGCGCATCGATGGCTGGGATGATGGCTCGACGGCTGGACTGGCGATGCCTTTGAGAGATGGCACTTATCGGTGGAGCCGGGTCACCTCCACCATTCCGTCCGCCAGATCCGTTCAAGCCGCTCTCAGCCTGCTGCCGCGATTCGCCCGAGCATCGGTTGGGGTCGGCTTACTACCAGATCGAACGCGTTCTGCAGACCGATCCAGAACTCTGGGCTCGTCCAGCCCATGATTTCACTCACGGGTTCACTCGGGGGCTGATGTGCTCGGTGAGATCTCCGCAGGCTCGAGAAACGCCTCGAGCAGGATGACCCCTGGATGCGTTGGAATCCGCTCGTGGGGTCGCACCGTCACTCCTCTCCCACCCGCCGAGCGCAGAAGTAGCCCGCCGGCAGGGGCGGCCTCCAGAACGCGGTGTGCCAGGTCCCGCGGAACCCCTCCGGGCTCGTCTCGCGAACCCGGAGGGCTACGCCGCGCTGGACGCGGGTCGTGTCGTCAGCGGGTCCCCGCGTCCGGAGGAGCGCGATCGAGCGCTCGCGTGGGTCCCAGAAGCCGACGACGTGACGCGGGGCGGTGGAATCGGAGGCGAGGATGACGCGGGGGGGATCTCCCGCGCCCGAGGCCGCCACGGAGAGGGCCAGGGTCGTCCCCCCCTCCACGATCCAGGGGAGGTCGCTCGGGACGTTCCCGTCTGCCTGTCCCCACGGCCGCAGCCACAGGCGGGTCTCGACGACGGAGTCGCCGCGGGCCCCGGCGGTCACGTGCATGGAGAGGGTGAACGCGCCGCGCAGGTGTGAGGGGTCGACGTGCGGGGGCGCGGTGGTGTCGGGGGCGGCGCAGGCCGCGGCCTCGGGAGCGCCTCCGCGCTCTCCGCCGCAGGCCAGCGCGCCCGCGGCCGCCAGCAGCAGCAGGGAGGCCGCCGGGCTCGCTAGCCGGCGCCTTCGTCCCGCATGAGATCGTCCAGGGGGCTCTGTATTCGTGCCAGGTCTCCTTCGGCGACGCGGGTGTAGACCTGGGTGGTCTTGGGGCTCTTGTGGCCCAGAAGCTCCTGAATGTACCGCAGGTTCACGCCTTTTTCCAGAAGATGGGTGGCGAAGGAGTGCCGCAATGTGTGCACGGTGGCGTGCTTCCGGATGCCCGCCTTGCGGCACGCCCGGGCGAACAGGTGCTGCACGGAGCGCTCGTGCAGGTGGCGGCGCGGCCTCGCGCCCGGGAACAGCCACCGCGTGGGCTCGAAGAAGCGGACGTACTCCTCGACGGCCTCGACGGCCACGGCGGACAGCATGACGTACCGGTCCTTCCGGCCTTTTCCCTGCCGCACGTGCAGGAGTCCTCGCCCGGTGTCCAGGTCGTCGGGCCGCAGGCGCACCACTTCCCCCACCCGGAGCCCCGCGGAGTAGACGAGCATGAGGAGGGCGCGGTGCTTCCGGTTGGGGACGGCCCGGAAGATCCGCCGGACCTCCTCGCGCGAGAGGACCACGGGGAGCTTGCGCTCGATCTTGGGCCTCGGCAGCCGGAGCTGGCCGATCGGGCGCTCGAGCACGTGCTCGTACAGGAACTTGAGCGCGCTCACGCACTGGTTGGCGTAGGAGTGGGACACGCCCTTCCGCTCCAGGAGGCGGGCCACGTGCCGGCGGAGGTCGTCCTGGCCCGGGTCCCCGGCGTCGCCTCCTTCCCTCGCCAGCCATTCCAGGAAGCGGCGCACGTGGCCGGCGTAGGCCCGGCGGGTCTTGGGGCTGTAGCCCCGGAGCCCGAGCTCCTCGCGCGTGCGGGCCAGGAGCTCGCCGGCGTCTCCTTCCCCGGCGGGAATCGCCGCCACCGGCCCCGAGCCGCCGAGACCCGGGTCCAGCACCACGGGCTCGCCCTCGAACATCTCCAGGAGGTGCCCTACCGTTCCGGGCGTTCGGGGCACCGTCCAGTGCTTCTCCGCCGGATTCCAGTGCCGCCCCGCGATCCCGCGGATCCGGCGCACGAGCGCGGGATCGTAGGGGAGCTTGACGATCAGGCGGCCCTCCGGTCCGGGCCGGATCTCGAGGGGCGCGCGGCGGCCCGCGTCCGCGTCCGCCATGGCGGCCTCCAGGCTTCGCGACAGTCGTCGTCCCGGGTGCCTCCCGGGACGCGTTTCCGAACCCCATCCCTCCGGCGGGGCGTCATCGGAGCGTCATGGCGTGGGCTGTGCCGTGGAGCCCCCGGAGGTGCGGAGAGGCCGCGAGGGCACGCAGCTCCGCGGCGGCTCGCCGTCCTCCCCCCGAGCTACTCCTCCTTCGCCGCGTGGTACTCCCGCCGAACGCGCTCGAGGTCGACGGTGGGCTCGGGGTAGCCCATGCCGAGCGCCTCCAGCCGCTCGACCACGATGCGCGCGATGGCCCGGTTCCGGAACCACTTGTGGTCGGAGGGGATCACGTACCAGGGAGCGCGCTCGGTGCTGCACCGGGAGAGCGCGTCCTCGTACGCCTCCGTGTACGCGTCCCACCGCGTGCGCTCCGCGTAGTCGGACTCGCTGATCTTCCAGCGCTTGTCGGGCTCGTCGATCCGGTCCCCGAACCGCTCGAGCTGCTCCTCCCTGGAGATGTGGAGGAAGAACTTGAGGACGATCGTGTCGTGGTCGGCCAGGCCGCGCTCGAACGCGTTGATCCGGTCGTAGCGCAGGGACCAGACCTCCTCGGGCACCAGCGAGTGCACGCGCACCACGAGCACGTCCTCGTAGTGCGAGCGGTTGAACACCACCACCTCACCGCGGCCGGGCGCCTTCCGGTGGACGCGCCACAGGAAGTCGTGCGCCAGCTCCTCGGCCGAGGGCTGCCGGAAGTTCACCACGCGGCAGCCCTGCAGGTTCATGGCGCTGAACACGTGGTTGATCGTGCCATCCTTGCCGGCCGTGTCCATACCCTGAAGGCAGAGGAGGAGGGAGTGCCGGTCGCCGGCGTACAGGAGGCCCTGCAGCTCGCGCAGGCGGTCTCGGTCCCCCTCCAGCGCCTCCTTCGCGTCGCCCTTCGACTCGTCGCCGCGGAAGCCCGGGTCGATCGACGACAGGTCCACCCGGCTCCCGGGCTCGACGCGGAAACGCTCGGCGTAGTTCATGGCTCTCCTCTCGGGTCGTGGATCGCGGGTCCGGGCACACGGCCTCGCCGTGTTCGTGTGCCGCCCGGTCGATGACGGACGATGCGAAAGGCGGGCCGCCCCGGACGAGCGCGCGCGGCCCCCCGTCCGCCCCTCTCCCCTTGCTCCTGCCCCGCGTTCCGGACCATCCTGAACGGGCAGGACCGGGCGATGGGAGCGGCGCATCGCCGCCCCCTGCCCGCCGCACGCCGGCTACCAGCGCTGGAGGCCTCATGGCCCGCTTCACGCTTCGCGTCAACGGATCCTCGCACCCGGTGGACGCGCCCCCCGACATGCCGCTCCTCTGGGTGCTCCGCGACCTCCTCGGGCTCACGGGCACCAAGTACGGCTGCGGGGTGTCGCAGTGCGGGGCCTGCACGGTCCACATGGGCGGGAACGCCGTGCGCTCCTGCGTGACGCCGGTGTCGGCCGTGGGACGGGCCGAGGTGACCACGATCGAGGGGCTGTCGGAGGACGGCTCGCACCCGGTGCAGCGCGCCTGGGTCGAAGAGGACGTCCCCCAGTGCGGCTACTGCCAGCCGGGCCAGATCATGTCGGCGGCCGCGCTCCTGGCGCGGACCTCCTCGCCCACCGACGACGACATCGACCAGGCCATGTCCGGCAACCTGTGCCGCTGCGGGACCTACGACCGCATCCGGAAGGCGATCCACCGCGCCGCGGGCGACGGGAAGGAGGGTTAGGGCCATGGAGCGCGAACCGGAGGTCAGGCCCCTCGTTCCCGACATCGACCCGGCCGCCGGGACCGCCGTCGCGGCCGGCTCGTCCGGCGTCTTCAAGCTCGACCGGCGCGACTTCGTGAAGCTCGGCGCCATGGCCGGCGGCGGGCTCGTGCTCGGCGTCGCCTTCCCGCGCGGGCTGAAAGCGTGGGAGACGGCCGGAGACGCGGAGGGCGCGGACGCGGCGGACGCTGCCACCCTCAACGCCTTCGTGCAGGTGGCCACCGACGGTAGCGTCATCATCTGGATGGCGCGGGCCGAGATGGGGCAGGGAGTGCTCACGGCGCTTCCGATGCTGGTGGCCGAGGAGCTGGACGCCGACTGGGACTCGGTCCGCATCCAGCAGGCGGGGGCCGACCCCCACAAGTACGGCCGCCAGACCACGGTCGGGAGCTCGAGCGTGCGGAACGGCGCGTGGCTCAACCTGCGGAAGGCCGGCGCGGCGGCGCGCGCCATGCTCGTGGCCGCCGCGGCGAAGCGCTGGGGCGTCCCGGCGGGCCAGTGCGCTACCTCGAAGGGCCGGGTCACGCACGGGGCGTCCGGCCGCTCGCTCGGCTACGGCGAGCTCGCCGAAGAGGCCGCGAGGCTGTCCGTGCCGGCCGACCCGAAGCTCAAGGACCCCTCGGGGTTCACCCTCATCGGCACCAGCCCCGCCCGGCGGGATACGCCCGCCAAGGTGCGGGGGAAGGCCGACTTCGGGGCGGACGTGCGCGTGGACGGGATGCTGCAGGCCACGGTCGTCCACCCGCCCCGCTTCGGCGACGCGGTGGGGAGCTTCGACGCGTCGAAGGCGCTGGCGGTGCCGGGCGTCCGCAAGGTCGTCCCGATCTCGGCGGGCCTCGCCGTGGTGGCCGACCACACGTGGGCCGCCTTCCGCGGCGCCGAGGCGCTGGAGGCCACCTGGAAGGACGGCGGCTTCGGCATGGACTCGAAGGCGATCGCCGCCGAGCTCGACGGGCTGCTCGAGGGGTCGAAGGCCGCGGTGGCCAGGAACGACGGCGACGTGGCCGGCGCGCTCGCCTCGGGCGCGCACCGGGTCCAGGCGCGCTACGTCACCCCCTACCTGGCCCACGCCACCATGGAGCCCATGGTGACCACGGCCCGGGTGGAGAAGGGCCGCTGCGAGGTGTGGGCCTCCACCCAGAACCCGCAGGGCGCCCAGCGCGTGGCGGCCGACGTCACCGGCCTCGACGTGTCGAACGTGGACGTGCACGTGACCTTCGTCGGCTGCGGCTGGGGCCGGCGCGGCAGCGTCGACTACGTGAGGGACGCGGTCGAGACCGCCAAGGCGGTCGGCGCGCCGGTGCAGCTCGTGTGGACGCGCGAGGAGGACATGCGCCACGACGAGTACCGGCCCATCAGCCACTACCGCATGCAGGGCGCGGTCGATGCGAAGGGGCGCCTCTCGGCCCTCGACGCGCGCGTGGCCGCCCCGCCCATCGGGGTGCAGGACGGCCGCGGCCGCGCGGGCGAGGTGAACCGGAGCGCGGTGGACGGCATCGCGAACAGCGCCTACTCGATCCCCAACCTCCGGGTCGACTACCGCTACTCGGGCATCCCGGTGCCGACCGGCTACTGGCGCTCGGTGGGCCCCTCCCAGAACACGTGGGTCATGGAGAGCTTCATCGACGAGCTCGCCCACGCCGCCGGGCGCGACCCGGTCGAGTTCCGGCTCGAGCTCCTGGACGGCGAGCCGCGCGTGAAGCGCGTGCTGGAGATGGCCGCCGAGCGGGCGGGCTGGGGGAAGCCGCTCCCGGCCGGCCGGGCCCGCGGCGTCGCCCTCGTGCGCGACAAGGGCGGCCGGGTGGCGGAGATCGCCGAGGTCTCCAGCGAGAACGGCCAGCCGCGCGTGCACCGGGTGACCGTGGTGGCCGACTGCGGCATCGTCGTCCACCCCAACATCGTCGAGTCGCAATACGCCGGCTCGGTGATCGCCGGGCTCGCCGCCGCCCTGTACGGGAAGATCACGCTCCGGGAGGGAAGCGTGGTGCAGGGGAACTTCGGCGGCTACCCGCTCCTCCGCATGGACGAGGCGCCCGCGGTCGACGTCCACATCGTGGACAGCCGGGAGGACCCGGGCGGGGTGGGCGAGCCGGCCCTCCCGCCCGCGGCCCCGGCGCTCACCAACGCCTGGTTCGCGCTCACCGGGACGCGGGTCCGGGAGCTGCCGGTGCTGCCGCAGGCCTGAGGGAGCGGACGGTCGGCCGCACGTCGGCGCCCGGCGCTATTGCAGCCGGAGGCCGATCGCCCCCGAGCGCAGGTCGGCCTCAGAAGCGTCAGGAGCGGGCGAACGAGATCAGGGGGTCGAGGTCGCCGCCGTCGGCCTCCTGCAATGCCGCGATGTAGGATCGCCGAAGCTCCGACGTCGTGGTGAGGCTGCGTCCTCCCCACGAGAAGGACGGGCGTCCGAGCTGCTGCGCGACCAGGTCCGCCATCATCCGGGCGTGGCGTCCGTTGCCGTTGGGGAACGGGTGGATTTGCGTGAGTCGATGATGCAGCCGGACCGCGAGTTCGTCGGCGTCGTAGACGCGGTGCTCTCGCCAGTGGCGCGCGTCCTGGATCAGCTTTCGGACCTCCTGTGGAACCTCGAACTTGTCGATTCCGATGTTCTTGTCGGTTCGGCGTGACGCCCCGGCCCAGTCCCACACCTCCCCGAACATTCTCCGGTGCAGCTCGTAAAGGAATTCCTCGCTAAGCACGTCCGTCGTTCGCCTCCCCATCACGGCCCGGTCGCGGGCCCACTCGAGGCCCGACTGGACGTTCGCCTCCTCCAGCTCGTCGAGCTCACGGCGCGTCCTCACGTGCGGAAACCGCAGGCCCTCGGCCTCGTCCGGATCCAGGGGAGTGGTCCCCTGTGGAAGGTCAGGCGTCATCCGGCTGCGACCAGAGCTTCTCCGGCGAGGCGAGCAGCTCGTTCGTCAGTCGTTCGAGACGTGCCTCGAGGTCCACGTCGGGCTCCTGGTCCTCCAACCGCATCGTATGGCGGACCGACTCGAGCATGCCGAGCGCGAGATCCCGGGCGCGCGCCTCCAGTGTCTCCTGGATGGAGCGCGCGGGCACGATGGTGTACGCGACCTCGCCTTCGAGGGCTTCTGCCGCCGCCTTGAGGGCGTTCAGGGTGGCGGACCCCTCCACCTCTCGGTGCTCGAGCTGGCTGATCGCTTGACGCGTCACTCCCAGGCGTCGCGCCAGGTCCTCCTGGCTCATCCCGAGGGCGGACCGCAGGGTACCGATCCATCCGCCCCCCGGTGCGCGGAGATCGGGCAGGACGTCTCGTACGCGCTCCAGTCGCTGGTCGAGTTGTCGGCGAGCCAGCTCTCGTACAGGGTTCTGTGCATCAGTCATCGTGTCGTGTCCTGAATGATTCCAGACGCCGGGTCCTGATGGGAGCAAGTGATGGCTTGCGCATATGTGCTATACGCGCAAGGTATAGATAGCGTCTTGTTGGGATGTGCGCAAGTAATAGCTTGTCAATATGTGAGGCGGATGCAAGCCATGGCTTGTCTCGATAGTCGCGGGAGGGCCCCCACCCTGCCGCCCGGGACCGCCGCCGCCGCGGGCGGGTAATTTCCCTCGATGCGCATCACCGAGATCTTCCTGTCCATCCAGGGCGAGTCCAGCCACGCCGGCCGGCCCTGCGTCTTCGTCCGCACCACCGGCTGCAACCTCCGGTGCGTGTGGTGCGACACGGCCTACGCCTTCCACGGGGGCGAGGAGCTGTCGGTGGACGAGATCGTGGCCGAGGTCGGCCGCCTGGGCGGCGGGTGCCGGCTGGTCGAGCTCACGGGCGGCGAGCCGCTCCTCCAGCACGACATCGGCGAGCTGGCGCGGCGGCTCCTGGACGCGGGCTACACGGTCCTGTGCGAGACGAGCGGCAGCGTCCCGGTGGACCGGGTGCCGGAGGCGGTGGTCAAGATCATGGACGTCAAGTGCCCGGGGAGCGGCGAGGCGGAGTCCAACGACTGGTCCAACCTCGCCCGCCTCGATTCGGCCCGCGACGAGCTCAAGTTCGTCGTCCTCGACCGGGCCGACTACGAGTGGGTCCGGCGCCAGGTCGAGGAACGCGATTTAGGACGGTTCGTACTACACCTGTCCCCCTCCTTCGGGGAGATGGAGCCGCGCGAGCTGGCGGAGTGGATGCTGGAGGACGGGCTTCCGGCCCGACTCAACCTCCAGATCCACAAGTTCATCTGGGACCCGGCGACGCGCGGGGTGTGAGCCGGGGGGCGCGCGGCGCGCTCCGGGCGGGGCCCGCCGCCTTGCCCGAACGGGGAGCCGTACGCCAATTCCAGTAGGGACCGGGAGTCGACGACCATGAGCGAGCGGATACAGGTCTTCCTCATCATCGCCCCCATGGTGCTGGCCCTCGCCTTCGGATTGTGGGTGGGGCTGGGCTACCCGGGCCTGTACGACAGGCACGAGTCCACCGCCCGCCGCCGCCGGCGCTCGCCGTCGGAGATCTTCGCCGACTGGGTGGTGGCGATCCTCGACGGCCGCGGGAAGAAGGAGATCGACTGACGTCCGTCCGATCGGCCACCGAAGGGAAACGGCGCCGGAGCGCGGCCGAGCGGCGCGGCGCCGGCGGGGGGAACGCGCGCGACCGGCGCGGCAGGGTGAATCTCGTCCTGGCCTGGATCCTGGTGGCCAACCTGGTGGTGGTGGCCGCCAAGCTGGCGGCGGGCCTCCACTCCGGCTCCATGGCGGTCCTCGGGATCGCCGCCGACTCGGGGCTGGATGCCTTCAACAACGTCGTCGCCCTCATGGCCGTGTGGATCGCGGCCGCGCCCGCCGACGCTGAGCACCCCTACGGCCACGGCAAGTTCGAGACGCTGGGCGCCCTGGCCATCGTAAGCTTCCTGTCCATCACCTGTTTCGAAGTGGCCCGCGCCGCGGTCGCCCGCCTGCTCTCCGGGGCGCCCCCGCCTCACCTCGAGGCCGGCACCTTCTGGATCCTGGGCGGGACCATGGCCGTGAACGTCGCGGTCACGCTCACCGAGCAGCGCATGGGCCGGAAGCTGGAGAGCGAGATCCTCCAGGCGGACGCGCGCCACACGGGGGCCGACGTGCTCATCACGACGGCCGTGCTCGGCGGCCTGGTGCTGGTCGCCCGCGGCTGGACGCAGGGCGACGCGTGGCTCGCCCTCGTCGTGGTCGTGCTCATCGCCTATTCGGGCTACCAGATCCTCCGGGACACCGTGCCGATCCTGGTCGACCGCCGCGCCGTCCATCCCGACCGCATCCGGGCCCTGGTGACGCAGCAGGACGGGGTGCGGCAGGCGTCGGGGATCCGCTCGCGCGGCCGACCGGGCGAGGCGTTCGCCGAGCTCACCATCCACGTGGACCCGGAAGCGGGCGTGCGGGAGGCGCACGAGGTGGCGGACCGGGTGGAGCGGCTGCTGGAGGAGGAAGGGGGCTTCTCGGGCGTCACCGTGCACGTGGAGCCGGCCGCCGAGCCGGCGGACCCCCGGGGGGCGCCCCCGGACCGCGGCTAGCCGCGCGGCCGGCGGCTCACTCCGAGACGCGCCAGATGCAGGCCGCGTCGCCCCGCGACTCGCACAGCGGGTGGGACACGGGGTCCCGGTCGTCGCGGGCCTCCTCCACGTCGAACGCGGCGAGCGCGGCGGCGAAGGCGGCCGTGATGAGCTGGCATCCCGTGGAGGTCCCGCACGCGTATGCGGGCAGGCAGCCGGCCACCGACAGGGCCATCGGGTCGCGCTCGGTGGTGACCACCGAGCCGGGGCTCACCAGGGTCGCCACGCTGCGCGCCGAGCGCAGGGCCAGGCGCCGCCGCATGGCCCCCGGGATCGGGAGCCGGGCCACCCCGGCGCGCTCCTTGCCCCGGGTCACCTCGTGAGCCACCAGCCACCGTCCCGCCCGCCCGAACACGATCGGCGCGTCGGTGCGCCGGTCCACCAGCGCGAACAGGTCGGCCAGCTGCTGGGCGTGCGTCGTGCCGCCGCGGTCGGTGAGCTCGCCGAATCGGCGGATCTGGCCCTCGACCACGTCACTCAGGCCGAAGCGGCGCGGAAGGCTGCGCTGGACATTCTCGTCCTCGAGGGTTTCGATCGGCGTGTCCGCCGAGCGCATGGCTTCCAGCAGCGCCAGGGCCACGAGGGGCGAGGCGCTGATCTCTTCGAGCGGGTTCGGGGCGCGGGAAGGGCCTTCGGTCATGGCGGTTGGAAGGCTATGCCCCCCACCGCGCGGCGGCAAGCGTGAGCCCGGCGGACGGCGTGGTCCTGGCGGCGGCGCTCGGCAGCCTGGGGCTGGCCTGGGGCCGCGCGTGGCTCACCTGGGGGGCGCTGCCGGTGGCGGCGCTGGTCGGTGCGGCGGTGTGGTGGGGCACCGGCCCGGCCGGCGTCAGCCTCCTCCTGTTCTTCTTCGTGACTTCGTCGGCTTTGACGCGCCTGCGGCGCTGGCGGGCGCGGGCCGACTACCATCGCCGTGTCCCCCACCACCGCTCTCCACGGAACGGGCGGCAGGTGCTGGCCAACGGGGCGGCGGCCTCCGTGGCCGCGCTGGTGGCCGGCGCCTTCGGGATCGCGGCCGCGGTGGGCGCGGTGGCCGGCGCCCTGGCCGCGGCCACTGCGGACACCTGGGCCTCGGAGCTCGGGCGCACGGCGGCCGGGCCGACCTGGCTCATCACCACCGGCGAGCGGGTGTCGCCCGGCCACTCGGGCGGTCTGTCCGTGGCCGGGACGGCGGCCGGGCTGGCCGGAGCGGTCGCCCTCGGGCTCCTGTGGGGCGCCCTGGGCGGCCCGCCCGCGCCCCGCGCCGCCCTCGCCTCGCTGGTGGCGGGGGCGACGGGGATGTCGGTCGACTCCCTCCTCGGCGCCACGCTGGAGCGGCGCGTGCGGTGGGTGGGGAACGACGTGGTCAATCTGGCCGGCACCTGCGCGGGTGCAGCGGTGGGCTGGTTCCTGGCGGCGCACGCCGGGGCGTGAGGGCCCCCTCCCCGGGACGCGGTCCCGGCTTGCAGCCTCCGCCGGCCGGCGGCAGGTTGGCGGTTCCCGTTCGGCCCGACCCGGGTGAGACTTCCGAGGAGATGTGGTGAGCGGACCTTCCGGCACAGGCGAGCGCGGCGCGGGCTCCGGAGCCCCCCAGGACCGGGCGTGGGGCTTCCGCACGCGGGCCATCCACGCCGGGGCGCGCCCCGACCCCACGACCGGCGCCCGCAACGTCCCGATCTACCAGACCACGTCCTTCGTGTTCGAGGACACGAAGGACGCGGCCGACCTGTTCGCGCTCCAGAAGTACGGGCACATCTACACCCGTATCTCGAACCCCACCGTGTCGGCGTTCGAGGAGCGCATGGCCAGCCTGGAGGGGGGGATCGGGGGCGTGGCCGCGGCCAGCGGGCAGGCGGCCGAGTTCCTCGTCGTGGCGGCTCTCGCCGACGCGGGAGACCACATCCTGGCCAGCTCGGCCCTGTACGGCGGCACCTACAACCAGTTCAACGTCACCCTCCGCCGCCTGGGGATCGACTGCACGTTCGTGGACGGCCGGGATCCGGACGCGTTCGCGAGCCAGGTGCGGCCCGAGACGAAGCTCGTGTACACCGAGACGATCGGGAACCCGTCGGGCGCCATGGCCGACCTGGCCCCCCTCGCCGAGATGGCGCACGCCGACGGCCTCCCGCTCGTGGTGGACAACACCTTCGCCAGCCCCTACCTGTGCCGCCCCATCGAGCACGGAGCGGACATCGTGGTGCACTCGGCCACCAAGTACATCGCCGGCAACGGCACCACGATCGGGGGGGTGGCGGTCGAGTCGGGGACCTTCCCGTGGGACTCGGGGCGCTTCCCGCACCTGACCGAGGAGATCCCCAGCTACAGGGACCTCCGCTGGTGGGGGAACTTCGGCGAGTACGCCTTCTGCACGAAGCTCCGCGCCGAGCAGCTCCGCGACATCGGCGCCTGCCTCTCCCCCTTCAACGCGTTCATGTTCCTGCAGGGGCTCGAGACGCTGCCGGTGCGCATGGACGCGCACGTGCGCGGCGCGACGGCGGTGGCCGAGTGGCTGTCCGAGCACCCCGGGGTCGCCTGGGTGCGCTACGCCGGGCTGCCCGACTCGCCCGACCACGAGCTCGCGCTGCGCTACATGCCGAACGGGCCGGGCGGCGGGATCTTCACCTTCGGTGTGGCCGGGGGCCGCGAGGCGGGGGCGCGCTTCATCGAGTCGCTGTCGATGATCAGCCACCTGGCCAACGTGGGGGACGTCCGCACGCTGGTCATCCACCCGGCCTCGACCACCCACCAGCAGCTCTCCGACGAGGACCTGCTGGCGACGGGGGTCACGCCGGACATGGTGCGCATCTCGATCGGCCTCGAGGACGTCGACGACATCCTCTGGGACCTGGACCGCGCGCTCGGGATGGCGTCGTGAGCGGACGCGTTGTGCGGCCGCCGGAGGCGCGCCCGTGACCATGATCACCCACACCCCCATCGAGGGGTGGACGGAGCCCACCGCGCGCGAGCGGCTGGCCATCCTCCAGGCCGCCCGCACCGTGGCCATGGTGGGCGTGTCCTCGAAGCCCGAGCGGGCCAGCCACTTCGTGGCCACCTACCTGACCAGCTCGGCCGCGGCGGACCTCGAGGTGTATTTCGTGAACCCGGCCGAGACGGAGGTCCTGGGGCGGAAGGTGGTCCCGTCCCTGGAGGCGCTCCCGGTCGTTCCGGACATCGTGGACGTGTTCCGCCGCGCCGGGGCGTGCCCGGAGGTGGCCCGCGAGGCGGCCGCGGTGGGCGCGGGCACGTTGTGGCTGCAGCTCGGGATCTGGAGCCCCGAGGCGGCCCGGATCGCGCTGGATGCCGGGATGAAGGTGGTGATGGACCGGTGCTTGAAGATCGAGCACGCCCGCTTCCACGGCGGGCTCCACATGGCCGGCTTCGACACGGGCGTGATCAGCTCGCGGCGGCGGTCGGCGTGAGCGCGGGGCCAGGGCAAGCTTGACCGAACGGGAATCGATGTACGATCCGCAGAAGATCGAGGAGAAGTGGCAGCGGCGCTGGCGCGAGGAGCGGGCCGACGAGCCCGACCTCGACGCGCCCGAGCGGCCATTCTACAACCTGATGATGTATCCCTATCCCTCCGCGGAGGGGCTGCACGTCGGCAATCTGTACGCCTTCACGGGCGCCGACCTGTACGGCCGCTACCGCCGGCTGCGTGGAGACGAGGTGTTCCAGCCCATCGGCTTCGACGCGTTCGGGATCCACTCGGAGAACTACGCCCTGAAGGTGGACACCCACCCGATGGAGCTGATCCCGTCCAACATCCGGAACTTCACGCGCCAGCTCCACCGGGCCGGGATCATGTACGACTGGTCCCACACGGTCGACACCACCGACCCCGGCTACTACCGCTGGACGCAGTGGATCTTCCTGCAGCTGTACGAGGCGGGGCTGGCCGAGAAGAAGGAGGCGCCGGTCAACTGGTGCCCCTCCTGCAAGACCGTGCTCGCCAACGAGCAGGTGATCGCCGGGGCGTGCGAGCGCTGCGGCACCCCGGTCGGCACCCGGTTCCTCAGCCAGTGGTTCTTCAGGATCACCGAGTACGCCGGCCGGCTCCTGGACGACCTCGACTGGATCGACTGGTCGGAGACCACCAAGACGGCCCAGCGGAACTGGATCGGCCGCTCCGAGGGCGCCCTGCTGCGCTTCCCGGTGACCTCGCCTCCGCCCACGCGTGCCGAGGTGGCGTCGGGAGCCGGCGCGGCCGGACCGGGCGCCGCGCGCGAGCATGGCGGTGCGGCCGGCGCGGATGACGCCGCCATCGAGGTGTTCACGACACGGCCGGACACCGTGTTCGGGGCCAGCTTCATGGTGCTGGCCCCCGAGCACCCGCTCGTCGACCGTCTGGCCACGGAGGAATGCCGCGCCGAGGT
>Ga0315556_1001505_pt1 | contig 13980 bp, 16 predicted proteins | sample SalMarSW160310MG_FD_202112 | JGI IMG/M metagenome (GOLD analysis project Ga0315556, IMG submission 202112) | Salt marsh sediment microbial communities from the Plum Island Ecosystem LTER, Massachusetts, United States - Salt Marsh Sediment SW1603-10 ...
TGTCCGACAATACTGGAACATCGGAAAATTAAAATGTTCTTGGCATAATTCATGCTATTGCTATTGATCGTGACATTGTGCCTTATCGCATGTGTTACAATTTTTATTTATGATCTCAGCCATTACAGCCGATATTCATAATGATAAAGGTATGTATCAATGTCCACTCAAACATCAGAGATAAAAAACTTCATGGGCGAATTGACGTGAAAAGCGACGTGGAAGAAAAAGTTGCGGGCGTATTAACTGCCGATACGGGTAAGACTCTGTCAAAATATCGGATATCAGACGCAACGTATGATTTAGATTTCATTCCCATTTCCAGGAGGTTTCGCGGCAAGGGGGTTGTCAGGACGCTATCTCCTTCCAGATCAGGATAAAAATGGATCCAAAAATGCACGACCAAAGCCCATCGGCTGTCAATCCCAGGCCGTGGAAACTGATTGTTGTGATGTTCCTTGTAACCGGGATCGTTGCGCTGTCGCTTTATCATCTGTCCAATGCTTATGTCATCGGGCGGGCAGAAAAAAACATTCAAAATCTCCTGTTATCCAACCAAAGCATTCATCATTATATTCAGAAGGACGTCCGCCAAACGTTTGACAAGTTAAGGGCTGACGGTATGATACAGAAGGATTTGTTTATACCGGAAGTAATGTCTTCTTCGTATATCCTGAGAAAAATTCACCGGTACTACAACGAAGAACGGCGACACCGAGGATTTTCCGAATTCTACTTCAAGCTGGCCGCCATCAATCCCAGGAATCCGGTAAACACGGCCGACAACCGGGAAAAAAAACTCATCCACATGTTCAACACCAACAAATATGTAAAAGCGTATCATAAAACTATTGAAATCAATGGCAAAAAATATCTTTATTATGCTATTCCCTTTATGATAACCCGAAAACCCTGTCTGAAATGTCACGGAGATCGCCAGGCCGCCCCCAATAAACTTCAACAGCTTTATCCGGGAGGCGGCGGGTTCAATGATAAAATTGGTAATATCCGGGCCATCGAGTCGATCCGAATACCGCTGAAAGGTGAATTAAAAACCGCCCATATCATCTTTATCGCCCTCTTGGCAGGATTCATATCCCTATTTTTTCTGTTGTTCTTTAATCGGCGGCAGAAAAATTCGATCAAGGTTCATACCGAAAAATTAGAATTGGAAATTGCCGAACGCCTTCAGGCGGAAACCGCCATGAAAAAAAGTGAAGAAAAATACAGGCGATTGATTAAAAATCTTCCCGGCATTGTGTATCGGGGCTACCGCGACTGGTCGGTTGAGTTTATCGACGATAAAATCGTACAAATCACCGGTTATACCGCCGAAGATTTCAATACACGGAATATCATCTGGACGGATATTATCTTTCCGGCCGATATTCAACATGTCAGAGAAGATTTTCTCAAGGCTCTTAAAACAAAAGGTCACTCCTATGTTCGGGAATACCGGATCAAAGCCAAGGATAACAGTATCCATTGGATACAAGACCGGGGCCAGGTCGTCTCGAAAGACAAGGAGGATGAATATATCAGCGGGGTCTTTTACGATATTTCGCGGCAAAAAAGGGCCGAAGAAGAAAGCCTGCTTTTGGCCACTGCCATCGAACATGCGGCAGAGAGTGTTATCATATCCGACAAAAGCGGAACGATCCAATATGTGAACCCTGCTTTTGAAAAGCTCAGCGGTTTTTCAAGATCAGAAATCGTCGGGCAAAACTTTCGTATCTTAAGGAGCGACAGGCATGATGAAGCTTTTTATAAAAAGATGTGGGAAATCATTTCCCGGGGCTACGTCTGGTCGGGATACATCACCAACCGAATAAAAGACAATACCCTCCGCGAATTTGAAACCAAAATCTCTCCGGTTCTCAACAGATCAGGAGAAATCGTGTCCTTTGTTTCGGTTAACCGGGATGTCACCCAGGAGAAGGTGCTCGAAGCCCAACTGCAACAGGCTCACAGGATGCAGTCCATCGGTACGCTGGCCGGAGGGATCGCCCACGATTTCAACAATATTCTCTCTGCCATCATCGGTTATACCGAGTTAACCGTCGATTACCTTGAAAAAGGGTCCCTGCCTTACGACAACCTGCTGGAGGTGCTCGAAGCAGGAAACCGGGCCAAAGATCTGATCAATCAAATTCTAACTTTCAGCCGCCAGAGCGATCAAGACCTTAAACCCCTTCAACTCAAACTCATTGTCAATGACGCGCTGAAGCTGATCAGAGCGACACTCCCTTCATCCATTGCGATTCGAACCAATCTTAAAAGCGATGCCGCCATTTTTGGAGATCAGATCAAGATCCACCAGATATTGATGAATCTTTGCACGAATGCGAGTCATGCCATGCAGGAAAAAGGCGGCGTGATGAGCGTAAGCCTTTCCGAAGTGGAGATCGATACAGGTTTCATTGTCAAACATTTCGATATTAAGCCCGGATCCTATCTCAAATTGTCGGTGAGCGACACCGGGCATGGTATGCCGCCCAGTTTGATGGAACACATTTTCGATCCATTTTTCACTACCAAAGAAAAAGGTCAGGGAACCGGCATGGGACTGTCCGTGGTCCACGGTATTGTGAAAAGTCATAACGGCACCATACATGCCTACAGCGAACCCGGAGAAGGTTCGACGTTTAATGTCTACCTTCCGGTCATTGAAAGACAACTGGAACAAAAAATCAGAGCCGAAAAACCGATTCCCACAGGAACCGAGCATATCCTATTTGTCGATGATGAAGAATCGCTGATCAACATGGGAAAACAGTTGCTTATATCTTTGGGGTACACCGTTACCAGTCGGATCAACAGTCTTGAAGCCCTGGAACTTTTTAAAAGCCGTCCGAATGCATTTGATCTTGTCATAACCGATCTCACCATGCCGAACATGGCCGGTGATGAATTGGCTTCAAAAATAATGGCCGTTCGACCCGATATCCCGGTGATACTTTGCACCGGATTCAGCACCAGAATCACCGAAGAAAAAGCCAAAAGCATGGGCATCAAAGCATTTATTATGAAGCCTCTGATCAAAAAGGATATCGCCGAAACCCTCAGGAAGGCATTAGATGGCGATCAATAACCTGTGAATTCCGAACAGGCAGTCAACTGCCACCCGCGAAGCGGGTGGCTTGAATTTTCGGCCATAGACCGAAAAGGCAAAAGCACGTCAGTGCTTTCGACGTTGAACTTTCATCCGGGTGCAAAGCACCCGGTTTGTTTTGCAAGAATTAATTTTTAACCATTTTTCAATAGCTTCCATGGTCTTTTCTTAGATTACCCGTTGGCGACCTCCCGCAGCTTTATGAGAAGCTGCAAATTTTTCCTTGCACCGAGATCTGCACCAAAGGTATACCCTGAACACATAGAAGTGGTTTCAAAACCTTCAATCGGGATTAAGGTTAAGGCGGACTGAGGCGGTCAACCGCAAGAATATCGTGAATATTTCGAGGCTTGAACGGCTCAGTCCAACACAGAGACTTGTCCGCCTTTGGCGGATTGAGCCCGAGGGGAGGTTTTGAAACCACTTCTAAAAACAACGCATTGAATATCAACGAGAGCTTAATTTGGAAAACGACAAACTCGACAGAATCAAACTTTTTTTAGCCGCAGCCAGCGGCATTTTACTGACGTTGTCTTTTCCGAAAACCGGTATTTCTTTTCTGGCCTGGTTTGCATTGGTGCCCTTGTTCGCTGCATCAAGAAACCTCTCTTTTAAAAACAGTTTTTCGCTCGGTCTGCTGGCCGGATTGGTCCACTATCTCACGCTCATCTACTGGCTGGCCCACACCATGACGACATACGGGCACCTTCCCTTTTACGTAAGCCTGCCGATTCTCTTCCTTTTGTCATTCTATTTGGCGCTGTACATCGCCTTGTTTACAATGACCGTCACCCGTCTATGCTCAACGCCTATTTTTCTTTTCTTCACTGCGCCGTTGATATGGGTTTCGCTGGAATACATCCGTTCGTTTCTTTTCACGGGTTTTCCGTGGGAACTTTTGGGATATTCGCAATTTACCATGCTGCATATCATTCAAATATCAGATATATTCGGTGTCTATGGGGTTTCTTTTTGTATTGTCCTATTTAATACAACCCTCTTTTTGTTATATCTCGGGCTGACCGGCAAAAACTGGGGGGAAAAAGGCATTGGGATGAAACAGGCAGCGGCGGCAACGGCTGCTGTTGCTGTAATACTTGTCGCTGTATGGGGTTATGGCGTACGGCAGATACACAGGCTCCATGAACGGATCGTCAATTCTCCATCCATTAAAGCCGCCATCATCCAGGGAAATATCGATCAGGCCCAAAAATGGGACCCGGCCTTTCAGCGGTCATCAACTTTAAAATATATTCGTCTTTCACTGCTTTCAAAAAAATCTAAACCGGATCTGGTTGTTTGGCCGGAGACGGCGACACCTTTTTATTTCACCAGAAACCCTGAACTGACCAAACTGGTTCTTACGGGAATTCGAGAAACCGGTACGAATTTTTTAATCGGCAGTCCGGCATTCAACGTTAAGGATCACAAGATCGAATATTTTAACAGCGCTTTTCTCGTCAATGCCGCCGGAAAGGTAATGGGCAGGTATGACAAATCCCATCTTGTGCCTTTCGGAGAGTATGTTCCCCTTAAAAAATGGCTCCCGTTTGTGGGGAAAATGGTAGAAGGTGTCGGAGACTTTCGGGCCGGTGAAAAAGGACGAACCCTGAAATGGAAAAACTTCCGTATCGGGGTGTTGATCTGCTATGAAGTGATTTTCCCGCCCCTTGCCAGAGCTATGGTACAAAACAATGCGTCGATTTTGATCAACATCACCAATGACGCATGGTACGGAAAATCCAGCGCACCCTATCAGCATTTTTCCATGGCGATTTTCAGGGCCGTTGAAAACCGGAGATCTCTGGTGCGAGCTGCAAATACCGGAATCAGCGGCTTTATAGATCCGTCCGGCAGGATTATTGAATCCACCGATCTTTTTAAAGACGCCGTCATCACTCAAAAAGTCCCTATGCTCGATATGAAAACGTTTTATTCAAGATTCGGAGATGTGTTTGCAATGGCATGTTTAGGACTTTCCGTGTTTTTTATATTGTTTGGGCTGTTCAAAATCCGTATACACACCTAAAAAAGATATTGAAAGATGGGGGTTGGTGGTCTTGTAAAAGGTCAAGAAAGTGAGCTTTTAAGAATGCATAACTATTGAAACATATCGAAAACAGCATTATAATCGTTTTTCAATCGAACCAATTGAACTTAACGAGCGAGGTTTATAAAATATCCGTCAAAGGAGGCAACCCATGAGTATTGAAATCAAAGAAAATATAAAGGTGCTGTTTGAAAAATTAGACAAGATTAAGGACTATCTTTGACCTCCCCGCAAAAGAACATCGGCTGAAGGAAATCGAACGCCGGATCGCCGAAAAAAAATTTTGGGATGACCATGAATCCGGTAAATCCGTATTAAAAGAAAGGACTTCGATTTCCGCTACCATCAATAGGTTTAATGAAATCTATAAAGCGTTGGAAGAGAGTGAGATCCTGTTTGATCTCGGCTTAGAGGAATCGGATTCAGACACGGTGAATGAAGCCGCCCGCCAAATTCAACAGCTTGAAAAACAAATAAAAAAATATTCCGTTGATTTGACGCTCGATCAGGAAGACGATCCGAACAACGCCATCGTATCCATCAACGCAGGGGCAGGCGGAACAGAAGCTCAGGACTGGGCTGAAATGCTCTTTCGAATGTATCTGCGATGGATCGATCAAAAGGGATTTAAAAGCAGTATCATCGATTTTCAGCCGGGTGATGAAGCGGGAATAAAAAGCGCTACATTTACCGCGGGCGGAAATTACGCGTACGGATACTTAAAAACAGAAACCGGCGTTCATCGCCTGGTGAGAATTTCCCCGTTTAATGCCAGCGGCAAAAGGCATACCTCCTTTGCCTCTGTATTTGTTTATCCCGAACTGAAAAATGAAATCGTCGTCAACGTTGCCGATAAGGATCTGAGAATCGATGTCTTCAGAGCCAGCGGCGCCGGCGGGCAGCATGTCAACAAAACCAGCAGCGCCGTACGCATCACGCATCTGCCCAGCGGAATCGTTGTGCAGTGTCAGCAAGAAAAATCGCAGCATAGAAATAAAGACCTGGCGCTTAAAGTCTTAAAAGCCAGGCTATATCAGCTCGAAAAGCAGAAGCAGGATGAAAAGCAACAGGAAATGCATGCCGGCAAGGATGAAATTGCCTGGGGAAGCCAAATCCGCTCATACGTCATGCACCCCTATCAAATGGTCAAGGATCACCGCATTAACCTTGAAATAGGCAATATCAACAGTGTCCTTGACGGTAACCTCGATCCGTTTATCGAAGGGGTGCTGCTCACGGATAAATCTTAACGAAGGCAATCCGGTTTCAAACTCACGGAACATCGTTTAAAAGAATGTGGCCGCTTTGCTCAAAATTGACCTCCGGCCCCGCTTCCAGCCCATAGGGCTTACGGGCCGGAGGTCAATAGAATATATTTTAACCTATGAACCCATTAGACATCATCGCCGAATTTTATGACCTCGGCTCAAAGTCCTATCGAATCCTCGTCAAACATGGGCGGCAGGTGGCCGATAAAGCCGTCGAGGCGGCGATGAATGTTTCTCACCTTGAACCGAACCTTAATTTTATCAAAGAAGCTGCCATGCTGCACGACATCGGAATCTTTGAAACCGATTCCCCCGAGCTCGGGTGCACAGGGAAACACCCTTACGTCAGCCATGGTTTTTTGGGAAGAAAGATCCTGGATAACATCGGTCTCCCGCTACATGGACTGGTTTGTGAGCGGCACGTCGGCGTCGGCATTTCAGCCGAGGAAATCAGACGATATCATCTCCCCCTTCCCCAAAGGGATATGGTTCCCATATCCATTGAAGAACAGATTATCTGTTACGCGGACAAATTCTATTCTAAAAACGGGAAAACAGACGGCGATGAAAAATCCATGGAAGATATATTAAACGCGCTACACCGCTACGGCCCTGAAAAAGCAGCCCGTTTCCAGTCGTGGATACGTCTTTTTGAAGGTCATTGATAAAAATTCATTTCCAGAGGGTGTTTGCTTTGCTGAATGCGCATTGACTTGCTGAAATTCCAAATATCAAACAAATCCCAATGACCGAAATCCGAAAACCCAAACAATATCTTGTCCTGAAAGGTTTTGGTCATTGTATATTGGAATTTGGTGCTTGGAATTTGTATATTGAGCCACAAAACTCAAAAGCAGAGGCATTTACCTTAAACCAAGTCCATAGGACCAGGTTTTTAATGTAAAAAATCAAGTGGCGCCCTTTAGCCTTCCCGAACGTGCTTTACGAGATGACCGAGTTCGGGGAAAATCAGGACTTTACAGGCAAGTTTACAGGCCTTGAGGCTGCCGGGAATACAAAAAACCACGGTATCTCCGATCAGGCCGGCTGTTGCACGGGATAAAAGGGCCGCGGAATCGATTGCTTCAAAACTCAACTGAGCAAAAAGGGCGCCAAATGCCGTCAGTTCTTTAGTGAAAAACGGCCGGACAGCTTCGATCGTTACATCTTTGCGGCTGATGCCGGTACCGCCGGTAAGCAGGATAACTTGAGCATTACCGCTATCAATAATCTCATGAACCGTTTGAGCGATGGTCTCTGCATCGTCGGGAACCATGCGGTGCAGAACAACGTCATGCCCTTCTTTTTTCGCTCTTTTATCGATCCACCGGCCGCTTTTATCCTCTGCCAGGGAGCGGGTGCTCGAAACGCTAAGAATGCCGATGTTGACTTTTTTCGGCGCGCCTGCCTTATGTTTTACGGTTCCCATTATTCTATAACGACCTTATCCTCTCCATCATATTCTTTTAACAGTACATTCACCGTTTCCGATCGTTTTGTTTCAACGAACTTCCCGATATAATTAGCCTGAATCGGCAGCTCCCTGTGGCCACGATCAACCAAAACGGCAAGCTCTATGCGATCGGGTCTGCCAAAATCTATGACCGCATCCATTGCCGCTCGAATCGTTCGACCGGTAAACAGCACATCATCCACCAGTATGATCTCTCTTTTATCCACCGAAAAAGAAATATTCGTCGTTTTCACCAGCGGGTGAGGTCCGATCCGTGTCCAATCATCTCTGTAGAGCGTGATGTCCATTATACCGATGGGAACCTCAACACCCTCTATATCCTTGATCCGGGACTTGATCCGTTCCGCCAGATACACCCCCCGGGTTTGAATCCCGATGAGTATTAAAGCATCGATCTCTTTGTGAACTTCGAGGATCTCATGGGTTATCCGGGTCATTTTACGCCGGATATCCGATGCATCCAGTATAATATTGTCTTTATTCATGGTGTTGCTCCGATATAATGGCTGAAACATACATATTCATGGGGCGTGCTCCCGGCTTCACTCCGTTGTTACGGATTCATAGAAAAGTCAGTTAACTCTCACTTTTACATCATCCGTATATCCAAGATCAAGATGAATATGATATTTTATTCCAACAGATATCATCACGTCTTTGGAAATCGCCTTGATTTTGCGCATTTATTTTTTTATTGTATAGCATATCATCATTATCTCGTAAGCGTTATGCTTTTCGAAAATTAGTTGATTCGAATCGGTTTAATTATGAAAAACAACTGTACTGGTATCATACTGGCCGGCGGTCGAAATTCCCGATTTTCCGGAAAGAACAAGGCATTGATTCCTGTTGCCGGGAAACGTATCCTCGACCGTATTCATGAAGTGTTTGTGAATTTATTTGATAACATTATGCTGGTAACGAACGACCCCCTCCAATATGTGGCGTGGGATTTTGATATCGTTACCGATATTTTTCCGATTCGCAGCGCCTTAACCGGCATACACACAGGTCTTTTTTATGTCACGACGCCGTATGCTTTTTTTACCGGCTGTGATATTCCTTTTCTCAAAAAAGAATTGGTAGAAATTCTTCTGGATGGTCTTGAACCCGGTATTGACATCGTGATCCCTGAAACCTCACAAGGGTTCGAACCCCTTTGCGCGATCTACTCAAAGCGATGTCTGAAACCCATAGAAGAACACCTTCTTAAAAAATCGTTTAAAATTCAGCGAATATTTCAGAAAGTTCGCGTTAAGAAAATTGGTGAAAATATTTTGCGATCCGTCGATCCTGACCTGACTTCCTTTTCTAATATCAACACGCCGGACGATCTTTCCAGGGCCGAAGAAAGCGTACCCGATATCCCCGAGACGCAGCAATGAATCTAAATCAAATGATCGATACCATTAAAAAACATCCTGACTATCACCGGATCGGAATGATCCTGTGCCATAACGGCATTGTCCGCGGTACATCACGCGACGGCCGCCAGGTTTCAGGCCTGACGGTTTTTGTGAATGATGAAAAACTCCATCAAGTGATCAATACTTATAAACAGCAAACCGGAATCATGGAGATCCTCGTTGAAATCGCCGATAACAGGCGTCTTTCCGTTGGAGACGACGTTATGCTTCTGGTTGTTGCCGGCGATATTCGCGAAAATGTTATTGCCGTGTTGAATGATACATTGAATGCCATTAAAACAAGTGTTACCCGAAAGAAGGAATATTTTGTGTAGTTAGTGCCAATAACGAATGCGAGGCGGATTTTATGTCTAACTTTACCCATATCGATACACAAGGTCGCGTGAGGATGGTGGATGTCACCGAAAAAAAACCAACCCTTCGTATTGCCGTGGCGCAAGGGGTTGTTTCCATGAATTCAGAAACGTTTGAAAAAATAATGAGCCGGACAACCGCCAAAGGGAACGTTCTTGAAACTGCACGCATTGCCGGCATCATGGCTGCAAAAAATACGTCCGGCTTGATCCCTATGTGCCATCCATTGAACATTCGCCATATCTCCATCGATTTTTTCCCTGACAAGGCAAACACTTTCATACGGATCGAGTCAAAGGTTCAGATCATCGACCAAACCGGCGTTGAAATGGAAGCCTTGACAGCGGTATCCATCGCCGGACTGACCATCTACGACATGTGTAAATCCTATGATCGTGAAATGACCATTTCCGATATATGTCTTCTTGAAAAATCAGGGGGAAAAAGCGGGGTGTTCGTAAGGAAAAAACCCAAATGAAGAGAAGTGGTTTCAAAACCTTCAATCGGGTTTAAGGTCAAGACGGACTGATGCGGCCAACCGCAGGAATATCGGGAATATTTCGAGGATTGGCCGCATCAGTCCAACACAGCTTGTCCCGTCGTAGCTATTGCGAAGATGGAAGTTGAGCCCGAGGGGAGGTTTTGAAACCACTTCTATACGAAATCGAATGATAGAAAGGAATCAATGATGTCAAAATTTACGATTGTCGGTCTGCTGTCGTGGTTTTGCAGCGGTCTTTTGCTCGGTTATCAGGCTCTGGCAGGATTTATTCGATCCGGCGGGACAATAATCTGGAAAGACATAACGCTCATGGATGCTGTCGGTAAAAGCCGGCTCGATTGGATCGAAGGCGTTTCACCAGGAAGCCTTCACTTAATTCTTCAATATATTGTGACCATGCAGCTATATATTCTATTGTTTTTCGTCGGCATTTTTTTCTTTATCATAAGCCGGCTGACATCTAAATTATAAATGACATCAATATATTATAATAAAATCGTCCTTGTTTTTCTATTATTTGGTTTGCTTTTTTCAGGTTTTGCAGGCTGTACCCTGTTCAAGGAAAGACCACCTGAGATAAAAAAAACTGCGCTGATAAAAATTGATCCTTCCAGGTACCCGGGCTTTTTGGATGACATGGATTATGACGGTTTGGAGAACTGCATTCGGCAAAGTATTTCTTATTTGAACCGGGTTGCTCCCACAGCAGAATTCAGATTCGGACAGGATGTCTTTAATACGCCTCACATGATACGATCCCTTGAGCACTTTCTTGACTTTATTCGAACAAAACCTTTGGAAGATCAGCTAATAAAATATATCAGGGATAACTACCTGGTTTACACCAGTATAGGCAGTGATAACTCGAAACAGGTTCTTTTTACCGGATATTACGAACCTGCCTTAGAAGGAAGCCTCAAAAAGGATGCAACATACAAATTTCCGATCTATGCGCGTCCCGACGATTTGACGACGGTTGATCTATCTCTTTTTTCTCCTCAATTCCAAAGCAAAACCATTGTCGGCAGATATACGAACCACAGCGTGATACCTTACTACGACCGGAGGGAAATCGAAAATGACCGACTTCTGGAAGGCAAAACGAAAGTCATCGCCTGGGTTAAAGACCCTATAGACCTTTTCTTTCTGCAAATTCAAGGTTCGGGGAAAATTTATCTCGATAATGGCAAAACCGTCAATGTGCATTATCATGCCACCAACGGCCAGCCCTACCGGAGTATCGGAAAGCTCCTTGTGGACGAAGGGAAGATACCTATAGAAGAGATATCCATGCAAAAAATTCGTCATTATTTGCATGATCATCCTCAAGAAGTTGAGGCTGTCCTGAATTATAATCCAAGTTACGTGTTCTTTAAAATCGAACAAAACGGCCCTATCGGTTGTCTGGAAGTTGAATTAACTCCGGGACGATCCATTGCTTTGGACCGCCGTCTCTTTCCGGCCGGGGCTTTGGCCTTTATCGAAACCCAAAAACCCTTGATCAGCGGTGATGGAATCATTCGCAAGTGGACGGTCTTGTCACGATTTGTGTTGAACCAGGATACCGGAGGCGCCATTCGCGGCCCTGCCCGCGCAGACATATTTTGGGGAAGCGGCCCTTATGCTGAAATCGCGGCCGGTCATATGCAGGAACACGGCTCGCTTTATTTTTTGATATTGAAACCGGACAATCACTGACCGGTTGAGGGTTATGCTTGACTCTTTTGAGCAAAAAAATTATTAATATCCTTTTATCGTATGTGTTAAGTTTTTACTTCATTTTTCTTTATCGTTAGAGACCTTTGAAAAATGCTCATTTTTGTTCAAGTTCAAGGAAGGCGATAATTTTAACCGCAGGAATACATGGAGTATTTTGAGGATTAAAATTTGAGCCTGACGCAGAAATTGGGCAAAAAGGGGCGTTTTGCAAAGGTCTCGTTAAGGAGTTATTATGTTTGGCATCGGTATGCCTGAGTTGTTATTGATCCTTGCCATCGCATTGATTGTTATCGGGCCGAAAAAATTGCCGGACCTAGCAAAATCTTTAGGGCGCGCGTTTGCTGAATTTAAGAAGGCCACCTCGGAATTAAAAGATTCTCTGGAAATCGACTCTGAGCTCAAAGATATCAAAAGAACTTTTCACAATATGAGCGACGAGATCAAGGATGCGATCGATATCAATGAGAGCACCAAATCTGAAGATCTAAAGAAAGATGCGATCGATATCGATGAAAGCACCGAACCTGAAGATCTAAAGAAAGATGCGATCGATATCGATGAGAGCACCGAACCTGAAGATCTAAAGAAAGATGCGATCGATATCGATGAGAGCGCCAAATCTGAAGATCTAAAGAAAGATGCGATCGATAATGATGAGAGCACCGAACCTGAAGATCTAAAGGTGGGTGACGAATCTGAAAAAGAAGAACCCCAAAAGGACATCAAAGAAGAAAAATCAGACAATTTAAAACGTGATGGATGATCAAGAAAAAATCCCCTTCAGCGCCCATCTTGAAGAGCTCAGAAAACGGTTGATTATCTGTTTTATCGCGATCGGCGTCGGTTTTGTTCTGTCTTACGGTTTTAAGGAAAAACTGTTTCAGATCTTATCCTATCCGCTGGTCAACGTCATGCCATCCGGCGACAAGCTGATATTCACCGGTCTTCCCGAAGCTTTTTTCACCTACTTGAAAGTTGCATTTATCTCCGGAATTATTCTGGCCACGCCCGTCATTTTCTATCAATTCTGGATGTTTGTCGCTCCGGGACTGTATGACAAAGAAAAAAAGATGATTATCCCGATAGTTGCTCTCTCCACTATCTTTTTTGTCGGCGGCGCATTTTTCGGCTATTTTGTCGTATTCCCTTTTGGCTTTAAGTTTTTTCTGGGATTTGCCTCGGATACCATACGTCCCTTGCCGTCGATGCGGGAATATCTGAGCTTTTCCTCAAAGTTGTTGCTCGCTTTTGGCCTGGTATTTGAGCTTCCTTTGATTATTACTTTTTTTGCAAGAATGGGAATCGTTTCCGTTGACTTTTTAAAGAAAAAAAGAAAATATGCGATCCTATTAATTTTCACGGCCGCAGCTATTTTGACGCCGCCGGATGTTGCAACACAAATTATGATGGCCGTGCCTTTAATGATACTTTATGAAATCAGCATTGTCGGCGCCAAAATATTTGGAAAAAAGAAATTAACCGAAGACGACGTTAATGAATCATCTCGTAGAAAAAAGAAAAAAAAGAAGAAGGTAAAAAAAACCACGGATGAACAAGAATAAACAATCATATTTTAATATTGACAGACAAATCTTTGCTTGATAGAGATTGCCGTGTTTTGTTCGTTATCACTTGAGATCAAGGCTTCATCAAATAAAGAACAACAGGGGAGGCAAGTGTTTATGAGTAAAAGATACTGGACAATTCTAATCGTTACTGCTATCGCAATGTTTCTAAGCGTCACCGGCCTCTATGCCAGCAAGGAGTTCCAAGACGTCATAAAGATGGATACCAAGGCATATACCAAACACACCAAGGGTATCGTAACATTTACCCATAAGAAGCACGCTAAGGATTATGCGGCGAAGTATCCGGAATTTTTCAAAAACGCATGTGGGACATGTCACCACGACAAGGACAATAAACCTTTAACCAAACTCAAAGAAGGCGATGAGGTCCAACCTTGTATTGCCTGCCACAAAAAACCCGGCTATATTCGAGGAAAAGCGGCAAGGGGACTGACGAAAAAGCAAAAGCTCGAATATCAGGCCAATGCAGTGCATGATGATTGCCG
>Ga0315556_1001506_pt1 | contig 13980 bp, 13 predicted proteins | sample SalMarSW160310MG_FD_202112 | JGI IMG/M metagenome (GOLD analysis project Ga0315556, IMG submission 202112) | Salt marsh sediment microbial communities from the Plum Island Ecosystem LTER, Massachusetts, United States - Salt Marsh Sediment SW1603-10 ...
CCCAACAAATTTCTTCCAGATCACCCGCAATGGGCTGATTTAGCTGTGAGTGGAGGGCGTTTATTGAGAACTGTGAGGCACCCAGAGGCGGCCTGAGTTTCGGTTGTATGGCCCCTTTTATTGGGCAGCTGATACCGTCGTTTTTCTATGTCACCCATCAGGGCATTACGGAGTGATGCCGCGTTTTTCTGTGTCTCTCGCAGGCTGTTCCGGCTGCTGATCGATGCGTGATTAAGAATTCGCCACAGACAGGTTCAATACCGTTTTAGCCCAACCGTTACGACGTTGCAGCGAGTCGTGAAATCAACATCTGCAGTGCCACATCGAGATTCGCGGCAGCAGTGTCGCTCAGGGCAGCGCCAAGCTCGAAGTCGTAGCCGCGCACCGCGAGTACGAACGCAGCGGGCAACGGCGCATCGGTGACACGCACAAATGCCTCCAGCACGGCTGCCGGCGTAAGCGCATGGGTGATTGCGCTGGCATTTGCCGCCGGGACCACCGGCTCGAAGCCGAAGGGCTCGGGGCCGGAGACGGCAGCGTCGATAAACACGACCTCACGGCGCCCGACCAGATCGAGCGCGTGCTCGACCTGCAGCTGGAAATCGGTTAGCAGTTCGGTGTCGGGCAGGTCCAGCGCCTCCAGGCGCTCGATCGCGAAAGGCCCGATGGCGTCGTCGCCGCGACTTGGGTTGCCGATGCCGATGACGAGCAGCGGTGCCGTGCCGGTCGCAGCTTCCGGGCTCAGGGACACCGCTCCAGCGAGCTCTTGACCAGGGTGTCGATGCATTGACCCTCGGCGTCGATCAGTTCCACGTGGAATGGCATCTTGCCCAGCGCGTGGGTGGCGCACGACAGACAGGGATCGAAGGCGCGAATCGCCACCTCGATGTGGTTCAGGAGACCCTCGGTAAGCTTGCGACCGTCGAGGTAGCGCTTCGCGACATGACGGATTGCCTCGTTCATCGCCTGGTTGTTATGTGTTGTCGAGACGATGAGGTTGGCCCGCACTGCCTGGTCGTCCTCGTTTATCCGGTAATGGTGGATCAGGGTGCCGCGCGGTGCCTCGATGACGCCCACCCCGCGTTCGCGGCGCTCACCCCTGACCACCAGTTCATCACCCATAATGTCATCATCGTGCAGCAGGCCCTTGATTGACTCCGCCGCGAACAGCAGCTCGATCATCCGCGTCCAGTGATAGGCCAGCGTGGCGTGTACCGGTTGACCGCTACCAAAGTCGACGAATTCGCAACGCTCTGCTTCAGCAAACGGCGTAGGAATATGATCGCAGTTCTGTACCCGCGCAAGTGGTCCTACCTTGTACCAGCCCGCATCTGCACCCAGCGCCCGGATATAGGGAAACTTCATGTAGGACCAGGGCCTGACTTCCTCCGTGAGATGGTCCCAGTAGCGGCTGTAGTCGACTTTGTCGAAGATGATGTCGCCATTGCTGTCACGCGCCCGCATCACACCATGATAGAGATCCATTCCCCCGTCCGGCGCGACCAGACTCAATAGATTGGAACGAAAGGCGCCGAAGCTGTTGTAGAGACCGACATTAGTCAGGTGCAGGCGTTTTGCCAGCTCCACGGCCGAGCGGCACCAGGCAATGACGTGGTAGATGTCCTCCAGCAGTTCATCGCGTTCCGCTTGTGTCACCGCCTTGTTGACGCCACCCGGGATTGCACCTGTGCCATGCACGCGCTTGCCCGCAGTGACGCGGATGACCTCCTGCCCGAAGCGGCGCAACAGTACGCCCTGCCTGGCGATATCCGGGTATTTGGCCGCCACGCCGACGATGTTGCGTCGCGCAACGTCCGAGTCGAAACCGAACAGCAGGTCCGGCGAGGACAGGTGAAAAAAGTGCAGCGCGTGTGACTGCAGGATCTGGCCGTAATGCATGAGCCGCCGGATTTTGTCGGCAGTCGGCGTCAGGTGGTCGACGCCGACCACCTGGTCCAGCGCCTTCGCCGCCGCCAGGTGGTGGCTCACCGGGCAGATACCGCACAGGCGCTGCACCATCACCGGGATTTCCCAGTAGGGTCGGCCCTGGATGAACTTCTCGAAGCCGCGAAACTCGACAATGTGCAGCCGCACCTGCTGCACGTGATCGTCGTTGTCGAGCAGGATGGTGATTTTGCCGTGCCCCTCCACGCGGGAGAGCGGTTCGATGACCACCCGTTTCAGTCTGGCGGGATTGGCAGCGGTTTCAAGCTCGGAACTCATCGCGCGGTACTCCGTATGCGTACTCAGTCGTAATGGATCAGGCCGTGGCCGAGATGCGGCGTGCGTCCTGCCAGCAAATCGGTAAGGAATTTCCAGATCGCGTCCGCGGTCGGCGGGCAGCCGGGCAGGAAATAGTCGATTTTCACCACCTCGTGCAGGGGATGCACCTTGTCGAGTGGCAGCGGTAGTTCGGGATCATTGGGGATACAACCCTTCGCCAGGCTGATCTCGGTGACATAGACTTCCTCCAGGCACTCGCCGAGGTCGATGTGATTGCGCTGTGCCGGCAGGCCGCCGTTCACCGCGCACGCACCCACCGCGACCAGGATCTTGCAGTTCTTGCGAAACTCACGCAGTACATGAACATTGTCGGCATTGCAGATCCCGCCCTCGATGAGTCCGACATCGCAGGGACCGCAGTGCTTGATGTCGGTGAAGGGCGAGCGGTCGAACTCGATACGCTCGAGCAGCTCGAACAGCCGCTCGTCGATATCGAGAAACGACATGTGGCAGCCGAAACAACCGGCCAGCGAAGTGGTCGCGACACGCACCTTGGGCTGTGCGGCATCGTTCATGTCGAATCCTCGTTCCCGGTTGTCGGCCGGCGCGGTGCGTCCTCCCGTGCCTGGGCGCTGATTGGCTGCCGATCGAAGCGCCGTTCGCCGATGGGGACCCTGAACCCGACGCCCTTGCGCAGAATCACGCCTACGGGGCAGACCTCCATGGCCTTGTCGGTGACAGCGATATCCGTGTCGGCGAGCCGACCGGATTCGGCATTGACAATGAGGTGCTTGGTGATGCCGCGCCCCGACAGGGCAAACACATTCTTGCCATCGACCTCCGCCGAGGCACGCACGCACAGCTCGCACAGGATACAGCGGTTGAATTCCAGCAGGATCTCGGGGTGCGAGGCATCGACCGGTCGGTTCGGAAACAGGTGGTCGAGCTCAGCCGACATGATATCGAGATCATAGGCCACCGCCTGCAGCCGGCAGTTGCCACTTTGTTCACAGGACGGGCAGAAATGGTTCCCCTCCACAAACAGCATCTGTACCAGTGTCTGGTGCTCTTTCCTGAGTCTATCGGACTGGCTCAGCACTTCCATGCCGTCTTGTGCCTGCAGCGTGCAGGACGCCACAGTCCGTCCATCCACCTCCACGGTACAGACCCTGCAGCTGCCGTGCGGTTTGAACTCCGGGTGGTAGCACAGGTGCGGGATGTAGTGGCCGGCCGCAAGTGCGGCCTGGATCACCGTCTGCCCCGGCTCGAACGGCACCGTTGCCCCGTCCAGCTGAAAAGACGCGGTCTTGCCCTCAGCAGTCATTCGTCAGTCCTCAGGTGCGCGCCGGCGTCATCCCGGCCGGTCATGGCCCGCGCGCGCTCAAGCGCCCCGTCAAGGTCGAAAGCAGGCTCGAATTCCAGCGACTCCAAGCGGCGCTCGTAGGCCGGTCGAAACCGTTTGATGGTATCCAGCAGGGGATTGCAGGCCGTGTGGCCAAGGCCGCAGTGGCTCGCAGACTGCAACAGCCGGCTGAGCTTGAAGATCTGGTTCAGATCATGCTGGGAGCCCTTGCCCTTGTGCAGCTTGTCGATCACATTGCGCAGCAGCGTGGTGCCGACCCTGCAGGGGGTGCAGAAGCCGCAGCTCTCGTGCGCGAAGAAGTGTACAAAGTTGCTGGCCACCTCGAAGATGTCGCGCGATTCGTCGAATACCATAAAGGCCCCGGCGGTCGGCAGGTCCTCGAAGGCGATGCGCCGTTCGAACTCGGTGGCATCGATGCAGGTACCCGAGGGGCCGCTGATCTGCACTGCCTGGGTGCGTTGCGCCCCGCAATCCTCCAGCACCTGGCGGACCGTCACGCCAAACGGATATTCGTAGATACCGGGGCGCACGCAGTCGCCGGATACCGACAGGACCTTGGTGCCGGTTGACTTGCCCGTACCGATGCCGGCATACCACTCGCCGCCTCGCAGTGCGATCAGGGCCGCTGCGCAAAAGGTTTCCACATTGTTGACCGTGGTCGGTTGCTGGAGGTAGCCATGGGTGACCGGGTACGGCGGACGGTTGCGCGGAATACCCCGCCTCCCCTCCAGCGACTCGATGAGCGCGGATTCTTCGCCGCAGATATAGGCGCCGGCACCGAGGTGAATGTCGATATCGAACTCGAACCCGGGCTGCCCGCAGATGTCATTACCCAGCAGGCCATCGGACCGCCGCCGCGCAAGGACCTCCTGCAAGGGTGCGAGCAGGTGCCGGTACTCCCCGCGCAGGTAGAGAAAGCCCTTGCGAGCACCGATGACGAATGCACAGACGGTCATGCCCTCGAACACCAGGTCCGCATAGCGCGTCAGCAGCACCCGGTCCTTGAAGGTTCCCGGCTCGCCCTCATCCGCATTGCAGACGACATAGTGCATATCACCCGTCGCGTTTCGGCACGACTGCCACTTGAGCCCGGTGGCAAAACCCGCGCCGCCGCGGCCACGCAGGTTCGAACATTGTATTGCCTCCAGCGTCGCCAGCGGACCACTGGTGGCCGCGGCCCGGATGGCTGCACCCGGTTCGAGGGAAGCGTCGAGCAGCATGTCGCTGCGGTGGATGTTGTCCTCGATCTGGAACAGCGCGGCTGGCCAGTCCTCAACCGGTGTGTGTGAGCGTATCAGCTCGGCAACCTCGTCAACCCGGGCCGGGGTGAGTTGCGGGATCGCCCAACCGTTGACCAGCATTGCCGGGCCCTGGTCGCACATGCCGGTGCATGATGTGGTATCCACCAGTGCCAGGCCGTCCTCGGAGGTCTTGCCGCGCTCCAGCCAGAGGCTGTTGCAAAAGCGGTCGAGCAATTCGCTGTTGCCCGCCATGCGATCGGTGATGTTGTCCGAGAACAGCACCCGATAACGGCCGGCACGCTCGATGTGCAGGAAACTGTAGAAACCGGCCACGCCCTCGACACGGGCACGCGGCATTTCGAGCAGCCTTGCCAGACAGGTCAGGGTGGCCGGCGGCAGCCATCCCTCTATCTCCTGGGCCTCCCGCAAGATCTGCAGCAGCGCGGTCGACTCGCCGCTGTAGCGGTCAACGATAGCTTCCAGTTCCGCATGTGTTCCCAAATCAGTCACCTTCCACCGGGTTATTGAAGGCCAGGCATGACAGGCTGGAAAAAAGCCTCAACCAGCAACACTCGGTCATTGTGTTCAGCGACCTCCGCGTCATCAGACTGCTCATGGCATCCCCTATACCCGACTGCAGTCTGGGTTGCCGTATCAGCCGGGCGCAATAGTCGAGCAGCCGCCGGACACCACCAGTATAAGCCACTAGGCGCAGGATGTCCGAGCCACAGTGAACCGGGGTGACGCACCCATCAGACGGCGCCGAACCCAAAGTATGGATCGGTATTGAAAAGGTGGACGACGGAGGATTATGGGAAACCCACCAGACCCTCAAGGCCTGCCTGCTGGATTTCGTACGGCGCCGGGTCAGCGAGCAGAAGCAACGCCGAGGCGCCTTGCCCGAGTTGCTGGAGCAGTTGCGCGGTTCCCGGTGGTACTATTAATTCGCAGGCTCCATCCCTCTGGTGGTTGCCGTCGGCTACGGTATAGTGATGTTCGTTTGCGACGCAGATGAAGTGGCGGATACTTCAGAATCACCATTCGGTGATCGACCCTGAGCTGTTTGACTAAATGCACTCAACTCTCAAACGACCAGATTCGAAACATCCACGGTATTCTGCTTAACGGCTTACGGGGACGGTCAGAACGGGCGCAGCGGACGCTCCCTCAGTGCTCTCCGCGATGTTGACAGCCAGCAGCGTGGTTAAGATCCTGAAAAACTGCTTGGTAGCCTGATCTTTTTCATCAATATAGAACCAACCGCCACGATACTTGACGGCCACCGATGCATGGCTGGGTTTGGTTTTGGCGTAGTGTACCCGCAATTGCTTCGCCAGCATTCCCGGTGACGGGTAACTCACGGCGGCGCCGCCGGCACGGTCCTGTTCCGGAAGTTCCACGGCGCTTGAGAGAATTTCAAGCAGCTCGAAGAGTGACCGCGTGGAAATGCCGATCCCGCCGGAGTCCTTTCCGTCCAATGCCAGGGATATTGGCAGCGTGATTCTTGATGGACGATGCTTCGGGGCGGATATCCCCAGCAGGGTCAACAGATTGTTAACCTTGTCGGTATAGTCTGGCCAATAGTGATCAATAATGATCGAAAAGTGCTGGTCCCGCCCTGAATCCCGAACCCAGTGCAACCGATGAGCACGGGCAAGCTCTGTTATATTTGTAACAATTTGGATGAATCGTTCGTCGGGCACGCCTGACTGAGGCAGGAAATCGGGGTTGTAGATGCCGTTTACGCCCGATACGAGCGCATAAAACACAGGAGCCGGGTCAGCGAGGTTTCGCGAGAACTCCGCCAGTGAGGTTATAGATGTCGGAGCCATCAGTTGACGGGCATATTTTTCCCCGCCAACAGGGGTGTAGGAAATGGTGGGATTCTCCTCGTAAATGACTCCAGCGCTAAAAGGCACCAGGTTGCCGGCATAGTTGTCACTGTCGCCAACGCCCGCCTCAATGCCGGCATTGGCAGCCACCCTGACGTTGGCAGTGACGCTCGCTACCGCCAGCAGATTACTTCGTTCACCGTAACGGTTACGTACGACGAGCAGAAGCATCTGCTGGTTATCTGTATTTATGATGGCTTCATTGTAGGCAAGCCGTCCGTTGTATACAGCGGCGGGACCTACGACTGCGCAGCCGGTCAGCAAGCTACCAAGCGCGCAGGCAAGCGCGGCGGTTCGATGGGTGCATTTTCTCATGTAAGGGGCTCCAGAGTTTCACTGTATCGACACCGCAACTTGTTGTGGCGTCAGTTATCGCCAAGCGATTGTTGTTTACTGATATTGTAATACAAATCGATCATTGTCTGCTGATTCACAGAGACCACCCGTATGGTGCAAAAACCAGAATCCCCACTTTCAGGCCGCTTGACGAGAGTAGTAATTGAGCATACCACCAAGCCGTTCGCGGCAACGAACTGGCTCATTGGTTGAACTGACCATAGCAAGTGGCTCTAGCAATCGGTTATCCACACCCTGATGATTACGTTCGGTGTGATAATGTGCGACATATCCTCTGAGTGCCCGGCGAAGAGAATCCTCGCCGAAAAGGATCGTGCGATCCAAGCACTCGTTCCTTATTGAACCCACAATCCGTACTGCGAATGCATTACAGTTGGGTGCCCGCACCCGGCATCGGACAGGTTTCACACCCTCCCTATCCAGATAGTCTCTGAAAGCCTCCGTGTATTTTTATCGCGGTCCATCTGAAAACGCAGGTTGCAGAAAGTGGATATAAAAGATTTTCGCTTTCATGATCTGCGGCACACCTGGGCGAGCTGGCATGTCATGCATGGCACCAGCCTGCAACAGTTGATGGAACTCGGTGGATGGGAGTCGTATGAGATGGTGTTGCGGTATGCCCATCTCGCGCCGGAGCATTTAGCGGATGCGGGCTCACGGATTGAACAGCCGTCGGAAAGCGTAGAACCCAACTCTACGATTTCTCTACGCCAGAAACGCGAAAGGCCCACACCGAGATGTAAGCCTTTGAGAACTATGGCGCGCCCGGAGAGATTCGAACTCTCGACCGCCTGGTTCGTAGCCCGTCCAGGAGCGCTAACTGTCTTTATCAATCAGTCACTTGCGGTGCTTGCCTATCCAATACCGCAGTTGAGTTATCAATCACTTACCGTTCACTGTCATTGGAAGTTAGCACAATACCAGCACAGTCATTTTGCCCACCGAAAACGCTCAATTGCCGCATGTATAGGAATTCGCCAATGGCAAGTGTGGGGAAAGCGTCGTTCTGCTATGCGAAACCAAAACCGAGCGCGGCGTAGAATACCCGCACAGCGTTCCATAGTTTATCTGCTTGCAAGGATTTGCAGCGGTAATACGCCGCCGCATCCTGGTGCATTGCTTACCAGCTCATAACCCGTGTATCCGGTGCGAACAGCGCTCCAAAGGTCAGATCCGGATTACCTACCATAACCCCGGAAATGAGATTCGCTTCTTTAAGCCCGGCATAGCCTAAACAATGCGGGCAGACAATGACCTTCGCGCCAGCCTTCATGACGTTTTGCAAATGAGTGCGGGACGGCTCGAACACCGGGTTGCCGTTCTCTGCAATGCGCACGGAGTCGATGTTGAGAAATACCGTTACGACGTGGCCACGCTTAGCGGCAGTTTCACTCAGGTTGAGCGCCATCTCAACCCGGTGCGGGTCAACCGAAGTCAGGTTAACGAACAACGCTGGCTTTACGGGTTCGACGGCCTGTGCTGTCATGGCCCCGAAGGTCAGCCAAAGTACCAGTGCAAGGGTAAAATATGAACGTAGCGGTTGCATTGATCTCTCCCTCCTCTTCAATCCAGTGACTGCTACCGGGGCATGTCGCCACCGCGGGGATTATCGCCAATCTTAACAGGTTACGCAGTGTGACAAATGGTCGCAGTTGTCCTGCGCGCATGTGATCAGAGCGTACAAGACTGTTTTCACAGTAGCCTGACAATTATAAATCCCGTCAACCAGCGAAGGTTCCGCTGCCATACTATCACCCAGTCGCGCACGATGTGACTGGACACCTGAGATGCAACAAACTCTGGACAGTGTCATAGACCGAATGGAAAACTAGACGCGTCGCTAATCCGGTTGCCGTCGGCGAATTGACTGGTCATGGTAGACGAGCAATTCACAGTATGATAGTTTTTAATTTCTTCTTACCATTGGCTGGTTATGTCGTATGGCAATCGAGCAATTTCCCGCCAGTTTGTCAGCCTTGTTTGGTGTGGTCTTCCTGCTGGGGATGCGTCACGGACTGGATGCCGACCACCTCGCCACCATCGACGGTCTTACCCGTTTCAATATGGAACAGCGACCGCGCCTGGCCCGCTGGGCAGGCGTGCTGTTTTCTCTCGGTCACGGTAGCGTGGTGATGCTGGTGGCACTCGCGATCGGTCTTTGGGCCCGTCACTGGGGCACGCCGGCCTGGCTGGAGACGCTAGGTGCCTGGACGTCCATTGTGTTTCTCACGGCACTTGGGGTACTCAACCTGGTGGCCGTGGTGCGCAGCCCGCGCGACCAGGTGGTGAAGAGTGTTGGTCTGCGCAGCCACCTGTTTGGCCGTTTCAGCCGCAGCGGCCGGCCACTCGCGATCCTGCTCATCGGCGCCCTGTTCGCCCTGTCGTTCGACACCATTAGCCAGACCTCGTTGTTTGCCCTGGCCGCCCAGCATGTAGGGGGCTGGGGATTCTCGCTGTTGCTGGGAGCGGCATTCACAACCGGCATGATGCTGACCGACGGCGCCAACGGCTTGTGGGTTTCGCGGCTGCTGTATCGCGGTGACCGCCGGGCACGGGTCGCTTCGCGCGTGCTTGGTCTGAGCATTGCAGGCCTCAGTCTGCTGGTTGCACTGTTTGCCGTAATGCGCCTGTATTCCCCGCAAATCAATCTTTGGAGCGACGGCCGTGAACTCTACGTGGCGGCTGCCGTGGTGGGCAGTCTGCTGCTCAGTTTTGTCTTTTCGCTCTGGATCACCCGCGAAAATCGACTGTCCTGACCGCCTCGCGCGGGTTGGGCATTCTGTACTGCCGCCGTTGGTTATGACGAATTTTAAATAGTTCCTAACTTTTGCCTGGTCAGGGGGTGGTCATGCGGCGGAACGTGACAAGAACATCAGGGTTCACAGGACAGCTGCCGGCGGTCGTCGCGGTACTGGTTTCGACCGGACACATGGTACTCCAGCCAGCTATTGCAGGCGGCCTGCCGACCCTGGATGAAGTCGAGGTGGTAGCAACGCCCGAAGAGCTGATCGGCAGTGCCGACGCCGCCACCCAGGGAACGGTCAGCCACAAACAACTAGAGACGCGCCCGCTGTTGCGCCCCGGTGATCTGCTGGAAACCGTACCGGGTCTCATCGTCACCCAGCACACCGGAGACGGTAAAGCGAACCAGTACTTCCTGCGCGGCTTCAATCTCGATCATGGCACCGACCTGGCTACCTGGGTGGATGGCGTGCCGGTGAACCTGCCGACCCACGGCCACGGTCAGGGTTACACCGATCTGAATTTCGTGATTCCGGAACTGGTGTCGAATCTGCAATACCGGAAGGGGCCCTACTACGCCGAAGAGGGCGACTTTTCCGCGGCCGGTGCGGTACACATGCACTACTTCGATGCCTTGCCGCAGAACATAGCCACAGCCGCCGCCGGCGAAGACGACTACCAGCGCGGCCTGTTGGCCGCCTCGCGGTCCCTGGGTGCGGGGAGTCTGCTGGTTGGCATCGAAGCATTTCACTACGACGGCCCCTGGGACGTGCCGGAAAATTACCGCAAGTTCAACGGCGTGCTGCGCTACAGCCAAGGCGGGGAAACCAACCGCCTGACGCTGACAGGCATGTTTTACCGGGGCGAGTGGGATGCCACCGATCAAGTGCCACAACGCGCGATCGACAGCGGGCTGATTGGCCGCTATGGCACGCTGGATCCCAGCAGCGGTGGCAAGACCCACCGCTACAGCCTGTCCGCCAACTGGCAGCATCGCAACGGTGCCGCCCTGACGCAGGCCGCAGCCTACGTGTTCGACTCCAAGCTCAATCTGTATTCCAATTTCACCTATTACCTCGACGATCCGGTTAACGGCGACCAGTTCGAACAGGTCGATGACCGTGTGGTTTCCGGGGCCTGGGCAAAACACAGCTGGCTGGGTGCACTGGGGCACCGCAGCATCGAACACACCCTTGGCGTGCAGTTCCGCAACGACAATATCCCCGATGTCGGTCTGTACCATACCGCGAGTCGCACCCGTCTCGATGCCGTGCGTGTCGACAAGGTGGTGCAGACCAGCGTGGCGCCATTCTACGAGGCGGCCATCCAATGGGCAGACAAGTTCCGCTCAGTACTGGGTGTGCGTGCCAACTATTACCGTTTCGACGTCGACAGCAGTCTGCCGCAGAACAGCGGCAAGCGCGATGATTTCATCGCCAGCCCGAAACTGAGCCTCATATTCGGGCCGTGGCAGAAAACCGAGTACTACCTCAACGCCGGCTACGGCTTCCACAGTAACGATGCACGCGGCACCACCATCAGCGTGGACCCGGTGACGCTGACACCCGTATCTGCGGTAGATCCGCTGGTGCGCGCCAAAGGCGCTGAGGTAGGCGTGCGTACCGCAATCATTCCGCGGCTGCAGAGTTCACTGGCGTTCTGGTACCTGAAAATCGACTCTGAGCTGTTGTTTGTGGGCGATGCGGGGACAACCGAAGCGAGCCGGCCGAGCCGCCGTATCGGCGTCGAGTGGGCGAACTATTATCGTCCAGAGCCCTGGTTCACCGTCGACGCCGACCTGGCGCTGACGCAGGCACGCTTTACGGACAACGATCCCGCCGGCGACCATATTCCGGGATCCATCGGGACTACGGCCTCCGTGGGTATCGGTGTCAATCGTCCGCTCGGCTGGTTCGGAGGAGCACGGTTGCGCTATTTCGGACCCCGCCCCCTGGACGAAAGCAATGATGTGCGTTCCTCTTCTTCAACGCTGGTAAACGCCAAGGCCGGTTACAGATTTACTCGCCGGTGGCAGGCCGCGCTGGAGGTCTACAACATTTTCGATCGCAAGGTCAGCGACATCGACTATTACTACACCTCGCGGCTCCCGGGAGAACCCGCCGCCGGCGTGGACGATGTGCACACCCATCCGGCCGAACCACGCACCGCGCGGCTGAGTCTGACGTACAGTTTCTGACCGGTGTGAAGGTTGCATCGCACGATGGAGCAGGCTGCGTACACCGTCTCAAGACAGGCATTGGTGACAGCACTGGCTATGTCAACCCTGCTACACGGTGTTGCACTATTGTACGTGTCGCCGGTGTTAGTAAGTTCAACAGGCGACGCCAGCCCCGAGCGCACGTTGCAGATTCACGTTTTACCGTCCGCGGCGCCCGCTGAAAACAAGCAGGCAGAGGCTCATGCGGCACCGGAACCGCTACCCGCCAGTCCGCCGGCGCCTGCCGTCGAGTTAAAAACTCCAGTCACCGCCCCCTCACCGGTACGCCGCGAACCGGTTCCCGGGGTGGAGCCACCAGCACCCCGTAAGGCTCAGCCGGTCAGGGTAAAGACTGCGGTTAAACAACCGACCGGCACCCCGGCGGACAACCGCCCGCCAGACACCACGACAACCCGCTCACAACAACAAGCCACCGCCGAACAGACGCCTGTGCTGCCCCGCTTACCCCGGTATGACGCCGATTACCTGCGCAACCCGGCACCGGCGTATCCCGCCATAGCGCGGCGGCTGCACCTGGAAGGCCGGGTGGTATTGCGCGTTCGAGTGGGAACAAAGGGTGCAGCGCTGGAGACCTTGGTCGACACCAGTTCAGGCTACGACATCCTCGATCAGGCAGCAGTGGCGGCCGTGCGCGCGTGGCGCTTCGCGCCGGCGCGGCAGGGTGGCGCCGCCATCGAGGCCTGGGTACAGGTGCCAGTGGCTTTTCGCCTCACCGACCGGTAGTGCCCGGGCCGTGGCTGGTACATAATCCAGGTGTCACCATCAAACCCGGTCGGATCATGAGCGAGCGTTTCACCATTTCCCTCGAACAGCGCCTGGCAGAGCAGTTCGACAAATTCATCAAGGCCAACGGTTACACCAACCGCTCGGAAGCGGTCCGCGACCTGATCCGAGTCAGGCTCGCCGAGCAGCAGCTGGACAAGAAGCAATCGGGCCACTGCGTGGCCACCCTGACCTATGTGTACAACCACCACGAACTCGACCTGGCACGCCGTCTGATGGAGGCTCAGCACGAGCACCACGAACTCACCCTGGCCACACAGCATGTGCACATCGATCACGACAATTGCCTCGAAACGGTGATGCTCAGCGGTCCTGTGACGGCGGTACGCGGTTTCGCGCAGGCGATCATTGCCGAGCGTGGAGTACGCCACGGCAACCTGCACGTGATCGCCGTCGACCGGACAGCCTCGCATACCCACGGCGGTAAAACGCACACTCACTCGCGGCCGGTGACCTGATTCCGTTTGATTTGACTGCATTCCCTGCTCTTAAGCTGACACCGTTTATGCAGGCATTGTGAACGGGAGACGGACCGGCGGTAACTGGAAACGGAAACCGCCGGCCCTGTCGTCCAGGACTTTAGTATTGCAATGCTCGCAACATCCAGGCGGTTTTCTCATGGACACGCATGCGATCGGAAACCAGTGCGGCTGTCGACTCGTCACCGGCTTCCTGGGCTGGCACCAATACCTCGCGGCAGGTTTTCACCACCTGCTCGTGTCCCCGAGTGAGTATGCTGACCATTTCCTTTGAGGCAGGAACGCCCTCAACTTCCTTAATCGAACTGAGATCCGCAAAAGCCCTGTAGGTACCGGGCGCGGCAACATCCAGGGTGCGTATTCGTTCGGCAATGTCGTCCACGGCGGTCGCCAGTTCGGTGTAATGCTCTTCGAACATCAGGTGAAGTTCGCGAAACTGCGCCCCTGTCACATTCCAGTGGAAGTTATGCGTTTGCAGATACAGCGTATAAGAGTCCGCCAGTAACCGTTTCAACCCCCCAGCGATAGTGATTCGATCCTGTTCGTTGATACCAATATCTATAGCACTCGTAGCAACTTCTCCGTGGTGAATGGCTGTGTCACCGGTTTACGAGCCAGTTCGCACTTGCCCAAACAATATATGGCCTTACAGTATCCAACG
>Ga0315556_1001511_pt1 | contig 13957 bp, 11 predicted proteins | sample SalMarSW160310MG_FD_202112 | JGI IMG/M metagenome (GOLD analysis project Ga0315556, IMG submission 202112) | Salt marsh sediment microbial communities from the Plum Island Ecosystem LTER, Massachusetts, United States - Salt Marsh Sediment SW1603-10 ...
CAATTTTTGGAAAAACATCGAACTCTTTAACAGTGTCTGCTGCTGAGATTGCAATTTCTGCAAGCTGTTCTGCATTAGGATTTACATTTACAGTTGTGTCGGCGAAAAAGTAAACATCATTTTTAGCGAAAACCATGTACAAACCTGAAACAACTTTTAATCCTTCCTTAACTCCTATACATTGAAGTGCTGGACGAATTGTATTGGGATAGCTTGTTGTTAAACCACTTATCAATGCATCGACTGTACCGAGTTCCACCATCATTGAACCAAAATAATTCGGATACCTCATCAATTCACGTGCATCTTTTAAGGTAGCTCCTTTGCGATCACGTTTCTTAAAAAATGCCTGCGAATACTCAAGTTGTTTATCACTCTTGCCAGGATCTACAATTGTAAATTCTTCAGGATCAAATTCTAAACGTTTAATTGTTTCTGTTATTGTTAATTCATTACCCAGTAACACCGGATAAGCAATATGATCCTGGTAAACTACATGAGCTGCTCTGATAATTTTTTCTTCTTCTCCTTCAGGGAATACGACTTTCTTAGGCTGCTTCTGCGCTTTGTGAATCATTGCCCTGATTATTTCTTTAGAAAGTCCGAGTCTTTCTTTTAGCTGGTCTTCATATTTATCCCAGTCCATTTCCTTAATCTTTGCAACTCCTGATTCAATAGCTGCTTTTGCAACTGCAGGCGCTATGTACCAGAGCACTCTCGGATCGAAAGGTTTTGGGATTATATATTCCTGCCCAAATGTAAATTCCTCACCGCCGTAAGCTCTTATAACCATTTCGGGAACTTTCTCCTTAGCCAAACGAGCCAGAGCCAAAGTAGCTGCCATTTTCATTTTTTCATTTATAGCAGTTGCACGAACATCGAGTGCACCACGGAAAATAAATGGAAATCCCAGAACATTATTAACCTGGTTTGGGAAATCGCTTCTACCGGTTGCCATTATCAAATCATCCCTTACTGAAACGGCTTCGTCATACATTATTTCAGGATCGGGATTTGCCATTGCAAAAATGATCGGTTTTTTCCCCATAGATTTTACCATATCTTTAGTCATCACTCCACCTACAGATAATCCCACAAAAACATCTGCCCCTTTTACACCATCTGCTAAGGAAGGATAGCCTTTTTCCTGTGCAAATTCTTGTTTGTATTTATTCAAATCCTTTCGATCTTTAGTAAGACAACCTTTGGAATCAAACATGAAAATATTTTCTTTTTTAACGCCGGCATTAACGTAAAGCTTACTGCAGGAAATTGCCGAAGCGCCAGCGCCATTCACAATTATTCTCAGATCCTTCAATTTTTTTCCTGCAACTTCTGCTGCGTTTATTAACGCCGCACAGGATATAATAGCAGTTCCATGCTGATCATCATGAAATACCGGAATATTCGTAGTTGCCTTCAGAGTTTCTTCAATTTCGAAACACTCAGGTGCTTTAATGTCCTCGAGATTAATACCTCCGAATGTTGGCTCAAGAAGTTGGACTGTTTTGATAATTTCTTTTGGGTCTTTACTGTTAATTTCTATATCAAAAACATCTATGTCAGCAAATCTTTTAAACAAAACCCCTTTACCTTCCATAACTGGTTTTCCCGCTTCCGGTCCGATATCACCGAGTCCAAGAACAGCTGTTCCGTTTGAAACAACCGCAACCAAATTTCCTTTAGCCGTATACTTATAAACGTCTTCTACATTTTTACTGATTTCACGACAAGGTTCGGCTACTCCGGGAGTATACGCTAAAGATAAATCCCTGGAAGTGAGACATGGCTTGGTTGCAATAACTTCAACCTTACCCTTTCTTCCTGAAGAATGATAATTTAATGCTTCTTCTTTACTGATTTTCATTTAAAAATTCTCCTCTAAATAAACTCAACATAAATTAACCCGCATCGATTTAGTTTGGGGGATGAATTACAATTGCAATGAAAATTTATGATGAGTGAATCTGAAATAAGTGGATATGATAACCTGAATTGTATGTTGATTTCCCTGAATTTTACCCCTTTTTGTTTAAAAAATTTACGCATAACAGTTACTATTCAGAAAAATCTCATAATTTCAATTATAAAAATTAATCTAATTTTTCGAATAAAGCTAAAAAATATGAATTTTCATTATAAGAATTGCTATTAGAATTCCGATTATGATTTATTAAACAAATGAAAAAGCGGTACATGATAAATTATCAACGTACCGCTATTTCGAGGAGAGAGAAGGCATATTCTAACTATTACTTTCTTTTTTTCTGATTTACATTGCTCCTGTTCGTTCTGGTTGTTTGTTTTGTTTCCCTGGTGTTTTGTTTGGTTATAGTTTTCCTGTTATTACTACTCGACTTACGGTTAACCTCAATTTCTTTCTTCTGATTATAATTCGTTCTGTTAGTATTCATCTTGAATTCAATCTTCGGTTTATTAGTATTAGTCTTAATCTCTTTTATTCTATTCTGTTCAATATTTAATCTCTTCGTATTATTCTTTTGATTGAATTGATTTCTGTTTTTATTTACTTTCGACTCAGTGTTTGTCCTGTTATTCTTTTGCAGGATGATCTTTTCATTCCGGTTATTTTCAACTTTATTCTTATTTACATCTCTCTTTACTTCGTTAATATTTCTTTTATTCAGTTCTTTTGTTACTTCGTTCTTGTTTAAGTTTTTGTTAACCTCAACATTATTTCTGTTTATATTATTATCATGATTTCTATCACCGATTCTTACTTTCGAAATATCGAGAGAAGTTCTTCTTTTATCATTCCTGAAGTTTACATCGGTTTTCTGGTTTCTAGTAAGTTCATCTCTTGAAGCGATAAAAGTTCTTACATTGTTATCGTCTATCTGTCTTGAATTTATATCACGCGGATTATTAACAGTAACTATATCTCTTTGTCTTATGTTTTGACCGCTTCTAACCTTAATATAATTCACATCTACTCCTCTGTTCTGCACTCTGCCGTTGCTGTATCCATAGTTAGTTCTATACTTCGTGTGCGAGTAAATTCTATACCTTTGCTTGGAAGGTACGTAATATTTATACACATACGGGTTGCAGAAATGTTTAAAGCTTACAAAGTGCCAATGATAGTAAGGTGCGTAATATGTGTACGTAAAGAATAATCCTACTGAGATTGAGAATGATGCGTACGGTGACAACGGGGCCCAACCTATATAATCGTTATCATATCTCCATTCTACCCAGGCAGGTGCCCAATCGTAGTCAGGATACCATAACCATCCATAATAATCATCAAAGTACCATCTTCCGTAGTGATAAGTTATATAACCAAATGGTTCATATGAATGCCAGTACCAGCCGTCGTTTGTCCAGATCCATCTACCTTCCTGGTAAGGCGACCAATCAAGACGAATAACAGTTGGACGCCAGACAACTACTCCGTTGTTTATTTCAATCCAAGTTCCATATGGAGATAAATTATTATAAAAATATCCGCTTACTCCAAAGTGAGCAAAACTTTTTGATGTTCCTATCAATCCCCATATTAACATTGCCGATATAATTATTAACTTTTTCATGATACACCTCGTATTAAAATGTCTCTTCTAAAAAGACAATGTTAGTGCCAATGAAAAATCTTTTATTTTGAATCTAAATTTGAAGAAAATTTCCGATGCTGTCTATAAAATTAGACAAGGGAGAATATTCAAGGGACGTTCTGTTTATGTGACCTATCTTTTAATTTTCCGCTCTTTCCATCTTAAATTACCGAATACCCCAGCAAATCCTGTAATAATTAAATAAAAAACCTGAAATAGTTCAGCTACGATGAACGTCTTTAACGAGAGATAGGGAAATAATATTCTTTTCCCTTTAATCACAATTCTGAATTCAAAAAACAATTTTAGAAGGAGACTAGCAACTAAAGTTAGTATGAAATATCGGGATAAAAAGATTGAAAAATATACCTGGATAATTAAACCAATGTAAAACAGATAGATTAAAATCAGTTTTAATATTAAACTTTTATCACGATAAAATAATCCTTTGCTTGCCCATCTTTTTCTTTGTTGATAAAATTCACCAAGACTTTTATTTGAAGATGTTCTAACTATTGATTTTTTGTCAGTTGAGAATTTAATATCATAATTTGTATCTTTTGCAATTTTCTGCATTAATAGTTCATCATCACCTGAAGAAAGATTTATCTGATCCTTAAATCCTCCAACTTCATTATAAACTTTTCGTTTATAAGCAATGTTAGCTGCATTGCATATAGTTGGTTTGCCAGCTCCGATCAATCCTGCACCCGTTAAAACCAGACCCGCAAATTCTATTTTCTGAATTTTAGAAAAGAATTTTTCATCATCAATAAATTCGACTGGTCCGGACATAAATCCCGTTTCATCATCCATATTTTTTAGTAAAGATTTCAGCCAGTCCTCATTGTGAATACAATCTGCATCAGTTGTAACGACTATTTCGCCGGTAGACTTTTCAATTCCATATCTCACTGCTCTTTTCTTGTGTGCTGAAATAGAATAATCTTCAGGCAAAGAAATTATCCTGATATTTTCTCTGGATCGGTTCTTTTCAAGAATTTTCGGGGAATCGTCAGTTGATGAATCATTCACATAAACAACTTCAAATTTTTCCTGTGGATAACTTTGTGCTTCAATAGATTTTAGGCTCTTCAAAATATTCTCGGATTCGTTTCTAAAAGGAATAATTACTGAAACGAATCCCCCAGGAACATGATTAGAAGCACCCTGATTAAGCTTTGCAAGACCCTTGTAAATTACAGAAAGGAATAGTATGTAATGAATTAATAGTAAAGTAAAAACAATTAGCAGGATATTTTCAAGCATTGTTTCTTTTCATTAGTAAGACTAAACCAACCAGTGATGGAATAAGTAGATTGATTAAGAAAAGAAAAATTGAGGCATTAAAAGCAACAGAAGTAGTTTCTCCAACCGTGGTTAAAAAATAGACAGAAGCACCTTCACGAATTCCAAGCTCGCCTAACGAAACCGGGGGAATTACCGTTTTCACAAACATTATAAGATTAGCGACCCACAGGAAAGTCAGAAAATCAAAGTGGTGAGAAAACGCCGAAACCAAAATTGCATACTGGAAAAGGAAACAAGAATAAAACAGGAAAGAAATGAGTGACATTTTCAAAAAGTATTTTCTATCTAAAGCTTTCAAAGTCTGGAAGCTCTCAATTAGCGAATTCATTCGTTCTATTTTCTTTACCTTCGAAAATAGAAAGCCGTCCCAAAATTTTGGATTTAACACTAACAAAGCGAAAAAATAAAAAAGTGAAAAAAGCACAACAAATAATGCTATTGTAATATAGATTGAAACATTATAATAACTATATACGAAAAAGACACTTGAAACCGAACCGATAGATGCAACGATCATCAGCGGGAAAGATTTATCTATCAAAGTAGCCAGTGAAACCTGTAAAACTGTTTTATTCCTGAATGCAATTGCTCTTCCGAAATATTCACCGATTCTTAATGGTGTAATGATACCAGCAGAAAAACCATAAAACAAAGAAGTTAAAATTTTTGACCGGCTGTTTTCATCCAGAATATTATTGCTGGTTAATTTCCACTTGAAATACTGCAGAAAGATATTTACAAAGCTCAAAACTAATGCTGCTCCGATCAACCACAGGTTTGCATCTTCAATTGCCGGAATTATTTGTACATAATCAATTGATGAAACTAAGTAATATAAAAGTCCGGCAGCAATCAAAATTTTTGTTATAAAAATTAATATTTGTTTCTGCTGTGTGAAGAACCTAACTACAGGTTTTTTATTATCAACCGAAGTGTAATTCATAATTAAATTTATTGTTCGATCTTCAAAATATTAACTTTCATACCTTCCGTACAATTTGTGCACATATCGACCGATTTTCTATTTGTTAAGACTTTATTGCGAAAGTTCTGGTACTTTTCCGATATCCAGATGTCTTTAAATGTTCTGCCGTTTACTATTCCAAATTCGAATTGAGCATCTTTATCAAAACAACAGGGAACAACTCTCCCATCCCAGGTAATCACAGAAGTTCTCCACAATGCAAAACAATGATTCTTTATACCATTTTTAATTCTAAACGATTGATCATAAAGATAGTATCTTCTGTATTTTTTGTTCGAAGGAAGAAATTTTAACGCATTTTCATATGAAGAAATCTGCATAGTTTTGAAAACCACCTTATCAACACCGACTTCTTTTCCGTACTGCAACACATCGTCAAGCTGATATTCATTTTGTTTCATCACTATAAATTGGAATTCAACGAATGGCTTGTGTAAACCCAATTCTTTTTTTCTGTTTATAAGTGTTTTTAAACCTTTATCTGCTTGTTCAAAGGTGCCGCCAACACGGTAATTCTGATAACTTTCCTCATCAAGACCATCGACAGAATAGATTAATTTATCCGGTGCATTTCGTAAAACGTTATCAACATTACCTTCATTAATAAAATGTCCGTTCGTACTAATTGAAATGTACACATTCGATTCCTTAGCATAACTTATCATCTGCACTATTTGCTTATTAATAAATGGTTCACCCTGGAAGAAAAGCTGCACATAGAATCCGGTGGATTTGATTTCATCGATTATTTGTTGAAATCTTTCAATTTGGAGTAATCCTAAAGGACGAGTCAACGTTCCCAATCCAGAAGGACATTCCGGACATTGCAAGTTACAATGATTTGTCGGCTCGATAGAATAAGAAACAGGCATGCCCCAAACAACGGGTTTCCGTGTTATTCTCGATAATAAAAAAGAGGAAACGATTTTTATTACGTTCCACAATCGTTTTAAAGTAAAATATTTTAGTATATTTATTTCCATTTAGTACGGCGCACGATAATAGATTTTAAAGATAATTAAATAAAAATACTTGCCAAAGTGAGTTGAAACAACAGGCTAACATTGTCAAACAAACATCTTTTATTTACTTTTAGCTGTGACAATTCCATTATTTGGAGAATCTATGTTAATCAATTTTAGTGATATCCCGGGACATCAAAACCTGTTCCTTGATTATCTTTACGAATTCGAAAACGTCGCGGAATATTACAAATATAACTTCAGGGATCGCGAACAATACAAAAAAATATTTAAAGGTGTTGTCGATTCCGATAATCCAAACCGGGAAAAATTAAAACCAATTCTCGAAAAACAATACATCGATATTCCAAAATCGGATAAAACAAAAAAGAACATAGAACTTTTCTCTAAAGATAATACTCTTGCTATTGTTACCGGACAACAGCTTGGAATTCTAGGCGGACCACTATACACATTTTACAAAATCATTACGACTATTAAACTGAGTAATTTTCTGAATGAAAGATATGATGATTTCAACTTCGTACCTGTCTTCTGGCTTGCAGGAGACGATCACGATTTTAACGAGGTCAGAGCAATATCTATTATAGATAACGACAATAATATAAAAACTATCGGCTACAAAGAAGAGATCGATCCGGAGGAAGCAAAACTCAGTGTTGGCAAAATTAAATTTGATGAAACAATTGAAGAATTCTTTAATACACTGAATGATTCTTTGCGTGACACAGAATTCAAGCAACCCGTAATAGAAGAATTAAAAATTTTTTATAAAACCGGTGAAACATTTACTTCAGCTTTTCAAAAATTAATTCATTCTGTTTTTGATGAATATGGACTTGTGATTTTAAATCCTCAGGAAAGAGATGTAAAAGAATTGTTGAAACCGATCTTCATAAAGGAAATAACCAATTTCAGAGAGCATACGGAAAAACTTGTACATCTAAGTGCACAGTTAGAGGAAATTTATCACGCACAGGTAAAAGTAAAACCTGTCAATTTATTTTTTAGCACTGAAGACGGAAGGTATTCCATCGAACCGGTTGAAAACGAATATAAGCTAAAACGTAAAAGGAAAAGTTTTACACAGGAGGAATTACTGAATCTGGTTGAAACCGAGCCGGAAAGATTTAGTCCTAATGTTTTGTTACGACCAATTTGCCAGGATTATATTCTACCTACAGCTTGTTATATTGGTGGGCCCAGTGAGCTAGCATATTTTGCACAAGCTACTTTGCTTTATGATTTTTATAATATTCAAACACCAATTATTTATCCGCGTTCTTCAGCTACTGTACTTGAAGCAAATATTAATAAAATCCTGGAGAAATATAATGTTGCTGTTAACGATATATTCTTTGGAGCAGAAGAAATAAAAAAGAAAGTGATTCATTCTTTAACAGCAAACCGCATTGATGATATTTTTGCTGAAGCAGAAAGTGAAGTTGAGCTTACATTCGACAGGCTTCGTGAAAAATTATTTGAGCTTGATAAGACAATAGCGGATACGAGTAAGAAATACAGAGGAAAAATTTTCAGTGCATTGAGTGAATTGAAGGGGAAAGCTGAACAAGCACAAAATCAAAAATACGAAGTTACATTAAGGCAACTGGACAGAGCCTGTACTATTCTTTTCCCGTCAGATCAGTTGCAGGAGAGGATTCTTAACTACACATACTTTGTTGATAAGTATGGAAAAGATTTTATCAAAAAAATTTTCGATCAGTTAGATATCGATAAATTCGAACATCAGATTATTGAGATTTGATAGATTCCAACTGTTCGATAAAATGAGGATTTGAAACAGCAGCACATTCAAAATTATTTACTGCCCCGCCTTGTTCAACTAAATTCGATAGAACAGCAAACGCCATTGCAATCCGATGATCGCCGTAACTTTCAAACGTACAAGACTGCTTTTTCATCTCACCAGTTACTGCAAAACCATCTTCATATTCTTTTATTTTCAGACCTGTCTTTTCAATATTTGAGGTAATTGATTTTATCCTGTCACTTTCTTTTACCCGTAATTCCTCTGCACCTCTGATTTCAAAATCACCATAAGAAAAAATTCCCGCAACGGATAAAATCGGGATTTCATCTATAATTCCGGGTATCACTTTTTTATCGATTTCGATGTTATTCAACTTACTATTTTTAACCTGAATATTACCATAAGGTTCATTGTTTGATTGTCCTTTTTCTTCAATGGTAATATTGCCGCCCATCTTTTTTAAAATATCGATTAAAAAAATCCTCGTTTTATTTAAAGAAACATTCTTGAGAACCAGGTTAGTTTCCGGTGCTATTAAACCTAAAACAATAAAAAATGCTGCAGTTGAAAAATCTCCCGGTACAAAATGATCATTTCTCTGTGGGAAATTTGCAGATGATACTTTTGTAATTTTTCTACCTTCCGTTTCTTCAAAGGAAAGATTTAACATTCTTTCAGTGTGATCTCTTGTTATCAAAGTATCTTCAGTAACAGAAGTGAATTCATCGGAATGCAAACCGGCTAACAAAATCGCTCCTTTAACCTGTGCACTTGCAACTTTAAGATGATAATGAATTGGATTGATCTTACCGGGGGGACTAATTTTTACCGGAAGCGTTTGCTTTTCATTGCTTTCAAATTCGCAACCCATTTGAGTTAAGGGTTCGATCACACGTTTCATCGGTCTTTTAGAAAGAGATTCATCACCGGTAAGAGTGGTCGAGAAATTTTGTGCAGCGAGAATTCCGCTTATCAATCTTGTTGTTGTCCCTGAATTGCCGCAGTAAAGCGGTTTAGCAGGTTCTTTGAATCCATTCTTACCTACTCCTTCAACAAAGGAAGTTGCACCTTCCTGCCAAATATTAACACCTAGTTCCTGCATACATTGTCTTGTAGTTTGAACGTCTTCCGATTCCAAAAGGTTTTCGATTGTCGATATTCCTTCTGCAAGTGCAGAAAAAAGCAGCGACCGATGTGAGATTGATTTATCACCCGGTAATGAAATCTCGCCGTTAATTTTGGAAATCTTGGAAAAACTTTTCTTCATAATTTTTTTGGAATTATTTTTTACTCCAGTTATTTATTCTTTCTTCCAGATTTTGATAAGACAATTCATTAGCAGAATACATACCATTTTTTCTCCGCTGTCTCAATGCCTCATAAATTGTTATCGCTGCGGAAACAGAAACATTTAAGCTCTGTACCATTCCATACATGGGTATTACAAAACGAACATCTGCTAAATTTGCAGCTTCTTCAGAAATTCCACGATGTTCATTTCCTAATACTATCGCTACTTTTTCTGTCAGATCAAGATCGTATAAATTTTTAGCATCATCAGAAATATGCGATGCATAAATTTTGAATCCATCTTCCTTCAACGCCACGTAGCATTTTTCAACATTTTTGAATTTTTCTTTCTCCACCCATTTAAAAGCAGAAGCAGAAGATTTTTTACCTATCTTGGGAAACGGTTCTGTGTTGTACAGAAGATTTACCTTAGGGATTCCTGCCGCATCACAGGTTCTGAAAATTGCACTCACATTGTGCGGATCGTGAATATTTTCAAGCACAATTTTTAATGAATCCTGACGGGCAAGTAAAACGGATTTAATCTTATTCGTTCTTCTTTTTGTCCTGGTCGTTTTCACATAGAAGCTTTTTGAAATACCAATTTATAAACCGATACGTTGGAATGTTTCCTTGCTTTATCCAGCTTGAATTTATCTTTATTTATTTTAAGATAGAAAGCAGCAAGATCAATAATTTTATTTAAAACAGTATCCTCATCGTGTGCCCAGCTTTCACATCCTTTCAACGAAGGAATTTCTGCAGTAAAGCCATCATCTGATTTTTTAACAATTACATCGAGAATCATTCTTACAATTTTTATTTTTAATTCTTAATTTTTGACTTCCCAACATCAATACGCACCATCACTTTTCTCACCTGAAACAATCTTAACACTTGCACTTGCACCTATTCTATCCGCACCACTCGCAATCATAGCTTCCGCATCCTCTTTTGATCTTATTCCACCTGCTGCTTTCACACCGATAGCGGAACCAACAACATATTTCATCAATGCTACATCGCCAACGGTTGCACCGCCTTTACTGAATCCGGTCGATGTTTTTACAAAGTCGGCTCCGGCTTTCTTACATATCAAGGCAGCTCTTACTTTTTCTTCATCAGTGAGTAAAGCAGTTTCAAATATTACCTTGCTCAGTACGTTATGTCTTCTTGCGGTGCTTACAACGGCTCTAACATCTTTTTCTACATAGTCGTAATTACCCTGTTTAAGTTGACCAACATTAATTACCATATCGACTTCATTCGCCCCGTTCTTTATTGCTTCCTCAGTTTCATACTTTTTAACTTCTGTCGTATTTGCGCCAAGAGGAAAACCGATAACAGTACAAACTTTTACACTTGTGCCTCTTAGTAATTCGCTGCAAAGAGAAACATAACAGGGATTTATACAAACCGATGCGAACGAATAATCTTTTGCTTCCATACATAATTTTTTTATTTCATCAGGAGTAGCTTCAGGTTTCAGCAGTGTATGATCGATCATGCTGGCAACATTTTTATCGCGCAGTTCATTACCGACACCTAATCCTGCTGCGATTCTTGCAGCACCTACGTTTACAATATTGTTAACTGCTTTTTTCTGTGTAACTACATTTGTTTCCCAGCCTTTGCAGGATTCCTCTTTCGAATAAAAATCTCTTAATGTCTTTTCAAGGAACTCCTGCGAAACATCTTCATTTGAAATTTTATGATTCATTTTTTCCTCACTTTTTGCGATCTATATATCTCAATATTAAACAATGTCATCCTGGCGAGTGAAACGAGTCCAGAATCCGATTATTATAACAATGCGGATTCCGGATAAGCCGGAATGACTAACTAATACTATGCTTCTTTTTCAACAAGCCTGTAAATAAAATTTTTACTCACTTACCATATTTTAGATATGCAGTGTAAGTATTTTTTAAAAGCATTGCTCTTGTCATCAACCCAACTCCGCCGGGGACTGGTGTAATGTAAGAAGCTTTCTTTGAAACTTCATCAAAATCGACATCTCCGACTACACGATAACCTTTTTTTGCAGTTGCATCATCAACTCTATTAATGCCAACATCTACGACAACCACACCTTCTTTCACCATATCCGCTTTTACAAATTTTGCTCTGCCAATTGCGGCAATTAAAATATCTGCTTGCTTTGTGTAAGAAGAAATGTCCTTTGTTGCGGAATGGCAAATTGTAACGATTGAATTTGCGTGCTCTTTTTTCTGAAGCATAATGTTTGCAATCGGTTTACCAACAATATTGCTTCTGCCGAGGACAACAACGTGTTTTCCTTTTGTTTCAATATTATAACGAATCAACAATTCCTGGATTCCTGCCGGTGTGCACGAACGAAATGTTTCCTTACCTATCACAAGCTTACCAACACTCATCGGATGGAATCCATCTACATCTTTTTGCGGAGAGATCGCCTCGATCACTTTATCTTCATCGATATGTTTCGGCAAAGGAAGCTGAACAAGTATTCCGTGAAAATCTTTATTCTTATTGTACGATTCTATGAGTTCAAGCAACTCACTTTCTGAAATACTAGCGTCTCTCTTTTCAGTAACAGTCTTCATCCCGATTTCATTACAATCTTTTGCTTTGCTGTTCACATAAATCTCTGAAGCAGAATCGGTTCCAACGAGAATTGCTGCAAGTCCGGGGGTTTTCTTTCCTTCCGTTTTTAATTTATCTATCGCAGTTTTTAACTCTGTTCTTATTTCCTGTGCTGTTTTTTTACCGTCTAATAAGATCATTTTTTATTCTTGTTTTGATAAAATGTAAGAATTAACGTTCTAATGTAAACAGAAATGGCAGATTTTTGAAATCCTACAACACTGAATTAATACGCTATTTCGTATCTATCGTTTAAGTAAGATTTGATCTTCCTGCTTTTCAAAATCTCTTCGGCAAAAGGATTTGAATTCTGCCAGCCGGTTTTTCCTTCTACCTTAAATCTTTCAAATCTTCTTATGCTTATTTCACAGAAAACAGGATCGTTATCGATTGTAAAACATTTCCTGTTTGTTTTAGCTGCAGCAATCAATGATGTCCCTGAATGCGAAAAGAAATCGGTTACTAGTTCACTTTTTTTACTGCTTGCTTCAATAATTCTTGTAATTGATTTAAGAGGTTTCTGAGCATAACATCCGTTTATATTTTCTTCCATCCTGTAAAAAATCTGCTGTATATCTACCCAAACATTTCCTGCACGAATAAATTCCGACTTACTTCTCTCAAAATTATTTGTTACTTCTCCGTTAACACTTTTGTAATAGCCGTTCATAATTTTAGGAATATCTGTGTATTCTGCTTTGGGATAAAATTCGGGACTACCTTTTATATAATAAAGTAGTTCCTGTCTTACAGCCATCCAGTTTTTTTGAGTTCCGTAACCACGCTGGTTTCTCATAGTTATAAAACTTTTAGAATTGAATTTCGTTTCACTCATCATCTGAATGAATTGTGGCAAAGGCTGAAAATGATAATTCTGATCAGCACCAAGCCAGATGTACAACGAGGAATTTTTCTTCAGGATATTATAAGTGTTTTCAATCCACAACTTACACCAATCGATAAATTCTTTAACATCCCTTTTCTGGAAGGCAACAAAATTGTATGGCGGATCGTGAATTGCGAGAGTTGCTTTTTCTTTGCCGAACAGTTTTATTATATCAGATTCAGTTGAAGCATCGATACATCCGACTTTATACTTCCCTGTTTCATCTACCCAGGTTTCTCCCTGTTTAAGTCTGCAAAACGGAAGTAATAAATCGTGAAGCTTCTTATCCTGATCGATTCTCGGAAGAGGATGAGAGATCATTTTAATCCGGTACCTTTTTATCAAACTCAGGGAAAAATATGCGTTCGATTAAAAGTGCTTTCCCTGTTTCTGTATCGACTTTCAAAAACACTCCGCAGAGATGAATATTATCAGTTGCGGTTTCGTACTTTTGCGGCGTCTGGAATAAAAACCTGTTAAGCGCAGCCTGGGATTTCATACCGATAACAGAATCGTAAGGACCGG
>Ga0315556_1001513_pt1 | contig 13944 bp, 12 predicted proteins | sample SalMarSW160310MG_FD_202112 | JGI IMG/M metagenome (GOLD analysis project Ga0315556, IMG submission 202112) | Salt marsh sediment microbial communities from the Plum Island Ecosystem LTER, Massachusetts, United States - Salt Marsh Sediment SW1603-10 ...
AGCACCGGCAGCGAGACCCCATCAAGCGCTTCTCTTCCACCCTGGAATCTCTTGGCATTATCAATCAGGAATATATCGACGACCTCGACAGCAGGATCCACGAGGTGGTCGACCAGTCCGTGACTTTTGCGGATGAAAGCCCGGATCCGGCGCCTGAAGATATGTACACGGATGTTTATCTTCCGTAAATCGGGCTGAACTAAGATTTCAAAGTTTTGTCAATCTGCGGCGGCCCCGGCTGTGTGAACCTTGAGAGACGCCCGGGCCACTCAAACACCGCATTAAAGAAAAAGTGAGGAACACCCATGGCCGTAATAGCTTTTCGCGAGGCGCTGAATCAGGCAATGCGCGAAGAAATGCAGCGTGACGAGACGATCTTCCTGATGGGCGAGGAAGTCGGCGCCTATAACGGCGCCTATAAAGTCACCAAAGGATTGCTGGACGAATTTGGCCCCAAGCGCGTCCTTGACACTCCCATCACCGAGCTGGGCTTTACGGGTCTGGGCGTGGGCGCGGCCATGACAGGGTTGCGGCCTATCGTCGAGATGATGACCTTCAACTTTTCACTGCTGGCTCTCGATGAAATTGTGAATTGCGCAGCCAAGATGCTCTACATGTCCGGAGGGCAGCTCGGCGTGCCTATGGTGGTCCGGGGGCCGGGCGGCGCGGGCCATCAGCTTGCAGCCACACACTCCCAGGCGCTGGAATCGTGGTTCTGCCACATTCCGGGCCTCAAGGTGGTGACGCCTTCCACACCCGCGGATGCCAAGGGCCTGCTGAAATCATCGATCCGCGACAACAACACGGTCATTTTTATCGAATCGGAAGTTCTCTACGGGCTGAAGGGAGAAGTTCCGGAAGGCGAGTACACCATTCCGCTGGGCGTTGCGGATATCAAGCGCCCGGGTAACGACGTCACCCTGATTGCCCACGCCAAAATGGTCCACGTGGCGCTCGAGGCCGCCGAGGAGCTTGAAAAGGAAGGCATTGACGCCGAGGTGATCGACCCGCGAACGCTTCGTCCGCTCGACACCGAAACCATCCTCCAGTCCATCCGGAAAACCAACCGGGCCGTTGTTGTGGAAGAAGGCTGGCCTTTCTGCGGCATTGGTGCCCAGGTTGTGGATACCATCCAACACCAGGCTTTCGATTATCTTGATGCTCCCATCCTGCGTGTAACGGGCATCGATGTTCCCATGCCCTACTCCAAGCCGCTGGAACACCTTCACGCACCGGACAAGGCCCGTGTGATGGACGCCGTTCACCGGGTAACGTATAAGAATTAGCCCGGCCAATTTTCTCCGCGAGGTTACGCATGGCATCTCGAGTTCTCATGCCCAAGGGCAGTGACACCATGACCGAGGGCAAGGTCCTGAAATGGCTTAAGAACGAAGGCGAGCAGGTCGCCAACGGTGACCCTCTGGTTGAAATCGAAACCGACAAAGTGGATATGGAAGTCGAATCGATGGCTTCCGGCGTCCTGCGCAAGGTCCTCGTGTCCGCCGGAGAAACCGTGCCGGTCGGGCAGATGCTGGCCGTCATCGGGAAAGCCGAAGAGGATATTTCATCGCTCATTTCGTCCAATGGCGGGGCGCCCGCAGCAAAAGCTCCTGCCGAGCCCAAAGAAGCTCCAGCCGCTCAGCCCGTACAGCCTGCCGCTGCTGCCCCGGCGCTACAGCCCGCAGCGCCCACGCCTGCCGCCACCGGAGGGCGCATTCTGGCTTCACCCCTGGCCCGCCGCATTGCGCGCGACGCCGGGCTGGATCTGGCATCCATTCAGGGATCAGGTCCCGGCGGCCGCATCATCCGCCGCGATGTCGAGTCGGCAACGGCCGCAGGCGCTCCGAGTGCTCCCTCGCCGCAGTTTGCTCCGCAAGGCCCCGAATTTCGCGATGAGCCCCTCAGCCAGATGCGAAAGACCATTGCGCAGCGGCTCGCTCAGAGCCTGGGTCCGATTCCCCACTTCTATCTCACCATTGATGTGGACATGAAGAAGGCCAAGGAACTGCGCGAATCGGCCAACAAGCTGATTCCCGATTTGAAGCTGACCTACAACGACATCATCGTCAAAGCCTGCGCGGTTGCGCTGACCCAGCATCCCGACGTCAACGCCAGTTTCACCGGCAACGCCATCCGCTACCACAACCGCATCCACCTCGGCATCGCAGTCGCCATTGAAGGCGGCGGGCTCATCACCCCGGTGGTGCGCGATTGCAACCTCAAGACCCTCCAGCAGATCTCGTCCGAATCCAAGGACCTGATTGCCCGGGCCCGCACCCGCAAGCTGAAGCCGGAGGAATACACGGGTGGGACCTTCAGCGTCTCAAACCTGGGCATGTTGGGGATCGTGGAATTCTCGGCGGTGATCAATCCGCCTGAGGGCGCCATCCTGGCCATCGGCTCTGTCGAGGAAAAACCCGTGGTGGAAAACGGACAGATCACCATCGGGTATCGCTGCCGGATGACCCTTTCCTGCGACCATCGCGTGGTCGATGGCGCGACAGGCGCAAAGTTCCTGCAGACTCTCCAGCAGATTCTGGAGAATCCCCTCCTGATGGCGTTGTAGTTCGGCCGTCGCAAATTGAAAGGGTCGCCGGGACTATACCGTCCCGGCGCTCTGTTCCATGGTGGATTGTTTTGGTATGATCTGCCGGCTCTCCAGCGGGTATCCCTTCTCCTTCCACCCGGCCAGGCCGCCTGTCAGCGGCCGCACGCGCGTGATGCCACGGCGTTTCAGCATCAGCGCCACACGGGCGCTGGTGGCTTCGTTCGGTCAAGTGCAGTAAAGGATCAGTTCCCGGTCAGCCGGGATTTCCTGGTACCGCTGATCAAATTCTTCTGAGGGCAGGAAGTACGCTCCGGGAACGGTGTTTGGATCCGCCTCAAAATCCATCGAGTGCCTCAGGTCCACGATCGTGACCTCTTCCCCGGCGTCGATTCTTTCTTTTAATTCTTCGGGAGTAATGCGGTTCACCCTCAGAGAGCGCAGGAACCGCTGCCGCTGAAAATACTTCCAGGCAATATAAAGAACCAGGCCGCCCGCCATCAGCAGCAGAAGCCCCACGCCAAGGCTCAACGCAATCTGCGCCACCTTTTCCAGTTGTTGGCTGAAAACATACCCAAGGGCGACAAACAGGCCGTTGTAAAGCAAAGCCCCGGCGCCGTCAAAAATCAGGAAGCGAGTGAGGCTCATTCCAAACATACCCGCCAGTGGGGGAGCCGCAGTACTGAGCCCGGGAACAAATTTCGCCACCACCAGGGCGTTGGGGCCGCTTCGGGCAAAACGGTTCTCCGTGTTTCTGATGCAGGAATCCGGCTCCAGCGAAATCCGGCAAAGGACGTTCAGGACCTTTGCGCCCCGGTATTTGCCGAGCTCGTACCAGATCACATCCGCCAGCACTGCACCTGCTGCGGGTAAAAGAACCACAAGGCCGAGCTTCAGGTTTCCCGTGCCGGCCAGAGCACCGGCGGCAAGCAGTCCTGGAAGGGAAGGAACCGGCAGCCCTATCTGCTCGACGAAAACCCACACGACAAGCACCAGGTAACCATGGTGCAGAATAAAGTGGAGCGTCTCATCCATCCGGGAAAATCCCTCTGCGACTGGCGATTGGGAACAGCACTATTCTCTCCCAGTCTCAGAGCAAAAGAAACACCTCCTGGCTCAATCGGGCCAGATCCATTGTGCCTGCCTCTTCGATGAGCCGGACGTGCCCGGGGTTCATTTTTGTTCGGAATCACGAGAATCTTGGATGAAAGTCAAGACTCATGTATTCTGTTGTGCAATGCCAAAAGCAACGAAAAACAGATTCAAAATAGGACTGGTCCAGATGGCGTGCGGGCCCAACCCGCGCCGGAACCTGCAAAGGGCGGTCCAGGGCGTGAAGGAGGCGGCCCGGAAAGGCGCCTCAATCGTCTGTCTTCCGGAACTGTTTGCCTCCACCTATTTTTGCCAGCGCGAGGACGCCAGCCTCTTTGATCTGGCCGAACCCATTCCCGGCCCCATCACCCGGGCCCTCAGTCCCGTGGCCAGGAAAGCCCGCGTGACTGTGATCGCGCCCGTCTTCGAGCGCCGGGCTGCGGGCGTTTACCACAACAGCGCAGCCGTTATCGGCAGCGACGGAAAGATCGCGGGACTCTATCGCAAGATGCACATTCCCGACGATCCCGGCTATTACGAGAAATACTATTTCACGCCCGGCGACCTGGGCTTCCAGGCCATCCAGACGCAAGTGGGTCCGGTGGCGCCACTCATCTGCTGGGATCAGTGGTATCCTGAAGCCGCCCGTCTGGTGGCGCTCGAGGGGGCCAACGCCATCTTCTACCCCACAGCCATTGGCTGGCATCCGCATGAGAAGGAACGATACGGCGCGGCCCAGCGTGACGCCTGGAGAACCATCCAGCGCGGCCACGCCATCGCCAACGGAGTGTATGTGGCGGTGGTCAATCGAGTGGGGCATGAAAAGGAAGGCAATGGCGCCGGAATCGAGTTCTGGGGGTCGTCCTTTGTCACTGACCCGCAAGGGGTGGTGATTGCCGAAGCTTCAGCCGACCGCGAAGAAATTCTGCTCGCCGAGGTCGACCTGAAGCATCTTGAGGACATCCGCCGCAACTGGCCCTTCCTTCGCGACCGCCGCATCGACGCCTACCAGGGAATCGACCGCAGGTTCATCGAGACGCCGGAAGGGAGCAAAACAAACTAGTGCCCACCACACCGCAGTCGCTCGGATATCGTCTGCCCGCGGAATGGGAGCCCCATGAAGCCACCTGGATCGGCTGGCCGCATAACCTGACGGACTGGCCGGGCCGCTTCACCCCCATCCCCTGGGTTTACAGTGAAATCGTCCGCAAACTCGCGCCCGCAGAAACAGTCCGCATCCTGGTTCAATCCAAGGCCCACGAAGCGCGCGCCCGAAAGATTCTGGTGCAAGCAGGAATCAATCCGGACTGCGTCCAGTTCTTTCGATTCCCTACCGACCGCGGGTGGACGCGCGATTTCGGGCCCATCTTCTTGAAAAGGTCTGAGTCGCCCGGGCAGATCGCCATCATTCGTTTCCGCTTCAACGCCTGGGCCAAGTATCCCGAATGGCGTAAAGATGACGCCATACCCGGCCGCGCGGCTCGCGCACTGAAGCTGCCCCTGCTTTCTGCCAGGGTGGCAGGCCGGGACATTGTGCTGGAAGGCGGCAGCATTGAAGTGAACGGCCGGGGAACCCTTCTGGGCACGGAAGAGTGCCTGCTGGATAGTACAGTTCAGGCGCGGAACCCGGGCTTCAGCAAGGAAGGCATTGAAGCCGCCCTGCGCCAGAATCTTGGCGTCGAGAACATTCTGTGGCTGGGGCGCGGAATCGCGGGCGACGACACGCACGGCCATGTGGACGATCTGTGCCGCTTTGTCAGCCCAAAGACCGTGGTTCTCTGCAGCGAGAATAATCCCGCCGATCCCAATTACCCCTTACTCCAGGAAAACCGCGAGCGGCTTGAAGGCATGTGCCTGGAGGACGGCTCGCGAATCGAGGTGGTTCCGCTTCCCATGCCCTCGCCGATTTACTTTGAGGGCCAGCGTCTGCCGGCAAGCTACGCCAATTTTTATATTGCCAATGCGGCGGTGCTGGTGCCCACCTTTAACGACCCCCAAGACCGCATCGCACTCGGCACGCTGGCGGAATTGTTTACGGACCGGCCTGTGGTCGGCATCCACGCCGTCGATCTGGTCTGGGGACTGGGAACCATCCACTGTTTGACCCAGCAGCAACCCGCTCTGGATTCGAAAGCAGAAACTGGCCTCGTTCTCTCTCAAAAGAAGGGTTGAGATCTGCTCTGCCGGCTAGGCGCAGCGAACGGCACAAAATCCTCGGGCCCACTCGCACATCACCCCGCCAGCCGTACTTTGATCTCCTGCACCAGCTTCCCGACCATCAGAGGACGGTACAGAACTCTTTCAAAGCCCCGGCCCTCCATCATGCCGGCCCCGGCAGTGCCGTGCTCCGCCAGAAGCCAGATGGGAAGGAGTTTCGCCCAATGAGAAAGGGTCGCCATATCTTCCACCTGATTCACGCTCTCGAAAAGGTCCACGACCAGCAGCGACGGCATTTCCCTGCTGCCCCACAGGCGCTCAACCCCTGCCTTCACGTCCTCGAAGGCTTCCACGTCAAAGCCTTCTTCAATCAATTGGGCGCGGAGCAGCGCCCGCCCGGACCAGTCTTTACCGCTGATCAGAATCTGCGCCATATTAGTCCCAAGTATAGCCCGGACTTGCAACAAGGGTCCGATCTTCGAGGAGACCGCACGTCCGGGCCTGCTTGCACGAGATTCGGGGCCCGTATTGTGTTAACCTGACCACAGATGCCGGCGGCCGGTCCGCTTGCAATCCCAGCCGCCGCAGGCTTCCCCAAAACTGCACTTCTTAAGGATGGATGATGATGAAAATCCTCATCACCGGCTCAAGCGGGCTGATTGGTTCCGCAGTGGTTGCACACTTGGCGGAACAGGGTCACCGGGTTGTGCGGCTGGTTCGCCGCGCCGTGGCGCCGGGCGATGACGTCGCCGTGTGGAACCCGGCCGCGGGCAAGCTGGAAACGAGCGCCCTGGAGCAAACCGATGCCGTGGTGCACCTCGCCGGAGAGAGCATCCATGCGCTTCGCTGGACCGCGGAGCGAAAGGAACGCATGCGCGAAAGCCGTGTTCGCGGCACGCGACTGCTTTCAGAATCGCTGGCGCAGCTTGCTGTTCCCCCTCGCGTACTTGTTTCGGCCTCCGCGGTGGGATTCTACGGCTCGCGCGGCGACGAGATCCTGACGGAAGAAAGCCCTGCGGGTTCGGGCTTTTTGTCCGAGGTCTGCCAGGAATGGGAGGCGGCCGCACAGCCCGCCCGGCAAGAAGGCGTCCGCGTGGTCAACCTTCGCATCGGCATGGTGCTCAGCGCCAATGGCGGGGCCTTACCGGCCATGCTTCCGGCGTTCAAGGCAGGAGTGGCCGGAAAGCTGGGCGACGGGCGGCAGTTTGTCAGCTGGATCGCGATTGATGACCTCACTCATGCCATTTCACACGTCATCACTACCGAATCCCTTTCCGGACCGGTCAACGCCGCGTCACCCAACCCGGTCCGAAACGTGGAGATGACCAAAGCGTTGGGAAATGTTCTGCGGCGACCAACATTTCTTTCCGTACCCGCCTTCGCCGTGCGTCTGATCTTCGGCGAAATGGGTGATGCCCTGCTGCTTTCCAGCCAGCGCGTGGAACCCCGGCGGCTGCTGGACTCAGGATTCACTTTCCAGTTTCCCGATTTCGAAACATCTCTTCGCCATTTGCTCGGCCGGACATAGCGTAGCCAACCGGCATACAACCGCTCTCCCCGCCTGCTTTCATGAGCCCCCACTGCCCCGGGGGTTCCCTCAGGGTGTATACTAGAAGGAAGCGCTGAGAGTCCGATGAAAATCAAAGTCTTGTTTTTTGGATTCACCCACGACCTTACGGGGCTTCGGGAAGAGCAGATCGAACTTGGAGAGGGCGAAAACCTCCAGGGGCTGCGGCGCTTTTACGAAAGCCGCTTCCCGCGCCTGGGTGAACTGGCAGGGTCGCTGCTCTTTGCGGTTAACCAGCAGATAGCAGGCCCCTTGGACGCTTTACACGAAGGCGATGAAGTGGCCTTTATGCCTCCAGTCAGCGGCGGCACGGACGACAGACGCTACCGCATCACCGGCGAGAAAATCTCGGCTTCGGATTTGGCCAGATCGCTCCAGTCCCCTGCAGACGGGGCGGTGGTCACTTTTGAGGGCGTCGTCCGCAACCATTCAAGCGGGCGAAAGACCCTTTATCTGGAATACGAAGCCTACACCCCGATGGCCATCCGTAAAATGGAAGAAATTGGTACGGAAGCCAAAGAGAAATTTGGCATCCACTCCGTCGGCATCATTCATCGCACGGGAAGACTGGAAATCGGGGAGACCAGTGTCGCCATCGTTGTGACGGCGGCGCACCGCCGGCCGGCGTTTGAGGCCTGCCACTATCTCATTGACCGACTCAAGCAGGTGGTGCCTGTGTGGAAAAAAGAGTATTTTGAAGACGGCGCCGTCTGGGTGGAAGGCGAGGGCCGGAAACAAGTCCTGGCAGGGACCCGGGGTTAATTGCCGGCAGAGCATCCCACTGAGGGGAACCCGAAAGGAAGAGATTGAATTAAAGGGTTTTAAATCATATGGACAAATTTCTGAATATTGCAGTCGAAATCGCCAGCGAAGCGGGTGCGTTGCTGGCCCAGCTCTCCAAGCAGCCACGGGAAATTTCTTATAAGCGCAAATCAGACATTGTCACGGACGCCGACCGGCGTTCCGAAGCCATGATCATTGAGCGCCTTCGTGGACACTTTCCCGATCACGCCATCGTAGCCGAGGAAGGCGGTGGCAAGGAAACCGGCTCCGACTACTGCTGGTACGTTGATCCGCTGGACGGCACCACCAACTTCGCCCACGGGTTCCCCGTATATTGCGTCACCCTGGCCCTGGCCTACCGTGACGAGGTGATCGCCGGAGTAGTTTACGACCCGACCCGCGAAGAGATGTTCGCAGCCGAGCGGGGCGCCGGGGCCACGCTGAACGGAGAGCGCATCAAGGTGTCACCAACTTCTGATCTTGCTGAAAGCCTGCTGGGTACAGGTTTTCCGCCCTTCGCTTCCAATCACGACTTGAACCTGCAATTCTTTTTCAAGCTCACGCACCTTTCGCACGGAATTCGCCGGGCGGGCGCCGCGGCGCTGGACCTCTGTTCGGTGGCCGTGGGACGCTTTGAAGGCTTCTGGGAACTGAAGCTGAACCCCTGGGACAAGGCAGCCGGTTCCCTGCTGGTAACGGAAGCGGGAGGCCGGGTTACGGACCTGAATGGCGGACCTTTTTCGCTCCATCGTGATGAGATTTTTGCCTCCAATGGGCTGATTCATGAGCCCATGCTCGAGATTTTTTCATCTATTCTGGAAGAGCACAGTAAAGTGAAGTGCAGCTAAGGCTGCAATTGAATTTGATGGGGGCCTTCGGGGTCCTTGCTGATTAGCGTCGGGAAACAATATGAGGACACCTTTGGTATCGAGGCGTCGCGCGAGACGCCGGGGGCTGATCACGCTCTCCCTCTCCGCCACCCCACCGCTTTCTCCCCCGCCTGTCTCTCCCGACCCCGAAATTACCGAGATGGACATCCACATCCGCCGCCTCAGCCAGGCGCACGATGGTTTGAAGATTGTCCACCTGACCGACATTCACCACAGCCTCTTCACGCCTCTTGGAGAAGTCGAACGGGCTGTGAAAATGACCAACCACCTTCAGCCCGACCTGATTGTCCTGACCGGCGACTATGTGACTTTTTCTCCCACCTACATCTGGCCTGTAGCCCAGGTGCTGGGCCGGCTGCGGGCAAGGCTGGGAGTTTTCGCTGTTCTCGGCAATCACGACTTCAATGTGGATGCCGATGAGATGACGAGGGCCCTTGAAGCGCATCACATCCACGTTTTGCGCAATTCACACTTCGCGCTCGAGTCGGGAGGCGACCGCCTCTGGCTGATTGGCGTGGACGACCTGTGGTGGAGCGCCGACGACCTTGAAGCCGGAATTCGGAACGTGCCGGCGCGTGATCCCAAAATCCTCCTATGCCACAATCCGGAGGGAGTGCGCATGGCCGCCGAGCATCACATTGACCTGGTGCTCTCCGGACATACCCATGGCGGCCAGGTCCGCTTGCCCGTCGTGGGAGGGCTCTACGCAAAATCCAAACTGGGCAAGCGGTTCATCGCGGGATGGAACCGGCTGGACGGCACCCAAATCTACGTCAGCCGCGGCATCGGCAAGGTACTGGTTCCCCTGCGGGTGGGCTGCCCGCCGGAGATCGCCTGCCTGAACCTGCGCTCCGGAACCCCGGCAAGGCCGCACGAGCCGTCCTGATTCTGAGATTTGCAATTTGGAGTAGCGGCGCATTGACGCCGCCATAGGTCGGGATGAACTCGTTGCCAGGTGGTTCAAATGAATGCGCCAGCGTCCCGTTGCTTGACACGGAACCCTGCCGCTTTCTATAATTTTTTGGTAAGTTGAGTTTCCAGGAGTCAAGCGGGAATAACTCAGTGGTAGAGTGCGACCTTGCCAAGGTCGAAGTCGCGGGTTCGAATCCCGTTTCCCGCTCCAATTCTTCCGGCGCGGTACCCAAGTGGTAAGGGAGAGGTCTGCAAAACCTTTATGCGGGAGTTCGATTCTCCCCCGCGCCTCCAATCATCGTCCATTTCTCCAGCCGGTCAGGATCAGTTCATAGGGTTGTGGTGTTCGTCGGAAGATTTCAACACCATTTCCGGCCTGTGACCATCATCACGGGGCGGTGTGACGAAGTATACTGCGCGGCCCTCGCTCAGCCCATAGATTGTTAGCAAGAGGCAGGTACAGCAGGAGTTGCGGCTGACACCTGAAATGACTGGCGCGACTATGCCGATCAAAGAAGAGAGGCGGCAAGCAGACTTCGCCGACTTGTGATACCTTCCGAGACGCAGTAGTTTCAGGGGCACCTGCAGATGTGATGGGAGCTTCGATGGACCGTAGATTGACTACATTCTTCGGATTCCTCTTGCTGGTTGCGGCGGGCGTTGTGGTGGTTCTGCCCATGGCCTCCGGCTCGGCTATGGCCGCCGAAGATCTGTCCAACGACGTTTGCCTCGCCTGCCACGGCGATGCCTCTGTCTCCACCCCGCTGGGGAACGGCAAGACCTTATCACTTTACGTCGACCATAAAGCGCTCGCCGGATCCGTCCACGCAGGGCTCGCCTGCACCGACTGCCACAGTGACATCACCACGGTGCCGCACGCCACCAAAACATTCGCGACCAAACGCGCCGTGTCTCTGGCCTACTACCAGGTCTGCAAGCAGTGCCATTTTGCCGAATACAGCCGGTTGCTTGATGGGATGCATTTCGAGGCTCTCGCCAAGGGCAACTCAAGTGCGCCAACGTGTGTGGATTGCCATGGGGCGCACTCCATCACGGCGCCGGCCCATCCCCGCTCGCGAATTTCCCGTACGTGCTCTCACTGCCACGGCGCCATCGCCGCCGAGTACGTCAAGAGCGTGCACGGAAAGGCGCTGGTCGAGCAAGGCAACAATGACGTTCCGGTCTGCACTGACTGTCATCACGCCCACAACAATTCCAACCCCCTTTCGGCCGCGTGGCACCTGCAAATCCCACAGTTGTGTGCACGCTGCCACGCCAACAAGCAATTGATGGCGAAGTATGGAATTTCCACTGCGGTCCTCACCACCTACGTGAGCGATTTCCACGGGATGACAGCTTCGCTTGAGCGCGGCGAGAATTCGCACCCGCGCCAGTTCACCGCCACTTGTACCGACTGCCACGGCGTGCATGACATCCGGCAAGTGGATACGGCGGGAAGGCAGCAGATTAAGGCACATCTGGCCACCGTGTGCCGGCAATGTCATCCCGGCGCCAGCGCCAACTTCCCCTCGGCGTGGGTAGGACATTATGAGCCCAGCCTGCGTCACGCACCCCTGGTCTACGCCGTGAAAATCTTCTACGTGATCTTCATCCCATTTGTCGTGGGCGGGCTGGCGCTCCAGATTTTGCTGCATCTCTGGCGAGCGGTGGTGAATCGATGAACAGGTACGTCATCCGATTTTCGGGGTGGCAACGGATCGAACACGCCCTGGTGATACTGCTTTTCACCGTGCTGGCTGTGACGGGCTTGTCGCAGGAATTCTTCCGTATGTCCTGGGCCGCATGGCTGATTGGGGCGCTGGGAGGCATCGAGCGCGTCCGTTGGGTCCACCGAAGCGCGGGAATCGCATTCACCGTCCTGGTAGGCCTCCACATGGTCATCATCCTCTGGCAGTTGACCTCTGGCCGGGCCAGACCCTCGATGGTTCCGACGCGCAAGGACTTCCGGGACGCGATCACCATGATGCGTTACTACCTGCGGCTTTCGGACCAGAAGGCCCGGTTCGATCGGTTCGACTATCGGCAGAAATTCGAGTACTGGGGAATGGTCATCGGCTCGTTGGCACTGATCGTCACCGGATTGATGCTCTATTTCCCCGTCCTGACGACACGATTTCTGCCCGGCGAGGTGATCCCGGCGGCCCTGATGGCGCACGGGAAGGAAGGATTGCTGGCCTTCCTGATCATCATCACCTGGCATCTGTATAATGCTCACTTGTCCCCCGAAGCCTTTCCGTTTGACACCAGCATCTTTACAGGAAAGGTGAGTCGCGAGCGGATGGAAAAGGAACACCCGATCGAGTACTCGCGGATGCCCGAGGACAGGGAGCAGGAGGGTGACGAGTCTGTCTCCGATGGGGCGGCGCGGCCGGATTAGCCCGGAGTCAGGATGATGGCAGCCATCGATTTCATCCGCGGCGTGCGGCGCGGGCTTCGCGCCCGAATCGTCCTTCTCACCATGGCGGGGACGCTGGGCCCCATGGTCATTCTCGGCTGGCTGGGCTGGTCAACCGTCCAGTCGCTGGGAAAACAGGTTCTTCAGGAGCGGCAACAACTGGCCATCAGCATCGCCTTTCACGTCGATTCGGCGATCAATTCCGATTTAGCACTGCTGGAGGGCGCCTCGTCCGCGCTGGGACGAGGCGGCGCTCAGGCCGAGCGGGCGGCGCTCCGCGAAGCCTATGTCCGGTCCCGCTTTCTGACAAGAGATTTTCTTCTGGACCGCGCCGGAAAGGTCGTCCAGTCTGAACCGGAAGGCAACGGCCACGCCGGTGTGCCGCCAGGGCTTCCAGCGTTTCAAGAGGTGATTGAAAAGGGGGTACCGGAAATTTCGGCCCTGTCGGGCTCACCTGGAGGCAAACGCCGCCTTTTCCTCCTGGTGCCACTGCGGAATTCGCAAAGCCAGGTGGCCGGCGTCATTGGCGGAGAGATTAACCCCCAGGGCGTAGCCTTTCGCGGGCTGCTGAATTTTGTACCGGTCGCGGACCGGGAATCCATGGATCTGGTGGACCAGCATGGGACCGTCATCGCCAGCACCGACGAAGCGCGGCTTTACGCGGAGAGCGACCACCGTGAGTTCATCGCAAAGCTGATCGAGCGGCGAACGCCGGCGGTGGGCACCTGCCACGGATGTCATCAGGACGGCCCGGCGAAACGGCCGGTGGATGAGGTGATGGCTTTTGCTCCTCTGCCTTCGCGGGCCTCGTGGGGCATCAGCATCCGGCAGCCCAGGACTCAGGCTTTTTCCACGGTGGCGAACCTGCGCCGGAAGGCCCTCATCTGGGGTCCTCTCCTCGTCCTTTTGTCGCTGGGATTCGCTCTGGGTGCCGCATCGAGCATCATTGCGCCGCTCTCGACGCTGGCCGGGACTGCGGAGCAAATCGCTGCCGGTGAATTGGAAACTCCGATTCCCGATCTGGGCAGTGACGAGGTGGGACACCTGGGCAGGGCCCTTGAGCGGATGAGGGTGGCCCTGCAGCAGTCGCTCAACGACGTAGCGCGGGCGCGCGACCAGCTTGAGGCACGCATCCAGGAACGCACGGCGGAAATCGGGAAACTGTATGAAGAACTCAAACAGCGTGACGAACTCAGGGCCCGGCTGCTGCAGAAGTTGATCCGGGCGCAGGAGGAGGAGCGCCGCCGGATCGCCCGCGAACTTCACGATGAGACCAGCCAGGTGATCAGCACCTTGGCCCTCAGCCTCGATACGGCGATTTCCACGCTGCCCGAAGATGCCTCTCGCGACCGCCTGCTGGAAGCGCGGGCTCTGGCCCTGCGAACGCTCGACGGCATCCACCGGCTCAGCTTCGACCTGCGGCCTTCTGTGCTGGATGACCTCGGCCTGTTTCACGCCATCGAATGGTACGCGGAGCGCGACCTGAAGCGGCGTGGGATCGCCGTGCGCTGCGAAGGCGACGAGGAAGACGTGCGGATGGCGCCGGAAATTGAAACCGCGCTCTTTCGCGCCGTCCAGGAAG
>Ga0315556_1001516_pt1 | contig 13939 bp, 14 predicted proteins | sample SalMarSW160310MG_FD_202112 | JGI IMG/M metagenome (GOLD analysis project Ga0315556, IMG submission 202112) | Salt marsh sediment microbial communities from the Plum Island Ecosystem LTER, Massachusetts, United States - Salt Marsh Sediment SW1603-10 ...
CCAGTATTTGCGGCAGGCGGAACGGTAACCGCTGGTAATGCTTCACAGACATCTGACGGGGCTGCTTTTGTAATGGTGATGTCGGAAGAAATGATGAAAGAACTCAAACTTGAGCCGATCGCAGTGTTAAAATCATACGCTCTTGAAGGCGTTGACCCGAGAGTTATGGGTATCGGTCCGATAGCTGCAATTCCAAAAGCTTTGGAGATGGCCAACCTTAAACTTGAAGATATGGACCTGATAGAACTGAATGAGGCATTTGCTTCACAGTCGCTGGCTGTTATCAGAACAGTAGGGCTGGATACTGAAAAAGTAAATGTTAACGGCGGAGCTATAGCACTGGGGCATCCGCTTGGCTGTACCGGCGCAAAACTTACGATACAGGTTTTGAATGAACTGAAAAGAAGAAAGAAAAAATATGGAATGGTTACCGCCTGTGTAGGCGGCGGTCAGGGAGTAGCAGCAATTTATGAATTGCTGAAATAGTAATTCTTACTATATCATGCTGAACTTGTTTCAGCATCTTCTATATATTCCGGAGATTCCGAAACAAGTTCGGAATGACAATTTAGAGTTAAAAATAAAAAATATTTATTAACAAAATATCAGAAGCAAAATGGAAAATACAACAGCAAAATCAGAAGTCCTGAAGGGCGGCGAATTTCTAATAAAGGAAGCCGACCCGGAATCAATTTTTATTCCGGAAGATTTATCGGAAGAACAAAGAATGATGGCCGATGCCGCACAAGAATTTGTGACAAAGGAAATCTGGCCGAAGCTTGATGCAATAGATAAACAGGAAGCCGGCCTGACTGTGAGTTTAATGGAAAAAGCCGGTGAGCTCGGATTGCTCGGAGCCGCGATTCCTGAAGAATACGGTGGACTCGGGGAGGATTTTAATTCAAATACTGCTATATCAATGGAAATGGGTAAAAGCCACTCATTTGGCGTTTCCTTTGCAGCCCATACAGGAATCGGCACATTGCCGATACTTTATTACGGAACAGATGAACAGAAGAAAAAATATCTTCCGAAACTGGCCAGCGGTGAATTAAAGTCAGCTTATTGTCTAACAGAACCAACTTCCGGATCTGATGCGCTCTCCGCAAAAACAACAGCAAAACTTACTGAGGATAAAAAGTATTATATCCTCAACGGGCAGAAAATGTGGATCACAAACGGAGGGTTCGCAGATATTTTAATTACATTTGCACAGGTTGAAGGAGATAAATTTACATGCTTTATCATCGATGCAAATTCAGAAGGTTTTAACCGTGGTGAAGAAGAGAACAAAATGGGAATTAAAGGATCTTCCACCCGCGCTTTATTCCTCGATAATGTAAAGGTGCCAGTTGAAAATATTCTTGGTGAAATTGGAAAAGGGCATTATATAGCATTCAATATTCTGAATGTAGGAAGATTCAAACTCTGCGCGATGACTACAGGCAGTGCCAAAAAAGTTTCAACCATCGGAATTGAATACGCAACTGGCAGAAAACAATTCAATCAGCCGATTTCAAATTTTGGCGCAATAAAACATAAAATTGCCGAACAAGCCACAAAGATTTTTGTTTCGGAATCAGCAACTTATCGCGTCAGTGATCTGATTAACGGAAAGATTAAAGAGCTTTTGGCGAAAGGCGGAAAGTATGAAGAGGCTGCCCTGGTAGCTGCTGAAGAATATGCAATTGAATGCGCTATGCTCAAAGTTTATGGGTCGGAAGTTCTGGATTACGTGGTTGATGAAGCGGTTCAGATTCACGGCGGGTATGGCTACTCTGAAGAATATCCTGCTGCCCGTGCATACAGAGATTCCAGGATTAACAGAATATTTGAAGGTACAAATGAAATCAATCGCCTTCTTACAGTTGATATGCTGCTAAAGAGATCGATGAAAGGAAGAATTGATTTGATGAGTCCGGCAATGGCAATTCAAAAAGAATTGATGTCGGTACCATCATTTGATAATGGAGAAGATGAATTACTATCCGCGGAAAAGAAGGCGATTGCTAATGCCAAGAAAGCAATACTTATGATTGCCGGCAGTGCAGTTCAAAAACTTATGCAGAAACTGAAAGACGAACAGGAAATAATTATGAATGTTACAGATATGATGATTGAACTGTTTGCCTGCGAATCTGCTTATCTACGGATCATGAAATTATCAAAAAGTAAAACCGGTGATGAGCTTCAGCCTTATATTGATATGACACAGATCTATATAAATGAAGCAATAGAAAAAATCAATCTTTATGGGAAACATGCTATTACTGCGTTCGCTGAAGGCGATGAGTTAAAAATGCTCCTGCTCGGGTTGAAGCGATTCACTAAACTTGAACCGGTTAACACAGTAAAATTAAGAAGAAACGTAGCGGATAAATTAATTGAAGCTAATAAGTTTTGCTTCTGATTTTTACCACTGATAGTATAAACCAAACCCAATCCGTTAATTAATGGATTGGGTTTCTTATATTATGTAATCAAAATTTGAGAAAATATTATGAAAAACTATTCACAACCGATGTTAAAAGAAGATGCCTTGAAAGGGAAAGTAATTGTAGTAACGGGCGGGGGTACGGGGCTCGGAAAAGCGATGAGCAAATATTTCCTTGAACTCGGGGCAGACGTTGTAATTACAAGCAGAAAAATTGATGTATTGAAGGAAACTGCAAAACAACTTGAAGAAGAGACAAAAGGAAATGTTCTCCCCGTTCAATGTGACGTCAGCGATTATAAACAGGTTGAAGATCTAATGGCCGCATCAGTTGAAAAATTTGGAAAAGTAGATGTTTTGTTAAATAACGCCGCAGGAAATTTTATTAGTCCGACCGAAAGACTTTCAAACAGGGCATTTGACATTATAATAAACATAGTGTTGAAAGGTACCTATAACTGCACACTGGCATTCGGCAAGCACTGGATCGATAAAAAGCAGGATGCTACGGTATTAAATATCGTTACAACCTATGCATGGACGGGTTCGGCCTATGTCGTGCCTTCTGCGTGCGCTAAAGCGGGTGTACTGGCCCTTACGCGCTCTCTCGCAGTGGAATGGGCAAAATATGGCATTAGAACAAATGCGATAGCACCAGGACCGTTTCCTACGAAAGGTGCCTGGGAAAGACTACTTCCCGGAGATTTGAAAGATAAATTTGATTTCAAAAATAAAGTTCCGTTAAAACGAGTTGGCGAGCATCAGGAACTTGCGAACCTGGCCGCTTATCTTGTCTCTGATTTTTCCTCATATGTTAACGGTGAAGTTATTACAATCGATGGCGGTGAATGGTTGAAGGGTGCGGGGCAGTTTAATATGCTTGAAGCTATTCCAGAAGATATGTGGGATTTTATCGAATCCATGGTGAGATCAACAAAGGGGAGAAAGTAAGACCCAAATAATATTAATTGGAAGATGTTTCGTTTATCATTCCCGTGGAAATACAGTTTAGAAATAATCAGATTTAACATAATATGAAACCACAATTCAAAAAAGAAAATTTTAAACACATTTATAATGTAAAAGTAAGATTCAACGAAGTAGATATGCTCAGCATATTAAACAATGCTGTCTACTTCATTTTTTTTGAGCAGGCAAGAATTCATTACATTAAAGATGCCGGCCTTTTACCAGAGAAAGGAATTTTCTCGGATAACAGACTTTACTATATGGCAAGAAACGAAATAAATTACATGAAACCCGCTTTTTTTGACGATGAACTTAATATTTATACAAGAATATCTTATATTAAAAATTCAAGCTTCGGGTATGAGCATATAGTTGAAAGAGAAAAAGACGGCAATTTGCTCGCAGAAGGCAAAGGTGTTTTGGTACACGTTGATCCGGTTACGAAAAGATCAACTAAATTATCTAATGAATTTTACACCAAAGTTTCACAATTCGATCCGGTGGTTGAAATAATCAAAAAATAATTAAAGGGGTCAATTATTTTGAGAACAATTATTTTTGACATTGAAACTTCCGCCTATCCTTTTGAATCACTTTCTGAAAGTCAGCAAGAATATCTGTTACGCTATGCTGAAAAAGTAAAAGACGAAGAAATTAAAAAAGAAAAAATTGATGATGCAATAAGATACCTGAGTTTGTATCCTTTTACGGCAAAAGTTGTGGCAATAGGTATTTACGATGTAGATAAGAAAAAATCTTTCGTTTATTATGAAAATGAAAAAGAGGAAGAGTGGTTTTCAGAAGATAAAAATACACACTACAAAGGATTAAGTGAAAAAGAAATCCTTGAATCCTTTTGGCGAATTGTTGAAGTTGCAGACAGGGTAGTTACATTTAACGGGAGAATGTTTGACGCTCCTTTCTTAATGCTTCGTTCAGCAATGTTAAAAACAAAACCGTCCAGGAATTTAATTACAAATCGTTATGACAAAACTTTTCACATTGACCTCCTTGACCAGTTTACATTTTATGGCCTGACCAGAAAATTCAACCTGGATTTCTATTGTAATGCTTTTGGTATTAAGTCTCCGAAATCAAAAGGTGTTTCCGGAATGGAAGTAAAAACACTCTATGAAGCAGGAAAGGTAAAAGAAATAGCTGCCTATTGCGGGGATGATATCTATGCCACTTACCAGCTTTTCAGAATTTGGGCTGATTTTTTAGATTTATAGCCTATTTTTTAACAAAAAAGAGTAACATTTTGTTTGTAAATAAATTTTATCTAATATATTTGTATTCAATAAATTATTGTTTGTAGCCTATAACATCATAATAAAATATACTGGAGGAACCTGTGAAAAAACTAACGCGCTTAATATTCTTGTTTAGTTTTATCATTTTTTCTACTACTGCATTTTCACAAAATGATAACACGGATTTTAATCAAACGATCAAGAACCTCTCAACTTCAGCTGCTACTGGATACGTCGGACCGGCTATCAGTAGTTTTGGATCAAACCTTAATACAGGTTGGGTAACGAAAGCTCCGTCTGCTGCAAAAAATTCATTTAACCTTGAAATAAAAATAATTGCGATGGGTTCAATAATTGATGATGCCCAGAAAGTTTTTTCAACCGTAGGCTCCTTTAATTTTACAGATGCCCAGGCCCAGGAAATTGCGGCCAGTGCATCACCAAATCCATTAGAACAAGCGAGTATTAAGAATGAATTACTCAGTCATGCCTGGAATTTGAAAATATCAGGTCCCACAATTATGGGAGCTGATAATCAAAACGTAGTTTTAGATTTTCAGGGACAGCAAGTTCAGGGATATACACTTCAGAATTACAACTTAACTGATGTTAAAGGATTCTTGAATGATCTATCAATATTCCCAACTGCAGCTATTCAGCTTGGGATAGGTACTTTATATGGGACTAGTTTAGCGTTCAGATGGTTCCCAACAGTAAATATAAAAGACCTTGGCGATTTTACTTACTGGGGTTTTGGCGGTATGCATAATCCGGCGGTTTGGTTTAATCAAGAATTTCCGATTGATATTGCAGTTGGCGGATTTTACCAGGATCTGAAAGTAGGTACTATTTTTGAAACCAAGGCATCTATGTTTGGTCTCTATGCTAGTAAAACAATCGGTAGTGTTATCGCTTTTACTCCATACGTTGCCTTAACTTCAGAAACATCGACGACAACTGTGCAATACGATTATACGTACGACATGAATTCTGGAGGAAATATAACCCAAAAAACTGAAAATATATCTTTTGAAATGGATGGCGCTAATTCAACGGGTTTTACTGTAGGTGCAGCTTTCAAACTTGCAATTTTAAATCTAAATATCGATTATAAATTTGCAAATATTAAGACTGCCAGCGCGGGTTTAAGTTTTGGCTTTTAGTCTTAGCTGCTAAAATTAAAATGGCCGCTCAATCGAGCGGCTTTTTTATTAAATATGCAAAAATTTTGTTCAATTTTTTTTATATATTCAATTCACCACAGTAGAATTAAATAGAAATCAATAAATAACTTATCCTGTCTACAATTATTATTAAAGGGCCTTTTATATGATATCGCAGGTAAATATTAGAAATACTAAACGTTCCGATTTTGATTCAATAAGGGCCTTGCAGCAAAAAGTTTATCCTCATTTAAAGCCATGGTTAATTGAACAATTGGAAAATCACATAAAAGTATTTCCAGAGGGACAATTAGTAGCTGAATTTGAAGGAAAAATAGTAGGCACTTCCAGCTCTTTAATAATTTTCTGGGAGGAATATGGCCCTCTGAAAAATTTTGGTGAGATTACAGGAAAAGGTACATTTAATACTCATACGCCTGAAGGTAAGACTCTCTATGGTGCAGAGGTTTGTGTTGATCCCGATCTCAGAAAAAGAGGAATCGGGAAAAAAATATATGCAGCAAGAAGAAAACTGTGTAAACAATTGAACCTAAAGAGAATTATTGCAGCCGGGAGGATACCCAATTACCATAAATATGCTGACAGATTTGATCCGCATACATACGCAATGCACGTAATCTGGGGAGATATTTACGATCCCGTACTAAGGTTTCAAACGAAAGAAGGTTTTCAGTTCTGTGATATAATTGAAAATTATTTAACAGGAGATAAAGACTCATTAGAAAATGCCACATTGATTGTCTGGCTTAACCACGATTATAAACCCGGAAAAGGAGAAAGGAATGAGAGTAAGAATAGCCGCGATACAGTATAATCTTAGAAAAATTAGTTCGTTTGAAGAGTTTGAACAGCAGGTGAGTTTTGTAATGGATTCTGTCTCGGAATATAATCCACATTATGTAGTATTGCCGGAGCTTTTTACAACTCAGTTATTGTCATTTGTGCAATCAAAAGAAGCATATTCAGCTGTAAGGAGACTTGATGAATATACAGATCAATATATCAATTTAATGAAATCATATGCGATGCAAAATAAATTTTACCTGATAGGGGGTACACACCCTACCAAACTTAACGGGGGGGTTGTTAACAGGGCTTATTTATTTACACCAACAGGTAAAGTATTTACTCAGGATAAAGTACACAGGACAAGATGGGAGAAAGAACTTTGGAAAACGGAAGCCGGCAACGAATTTAAGGTTTTTAATACTGAATATGCACCCATATCAATAATGGTTTGTTACGATATTGAGTTCCCGGAAGCGTCCAGGATAGTTTCGGAAGCAGGAGCTGAAATTATCTTTGTACCGTCATGTACTGATGACAGGCAGGGCTTTTTAAGAGTAAGATATTGCTGCCACGCTAGATCAATTGAAAATCAGGTTTACGTGGCAATGACAAGTACTGTTGGAAATCTCCCTGTAGAAAACCTGAACCTTCATTATGGCCAGGCTGCTATAATTACTCCCTCAGATTTTCCTTTTTCCAGAGATGGTATTGCGGCAGAAGGAGTGATAAATCAGGAACAAATAATAATAGCAGATCTTAATCTTGATTTGCTGGATGAAAACAGATTAAAAGGCTCTACAATTCCGTTAATGGATAAGAGAAGAGATATTTATAATAATAAAGCAGTTGTTGAAGACGCAAAATAATTAAACCGATAGTGCCGTTATTTGCTCTTTTATTTCATTTACTCTAGGCTGTGCTTTTAAATGTCTGTAATATTTGAGAGCATCCACAAATTTTGTTTTACTATCACTTATATTTCCAAGATCTTTATATAGAATACCCAGCTCGTATGATGTTTCAGCTTCATTTAGCTTATTACCAAGTTCCTTGTTTATTCTCATACTTGTGCGCAAGTAATTTTCAGATTTTTCAAAATTCTTTTTGTTGCGCTGAATAATTCCCCTGACTTTATAGATATCAGCTATTGAAAGTTTATCGTCAACCCTATGGCATATCTGCATTGCTTTTTCGGCAAATGCTTCAGCAAGCTTATAATCGTTCTGCTTAGTAAATGTAAATGACTTCCCGAGATAGGAAATACCAAGTATTGGCAGGTATCCAATTTTTATGCAGGTGTCGATGGCTTTATCAAAATCTTTTAAGGCTATGCCGGGATTATCCTTGTTTATGTGCATCATACCTATGTTGTGCTGAATTTCAGCAATTCTTTGATAATTTTTTACTTCCTGGTAAGTAAAAAGTGCTCTCTTAAAATAGGAAAGAGCTTTGTCATAATTTCCTAATACACTATTTATTATGCCAAGGTTTACTTCAATTTTCCCTTTGAATTCAGAATCTTTAGAACCCTGAGTAAGGCTCAGACTCTCTTCAAAATATTCTTGTGATTTTTTTAAATTGCCTAGTTCGCCATAAATTGTACCAATAAGATTATAACAGTGTGCTTGTCCTTTCCTGTTGTTATTTCTCTTAAAAATATTCAGAGCTTGTCTGGCAAACTTAAAGCTATATTGCCACTCAGCTTTTCGTCTGTGAATTTCTGCCAAAGAAGCAGTAGCTTCAGCTTTAATGTCCGATAGGTCTTTATCTCTTTTAGTGCTCTTAATAATGTTTTCATAAACCGATATAGCAGAATTTAATTCACCAACGGTTATGCAATATTGACCCAAATTCTGAAGCAGGCTTAGAAATTTGTCTGAAGCAAGCTTTTCAGATGCGAAAGTTATGAGTAAGTCAATCTGAACCTGAACACTTGCATTGCTATTAAAATTAAATCCCATTTGTTGTCCATCTTTGTGCTTTGATTTGACTCTCTTGTGCTCATTTTTTTCACCAAAAACCAGATTGTTAAATCGAGCTATTTCGTTCTTACTAAAAAAGATTTTCAGTATTTCCTTAAAAATACGTTCGTAGTTTAGTACGGTCTTTTTCACTTTGAGCCTCTTAAAGTTTCAGCCCTTCACAAAAAGAATTATTAATATTTCTAATTCCAAATTTGTTTAGAACTATTAAATATGTGATACTAACGCCTGGTAGCCCAGCCGCAACGAGTAAAATGCATTAACCTTGCATTTTTTACCATAACAAGACTGTGTTTCTTTCCGTTTAATATCTTTAGACCATCGTTTTGTATAACTTCAATGGAACCATCGTCAACAAAACAAACGAAATTTATTTTAGATTTTTCGACTTCATTGTTACGGATATGGTTAGCAAAAACGTGCCAGCTTTTGGTCGGTAATATTTTCTTACCACTTGTTCGATATGTATACTTGTGGGAATTTTTACTATTGGAAAGAGGAAAATTTTACTGATTAATTCTAGGATTGTGTCTCATTATTATCCATATTGAGACAATTATTAGGAGTTTTAGGTTAAATTTGTGGGAGATTGAACGTTATTGATGTTCAGAAATATCAAAAAAACCTGCTATTAATAATCCGCCGCCTGCAAGACCAGTATCTTTGAGCACATTAAACATAGAAATTTTCATTATTTCAATATTTAGCAGTCCTGGGAGATGAATTGCAAAAACGACAACTAAAAGAAATATTGACAAAGAGATGCAAATTGGTTTAACAAATTTATTTAGCAGAATAAAAATAGAGGATCCAATAAGGATAAATCCAATTAAAAAAACAATTTCTTTTCTATCTGGAACATAAGTTGGAAAGTATTTTGCAAATTCACTTGCATTAATAAAATGGTTTATCCCAATAATGCTGAAAATAACAGCATAAATAATTCTAAATAAATTTCCGGTCAGCATTTTCATCAATAAATCCTTGCAGTTTCGAACAGAAGCAAAAAAACAATCACTGACGGTAAGCCCGGCAGAGAAAGGGGAATCATAGTAGGAATAAAAGTTGAAAGAGGCAAGAGAAAAAGTTAAAAGCACTTAAATTATTTTTAGGCTGGCAGTTAAGTACTTATTATATAATCATTTAATAATTTTTGAAATGGCTTTAAATTTATCTGTACCGCTTACGTTAAGCATTTCAAACAAAATAGATTCCACTGTGGTGATTTCGGCACCGTGAGTTCTCATCCTGTTTATTGCAGTTTCATAGTCAATCAGATTGCGTGATGAGACTGCATTTACGGCTAGATTTACCTCGAAATCATTAGCTAATAAATCCAGTACTGTCTGTTGAACACAAACGTGGGCTTCTATGCCTGCTATAACTACCTGCTTTAGGTTTTTTTGCTTTAATTCAGAGAAGAGATTTTCTGCACCAAAACAACTAAAACTCATTTTTTGAATTGGTGAAAGATCTCCAAGCTCAGTTTTAATTTCCTTAAAGGTTTGCCCGAGTCCTTTGGGATATTGTTCAGTGTAAATTATGGGCGAGTTTAAAACTTTGAATCCTTTTATAAGTTTTATTGTATTAGCAACCACCGAATCAGGGTTTTGCATTACACCAAGAATTCTTTCCTGGATATCAATAATTAATAAAGCAGTTTTATTTCTATCTAGTATCTGGGGGTTTCTGTTCATAATTTTTTAAAATTAAGTTATACTAATAAAGTGGGTCCATACCGTATTTTCCGCAAGCATACATCATTAATAAAGAGGAAAGATCAACAAGAGCTTTTTTCTGATCTTCAGTATGAATTACGAGATCATAAACTTCGGCCATAAATTGCATGTCTTTAAGTAGTTTGTCGAGTTCACTATATGAAGGTTCGCCATGCCAATATGCAATTTGTTCAACCAGCATTTTTTCGTGTCTTCTTAAAAATTCAGTAAATGAAATTGCACTTTTCGCGTTGGGATTATTTGGTCTGCAAATAGAAATTAAATCATTAAAATAAGTATCCCATTTTTCAGCCAGGTTTTTATTTCTGTCTCTCATTACATAACGGGCTTTTTCAAGTGTAAACTTGGCTTTAGTTGAATGCTTTACATTTGAAATAATAGCATACCCGTCGTAGCTGATATCACCGGTTTCATCATCATAAAACTTCCACCTTTTTGTCAGTTGCCTTGCGCCGTAAATTACAATGACCTTGTCAAGCGCGCTGTCAACAACTATAAATTTTCCTTTCTGAACATTTACAACCGTAATCCAGTGTTCCCAGCTGTCAACGCTGAGGATGCAGGGCATTCCTCTTTTCAGGTGCCAGGATAAAACTTTAGCCGCTTCATCCGGGGTCTCCCTCCTGAAATATTTCATCTTACAGTTGAATCTTTTTGCCGCCTGTGCCAGGCCGATCTCATCAGTGCCATTCCACCATGTACTTCCGGCAAGTTTTCCAATCTCTCTTTCATTTTTAAAAACTCCAAGCATTACAAGACTGTACTTCAGGGCAAACGGTCCGCATTGATATTTATACGGTTGAGGATAAAAACTCATTTTATTTTAATTGTTAAATTATAAAATTGAAAAAAGTAATTTGTCAGACGGATTTACTTATATAACATATTTACGTATTTTTATTTTTAATATGAAGAAAAAATTAAAAGTTGCCGTAATATTTAATGAAGCCAATCCTGAACTTTATGTGAAAGATCCGGATAAAAATCTGGCCAATGCCGATTTTGTGCCCTACTTTGAAGTTGAAGAACTCACTCCAATTGAAGAGTATAAATTGATGGCTGAGCGACTCCGCAACAAAGGAGTTGACGCATATACATTAAATATAAAAGACGATATTGATATACTACTAAAGAATATAAAAAAACACAAACCCGATGTGGTATTTAATTTTGTTGAAATATTTAAGGATGACTCCAGGCTGGAAATGAATATGGTGGGGTTGCTTGAGTTGCTCGGAATTCCTTATACAGGAGCTCCCCCAATGGCGCTTGCAAATTGCCAGAGCAAAGTCCTCGCAAAGCGCTTGCTAAATGCGGTTGGTGTAAAAACTCCCCAATTTATGGTGATTAGAGAAGAAAAGAAGCAATACAGGCACAAGTTAAATTTCCCCCTTATAATTAAGCCTGCCTTTGAGGATGCAAGCGTCGGGATTGAGAATGAGTCGATTGTAAAGAATAACAGAGAGTTGAAGGAAAGAATTAATTACATTCTCAAATATTTTGCACAGCCTGCGCTGGTTGAGGAGTTTATTGAAGGCAGGGAACTGAATGTTGCAATTATGGGAGATAAAGAGCCCGTAGCTCTGCCTATAAGTGAAATAGATTTTACTGATATGCCCGGACATTTACATAATATTGTCAGTTACCAGGCCAAATGGGATCCGCACCATGAATCGTATCATAAAACCATCCCGATTTGCCCTGCCGAATTGCCTAAAAGAATTGAAAAAAGAGCAAAAGATATTGCTATAAAGGCTTTCAAAACTATGCATTGCCGGGATTATGCAAGAGTGGATATGAGACTGTCAGCAGATAATAAGCTATATGTTCTCGAAGTAAATCCCAATCCCGATTTAACCGAAGGCGCCGGATTTATGCGCTCAGCGGATGCAGCGGGGTTAAATTATACATCTGCCCTGAAAAAAATTATTAATCTAGCCTGGAAAAGAAGGAAGAAAAATAAAGTCAGCTGAAAAGTTTGGTAACTTCCGTGAGATTTCTTGTTTCAAAATCGGGCTTAATTTTAGAAGCCGGATTTAGTGGGTATTCTGTTTTACCAGTATAAATTAAAATTCCTTTCCCGCCCAGTTTTTGTGCTCCCTCAATATCAGTTTCAAGATCATCCCCAAGCATATTAAATTCTGAATTATCAGGAAAGCCCAGAGCTTTTAGTCCTGAGTGATAAAAAATTGCTGACGGCTTCCCGACCAATTTTGCTTTTTTACCCGTTGCATATTCAATAGCTGCAATGAAAGCACCGGCATCAAGAAACAGATTTTCATCATCCGGGCTCCAGAATTTATTTTTCTGCATTGCAATAAAATCAGCACCTTTATGTATGAATCTGAATATCCGGTTCATAATTTCATACGACCATTTATCCGCCATGTCGCCAACTATAACTGCTTCAGGGTTTTCATCAGTCAGAAATTCATTAAACATTTCTTTGGTGCTTTCTGAGGCAAACACGGCGACTTTTTTATATCTCTCTTTTACATAATTCAGGGTTGCATCTGCACAGGTTAAAGCCGGAAAATTTAACTGTATGTTGTGATCGGATAGAAATTTTTTAATATCATTTCCATTTCTCAAAGTTGAATTACTAAGGATACAGGCCGGGATTTTATTATCAGAGATAAATTGAAAAAAATACTTTGTATCATCTGCGGGTTTTTTCCCTAAACGAATTACCCCGTCAAAATCAATTAAAAATGGTATGTCAGTTATCAGTTTCATTTAAAATATACAGAGATGGCTGGGGATTGAAAGGAAACCTTCAAGATCGCAAAAAAGCGACCTTGAAGGTTACTAATAAATTGTATACTAAATTTCAGCTTTTGCGAGCACAGGGAATTTAACTTTTGCTATTTCAAAAGCACCAAACATAATTCCAACGAAGAACAGGTCGCCTAATAATGTGTAGCTGAAAAATGGAATAGCTGCTATATAGCTTTCAACAATTCCTGCTAAATTTTGCGGGTAAATTATATTTGGAGGAAATAACGCAAAATTTGTGATCAAAAAGAAACTAACCGATGCAGTAACAGAGGCCAGTAAAACTCTTCCCGGTTTTTTAGTCTGGCCAATCTGCATTCCTATTACAACTATTAATAGAAAGCTTAAGTAAACCACCCACATTCCCGAATAAAATCCGAGAAACAGATCAGATATTAGCATAGCAGCCACCGGAACTATAAAGGCCAGATATTTTTTCGAAAAATAAGCTCCTCCGAATAAAGCCATTGCTCCAACTGCTGTAAAATTCGGGTAGTGCGGAATTAATCTTGTGAAAGCAGCAGCCAGAATCATCAAAGTTAGCGCCCAGAATTTAGGGTTAACCAGATTTTTATTCATTCTAATTCTCCTTGAGTTAAAAGTTTATTACGTTTTTTAATTAATTAAATATATAAAGAATAATCGTTCTATTCAAAACCTATCTTTACTCCAACATATCCTGATCTCTTCGCAGTGCCGTAGCCATATACTTCTTCATAATTTGAATCCAGAATATTGATAAGTCTGCCGTATATCTGTAAAAAACCGGTCACTTTATACGTTGCCGAGGCATTCAGAAGCGTGTAACTGTCGA
>Ga0315556_1001517_pt1 | contig 13936 bp, 11 predicted proteins | sample SalMarSW160310MG_FD_202112 | JGI IMG/M metagenome (GOLD analysis project Ga0315556, IMG submission 202112) | Salt marsh sediment microbial communities from the Plum Island Ecosystem LTER, Massachusetts, United States - Salt Marsh Sediment SW1603-10 ...
ACTAGGGAAAAGCTGAAGATCACAAGCAGAATCAGTCGTTGCGTATCCATGTAATGAGCGCCGTTCTCTTCAGCGTCGTGGCCCGGGAACCGGGTCGTGGCCGCCAGGGTTCCAGGGCCCGCAGCGGCACACACGCCTCGCAGCCAGCCATCCGCCACGCAGAGCGCCGTGGCGGGAGAGAGCCTCCTCGGCGTACTCCGAACAACTCGGGTAGAAGCGGCACGAAGGCGGCAGCAGGGGGCTAAGCAAGTATCGGTATCCCCTGACGGCGAGGCGCAACAGCGAGGAAATCATTGGTTCAGCCTGCTAAAAAGTTCTCGCAATTGCAGCATCATCTGCAACGACGGCTTGGCGCCATAAGGCGGCCGCACCAGCACATCCAACGCGCCGAGCCTCTCCTGCTCAAGGCGAAAGGCCTCCCTGATTCGGCGCTTGAGGCGGTTGCGCTCAACTGCCCGGGCAGAGTGCTTGCGCGTGACCAGAATTCCGAGGCGAGGCGGCCCGTCTTCGCGCCATGCCAAGTAGAACGTATAGCCACCGATACTTCGGCGTTTGCCCTGTCGCAGGAGCCCCACAAACACGGTGCTCTGCGTCAGGCGCCTCTCGGGTCCGAGTCCGTAGCGTCGTGCCCGCTTGCGCCCGCCGAGCACGCCTGAGGTGGATCCTACAGCCCCAGGCGCTTGCGACCCCGCGCCCGACGTGCACGCAGCACTGCGCGTCCACCAACCGTGCGGCTGCGGACGAGGAACCCGTGGCGGCGCGCTCGGCGCGTCTTGGACGGCTGATAAGTACGCTTCATCGCTGGACCAATCCGAAAAAAGGCGGGTATTAGAGCGCGCGCATGTACGCATTGTCAAATTACTCCCTTTGCAACGACATCCCTGTGGATAACTCTTCACGAAAAAGGTAAGATTGCGGCTTCGACGGCGAGCCTCTCGCGCTTGCCTCGGAGCCCGCCGCAACGAGCGCGAAAAACGAGGCCGACAACACAATGCAGAACCTGTGGGACGCCTGCCTGCGGCGACTGGAGCAGGAGCTCCCGGCACAACAATTCAACACCTGGATCCGGCCGCTTTCGCCGGAGGGGGCGGCGGAATCAGACACGCTGACCTTGGCGGCCCCGAATCGATTCGTTCTCGAACTCGTCCGAGAGCGCTTTGCAACGCGCATAGAGCGACTCGCCTCCGAGGCGAGCGGGCGCGATCTCGGGCTGCGATTCGTCCTCGCGCGTGGTGTCGATCCGGCCACTCGCCCCACCCCCGCGGTTGCGCGCGACAGCACCGACGTGCCAACCATCCTGGAACGCGCCCGCCTAAATCGCGGCTTTACCTTCGATAGCTTTGTCACGGGCAAGGCGAATCAGCTCGCACGCGCGGCGGCGATTCAGGTTGCCGAGAATCCTGGAATTTCCTACAACCCACTGTTCATATACGGCGGCGTAGGCCTTGGCAAGACACACTTGCTCCAAGCCATCGGTAACCACTTGGCGGAGCAGCGAGCCCAAGCGCGCATTCGCTACATCCACGCCGAACAATATGTCACCGATGTGGTGCGCGCATACCAGCAGCGATCGTTCGACGAATTCAAGCGCTACTACCACTCCCTCGACCTCCTGCTTATTGACGATATTCAGTTCTTCTCTAATAAGGGGCGCACACAGGAAGAGTTCTTCTATGCCTTCAACGCACTGGTTGAGGCGCACAAGCAGATCGTGATTACCTGCGATACGTACCCGAAGGAAATTACCGGCATGGAGGAGCGACTGATATCGCGCTTTGGTTGGGGCCTTACTGTCGCGATCGAGCCTCCCGAATTGGAGATGCGTGTGGCGATCGTGCTGAAGAAGGCAGAGGCCGAGTCGCTTGCGCTATCTGAGGAGATAGCCTTCTTCATCGCCAAACACATTCGGTCAAACGTGAGAGAACTCGAGGGCGCGTTGAAGAAGGTACTCGCGTATTCTCGATTTACCGCTCGAGAGCTTTCGCTTGACTTGGCGAAGGAAGCATTGCGGGACATCCTTAATGTGGCCAACCGGCAAATCACCGTAGAAGGAATCCAGAAGACGGTCGCCGAGTACTTTAAGATCAGAATATCCGACATGCATTCAAAGAAGCGCAGCCGAAACGTGGCAAGACCAAGGCAAGTCGCTATGGCGCTCGCCAAGGACCTTACACAGATGAGTCTGCCGGAGATCGGAGAAGCATTCGGCAATCGTGACCACACCACCGTACTTCACGCCTGCCGCACTATTGCAACGCTACGCAAGAAGGACTCGGTCATCAATCGTGACTACCTCGTACTTGAACAAGTGCTCAAGGGATGAACAAGCTGTGCATGACCACCGTTCAAATTGTGCATAAGACAGCCGGCTCGGCAAGGAGCAGGAATCTGTCCACACCCCTGCACAGACATTCCACAGGTTGTACACGGCGACAATTTTCCGCAACCCTCCGCAAACAATGGATTTTTAATTCATATCCCCAGTTGTCGGGCACCCTATTAACTATTACTAAGGTAAGAAAATGGTTCTAGTTAAAGCGAAACGAGACGAGCTCCTCGGTCCGCTTTCTGCCGTAAGCGGGATCATCGAGCGTCGCCACACGCTTCCGATCCTGTCCAACGTGCTGATAGACCGCGGCGAGAAATCACTTTCTTTTCTCGCGACAGATATCGAGATTCAGATCACTTCGGGCACGCCCCTTGAACAGGTCGGAGAGGCGCATTCCGTGACGGTCGGTGCTCGAAAATTGGTCGACATTCTGCGCGCGTTGCCGGACGGTGCCGAGGTAACGCTCCAGCAACAGGACAAGCGCATGTTGGTCAAAGCGGGCAAGAGTCGCTTCAGCCTGCAGACCCTACCCGCGGAAGATTTTCCTCGCCTATCCAAACCGGCCGGCGAGGTGGCTCGTTTCGGCTTGCAGCAAAAAGCATTGCGACGATTGCTTGGCCTGGTGCAGTACGCGATGGCGCAGCAGGATATCCGCTACTACCTCAACGGGCTGCTCATGCTGGTTGAGGATAAGCAGCTCAAGCTGGTCGCCACCGACGGCCATCGACTCGCCTTCGCTTCAATGGCACTCGAGCTTGATCTGCCGCGCCAGGAGGTGATCGTACCCCGCAAGACAGTGCTCGAACTGAGCAAGCTTCTCGCGGACACCGAGGACGAAGTCAGGGTCGAACTGTCGGCTACTCAGGCGGCCTTCAGTTTCGGCAGCGTTGAGCTCGTTTCGAAGCTGGTCGACGGAAAGTTTCCGGACTACACACGTGTGATCCCGACCCAGCATAAGAACACGCTGACCCTGGATCGCGAAGTGTTGCGGCAGGCGCTACTCAGGGCCGCAATCCTTTCGAATGAGAAATTTCGCGGCGTGCGCTGGGTGCTCAACGATGGAGGTCTCAAGATCGTGTCCTCAAACGCCGAGCAGGAGGAGGCGCAAGAGGAGCTAGAGGTTACCTATTCCGGAGACTCGCTCGACATCGGCTTCAATGTCAATTACCTGCTTGACGTGCTCAATAATGTTTCTGGAGCGTCGGTTGAATGCAGCTTTGGAGATTCGTCTTCAAGCGCGCTCGTCACCTACGCTTCAGAACAGAATTTCAAGTACGTTGTGATGCCAATGCGCATCTAATAACGGACGAATCACGAGGAAGGGCAAGGTGGGAGAAGCTGAAAGACTACTACCGGATGCGAGCGAATATGGCTCCGACAGCATCAAAGTACTGAAGGGGCTGGAAGCCGTTCGCAAGCGCCCGGGAATGTACATCGGGGACACGTCCGACGGTACCGGGCTGCACCACATGGTCTTCGAGGTCGTCGACAATGCCGTCGACGAAGCGCTCGCGGGCTACTGTGATGAGATCCTGGTCACTATTCACACCGACAATTCCATTTCCGTTATCGATAACGGCCGCGGCATTCCAACCGGTATCAAGGACGATGACGAACTCAGACGCTCCGCCGCCGAGATCGTGATGACCGAACTGCACGCAGGCGGAAAATTCGATAGCAACACTTACAAGGTGTCTGGGGGTCTGCACGGAGTCGGAGTATCCGTGGTCAACGCGCTATCGGAGTGGCTGAGGCTTACTGTGTGGCGCGACGGTAGTGTCAATCAAATGGAGTTTCGCGATGGGGTTCCGGTCGAGCCGTTGAAGGTGACCGGGAGCACCGAAAAACGAGGTACTGAAGTCCATTTCCTTGCTTCAAGGGAGGTGTTCGGCAATATCGACTATCACTACGACATCCTCGCTCGAAGATTGAGAGAGCTTTCTTTTCTCAACAACGGGGCCAAGATCCTTCTGGTCGACCAGCGTGTCGGCAAGGAAGAGAACTTCGCCTTTTCCGGCGGTGTCACGGGTTTTGTGGAGTACATGAACCGTTCCAAGACCGTGTTGCACCCCAACGTGTTTTCGGCGACCGGAGAAAGAGAGGGAATTACGGTCGAGGTTGCGATGCAGTGGAACGATTCCTACCAGGAATCCGTACTGTGCTTTACCAACAATATTCCCCAGAAGGACGGCGGCACGCACCTGACGGGTCTGCGCGCAGCAATGACTCGTGTGCTGAACAAGTACATCGAGGAGAACGATCTGGCGAAGAAAGCCAGGGTTGAAACCACCGGCGATGACATGCGGGAGGGGCTCGCCTGTGTCCTTTCGGTGAAAGTTCCTGAGCCAAAGTTCTCGTCGCAAACGAAGGAAAAGCTCGTCTCGTCCGAGGTGCGACCGGCGGTGGAGGAAGTTGTTGCGGAAAAGCTGCGCCAGTATCTCGATGAGAGGCCGGCGGACGCGCGCGTGATCACAGGTAAGATTGTCGACGCGGCACGAGCGAGGGAAGCGGCAAGACGGGCGAGGGAGATGACGCGCAGGAAGGGCGTCCTCGACGGCGTCGGATTGCCTGGTAAGTTAGCAGACTGCCAGGAGCGAGACCCCGCGCAGTGTGAACTCTATCTGGTCGAAGGAGATTCAGCCGGTGGCTCTGCCAAGCAGGGGCGAGACAGAAAATTCCAGGCGATTCTTCCGCTGAAAGGAAAGATCCTGAACGTAGAGAAGGCGCGTTTCGACAAGCTGCTTTCATCCGCCGAGATCGCGACGCTCATCACTGCGCTGGGCTGTGGCATTGGCAAGGAAGAATACAACCCTGAGAAGCTGCGCTATCACCGCATCATCATAATGACTGACGCGGACGTGGATGGATCCCACATACGGACGCTCCTGCTCACCTTCTTTTATCGCCAGATGCCTGAATTGGTCGAGCGCGGTCATATCTACATTGCGCAGCCACCTCTGTACAAGGCCAAACAGGGCAAAGAGGAGCGCTATCTAAAGGATGAGCACGAATTGAATGCGTTCATGCTCAAGCAGGCTCTTGTTGACGCCGCCCTTTACCCCTCCGCGCAACGCCAGCCAATCACGGGCGACGCGCTCGCGGAGCTGGCGAAGTCCTACCTCCTTTCCGAAGCAGTCATCGAGAGAGTTTCACGCTGGGTGGACAAGGACGTGCTGGCGGCGATGTTGCGAGGCGTTCAGGTCGATCTGTCGCGGCGTGAGACTGCGGAAGCGTCGGCCAATGCATTGATGGCGTCCATTCCAGGAAACGGGATACGCATCAGCGCCCATTTCGACGCGAAGACCGAGCGCTACCAGGTAAGGATTGAGCGCACACGCCACGGCAACATGCGGGTTAGCCACATAGATTCAGAGTTCGTGCTATCTGGCGACCACGCGCAAATTCAGCAAACTGCGGAGTTGCTGCGCGGCCTGGTGGGCGCCGGTGCCTACGTGCAGCGCGGAGAGAAGAAGCATCCGGTGAAGGATTTCCCCGAGGCCATGCGCTGGTTGCTTGCCGAGGTGCAGAAGTCGATGAGTCTGCAGCGCTACAAGGGGCTGGGCGAGATGAACCCCTCTCAGCTCTGGGAAACGACCATGGATCCTGAGATGCGCCGACTGTTACGAGTGCAGATCGAGGACGGTATCGCGGCGGACGAGATCTTCACCAAACTGATGGGAGACGAGGTCGAGCCACGGCGCGCGTTCATTGAATCAAACGCGCTCGGAGTGCGTAACCTGGATATCTAACTACGCTTCTTTTTAGAAGCCGGCTTTGCCGTTTTCTTGGACGGCTTGCGCGGGGTGGCGGCAGACTTCTTCGTCGCGACCGGCGCGGACGCCGGTACCGCGGCCACAGCCTTGGGCTTGCGCGGCTCGAATTCGAATCCGACACGGCCTTCCGGGTTCTTGACCAGATAGGCCTTGAACGGACGCCCCTTTTTCGAGATGAAGCGCTGCAGAAGGTCTGTCTTTCCGGTCTCGAGCAGCTTGGCCATTTGGGCCCGCTCGACTGGCTGCTGGAGGATAAGCTTGCCAGAGCGGAAGTCGCAACTGCGCGATGGGCCGACGGCTTTTTCGCAGACGTACGCGACACCGTGTTCGAAAACGCGAGCGCCGCACTTTGGGCAAGCGCCGAGGCTTTCCTGCTCCGAAAAGTCCGGGGCCTCTTCGGTGTCCGATGAGGCAGATCCGTGACCAAAGTCGAATTCGGCCCGGAACTCGTCGTTTAGCCTGACGCCGGCCGCGAAAGGCTTACCCATCCGACTGCGGAAACCCGTCAGAGGACCGACGAAGCGCTTTTGGATCAGTTCACTGACTTCCTCAGGCGACCACTCGCGGCCGGAGGTCACTTTCCAGATTGAGAAGTCGCACTTCTGGCATTGAAACTTGCGATAGTTCTCCTGCACCTTACCGCCGCACTTCGGACATGGTGCATCAACCGTAGCGAAGGCGGTATCCGGAATGTCCCCGTTCCTGATCCTGTCTACCATGTCGCGGGTAACTTGTTCGATGTGCTCCATGAATTCCTGACGCCGCAGTTTGCCCGCTTCCATCAGCTTAAGCTTGAATTCCCAGTCTCCCGTCAGTTCAGGCGAAGTGATCTCTCCGACGCCGAAATGGCGCAAGGCGAACAGAAGCGAAAATGCCTTCGGCGTGGGTACCAGTTCTCGTCCACTGCGGTGGACGTACTCTTCATGAATCAATCCCTCGATCACCGCCGCACGCGTGGCTGGCGTGCCCAGTCCCTTTGCCTCCATCGCTGCACGCAATTCGTCGTCTTCGACCAGCTTTCCGGCGCCTTCCATCGCCGACAGCAGCGTAGCCTCTGTGTAGCGCGGGGGCGGCTTGGTCTGATTTGCCTGCGCGCCAACCTCGGACACACCCACCATTTCGTCTGAAGCGACCATCGGCAAGTTATCGCTATCAGATTGGGCCGCGCGGCCATATACAACGAGCCAGCCCGGATTGCGCAATACCCGGCCCTCCGTTCTGAACTGGTGGTCACCTACTTTCGTGATTCGGGTCGTCTGCAGGAACTCGGCGGCCGGATGGAAGACGGCCAGGAAACGCCGCACAACCATGTCATAGAGCTTTTGTTCGGCATCGTTGAGTTGCTTTGCGGACTGCTGCGTAGGAATGATCGCGAAGTGGTCGGAAATCTTGGTGTTGTCGAAAACGCGACGGTTCGGCCTGACCCAACCCTGTCTCAGCACGCTCTTGGCGAAGGCGCCGTACTCCTTGGTGGCGCCCAGGAGCTCCATGGTCTTCTTCACCGTCGCAAGATAGTCCTCCGGGAGCGCGCGCGCATCCGTGCGGGGGTAGGTCAGTACCTTGTGTCGCTCGTAGAGCGCCTGCGCGAGTGAAAGGGTCATCTTGGCGGGAAAGCCGAAGCGGCCGTTGGCTTCTCTCTGCAAGCTCGTCAGATCGAATAGCAGCGGCGAGAGCTGAGTTGAAGGTTTGCTTTCTTCCGTAACCGAGCCCCTGCCGTCGCGGCACGCTGCGACGATCGCCTCGGCCTCTTTGGCGCTCCACAGTCGGTCCGGCTTTCGCTCGCTATCTTCGTCCTTCTTGAACTCAGGATCGAACCAGCGTCCCGCGTACACCCCTGCGACGGCGGCGAAGCGGGCATGAACTTCCCAGAAATCGCGCGATACAAATGCTCGGATACGCTCCTCGCGTTCAACGAGCACGGTGAGCGTCGGAGTCTGAACGCGGCCGACCGTGGTGAGATAAAACCCCCCCTCCTTCGAGTTGAAGGCGGTCATCGCGCGGGTGCCGTTTATCCCCACCAGCCAGTCCGCCTCGGAACGGCAGCGGGCCGCATCGGCCAGCGGAAGCAGCTCCTTGTCCGGCCGCAAGGCGTCGAAACCGTCACGGATTGCCTGTGGCGTCATCGACTGCAGCCACAAGCGCTCGATGGGTTTCTTGACGCGTGAATAGTTCACGATATAGCGGAATATGAGTTCGCCCTCGCGACCGGCGTCGCAGGCATTGATAAGTGCCCCGACATCCTTGCGCTTCATCAATCTCAGTAGCAGATTGAGCCGGTCCTGGCTTCGCTCGATTGGCGTCAATTCGAAATGCGGTGGAATGACTGGTAGTCTGGCGAACGACCACTTGCCTTTCTTGACGTCGTGCTCCTCCGGCAGCGAGAGCGCCAGCAGGTGGCCGACTGCCGAGGACAGCACGAAATCGTCGCTCTCGAAATAATCGCCCTTGCGTGTGAAGCTGCCCAACGAACGGGCAATGTCCGCAGCAACGGAGGGTTTCTCGGCGATTATCAGTGTTTTGCTCATGGAGGGCCGGGCAGGTCGCCGCGGGCGTCGAAAGGCGGCAGATGATAAGTGCAAACGTGCTGGGGCGGCAACCCGAGCGGCAAAGGCTGCGCCAGGCCCCGCCTCGCGCGCGCGATCCTTAACTCGGCAAGCGCTCGTCTTGAATCGTGAACAGGTCCTCTGCGAGCAGACGGCTGGTGGGCGTTTGCTGGTTCCAGAGCACCATCAGCACGATTAACTTGAGTTGCTCGAGAGACAACGTGGAACCGGTGGCGGCGAGCGCACGCTCGATGACGTGCTCGCGGACCTGTGGGTTCAGAATTCCGGATTGCTCCAGCGTGAGCAGAAAGCCGCGGCATTCCGTGTCGAGCTTGGCAAGCTCCTTCGGCGCGTATGCGCGGAAGGTGTTGTGCGAGTCCGGAATCGGCGCGAAATTGCGGTGCGGGACACGAAGCACACCTGCTAGCCAAGACAAAGCTTCGCTGATGTCGGTGTCCTCGAATCCAGCAGCGGAGAGCTTCTTTGCCACCAATTCGCTGTCTTGGGCGAGGTCGGTTTGTTGGCAGTGCTCGAAAAGGTATACGAGGATTTCATACATATTATTGTTCTCCTCAGCAGTTTAGGCGTTGATATAGTCCGCCGGGCAGCACCGCTACCCGTCCAGCGAGTTCGAGCCGCAGTAGTTCCGAGGATACCTGCTCGGCGGTCAAACCTGCACGCGCACAGAGCGAATCGACGTCAATAGGGTCGAACCCCATATGTGTCAGAAGCGGGTCATCCGGCGGCGACTGCGTACTCGTGGACTGGGGAGCTGCATACCTTGAGGGCTGAAATCCGCCGAGTTCGGACAGTACGTCCTCCGCGGATTCGACCAGCTTGGCGCCGGTCTTGATGAGCGCGTGGCATCCCTTGGACAGTGGAGAGTGAATTGAACCGGGAATCGCGAACACTTCGCGTCCCTGTTCGGCGGCGGCGCGCGCAGTGATTAGCGAGCCTGAAGCAAGCGCCGCCTCGACAACCAGACAGCCCTGCGCTAATCCGCAAATAAGGCGATTGCGGCGGGGAAAGTTGTGCGCGGCTGCCGGAGTTCCGAGTGGGAACTCGGAAAGCAGCAAACCGCGCTGCCTGATCTCGCCCGCAAGCGATGCATTGCGTGCGGGGTAAGTGACGTCGATGCCTGTTCCGAGCACCGCAATCGTGGACCCGGAGCCGGCCAATCCACCGCGATGGGCCGCCGCGTCGATGCCGAGCGCAAGACCGGAGATGATGGTCAGGCCCGCGTCACTGAATGCACGAGCGAAGTTTTCCGCGTTGCGCTCGCCTTGAGCAGTAGCGTTCCGGCTGCCTACGACGGCCAGCGCAGGCCGAGCCAGCAGCTCGAGACGGCCATGTGCGTAGAGCAGTGGCGGCGGGTCGGCAATTTCGAGCAATGGCCTTGGGTAGGCTTCGTCGGCAAGGGTAATGACTGCATGCCCCGGCTGCGCGGCCCACTCACTTGCCGCGGCGACGGCGGCAGCAACTTCGGCGGAATCGGCGGCGTCAATAGCCGCGCGAGGGGCGAACCGCAAGAGTTCGGAGCGGGAACGCGCTAGGATCTGTTCAGGTAGGCCGTACTGTTTGAGCAGCTCGCGAATGGCGACGGGCCCGAGGCCTGGCGTTAGGGTGAGTTGCAGCCAACTCGCCAGCCCCGGTTCTGTCGTCATAGGCTTGGCAAAAGGCGGAATCGCGCCTGCGTGCGCGCCTCCGATGCGCGATGGCGCCGCGCACCAGGCCCGGGATTAGGGCGTCTGCACCACATCCAACGGCCGGACAGGCCTCTCGATACGCATGACTAGTGCATAAGATACGCGGTCGAACACGCGGAATACAAACACGTGGCCATTTGGCTCGTCCGGTAGCTGGATACGGGCGTCGGGTGCACCTGTCGGTTTGGAGGTATCAGTCACGGTCTGGCCATGAGTGTAGACGGCCAGCACTGTACCAACGTCGATGCCGTCGGCCTTACCCCGATTAATCGTGATGATCGAACCCGTGCCGGTCTCGCCCACCCGCTGCACGCCGCCGTAAATCGACATGACCCGGCCCTTGATAAAGACGCTCGGTGAGTGCGGCGCAAAGTTCACCGCCTGCGGTGGGCCGGCCGGAATCAGCTTGTCACCGATGCCGACTTCCTGTTTCACGTTCGCCAGGCGTACGGTCGTTGGCTCCCCGGATCTGGTGACCTGTGCGGTGCCAAGGAAAATTGCCTCATAGCCAAGGGTTCGATCAGTGTCCGGGTCGACCAGCGCGTTTCCGGCCCGGTAGATGTTCCACGTCTTCTCTTTCGAGCTTCCAATGCCGCGCACGTAGGCCGAATTGCCGCTTTCAAGGATTACTCGGTCCTGCTGAGTCGCCACGATGGTCGGTGCGTTGTCCAGCCCGCCAGGCTCGATGACCAGCGACTGGGTAAGGAATGGTTCGATCACCGACGGCGGAATGCTCGGTATCGGCGAATCGGTGCTGCCGATTACCCTAATCCTGGGATGAAGCGCCTCGTTACCCGAGGTACCTGCGATCGTAAGCCGCCCATGCAATCGGTCGAGCACGATTACGTTGCCCGGATAGATGCGATGAGGATTCTTGATTTGATCCCGGTTCAGGTTCCACAATTCTGGCCAGCGCCAAGGCGAATTGGTGAAGCGTTGCGCAATGCCCCAAAGAGTGTCGCCCGGAACGACAACGTAGCGGTCGGGTGCATCCGGCTTGATTGCGCCCGAGCTCTGGGGTGCCGCGGCCGCGACCCCGGCCGCCGCCAGGCTCCCAGCGACAAAAGCCAGCATTGTGATAGACTTACGCAAGTGACCGTACATAGGGCCCCCGATTGTTTCTTGGCTCTTCGGGCCGGCTTGAAGTGCCGATTGTTCACCCAAAATTGGCATAAAAGCCTATTTAGCTTACATACTGCCTGAAATTGTGCATGTAATTAATTCACACAGCAAGTGATTTCCTGATTTCAATGGCCCTCTTGAACATCCTCCGATACCCCGACGCCCGGCTCCACAAGACGGCCACGCCAGTAACGGTCTTCGACGATGGCCTGAAAAGGCTGGTCCACGACATGGCCGAGACCATGTACGCGGCCCCCGGGATCGGCCTTGCGGCGACTCAGGTCGACATTCACAAGCAGGTAATCGTCATCGATGCGTCCGAGCGGCGCGACTCGCTGGTCGTGCTCGTCAATCCCGAGATTGTCGAGACGACGGGCATTTCCGACATCGAGGAGGGCTGCCTTTCGGTGCCAGGAATCTACGAACTCGTCGAGCGGGCAGAACGCGTCAAAGTGCGCGCGTACGACCAGAATGGCAACGCGCTCACGCTAGAGGCGCAGGGTCTGCTGGCGGTATGCATCCAGCACGAGATGGACCACCTGCAAGGTAAGGTCTTCGTCGAGTACCTTTCGCAGCTCAAGCAGCAGCGCATTCGCGCACGACTGGCCAAGCAGCTCAGGAAGAGCGCTTAGCGAAGAGGGTGGCGGCGCCCGCGACACCGACGCTGGCGCGGCAGCCGCGAGGTTGGTGAGGACCCTCCAATGCGTCTGGCTTTCGCAGGCACCCCGGAATTCGCTGAGCGCTCGCTTGCTGCTCTCCTGGGTGCTGGCCACGAAGTATCGCTCGTGCTGACCCAGCCGGATCGACCCGCAGGACGCGGTATGCGGTCGGCGCAGAGCGCCGTCAAGCGTTTGGCTCTCCAACAGGAAATTGACGTATTTCAGCCCACGACGTTGAAGGACCCCGCAAGCCTGGGTCGAATCGTCAGCGTCCGTCCGGAACTGTTGGTGGTTGCGGCGTACGGCCTGATCTTGCCGCAGGTGGTGCTCAACTGTGCACCGCTGGGAGCCCTCAACGTTCATGCCTCCTTGCTTCCGCGCTGGAGGGGCGCCGCACCGATTCAGCGCGCTATCCTCGCAGGCGATCGCGAGAGCGGCATTACGATCATGAAGATGGATGCGGGCCTTGACACGGGGCCGATGCTTGCGCAGCGCGCGATCTCGATTACCGAGGATGACGACGCGGGAACACTTCATGACCGTCTCGCCGCTCTGGGCGCGGAGATGATCGTCGCGGCACTCGCCGCCGTTGAGACGGGCCGTGCTCGCTATATGCCGCAGGCCGCCGCAGGCGTGACGTATGCACGCAAGATCGACAAGTCCGAATTGACCGTCGACTGGTCGCGCCCGGCACAGGAGCTTGCGCGCGCGATACGCGCGTTCCGACCGACTCCGGGCGCGTCGAGCACTCTCGAAGGTGCGGGCGTAAAGATCTGGGAGGCACGAGTCGCACAAGGTTCAGGCGAGCCAGGGTGCGCGCTCGCGGCAGGCCCACACGGGATTGTGATTGCCTGCGGACAAGGTGCACTTGTCGTGACCCAGCTTCAGCGCGCGGGCGGGAAGCGCTTGTCGGCAGAGGAGTTTCTGCGAGGACATGCGATATTGCCAGGCGCGCAATTCGGCAAGCCAGCTGAACGGGCATAGTGCATGGTGCCGCGCAAGCTGGCCACGGTCTCGGGGGATGCGCCGTCCCTTGCGGGGTCGATGGCGCAAGCTGCGCGGATTGTCGCGAGCGTCGCCGCCGGACGCAGCCTTTCGGCGGCCCTAGAGCGTGCGGCGGCGGAGGGGGACGCATCGCGAGCGTCGCTCCTGGATCTCACTAACGGGACCTTGCGCCGGTACGGCCGGGTTCAGGCGCTTTCGCGAATCCTCAGCAAACGCGGTGGAACCGATCCTATCGTCGAAGCGCTGCTGTGGTGTGCTTTTTACGTCCTAGATTCCGGCCGGCATTCCGAGTACACGATCGTCGACCAGGCCGTGCGCGCGTGCGCGATGGTGGGGCAGCACCCGGCAAAGGGCTTCGTAAACGGTGTATTGCGCACGCTGCTGCGCAACCGCACGGCCATCGAGGCGGAGCTCGCGTCGAATCTGGAGGCGCGCTGGCAGCATCCTGCGTGGTGGATCAGCGCGGTGCAGCGTGGTTACCCGGACGCCTGGCAAGAAGTCCTCGAGGCCGGCAATACTCATCCGCCAATGTGCCTACGAGTGAATGCACGGCGTATCTCTACGCAGGACTATCAACTGCGGCTCCAATCGGAGGGAATAACCGCTAGACGCGTAGATATTAGTGCGTTGTTGCTGGTTAGGCCGGTGCCCGTCTCACGTCTGCCAGGGTTTGCGCAGGGAGAGGTGTCGGTGCAGGACGCAGGCGCACAGCGGGCCGCTATCTATCTCGACCTGGCTGCCGGGCAGCGCGTCCTCGATGCTTGCGCCGCCCCCGGGGGAAAAAGCGGCCACATGCTCG
>Ga0315556_1001518_pt1 | contig 13929 bp, 7 predicted proteins | sample SalMarSW160310MG_FD_202112 | JGI IMG/M metagenome (GOLD analysis project Ga0315556, IMG submission 202112) | Salt marsh sediment microbial communities from the Plum Island Ecosystem LTER, Massachusetts, United States - Salt Marsh Sediment SW1603-10 ...
AAGCGGCGCGCTCAGCCGGCGCGCACGGCCGCACCGTTGGCGCCCGTGCGCTGCGCCTGCGCCAGCAGCCGCACCAATACCGCCGCACCCGCCAGCGTCAGGGCCCCGGGCAGCTTCAGGTCCTCGAGCGCCTCGTCGAAGCGCTCGAGCAGGTGCGGGTGACGGGCCAGGAAGCTCTCGGCCGACAGCCCGTCCTCCCGCTTGCGGGCCTCGATGAAGGCGGTGGCGAGCTTCCGCTGGGCCTCGCGCAGGTCCATCACCAGTCCGACGGCCGCGATCGTCTCCCAGGTCCCCTGGGCGGGAAGCTGCCCCAGGCCGTCGCGCAGCCATCCCAGCGCCAGACGCTCGCCCAGGGCGTAGAAGCGCGTCGCGGCCTCCTCCAGCCCGATCTCGGTCTGGCGGCTGACCTCGATGATGCCGACGCTGGTCGGCAGATAGTCGAGACTGGCGATCTCGGCCGCCAACTCGGCACCGAAGCCGAGCCTGGCGAGCTGCTTGGTGCGCCGCTTGAAGCGGCGCCGCTCGGCCGACGGCAACGTGCCCTCGATCCCGTTGCGGAGCGTCTGCAATGGCTCGCGGTAGGCCTCGACGAAGTCGCCAACGTTGCGGCGCGTGAGGTCGTTGAACAGCATCCAGCTCACCACGCCCTCCACGGCGTGCACCAGGTGGTGCAGGGCCTCGTAGTGGGCCTCCGCGGGAAGACGGGGCTGGTGCCGCTCCAGCCGCTCTCCCACGCCGCGTGCGTCGAGGACCTCGAGCGCCATCAGGGCCGCCTTGACGACGTCCATGTCGCCGGCTCCGCTGTCGCGCGCCGCCCGGTGCACGAAGCTCGCTCCGAGCAGATCGACCACCGTGTTGGTGAACTGCGTGGCGGTGATCTCGCGACGCAGCGTGTGCCGGCGGATGCCGTCGGCGAAACGCTCCCGCAAGGCGCCCGGGAAGTACTCGAAGAGGTAGTGCTCGAAGCAGGGGTCGTCCGGGAGCGCGGTCTCCAGGAGCTTCCGGTAGAGCCCCATCTTGACGTAGGCCATGGTGACGGCGAGCTCGGGCCGCGCCAGGCCCTCGCCGGCGCGTTGGCGCTCCTGGAGCTGGCGCCGGGTGGGCAGGAACTCGACCCGCGGGTTGAGACCGCCGCGCATGGCCAGCTCCTCCAGCAACGAGTCGAAGAGGGCGAGGTCCTCGACGCTGCGGCGCTCGGCCAGGCTGAGCGCCAGCGACTGCTGGTCGTTGTCGCGCAGCACCAGTCCCGCGACCTCGTCCTCGGTGTCCTTGAGCAGCCGGTTGCGTTGCTTGGCATTGAGTTCGCCCGACGCCACCAGCGGCTGCAGCAGGATCTTGATGTTGACCTCGTGGTCGGAGGTATCCACGCCCCCGGAGTTATCGATCGCATCGGTGTTGATGCGACCTCCGCCGCGCGCGTACTCGATACGCGCCAGTTGCGTCAACCCCAGGTTGCCGCCCTCCCCGACCACCCTGCAGCGCAGCTCCGGCGCGGTGATGCGCACCGGGTCGTTGGTGGCGTCGCCGACGTCGGCGTCGCGCTCGCTGCTGGCGCGCACGTAGGTGCCGATGCCCCCGTTCCACAGCAGGTCGGTCGGCATGGACAGGATGGCGCGCACCAGATCCTGGCCGCTCAACGCCACGGCGTCGACGCCCAGCATGCGCCGGACCTCGGGGCTCAGCGGGATGCTCTTGGCGCCGCGCTCGAAGACGCCGCCGCCGGCACTGATGAGCTGCCCGTCGTAATCGCTCCAGGAGGAGCGCGGTAGCTCGAACAGCCGCTTGCGCTCGGCGAAGCTCGCCGCCAGATCGGGGTCGGGATCGAGGAAGATGTGCAGGTGATTGAAGGCGGCCTGGAGCCGGATGCGGTCGGTGTACAGCATGCCGTTGCCGAAGACGTCGCCCGACATGTCGCCGATCCCGACCACGCTGAACACGTCCTCGAAGACATCGAGGCCAAGCTCGTCGAAGTGACGCGCCACGCACTCCCAGGCGCCGCGGGCGGTGATGCCGATGACCTTGTGGTCGTAGCCGTGCGAGCCGCCCGAGGCGAAGGCGTCGCCCAGCCAGTAGCCGTACTCGGCGGCGGTCTCGTTGGCGAGGTCGGAGAAGGTCGCGGTGCCCTTGTCGGCCGCCACCACCAGGTAGGGGTCGTCCTCGTCGTAGATGATGAGCCCTTCGGGGTGGACCACGCGGTCGTCGACACGGTTGTCCGTCAGGTCGAGCAGACCGCGGATGAACACCTGGTACTGATCGCGCACGTAGGCGCGCAGCGCATCACGGCCCAGCGGCGCCCGTTTGAGCACGAAGCCCCCCTTGGAGCCCACCGGCACGATGACGGCGTTCTTGGTCATCTGCGTCTTCATGAGCCCCAGGACCTCCGTACGGAAGTCGTCCGGGCGGTCGCTCCAGCGGATGCCCCCGCGCGCGACCTTACCGCCGCGCAGGTGCACGCCCTCGACGCCGAGCCCGGCCACGGCGATCTCGTACAGCGGTCGCGGGTCCGGCATGCTGGCCACCGATTGAGACGCCAGCTTGAAGGAGATGTAGTCCTTGTCGAGGAAGTAGTTGGTGCGGACCGTCGCCTCCATCAGATCGAGCAGGCCGCGGAGCGTGCGGTCCTCCGGGAGCGAGCGCACGCCGGCCAGACCCGAGAGGACCGCCTCCCTGGCTGCCTCCATGCGCTCCTGACGCTCCTCGCCGGAAGCGGGGTCGAACCTGGCCTCGAAGTACGCCACGAGATCCGCCGCCACGGACGGGTGCGCCAGCAGGGTGTCGTTGACGAAGCGGCGGCTGGTGACCGCGTTGAGCTGCGCGAAGTCCATCTGGTAGGTGCGCAGCAGCGCTACCTGACGGACCGTGAGCCCGGCCTTGAGCACCAGCCGGTTGAGGCGGTCGTTCTCGGCGCGCCCCAACAGCAGGCTCTCCAGGGCATCCACCAGGCGCTGCCGATGGCGACGCACGTCGAGGGCCCGGCCCTCGGCGTCCCGCACCCGGAACACCTCGATGCCGCGCTGGCCGCCTTCGAGCGTGAGCATGTAGGGGACCTGCTCGATCACCCGGAAGCCCACGTTCTCGAGCACGGGAAGCACGTCGGACAGCGCCATGCCGTGGCCCTGGTGGTAGATGCGCACCAGGCTGGTGGCCTCCTCGCCGCGCTCCTCGGGTGGGTTGAGCACGTCGGCCAGGACGGTATTGCCGCCGAGCCGCTCGAGGTTGGCGATGTCGCGCACCGCCAGGGCGGCGCCGGTGTCGGCGGTGTAGCGCGGGTCGAACGCGTCGGTGTACCGGTCCGCCAGCTGGCGGCCCTCGCGCGCACCGTGCGCGGACACCAGCCGCTCGCGGAGCTCGTCGCGCCAGCTTCGCGCCAGGTCGGCGACCTCGCGTTCCAGCCCCTTGAGGTCGATCTCATCGGCCCGCAAGGAGGTCGTGAAGAAGAAGTGGAAGCGCACCTGCGCCTGGTCCTCGCCCATCGCCAGGTTGTAGTCGACGTGGTCGGCCACCAGCTTGCGGGCGAGGAAGTGCTGCACGGTGCGGCGGACCTCCGAGTTGAAGCTCTCGCGCGGCATGATGACCATGACGCCGACGCCCCTGCCCAGCGGGTCCGGGCGCAGCGTCACGCGGACTCCCCGCTCCTGCTCGAGTCCGAGGATGGTGCGGATGTCGCGGTGGAGCTGCTCGGCATCCGACCAGAAGAGCTCCTCGCGCGGCATGGTGTTGAACACCGCCACGATGCCCTTGTAGTCGTGCGACCCGGGGAGTGCGTCATCGAGCTCCAGCACCTGCCGCAGCTTGCGCCGCAGGATGGGGATGTGCTCGACCGGGGTGGAGTGCGCCTTGGACGTGAACAGGCCCAGGAAGCGGTGCTCGCCCAGCACCTGCCAGCTGTCCGAGAGCTTCTTGATGCCGATGTAGTCCATGCGCGCCGGGCGATGCACGGTCGACTCGGCGTTGGTCTTGGTCACCACGAACACGCGGCCGCCGGTGACGCGCTCCCGCAGACCCTCGGGGAGGTCGGCGATGGCCACCGCCTGTTCGTAGGCGCTGGTCTCGGTCTTGCGCAGGATGCCCAGGCCGCTGTCGGGCGTGACCTGCAGCGAGCGCACCCCGTCCACCGTGGTGATGTCGTACTCGCGATAACCCAGGAACACGAAGTTCTCGTCGTCGAGCCACTCCATGAAGGCGCCGTACTCCTCGAGCTCCTCGCCGCGATCACGATGGTAGCCCTGTGCGCTCTTCTTGCGCAGTCCGGCCACGTACGTGCGCATCGCCAGCGCCCGCTCGCGCATCGCCGCGTAGTCGCCGGTGGCTAGCAGCACGTCCTGCAGCACGCGTAGGATGGCGGCCGCCAGATCGGCCCGCTTCTCCTCACTCTCCAGACGCTCCACGAAGTACATCTCGACCGCTTCGCGCCGTTCCCGCTCCCCCTTGACGCCCACGCCGACGACCGCCCCCGAAGCGTCGCGCTCCGGGGTGACCATCGGGTGGAGCAAGTGGAACAGCTCCACGCCATGGCGGCCGAGCTCGGCCCGGACCGAATCGACGATGAACGGTCGATCGTAGAGCAGCAGACGGATCACGGTGTAGGGGGCGTCCCAACCGTCGGTCTCGAACCGCGGGTTGAACACCTGCACGCGCGGACCGTCCCGCAGACCGCCCTCCAGGAAATGGAGGCCGTCGACGGCCATGGCGAACAGGCTGTCGGAATCGAACTCGTCCAGGAACGCATCGTCAGCCTTGCCGAAGAGGATCTCGGCGAACCGGGTCAGGAGGGGGCCTTCCTGGCTGCCGGAGCGCCGGATCCGATTGCGTATCTGTTCCAGGGTTGCTGGCATTTCCTGCCGCCTCTCAACGGCCCGGTGGCATACCGCACCCCAGGCCGGCAGACGCTTGCACGTATGCGCCCCACTATAACCAAGGCTCCAGAAGCGTGTCCCTGGCGCCACGACGGGACCGGGACACCGTCCGCCCCCTCGGGGGTGGGCGTGCCACGGCGAACCTCCCGGCCGCCGCGACCCGCCTATACTGTCGGAGATGGCATTGCTCCTGGCGGCCCTGCTCGTCGCCGCGGACCAGATCAGCAAGGCGTGGGTCGTCGCGGCGCTGCCGGAGGGCAGCCGCGAGGTGTCCATCGGCCTCGGCTTCCATATCGTGCACATCCGCAACAACGGCGCCGCCTTCGGGATGTTGCGCAACCTCCACCTGCAACTCGGACCGCTCACCATCGACGGCACCTTCCTGCTCGGCATCCTGTCGGCGGTGGTGGCGCTGGTGATCGCGGTCTACCTGCTGCGCAGTGGGCGCCATCTGTCGATCGTCACGCGCGTGGCGCTGGCGTTGGTGCTGGCGGGCGCGACGGGCAACATGATCGACCGCTTCCGCCTGCACTACGTGGTGGATTTCATCCACTTCCACGTGCGGGGCTTCGATTTCGCGGTCTTCAACGTCGCCGACGCGAGCATCGTCGTCGGGGCCGGGCTGCTGTTGCTCGCGAGCGTGCTGGCGTCTGGCGTAGGGGAGACGACGACATCACGCCGCCGCGCACCGAGCCATCCCCACAGCGATCGTTCCGTCGTCGCCGTCACGGACTTCCCGGATCTACCCCCACTCCGTCCGGACCGGCGCGAGGACGCAGCCGGCGGCACCGGCGCCGAGTCGGCCCGCGGCGACTAGGCCCACACCGACCAGGCCCGCAGCGACCAGGCCCGCAGCGACCACACAGCGACCACACAGCGACCGCACAGCGAGCCGGCCCGCAGGGGCGGAGCCGCACGACCCGGCGACGCCGGCTGATCGACCCGACCGACCCGACGGCATCACCGACGTCAGCGACGTCAGCGACGCACCAGCAGGAACCGCTCCCGACCCGTCAGATCCCGCTCGATGCGGGGCTCGCGCCAGGCGCCCGCCTCGCGCAAGGCCGCGCGCACGTTGCGCGGGTCGAGTTCCAGCGCCAGCAACGCACCGCCTGGCAGCAATCGCGCGGCCTGCCTCAGCAGCCGCCGCGCGAGCCGCAGACCGTCCGGACCGGCGTACAGGGCCAGAGCCGGATCGCGCTCGGCCTCGGGCTGCAGCGTGCCGGCGTCCGCCTCGGGGAGGTAGGGGAGGTTCGCGACCAGTGCATGGCAGCGGGCTGCGAAGGCGGCGACATCGGCCTCGGCCAGCAGGTCGGAGCGAAGGACCCTGACGTCGAGATGCAGCCGCTGCGCGTTGCGCCGCGCCAGGGCCACCGCCTCGGGGACCACGTCGGCTGCGATGACCTCGGCGTCGGGACGCTCGGCGCGCAGCGCCAGCGCGATGGCGCCGCTGCCCGTACCGACATCGAGCACGCGCGGGCGCTCCACTCCCTGCAGTGCTTCCAGCACCAGCTCGACCAGACGTTCGGTCTCGGGCCGCGGCACCAGCACCGACGTGTCCACGGCGAGCTCGAGCCCGTAGAAGGGGGCGGTGCCCAGGATGTGCTGAAGCGGCTCGCGCGCCACGCGGCGGCGCAGGCTGTCGCGCAGGCGCCGCCGCTCGTCGCCGTGCAACTCGCGCTCGGGGCGGAGCATGAGGACCGAACGCTCCAGCCCGGTCGCAGCCTCCAGCAGCGCCAGCGCTTCCGGCGCAGCGCTATCGATCCCGGCCGCCTGTAGCCGCCGGATCACGATCCCCCGCGCCTCGCCCAGAGTCAGGCTGCCCACCGCCGAGATCACGCCGCGCACATCGTCCGGACCGTCCATCGCGATCGGTAGTGTACGCCGCGTCCGACCCGTCGCGCGATGCCCCGGCCCGGCCATCGGATGTCGCCGCGGCGGCTCCGGGGAGCGCTGCGAATCCGCTCACGGTGCGCCACGCGAGGCTTGGTATGCTTGGACCGTAAACGGTAATCAGGATCTCGTCAGGAGATCCCTTAGGGGAGGTATCCGCATGAGGAAGGTGCTGTTCACGCTCTTCTTCGCCTTGTTCGGGTCCGTCTTCGCGCAAGGCACCATAACCGTGTGGACCCATTTCGGCGGCCCTGAGCTTCAGTGGCTGCAGGACTCGGCCCAGAGCTTCCAGAAGGCGACCGGTACCACCGTCAACATCGTGACGGTGCCGTTCGGGGACATCAAGCAGAAGTTCATCCTCGGTGCGCCGCAAGGCAAGGGACCCGATCTGGTCGTCACCCTGCCCCAGGACCAGATGGGCGAGATGGCGGTGGCCGGCGTTCTCGAACCGCTGGACAAGTACGTCACCGAGAACTACATCTCCGGGCTCGAGCCGGTGTCGGTGGACGCCTTCACCTACGGGGGCAAGCTCTTCGGCATGCCCATGAGCGCCGAATCGGTCGCGCTGATCTACAACAAGAAGCTGGTACCGCAACCGCCCAAGAACTGGGACGAGTTCCTGGCGATCGCCAAGAAGTACACCACCGGTGACACCTTCGGCTTCCTGTACAACGAGACCGACGCCTACTTCAACTACGGTTTCTACCGTATGGAGGGGGCCTACGTCTTCGGCAAGAACGCCGACGGCAGCGCCAACACCTCCGACATCGGGATGGGCGGCGCGGCGGGCGCCAAGGCGCTCGACTTCATCAAGGCGCTGCGCTACACCTACGGGTTGGTGCCCGACGGCGTCGACTACGGCGTGGCCGACGGGGCCTTCAAGGACGGCGCGCTCGCCATGATCCTCAACGGCCCGTGGGCGCTGGGTGACTACAAGAAGGCGAACCTCGACTTCGGCGTCATGCCGTTCCCGACGCCTCCGGGCACCAAGCAGCCGTGGGGTCCGTTCGTGGGCGTCCAGGGCGTCGTCGTCAACGCCTACTCGAAGGACAAGGTGGCTGCGGTCAACTTCGCGAAGTTCCTGGTGACCCCGGAATCGCAGGTGTCGTTCAACCAGGCCGGCGGCCGCATCCCGGTCTCCACGAGCGCCCTCGCACAGCTCTCGTCCGATCCGGTGGTCAAGGGCTTCTCGGAGGCCATCGCTCTGGGCACCCCGATGCCCAACGTGCCGGCGATGGGTAAGGTCTGGGGCCCGATGGCCGACGCCCTGAAGCTCGCCGAGGCCAAGAAGGACTCCGACACCACCCAGATCGCCAACGACTTCGTTACGCAGATCCAGAAGGGCATCGCCGGCTCGCAGTAGCGCGCCGGCCCCGCACGGACTCCGAGCGCCCCCGGCCCGGCCGACCGCCGGTCGGGGGCGCTTCCCGTACGCCGACCGCCCCTCTGGAGGTCCCCGATGCACCGACATCCCCCGGGATTCCGCGGCCTGCTGCTCGCGCTGGCCACCCTCACCGCCGCCGTAGGGCTGGCGGTGGTGGTGGGCGTGCTGCTGTTCTGGCTCGTCCGCGTGTGGGTTCACGACCTGCCGAACTATCTTCTGCTGCTCACCACCGGCCTGGCGTTGCTGCCCATGCTGGTGCTGTTCCGGCGACGCTTCCCATTCCTTTCCGACTGGTATTATCTGCTTCCGGCCACGCTCTTCCTGCTCGCCTTCACCGTCTACCCCATCGTGTTGACGATGGCGCTGGCGTTCACGAACTTCTCCGGCAAGAACTACGGGCGGCCCGATCGCGCCACCGAGACCGCGGTGACGTTCGTCGCGCCCGACACTCTGCGCTTCCCCTCCGATCCGGCCCGGGCCCTGCAGTGCGGCGATAGCTGCGTGGGGGCCCAGCTGGAGGTGTATCGGGGCAACGACCGGGCGCGACAGACGGTGACGGGCGAAGGGTCGACGACGCTCACCCTGAACCGCGCCCCGGCGTTCGCAACCTCGACGCAGGCGGGCCAGCTCTACGTCGCGAGGATCAGCAACTACCACTTCATCGGCTTCAGGAACTTCACCTTCATCCTGTCCAACGCCGCTACCTCGCTGTGGCCGGTGTTCCGCTGGAACGTGGTGTTCGCCGCCGGCAGCGTGCTCCTCACGGCCCTGATGGGACTGATCCTGGGCGTGGTGCTCAACGACGCCAAGTTGCGCCTCCGCAACTTCTACCGGACCGCCCTGATCATCAGCTGGGCGCTGCCGAACATCATCACCATCCAGATGTGGAACGCGCTGCTCAACCAGCAGTTCGGCGCCGTCAACCGGTTGCTGGGCTTGCTCGGCATCTACTCCATCCCCTGGCTCACGCAGACCGACTGGGCCAAGCTCGGCATCATCCTGGTGAACCTGTGGCTGGGCTTCCCGTTCATGATGACCGCCACCCTGGGAGCGCTGTCGACCATCCCCAACGAGCTCTACGAGTCGGCGCAGATCGACGGCGCCAGCCCCTGGCAGGCGTTCCGCGGCATCACCCTGCCGTTGGTGAGGACCGCCTTCACGCCGGTGTTGCTGACGTCGTTCGCCTTCAACTTCAACAACTTCAACCTGATCTACCTGCTGCTCCCGCAAGGCGGCCCGGCGATCCCCGGTGGGATGGCGACCGCCAACTCCACCGACATCCTGATCTCCTGGGCCTACAAGACCGCCTTCCGTTCCGAGGGCGGCTCCGCCTACGGACTCGGGTCGGCGATCGCCCTGATCATCTTCGTGGTGACCGTGGGCATCAGCCTCATCAACTTCAATCTCACCGGTGCGTTCAAGGAGGAGGCGCGATGAGGCTCGCGCGCACCGCGGTCGGCTGGCTGATCGCCCTCGCCGTGATCGTCTACGGGGCGCTCCTGTTCCGTTCGATGGTGGCGAGCGTGCCCCACAGCAAGGCGTTCGGCAGCGTCTTCATCGCGAACGGCTGGCTCACCGTCACGCTTTCGCTGGTCGGCGCCGTGATGGTGCTGCTGGCCTACAGCCTGATCTACACCGCCCTCGCCAACCGCGCGCGCGGACGGAGCCGGACCCCGTGGCCGCTGTTCCGCCAGAGCGTGACGCACCTTGGGCTGTGGATCCTGATCGCGGTCGTGTACTACCCGGTGCTGCAGGTCGTCGGCGCTTCCTTCGACCCCCGCAACAACCTGTTCAGCTTCCGCCAGATCAAGACCACCAACCTGCTCGTCCGGGCCAAGGTCCTGCCCGACCTGTCGCAAGCCAGCCTGGAGAACTACGCCAAGCTCATCGAGGGCGTGCTCGTTCCCGCCTGGCAGTGGGTCCTGATCGCGGTGCTGGCGGCACTGCTGATCGGCGCGCTGGGCCTCGGCCTGGGGCGGCACTGGTCGCCCGGCGCCCACCGCCTCGAGCGCTGGCAGAACCGTACCCTGCTCACCTTCGCCGTCCTGCTCTTCGGAGGGTTGATGGCGTTGTCACCGTCGCAGTTCACGGGCATGAGCACCGAGTCGCACTTCGTGCTGTGGGCCAGGAACACGCTGCTGCTGTCGGGAGCCACCGGCATGCTGGCGGTGCTGCTGACCGCCTCGGCCGGCTACGCCTTCGCGCGCTTCCGTTTCCCGGGACGCTACGGCATGTTGATGGTGTTCGTGTTCATCCAGATGTTCCCCGGCTTCCTCGCCCTCATCGCCATCTACTACCTGCTCAGCACCCTCGACCTCATCAACACCTTCACCGGCCTGCTACTGGCCTACTCCGGGGGCGTGATCAGCTTCGGCACCTGGGTGTTCAAGGGGTACGTCGAGTCGCTGAGCCCGAGCCTGGAGGAGGCCGCCATGATCGACGGCGCTTCGCGCTTCCAGGCCTTCCTCCGCGTGCTGCTGCCCCTGTCCGCCCCGATGTTCGTCTTCATCTTCCTGTTGCAGTTCGTGGGCACCTACTCCGAGTTCGTGCTGGCCAGCCTGGTGCTGACCGGGGTGAAATCGTGGACGGTGGGCATCGGGCTGTACAACTTCACCACCGGCAGCTTCAGTACCCGTTGGGGGGTGTTCGCGGCGGCCAGCGTGCTCGGGTCGCTCCCCATCCTGGCGGTCTTCTACGGTTTCCAGCGCTACTTCGTGTCGGGCTACACGGCGGGGGCGGTCAAGGAGTGAGCGGCGCTCGGCCACGAACGCGCACAAGACGGCGCGTCACCGTCGCTCCCGAAGCGCACGACGGCGGCGCGTACCACGACTGGGAGCCCTTCTGCGTCGAGCCGCTGCGGCCCGAGCTGGGGGACACGCTCCAGCTGCGAGTGCGGACACGGGCATCCAGCGGCTGGCTCGTGCTCGAACGCCACGGCGAGTTGGTGCGGCTACCCTTGCGCGGGATCGATGGCGGCCTCGAGGCGAGCGTGGGGCTGCATGCGTCCCCGCTGCGCTACGTCTTCCGGCTTCCGCACGGCTACCTCGGCAGCCACGGGCTCGAGCCCGTGCTCCCCCGCTACGACCGCTTCTTCCACCTCCCCGCGCAACCCACCGTGCCGGAGTGGGCGGTCGGCGCGACCGTCTACCAGATCTTCCCCGACCGGTTCCGTAGGGGCAGCTCCGAGCCCGCACCGGCGAGCGGCGCCTGGACCTTCGACGGCCGTCCGATCGTCGCTCGTGCCTGGGGAGAGCCGCCCGATCCGCGCCAGGGGCAGCTCGAGATCTACGGTGGCGACCTGTGGGGCATCGTCGACGCCCTCGACGACCTGCAGCACCTCGGCATCGACGTCCTCTACCTGACGCCCATCTTCCAGGCCGACTCCAGCCACCGTTACGACACCGTCGACTACCTCCGCGTCGACCCGCACCTGGGCGGCGACGCCGCTCTGGATGCGCTGGTGCAGGGGCTCCACGGACGCGGGATGCGGCTTGTGCTCGACGGCGTGTTCAACCACACGGGCCACCGTCACGCCGACTTCCGCGCCGCGCTCGCCGACCCGGCGGCACCGCAACGGGAGATGTTCACGTTCCGCCCCGGCGGCGACTACGCCGCGTTCTACGACGTGCACACGCTGCCCAAGATCGACTACGCCTCGCCACTGGCACGGGAACGCTTCCTCGAGGGCGCCCACGCCCCGGTCCGGCACTGGCTCCGCCGCGGCATCGACGGCTGGCGCCTGGACGTCGCGCACCAGATCGGAGAGGGGGGCACGGCGCGCGCCAACGCGACGCTATTGCGTACCATCCATCGCGTGGCCCGTGAGGAGAACGACGAGGCCTGGGTCTTCGGCGAGCTGTCGTTCGACACCGTCCCGACCCTGCGTCGCCACACCCTGGACGGATCCATGCACTACGCCGGCTTCACCCACCCGGTCATGGAGTGGCTGTGCGGCAGTGACGTGTACGGCGCTCCCGTCGAGGTCACCGCGGCCGACGCCTGGCACGCTCTGTGGGATCACTACGCGGCCCTGCCACTGGGCGTGCGCCAGACCATGCTCACGCTGCTCTCCTCTCACGACATCCCGCGCGCGCTGTGGCGCCTGCGCGGCGACCGCGAACGCCTCAAGCTGGCCTACGGCGTGCTACTGACGTTCCCCGGCAGCCCCAGCGTGTACTACGGCGACGACATCGGCCTCGACCAGGCCAACGGCTACGACGACTTCCGCGGCGACCCCATGTGCCGCGCCACCTTCCCCTGGGACCGGTCCGCATGGGACTCCGAGCTACGCGACCACCTGCGCCTGCTCATCGGCCTTCGCCGCTCGACGGCGGCCCTGCGCCGTGGCGGACTGGCGCCTCTGCCCAGTGCCGACCCCGCCACGGGTGGGCCGGCCTACCCGCCGCAAGTGCTCGCCTACCGCCGTCGTTACCAGGAGGACGAGGTGTGGGTGTTCGCGGCCCCCGAGCCGGCCACCGTCTTGCTGCCGCCCGGCCACGACCTCCTCGACGCCGGTGCGGCCGTGGTCGGGGAGTGCAGGGTGCACGGCCTCGCCCTGGTCCGGCCCGACGTGCCAGGGGAGGCACGATGACGCGCCGCGGTGCACCCCCGCCGGTCCGGCCGGGGTCGCGCACGCTTCGGCTGCGTCTCGCCAGGGCATTCCTGCTGGCCACGCTGCTGCCGGCCACGCTCCCGTTCGCACCGAGCGCCGTCGCCCGGGCCGAGGAGGGCGCGGCGCCGCCCGCGACGACCCTCCCGGCGACACCCCCTGCAGCGGCCGCGCTGGGGTTCCGGCACGACCCGGCGGACCCCACCGACCTCTCGATCGCCGAAGGCCGGCTCTACCTGCGCATCCGCGTCGACGACGGGTCGCTGGCCGCAGCCTCGGTGCAGATCGTCGCCGGTGGGACCGGGCCGGCGCGAACCGGGCCGGCGAGGACCGTGGCGGGCGCGGCCGTCGCTATGGTGCGGCAGGCGCAGGCGGACGGTCACGCGGCCTGGATCGCCGCACTCCCGGTCGGCGTGCACCGCTACCGGATCGAGCTCGCGCCCATGTCCGGCGACCCCATCGCCGTCGGACCGTACGAGGTCCCCTCCGGCGTGGCCACGGCCCTGCCGTGGGTGGCGCACGGGGTCGGCTACCAGATCTTCCCCGACCGGTTCTTCAACGGAGACCCCACCAACGACGCACGCGCACTGGCCAGCGACGCGTTCAACGTCGACGCGCGCTGGAGCGGCCCAGCGCCCGTCGTCCTGCCCTCCTGGGCATCCGCTCCGCCCGAGAGCCTGTGCTGCCACGCCTACTACGGTGGGGACCTGCAAGGCATCCTGGACAAGCTCCCCTACCTGGCCGCCGAGGGCGTCGACGTGCTGTACCTCAACCCCATCGTGGACGCCGGGTCGGCCCACGGCTACGACGCCAGCAGCTTCCTCGACGTCGCTCCCCACCTCGGCGACCTCGCCACCGTGCGGCGCCTGCTGGCCCGCGCCCACGCCCTGGGCATGCGCGTTCTGTTCGACTTCGTACCGGACCACACCGGCCTGGGGTTCTGGGCGTTCCGGAACGTGGTGCGTTACGGCCCGAACTCTCCGTACTGGGACTGGTACGTCGTTCGCCGCTGGCCGTTCGAACCCGGCGACGCGACGGCGTACGCCGGGTGGTCGGGTGTAGGCAGCCTGCCACAGCTCAACACCAGCGACCCCGGCGTCGAGCGCTACCTGCTCGAGGTGGCTCGTTACTGGCTCACGGTGGGCTTCGACGGCCTCCGCGTCGACGCCCCCAACGCGCTCGTCGAC
>Ga0315556_1001519_pt1 | contig 13921 bp, 12 predicted proteins | sample SalMarSW160310MG_FD_202112 | JGI IMG/M metagenome (GOLD analysis project Ga0315556, IMG submission 202112) | Salt marsh sediment microbial communities from the Plum Island Ecosystem LTER, Massachusetts, United States - Salt Marsh Sediment SW1603-10 ...
GTATCGCACCCCATGATCGTTAGCGGCCAAGCGGTTCCAGGCGGCACGCCTTGGTGGCCAAGTGCTGGATGGACCCCATGTCCAACTCCCTTCTCACCGCGTTGAGCAGCGTATAATCCTGCTCGTCGTGTCTTCGTGGAATGCGTATATGAGTTGGCTGCAGCGTTACCGTTTTCGGGAATCCGTCCGGGGCTCTCTCTGGCTCCCTCCCTTGCTTAGCATGCTCGCGGCTGTACCACTGGCACCCTTACTGCATCACCTCGACGAGCAGACGCATTGGAGGCTCCTGCATTATGGCGTGGATGGCGCGCGTGGTATCGCCGGGGCAATCACCGCCTCGATGTTCACCCTGACGGTCTTCGTCTTTTCGATCATTCTGGTCGCCGTCCAGCTCTCCAGCGCCCAATTGTCGCCGCGGGCGATTGCCTCATCCGTTCTTCGGGACCGTGCCGCCCGCTTCACGCTGGTCCTTTTCGTGTTCACCTTTGTATTGTCGGTGGGTGTTCTGGGGCGAATCGATCGGTGGGTACCCGAGCTCTCTCTTTTCGTGGTCATGGTTGCCAGTGTGCTCAGCATCGGCGCCTTTCTGTATCTCATCGACTACGTGGCCAAGGCCCTGCGGCCGGTGAGCGTCTGCGGGCGGATCGCCGCGAGCGGCTTCGAGGTAATCGAGAAAATCTACCCGAGTGCCCTGACCGCACCGAGCCCGGTCGTCGGCGCAGCTGCGGAGCTGCCCGATCGTGAGCCTCGCCGCACGGTCCACCATGACCGAGAATCGGGGGTGCTGCTCGCCTTTGATATAGTGGGTCTGGCCGCTGCGGCGCGAGCGGCGAACGGCCTGATCGTCCTCGTCCCCCAGGTGGGAGACTTCGTGGCTACCGGCGATCCCGTGTTTCGGTTGTTCGACGGTGCGGGAGATATCCCCGACGATGTCCTGCGCAATTCGGTCGCGTTCGGACCGGAGCGCACGTTGGCGCAGGATCCGGCGTTCGCGCTCCGCATACTGGGAGATGTCGCGAACAAGGCGCTCTCACCCGGAATCAACGACCCGACGACCGCCGTACAGGCGATCGACCACATCCACCGGCTGCTGCGGCGGGTAGGCGCCAAGCGCCTGGACAATGGGCAGATCAGTGACGAGGGGGGGCAGCTTCGACTCTGGTTCCGTACCCCGGACTGGGAAGACTATGTGGGTCTCGGCATCAGCGAGATTCGCATCTACGGCGCCGGGAGCCTGCAGGTAGCGCGTCGCTTGCGCGCGCTGCTCCACAACCTGATCGAATCCCTGCCCCCCATCCGCCATCCGCCGCTCCTGGAAGAGCTGGAGCTGCTGCGACGCTCGGTGGAGCGCACCTTCGAGGACCCCGAGGACCGAGCATTTGCGGCCGAAGCCGACCGACAGGGGCTAGGCAGTGCGGCGGCTGTCAATGCAAGCAACGATGACCTCCACGCGCCCGTCGATCCCATAGCCATGGTCGAGAGTGGGCGGCGGATCTGATCAGCATGATGATCCCCGAGCAGTCGGGTGCTGGGAAGACTATCGAGGTTCCGGACGAATCGGTCGCCACAAAGGCGGGCTGAATGTTCCGGGTCAGAGTAGGGGCTACCCGAACGGGAAGGGACTATGGATCAGCTTCCAGGGCCTCGGGATAGCGGTAAGTCAGCATCCCTATGCCGACACTGGAATACCTCGGCAGACTTCTCTCTACCTCCAATCAACACCACCCCCGTCTGAAACCGGCGGTGGTGTTGACGAAGCGATCCTGCCCCCATTGCTACTGGAAACCGAGCTAAGGCTTCTCGACTGAAATCGCCAGGGAGTTGACGACTTGTGCCGTCACGGAGTCGCCCGGCGCGACTCTCGATAGATCCACGCTCGGGTTGACGCTCACGGTTCTCTTCCTGCCGTCGGGAAGCTGCAGGGTCACATGATGGGTCGCGGCGTCGACGGAGACCACGCGGGCCGTGACCTCCGTCGTGGTAGCCACCATGCCGCCGGGCATCGCACCTTTCGGAGCCAAGGCAACGGCTGCACCCTCACCGACGCTCGGCGGGGTCCCCTGTGGTCGCAAGTAGACGGCGATTGCTTCGGTAAACTTTACCTTCACGCGGTCTCCCACACGGATCTGATCGAAGTTGACCGCCGCCTCGCTCACCTTGTAGGTGACGCGCTTGCCGTTCGGCCCCGCAAGGGTAACCGTCCGGTTCTTATGATTGATTGCTTTGACGGTGGCTGTTATCTGGGCCGTCGCAACCGCGATTGCTCCAGGCTCCGCCGCCTGCCCGCCCGTTTCCATCGAGCCGCAGGCAGTGAAGAAGGGGAGGGCCGCTGCGAGGAGTACCACCGAGGTTGTTCTCATCAGTTTCTTGCTCATACGATGTTGGGTACCTAACCAATAAAGCACATTGAACATCTCGCGACAGCGCGCGATGGACGCGGGCGGCACCGGAATGCCGCCCAAAGACGGAACAGAACGAACAAATCAAGGCACAGCCTCGATCTCTCCCGGCCGCCAAGTCTTGTTGAACCAGGGCTCCAGCGGCCCGTAGAGGCGCAGGATCATGAACCAGCCCTTGCCCGGGATCGTCTGCACCCAGTTGTTCTCCATGCCTGCCTGGGCCTTGGGGCCGAAGAAGACATCCACCGAGCCGTCGTCATTGACCTTGACCCCCTTGTTCTGGCTGCTCACGCTCGGCGCCTTCTGATCGGTCTGCAGCATCGAGCGGGTCTGGGTGTCGTAGACGATGACCGACCAGAAGTCCTTGACCGGAATGTTCGGCGGCAGGTGCAGCTTGTAGGTCCTGGCGCCGTCGAACGGGTTACCGTCCGCGTCCAGAGCGGTCCATGGGTACTGCGACCCCTTGCCGACCATCTTCTCCTCCATCGCGGGGGTCACGCCGGTGGCGAAGAAATAGAAGAAGGCCGCGCCGTCGAGGTTGGCGACCCCCGGCGAGACCTCGAACTTGTAGCCGCCGAAGAATGGCAGGCGCCACTGGCTATCCGGGTAGAAATAGGCGTCCTTTTCGCGCATCTTGAACGCCAGGGCGCGCCCGGTCACCGCGCCGATGTTGGCCGCATCCGTCAGGATCTTCTTCATCCGCTCATCCGGATTGAAGGGCTTCCCCTTCTCGATACCGATCGAGGCGAAGAGACCCAGTGTGGTGGGATCGGAGCCCTCGCTCGGCTCTTCCTGGATGACCTGGCTCAGCAACTCCCAGAAGCTGTAGTCGCCGGGAAAGACGAAGTTCGATGGGATCCCCGAGGCATTGGCGAACTTCACCGGGGCAGGATTGGCGGCATCGGCGAGCGGGTAGATCTTCAGGGTCTTCTTGACCGACTCGACCCCGGGCTTCGGCGATCCATCCACGAGGAAGGTCCGGAAGGGTACCCAGTTGCCATAGGTGCTCGGGCGTACAACGAAATAGCCTTGCGGAACCTCACCCTTGTAACCGGGAGGCAGGATCAAATACTTGCCACCCTTGCCCTTGTCGGGGCCCGTGATACCGATGTCGCTGACCCAGCGATACCAGAAGTCGTCGATGGCACCCAAGGACATCGGCGGAACCTCCAGCACTACCGGTCCCTTATGGGTATCGGTCCAGATGAAGTTGTAGATGGTGTTGTCGTTTGCCGTCAGCTCCACGGTCTTGGGGTCGACCAGGTCCTCCCAGATGACGTCTGTCTGGTTGTCCGGGCCGAACTTGCGCAGCGAGTCGCGCATGCTGGCCTGATTGACCATCGGGATAGCCAGCATGTATGCCTGCAAGGCGCGCGAGCGATCCAGGTTGTCGTAGATCTTTTCAATGGTGTCGGGATTCGGAACGCCGTCGCTCAGATGCAGGGTACCGATCGAGGTCTTGAGCGTGTCGGGCGTGGCGACGCCCGGCGCGATGGGTGTCGTCATCTTGTAGCGGGGTAGTGCGGCTGATACCGGCGCCCCAGCGCCGACGACCAGTTTTTGGCCGACCTCGATCTCGTTAGAGGCGAGCTTGTTCTGCGCCTTCAACTCGTCCACCGGTATTTCAAATCGCTCGCTAATCGCGATCAGGTCATCGCCTTCTATTACAACGTAGGTGGCGGTGACAGTGTCGTACTCGCCGCGCGCATGATGGCGCGGGCCCTGGTCGCCCGCCATAGCGGAGCCGATCGCCAGAAAACCTGCTATGGTCGCAGCAAGCACAATCGCTTTATACCCGTGCTCGATTCGAGAAATAGGCATGGTGTTTTCTCCGCGCTTTCTATGTGGTGAATGGTCGGGTCAATGCTGTTTGATACCCGCTCGCAAGAGTGTCAGGCACCACCCCGCGAGAAATAAGAACCGATCTTTCTGGATGACGCATAAGCCATGATCGAGCGTCAGTTCTTCCTGTATACGAACACCTCCCGATAGTCGATCTTCAGCCACTTCATGATGCCGTTGTAGGAGGTTTTCGCCTCGATTCTTTCCAAATGTCTGTCGCACAGATCCAGCATGCGGCGGTTCCTCTTGGTGTTGTTCGTCTCGATGATTAGAAAGCCACCTTTGTTCAGAAGAGAATCGATCTTTCCGCATAGGCTTTCCGGGTCCATCCTGATATGCGCAATGACCGCCATCATCACGATGGTATCGAAAGATCCGTCGTCACGGAATGCCTCGAATCCATTGATTTCATAGTGCAGATTTGGGTGCCGCTTCTGCAGCCTGACGTAGTCCTTTTCAAAATGTCGATTTGGCTCGAGCAGGGTATATCTCTGCGTTATCGGATAGTATTTCTCGAACAGGAAACCCTTGTTCGGGCCCACTTCCAGGACATTCCTCCCGGCGAAATATTTCTCGAAATCGTACGCATGGGTACGATACCAGCGGAATGGATAACTCTGCCTGATGTAGTGCGTGTGTTTCATGGAGGGCTCGGTTGGTCCGGGACGTCCTTCTACAACTCCGTATAGACTGCTTTTAGCTTTGGTGTCGATCCGTCTTCTACTCTTCATCCGCGGTAATTGGGCTCGACCAGAAGGTCCGAATCCAGGTCCAGGTCCAGGTCCAGGTCCAGGTCCGGGTCCAGGTCCGGAAACCTCGTGCAACCCGATAGAGCGTGGATGCCCGGTGCTCCGCGCGGATCTTCAGCGATCGCCGGATGCGCTTCTTGATGGCCCGCAAGCTACGTGTGCATCGATTCAGGGGGGTAATGAGGTACATTGCCAAAATCATGCGCTTCGGAAAGAACATGACCTCTGGGGTCGGAACGAACGGCGCGACGGTCGATTTCCACAACAGATGCAATCGCACCTGATCGCTGAATCGTGCCAGGAAGAACAGCGGATTCCCTCTCTGGCAGCAGGTCTCGAAGTCGATTAGAGCCACTTCGCCCTCATCCGTGATCCGGATGTTCGAAGGGCGAAGATTCCCGTGGGCGAATCCAAGTTCGTGAAGTCGATGGACGATCCCCAGGACACGCCGAAACATCTCCTCATCGATGACGAGATGACCGTTCAGCGATCTGCCATCGAGCATTTGCATCGTGAGGCGGTTGCCGCTCGCGCCGATGAGCCTCGGGGCACCGACGAAACCGAGCTCAGCCAGCTTCGAGAGGCATTCCGCTTCATGGCTGCACCAGATTCTCGTGAATGGCGCGAACGGCGTTTCGACAACCTTGACGACTTCCTTCTTCTCGTCGATGAGCGAAACCGAGTTCCGAATGATTAGGTTCTTGAGTTGCATTGCTATTGGCGTCCACCGTCACTGGTGCCTGGCCTGTCACTCACCCAGGAAACGCTCGCGCAGGGCCTGCTGCCCGGCGGCGTCGATGCCCAGACCCTCGGAGAAATAGCTCTCGATGGATCCGTACCGCTTGTGCATCTCGTCGAAGGATGCCTCCAGGTACTGCGGCTTCACGCCGAAGACGGCGACGGCAATGTCGCGGTCGCCACCAGCGGCGACAAACTCGTCGATCGTCCGTTTGAACTGGGGGAGGGTGTACTCGTTGGTGCGCATGTAGTCCTCCATGACTGTTACCGGCGGGACGCCGAGCAGCGTGAGCAGTGCGGCTGCGGCCCATCCGGTGCGGTCCTTGCCAGTGGTGCAGTGGAAAACCGCCGGCAGCTCTTCCGGATCGGCAAGGGACAGGAACAGTGTGCGGTAGGACTGCTTGGCGCTCGGCAGATCGATGAGCTCGCGGTAGCCTTTCTCGAAAAGCGCTTCGATCTTCCCGCCGCCCAAGGCAGCGTTGGCCTTCTTCGGCTCGTGCAAAAGCTTTTCGAGCTCCGCCGGTGCCGCCGATTTGGCGTCGGCCAGCACGTTCAGCAGGTGATACTCGACCCCGGGCGGCATCTCGTCGGGCTCTGCCTTGGCCTCGGCGGTGGTACGCAGGTCGTAGTCGTTCTTCAGTTGCAGGACCTCGAGCTTCTTGTCGTCTCCGGCGGTCATCGGGTAGAAGGTGTCGGAACGGTAGGCCAGCGCGCGGGCAACTGTTGCGCCGTCGCGCGTCTTGTAGCCGCCGACGTCGCGCAGGTTGGGCACGGGCGGGATGTCGAGCGCGAGGCCGAGGCTCTGTCCGGGTGCCAACTGCGGCAGTGCGCCGTCTTCTGTCTGGGCATGGGCTACAGGAATCATCAGTGAACCGGCGGCGAGCGCCATGCAGAACAGCGTGCATTGCATGCTTTGTTCTCCTTTCTCATTCGGGTGTAAAGCGAGGGCGCAAACAGCCACGGGCCGCTCCCTTGCGAAAGCGGCCCGCGCGTTTCACAGCCGCAACGAGGCTACTGGATACCGAGGGCGGCCTTCTTCATGCCCTCTTCCAGCTTCTTGATGTCCTCCGGCGAGAGCTGAGGACGGTCGATCCTGATCGTCAGCTTGTTGAACTTCGCCGTTAGCGGGAAGGGTGGCAGATAGTCGGCGTCGTCGATGCCGGTGATCGTGTCCTTGCCGATATCGAAGCTCTCGTCCCACTGCAGGATGATGGGGATTGTCTTCTCCATCCGCTTCTGCTCGACGACCTTGCCGTCCACCTTCAACGTGCCGGTACCACCCTTGCCGATGCCGGTGAAGTTGTTGTACTTCATGGTGCCGACGCCGAGGCCGTCGTACTTGAAGTCGAACTCGATCGTATGCTCGCCGGGCGTCAGCGCTTCCGGGGCCTCCCACTTCACCCATTCGAGGTTGAGCAGGTTCCAGTTGAACACCGGTTTGCCCTCGAGCAGGTAAAAGCCCCAGCCCGCGAAGCGCCCGCCGGAGGTGGCGATCATGCCTTCAGCTCCACCCTCCGGCACGGTGATGTCTGCCGTGAGGCTGTAGGAGGTGTCGAGCAGGTAGGGGGCATCGCCTTGGGGAACACCGGTCATGGGCCGGGTGTAGGTCAGCTCCGTGAGGCCGGCGGTGAGGCTCGGGCGCGGAGCCGCGACCCTGGCACCAACCGAGGCGTCCAGCGGGAAGACGTGGTACTTCTTGGCCTCCTCGACGAACATCTTGCGCATCTTCGCGACCTTCTCCGGATGCTGTGCGGCGATGTCTTCGGACTGGTTGAAGTTCTTGGTCAGGTCGTAGAGCTGGAACACCTGGTTGTTGAGCGGATCGGGATTTGCAGGGCTGTAGGCATCCCAGGGGACACGGTTGACCTTGGTGCTCAACAGCCAGCCGTCGTGGTAGAGCGCCCACTGGCCCATCATCTCGAAGTACTGCGTATGGTGGCGCGAGGGGGCCTTGGCGTTCTCCGCATCGAAGGTGTAGGCAAAGCTGGTGCCCTCGATCGGCTTCTGCTTGATGCCGTCGACGTACTCGGGCGCGGGGATGCCGGTGACCTCGAGCAGGGTGGGCACGATGTCGATGACATGCATGAACTGCTCGCGCAGGCCGCCCTTGTCCTTGATGCGCTTCGGCCAGGAGATGACCATGTTCTGATTGGTGCCGCCGAGCCGGGAGGCGTTCTGCTTGAACCAGTCGAAGGGGGTGTCGAAGGCCCAGGACCAACCCGCCGACATGTGGTTGTAGGCGTACTCGGTGCCCCAAGCGTCGTAGTACTTCATCTGCACGTCCACCGGCGGGCGTACTCCGTTGAAGAAGGCGACCTCGCTGAAGGTGCCTTCCGGCCCGCCCTCGGCGCTGGTGCCGTTATCGCCGTTCTGGTAGATGATGAGCGTGTTGTCGAGCCTGCCCAGATCTTCGAAGGCCTGGATCACGCGGCCGATCTCGTGGTCGTTGTAGGCCACGTAAGCGGCGAACACCTCGACCTGGCGGATGTAGAGTTTCTTGGCCTCGTCGCTGAGCTCATCCCAGGGCGTAAGGACGTCATTGGGCCAGGGCGTAAGCTCCTCGTCCGGCGGGATCACCCCGAGCTTCTTCTGGTTCTCGAAGATGCGCTCGCGCAGCTTCTCGTAACCGTCGTCGAAGAGGTGCATCGCGTGGATTTTGTCCACCCATTCCTTCATCGGGTGATGCGGCGCATGCGAGGAGCCGGGCACGTAATAGAGGAAGATCGGCTGTTTGGGGTCGGTCTGGTGAATCCGATACATCCAGTCGATGGCGTCGTCGGCCATCGCGGTGATCAGATTCCAGGAGCTCTCTTTTCCAGTGACCGGCCAGATCTTCGCCTTCGGATCCGAACGGTCCATCTTCAAGGTGCTCTTGTGCTCGTTGAAGGGATAGATCTGTGTCGTGTTGCGGAAGAGGTTCGGTCCCCACTGGTTCGCGTCGCCGCCGACGAAGCCGTAGAAGTAGTCGAAGCCCATGCCGGTCGGCCACTGGGTAAAGGGCCCGGCTTGGCTAGCCTGGTAGGTCGGCGTGTTGTGGTCCTTGCCGAACCAGCTGGTCGCGTAGCCGTTGTCGCGCAGGATGCGGCCGATCGTCGCGTTGTCCACGCCGATGACGCTGTCGTAGCCGGGGAAGCCGGTGGCCTGCTCGGAGATCACGCCGAAGCCGACCGAGTGGTGGTTGCGCCCGGTGATCTGCGCGGCGCGGGTCGGCGAGCACAGGGAGGTGGAGAACATCCGGTTGTAGCGCAGCCCGTCTTTGGCGATGCGATCCATGCTCGGTGTCGGGATGACGCCGCCGAAGGTGCTCGGAATGGCAAAGCCAGCGTCGTCGGTCATGATCAGCAAGATGTTGGGTGCGTCCTTTGGGGGCACCACTGTCGGCGGCCACCAGGGTGTGGAGTGAAGCGCGTCGTCCTTGATCACGCCGCCGAACTTCGGCGCCGGCGGCGGGAGCTGGTTCCCTGGGAGCGTCGTCGTGGCGCTGGGCGAGCCGAGCTTTCCGGTGACCACCACCTCGGCACCGCCGGTGCTCTCGCCCGCCTCACCGGTGACCTGCACCTTGGTGCTTCCCGCGCTCCCGGCAAGCTCGCCGGGGATCGCAATCTTCTGGCCGATCTCGATCTGCGTCGAGCTCAGCTCGTTCGCCTTCGATAGCTCTTGTAGCGTCACGCCGAAGCGCTCGGCGATGGCGTCGAGGTCGTCTCCCGCAACCACTCGATAAGTGGAATTGGCGGCGTCGTATCGGCCCTTTGCATGGTGGCGGGGGCCCGTGTCCTCGGCCTGGGCAGCGCCAAGGCCGATGCCGAATAGCAGGGCTACCGCTACAAGCCCCAATCGTTTCCAAGGTCGACGCGTAGTCGATCGATTCATAGCTCGTTGCTCCATTCGATTGCAGTCGTCAATGCTGGTACCCCCTCCACCCTGTTATCGAGGCAGACGAAGGCATCGAGTCGATCCCTCGATCCGAGCGAGCGCCACTCAGGGCCGCGCTCGAGTGCTCGTTGGGAGGCCGTCCGGCCCGCCGGTCCAATCCTCTACCCTCGGCTGCGGACCCTTACGAAGAATGCCCGAATCCGCAGCCCGGTCTCTTCGGTGGTGACAACGCCGTTGACACCACCTGAGCAAGAGTCAGTATCCCCCTTTGGTGTTCATCGCCGCGACCCGCTTCATCTGTTCCTCGGTCATCTCCGGCGGCCCCGGCCTGAAAATGATCCTGCTGATCGTGCCGGTGCAGCGGAAGGACACCTGGTAGTCGCGCTGGTCGACGCCGCTACGAGCCTCGTAGTCGAGCTCGGTCATGCCGGGAACGCGCGCCGATCGCGATCAGATCGTGATTGGCCTGGATCAGGAGCCAGGGCGCATTGCCGGTCTTGGACATGGCCTCCTCGAAGGCCTCGATTTTGGCTCATGTTCCCGTATCGACTGGGTGATCGGCACCACGGTGGACTCGCCAAAGTATATCTAGCAGCTGGGCCAGCTGATTGTCCTTTCGCGACACATTGGACTTCCCCCGAGGACGTGGAGCTCGATCATCAGGCGGGATGCTTTGGGCTTTTCTGCCCCGGTTCTGTTACGGCCCGGATCTCGACCGGCAGGTTCGGTGGCAGGTGCATCTCGTAGGTCTTGCCGCCATCGAGAAAGGCTCCGCTCTCGTCGTGCAGGGTGATGGCGTAGGTGGAGCCGGTTCCAGGCTTCGGATCGATCATGGCCGGGGTGATCCCGGTCGCATAGTAGAAGAACATGATCCGCGCATTGTAGACTGATCCCGATGCTTCCCCTCACTGACGAGCTCGAACAGGATGTCACCAGGGCCGTAAACCGGGCCCTCGGCTTTTTCGTTACCCGGCTTGTCGAGCACCTGCCGGATGGAAGGCAGCGGATTTCCCACTCGCGGTGGCACCGCAAGGGGCTTCCGCCTATCGAGCTGGACAGCGACGGCGTTGCGTTGCGTGCGACGCCGACCGCTAGCCCCTGGCTGCAGCTCTGGGCGCCGCGGAAGCTGGCCTGGTGGATCGCCGTCCTTTTCGTCATCGGCTCCGCCTGCTTCGCCGTAGCGAGCTTCGCGGCGATCTGGCCGCAGTATTGCCCCGCAGCGCTGGCGCACAGTAGCGGTGTCAATGGCGTCTATTTCGTCGGTTCGATCTTTTTTACCGCGGCTGCGGGACTGCAGTTGGAGGAGGCCATCAACGGCGATGTGGCGGACATCGCCGCGCCGGCGGGCAGAGATCGACCGTGTTGGCGCTGGTTTGCCTGGAAACCGCGTAACGCCGGTTACAGCTCCGGTCTCATCCAGTTCGTCGGAACCCTGCTGTTCAATGCCAATACGGGCGACGCCATGTTGTCGCAGCTCACCTGGCTGCGCGAGGAGATCCTGATTTGGATGCCTGACGTCATTGGCAGTATCTGCTTCCTCGTCTCCGGGTATCTGGCCGTAGTCGAGGTCTCCCACCGCTTCTGGTCCTATCAGCCCCGCCAGCTGAGCTGGTGGATCGTGATGATCAATCTGCTGGGCTGCATCGCCTTCATGGCGGCCGCCTTGTTCGCTTACGTCGTACCAGGTAGCGAAAATCTAGAGTGGACCTGGGGCGCGAACTTTTTCACGCTAGTAGGTGCCTTGTGCTTCTTCGTCGCCAGCTATCTGATGATCCCGGAGCAGGCCGGTGCCGGGCGGGCAATCGAGGTGGCATCAGGGTCGGTCGCCGCAGAGATGGCCTGACTTTTCCGGACCAGATGGCCTGCCCCTCGACGGCGACCTGATCCCATGGCGATACGGCTTCTGTAGCCGAAGGACATATTCCCAAACGGCAACCGGCAAGCATCGATGCCGGTTGAAATGCCGAGAGACCTTATCTGTCGGCGATTTGGTGACACTGTTCGCGTTGGCGAAGCGGCATTAGATGAGGAGAGCACGCATGAAGCATTTCTGGGTGAAGGCCGGTGTGGCCGTGGTCGTCCTCGGCATCCTGGGCGGCGTCGGATCGATCCTGTTCATGGATTTCTATCCGCAGGATGTCCCGGTGGAGATTGATCGGCTCGGGGGAGAAGCGATCGAGGAGGTGCGAACCCTGAACGCGCCGAAGGGCACGCTGACGACCACGACGAACGACGCCTACGAGGTCACCTCGGACGCCGCCACCACACCGGCCGATCCGGCGCTGACCGACTGGCCCCTCTACAACCGCACCCTCGAGGGCGACCGCTATTCGCCGCTGAGCGAGATCACTACGAAAAATGTCGGCAACCTGAAGGTGCTCTGCACCTATGACACCGATGTCCTGACGTCCTTCGAGTCCGGCCTGGTCGTGGTCAACGGTGCTCTGATCGGGACCACAGAGCACGACACCTTCTCGCTCGACCCCAGCACGTGCGCCGAGAATTGGCGTGTCCATGAAGAATTCCCGCCGAGCATCCTGGGCGTGAACCGCGGGGTCGCCTTTCTGGATGGCACGCTTTTCGTGGGCTGCAGGACGGAAGGGTGGTGGCCTATGACTTCGAGACCGGCAAGAAGCTCTGGGAGACCACGATCGCCGATTCCGCGATCGGTGAATCGGTTCCTGCAGCGCCGGTCGCCTGGGACGGAATGGTCTGGATCGGCCAAGCCGGCGGCGACTACAAGGGTGTGAAGGGCCGGATGTACGGACTCGACGCCAAGACCGGCGAGATCGTCTGGGAATTCTACCTTCTGCCCTATCAGGAGGGCGACAAGGTCCGCGGGCCGCTGGTGAAGAATCCGCTGACCGGTGAGAGCTGGAAGAACAAGCCCGGCATTCCGATCAGCGGCGGCGCGACCTGGACCCACTACACGATCGACACCGCGTCGGGCGAGATCTTCATCCCGGGCGGAAACCCGGCGCCCGATTACGACATCATGGTGCGCGAGGGGGACAACCTCTATGCCGGCTCGGTCGTGGTGCTCGACGCCAAGACCGGCGAGTACCAGTACCACTACGAGATCACCGGCCGCGACTGGCACGATTGGGACGTCTCGAACGCGCCGATCCTGATCGAGAGCCGGGGCGGCAAGCACATGCTGATCGTCACGCCGAAGGACGGTCATGTCTACGGCTTCGACCGTGCGACCGGCGAGCGTCTCTACAAGGTGCCGGTGACGACGATGAAGAATGTCGACGTCCCGTTCGAGGTCGGCAAGCCGGTGCGTTTCTGCCCCGGCCCGGTCGGTGGTGCGGAATGGAACAGCGCGGCCTATGTGCCGACGACCAACCTGATCCTCATCGGCGAGGTCGACTGGTGCTACGAGGTCACGATGTCGGATACCAAGGAGCTCGAAACCGCGCCGGTCGGAGCCCCGTGGATGGGCCAGGCGACGCTCAACCCGCTCTATTCATTGGGCGAGCCGATCCATGGCGATGACGACTGGCACGGCTGGGTCTATGCGGTCGACGCCGATACCGGCGAATGGGCTTGGCGGGCTAAGCTCAACTATCCGGTGGTCAGTGGGATGACCCCGACCGCGGGCGGCGTCGTCTTCTTCAAGGACGTCGGCGGCAACTTCTACGCGCTCGACAGTACCACCGGCGAAAAGCTCTGGAGGAAGGAGCTCGACGGCGGCATTGGCGGCGGCGTGATCACCTACATGGACAAGGGGACGCAGAAGGTGGCCCTGGCGGCCGGTTTCACCTCACCGGTCTGGCCGACCAAGCAGACCAACGCCAAGGTCTACGTGCTCGGCCTGGACGATCCCACGGCGCAATGAGTCGGTCCCGGGGCTGATCCCGGGTCCATCACCACAAAGAGAAGGACCATCTCCATGCACCTCGACGCAGAGATCCTGTCGCGAATCCAGTTCGCCTTCGTGGTGAGCTTCCATATCATCTTCCCGGCCTTCACGATCGGACTGGCTGCCTGGCTGGCGACGATCGAGACCACTCGCTTCGTGACCGGCAAAGAGATTTATCGCCGGGTGTTCGATTTCTGGCGCAAGATCTTCGCGGTCTCCTTCGGTATGGGGGTCGTGACCGGAACCGTCATGGCATTCCAGTTCGGGACCAACTGGGGCGTTCTTGCCGAGCGCACCGGGCCGATCCAGGGACCGCTTCTGGGCTACGAGGCGTTTACTGCCTTCATGCTAGAGGCCACTTTCTTCGGTGTTATGCTGCTGGGCCGCAACCGGGTCCGCCCGGGTTTCTATGTGCTCGCCTGCTGGATGGTCTCGCTCGGCACCATGTTCTCCTC
>Ga0315556_1001522_pt1 | contig 13901 bp, 9 predicted proteins | sample SalMarSW160310MG_FD_202112 | JGI IMG/M metagenome (GOLD analysis project Ga0315556, IMG submission 202112) | Salt marsh sediment microbial communities from the Plum Island Ecosystem LTER, Massachusetts, United States - Salt Marsh Sediment SW1603-10 ...
TGATCCATACGCCGGCGGGGCGGGCATATTCCGCAAAAGAGGTGGCGGAGTGGGCGGCGGAGATTGGCTTTCAGGACCTGAGCTTTAGACCGCTACCGGAGCCGAGTCCGTTTACCCTGATCCAAGGGACAAAGCCTTAGGCGGGTTGCTATGAGTCTTCGATCCTCGATACGCTTTTTCGTCTTTATGCTGGCAGTGATGGGAGTGGCGATGCCGCTAAGCGCTGCGCCAGTGGCGGACATCCCTACGGGAAAACAAATATTTGAGCGGTGTAATTATAAATATCCGGGCGCAGACCAGCGATCGACCTTGACCATTACCCTTCGCGAGAAGGATGGCAGCTTGAGAAAAAATGTCTACCACCGCCTTTGGAAAGATTACAAGGGCGTGGATGGTGTCGTGGATAAGATGGTTCTGTATACGGAGTTCCCGCCTGATGCCGAAGGGGCCGCCTTCATGCGCTGGGCTTATACGGAATCCTCGGACAAGAATGCCGACCAATGGATTTACCTTCCGGTATTAAAGAAAATTCGTCGCGTGGCAATCAGGGATCCGGGGGATAGTTTCCTGGGTTCGGATCTCACCTACGCGGACATCAGTAGACGGGATATAAATGCCGATACGCACAAGCTTACCCAAGTCCTGAAGAAAGGCGATAAGGAATTCTTTGCGGTAGAAAGTAAACCGGTCAATCAGAAAGGATGGTTATATAGCAAGACCATATCCTGGTTTGAGAAGGGACAAGATTGGAGCGGCTGTGTTAAGAGGCAGGTGGATTACTATGATAAAAAGGGTCTTCCGCTAAAGCAGCAACTTATTAAGTGGCAACAGGTGGGTGGTGCCTGGGTTTGGAGTGAAGTACTGGTAAAAAATTTGCAAACAGGGCATTCATCGCTCTTTCGCATCACCGATGTGAAAATCAATGTGGGCTTGCACGACGATGCTTTCACTGAGCGGGCATTAACTCTCGATCAATGATGCTTGCGGCCAAACGACCCCTCAAAAGCGAAGTTGCATCATGTTACCCGTAACGCATTTCAGAGCGAATCGACCGTAAGATTCATGATGTTGACTTGTGTATAACGACGTTATACCTTGCCGCCATGCCTTGGCGGAAGCCGGGCAATCATCCTGATTGGGCGCATTTCATTAGAACGGAAAGATTTATGCATATGTCGACAAAATATGCGCGTTCTCGGCAAGGAGCCGGGATGAGGGCCAAGGCGCTTGCCACCGCGATGAACCGCAAAGAAGAGTACCTCGGCGCGCGCGTCCCGAAAGAGCTTAAGGACAAGGTGATAAAGCACGCCGCAGGATTGGGGATACCGGTCTCGATTTTGATCAGAAAAGTTCTGGAGGGGGCATTCAGCGAAAGCGATTCGGGTATGAGCTCGTTGAGCGTAAATAATCATGCCGAGTTCCCCCAAGCCGGGCATGGCAATATTGCGGCAAATAAATATCCGAAGGTATTGGGGTGGGAGCGTATCAGGCTAAACCGTCGAACGGCGTGTGATGGTTGCGGCAACAATGTCGAATCGGGGGTTTATGCGACATTAGGCCTTTCACTGCAGGGGGATGACCACGTTATTTTGTGTGATATATGCTCGGAGTCCTTGTAAACAGGCGCTGTAGGCCGTTCCTTCGATTCCCTCTATTATTCTGCGTATTCTTATTATTCGTGCAATGCCCTATTGCACTTGCGGATACTACGACTAATGAGGGTGGTGCAGGTGACGGAGCATCTACAGGAGAGGTGTTGGCGCCAAACCAGCCGGCTAAGCAAAAATCCTTTTGGTCAGACGTGCAACTGAGCGGATATTTGAAAAATGAATCCGCTTACCGTTATCGCGCGCCGCGATCCATAACTAAAATCAGAAATGTTGCTTACATAAACGCAAAATATCCCTATAGCCCTCACTTGAAGTTCAATTTCTCGGGTTGGGCCTACTATGACATGGCATATAATCTCTTCGATTACGACACCATTGCCGCCAGGTTCGAGCGCAATTCATCAGAACCATTAGCCTTTCTCGTCACTCTACCTAAAGAAAAGGACGCCTCGGGAGCGGCGATCAGGGAGCTGTATGCGGACATGTATCTGGGCAACCTGGACCTACGGCTCGGCAAGCAATTTGTCGTGTGGGGGGTTTTGGAAGGGGTCAGGATTACCGATGAAATAAACCCGATGGACTTCCGGGAGTTGATATTGCCGGATCTGCTCGATTATCGCATCCCACTCTGGATGGCCAAGCTTGATTATTACCGTCCCGAGGCTTCATATCAGTTTTTATGGATACCCGATATTCGCTTTCATAAGCCCGCGCCACCCGGATCCGAGTGGGAATTATTGCAGGAGGTTCCCGGCACGCGTTATCCGCAATCTTTTAATTACAAGAATTCAGAGTTCGGTTACAAGGTGAACACCAATTTATGGGACACGGAACTGGCATTTAGCTATTTCTACACATGGGATGATTTCCCGGTGATATTTCGCCATTCTCTTCTTGATCAATCCATCGATCCTCAGTTCTTCCCTACCTACACCCGTCTATCCATGTACGGGGCGACTTTTGTCAAGCAACTAAGTTCCTATATTTTGAAAGGTGAGCTGGCCTATGTGACAGGTAAATATTTCGCCGTCGCCAACGCCGATGAAAATCATGATGGGTGGCTGGATAAAAACGGAGAATTCAAAAGAGATCACATAAGGTGGGGTTTGGGGATGGATTTTAATTGGCAGGGTGCGGACATCTCTCCAAGCATTGTGCAGTGGATCATTTTTAATTACGACCCGGTGATTATTCAGGATCAATTTGATACCGGGATCAATCTGTTTGTACGCAAGGAATATCCTGACAGTTCCACGATATTTTCTCTCCTGGCGATATACCTGGTCAATTTAGAGGAGGTGTATCTGAAGCCAAAATGGACTTTCCGTATTACAGATCATTTTCAAATAGGGGCCGGGGTGGACATGTTTTTTGGAAGATCCTCCCGGTTGGGGGTTTCGGGAGTCCTCGATAGCCTGGGTAATGTGGTGGTTCCTGAGCAGCGAGCCCAATTCATAGGTAACTTCCATAATAACGATCGTGTGTTTCTTGAATTCAAGTACTCATTTTGAGTGCTGTCCGCCGCCGCGTGCGGTGGCGTAGGATATAAACGAGAGGTAAGGAATTCATAATGGTTGCGTTGTACGAACTCAATTTGACGGGGATGTGGTGTTAAATCATCTATATTCTTTGGTGGCTCGGTATCCCAAAAGTACTATCACGCTGGTGCTGGGGGTCACCCTCTATCTGGCAATGCAACTTACCCAATTGCATTGGGAGACGGATGCGCGCGTTTATCTTCCCAAGGGACATCCCGCTATAAAATACGATGAAAAGGTGGATGATGTCTTCGGTGTAAAGGATTCGGTCATCATCGGCATCGTCAACGAGAAGGACGGTATTTTCAATAAGGCGACTTTGGCACGCATTGCGCGCATCACGGATAAAGTCGCCGCCCTGCCCGGTGTGATCGCTAATCGGCCTATCGACGTGGCGTCACTCTCAACCGCCACCGTATTCGTTGGGACTGAATCCAGCATAGGATCCGAGCCCTTGATGCCCCACGTGCCTGAAAATGAGGCGGACATCACCCGGTTGAAAAAAACGGTCTATGCCAATAGTGATCTATTTGTCGGCAATTTGATATCCGCGGACGGTAAAGCGGCCATGATCCGTGCCAAGCTCAAAGAAGGCATTGATACCCGCTATCAGACCTACTTCCAAATTAAATGCCAAATCCTTCCTCAGGAAACAGGGGACTGGAGCGCCATGCAGGAGTGTGCCAGCGCAGGTGGTGGCGACTGGCAGAAAAAGCATGAAGCTCAGCCCAGTGGGCAAGCGGCTGATGGCGGACAAGCAAGCTGGCAGCAGGGGAATAGTTCCTGGGCTAAATGGCAGCAAGGGGGCAATAAGCAGGCTGGAGAAAAGGCAGAGGGGCAAGCGCATAATGGCGATAAAATATATCTGGCCGGCCGTCCGGTAATCGAAGTTTCGTCCGGTATGAGCGCCATTAAGGACATGCGGATAATGATTCCGATGTTGCTGGCGGCCATAGCGCTCACCCTCTTCGCTATTTTCAGGACGGCGCGCGGCGTGTTGCTGCCATTGTTCGTGCTGGGGGCGGCCATCATCTGGACGATGGGCATAATGGCCCTCCTCGGCGTGCCGCTTTATACCATTTCCACAATGTTGCCGGTTATCTTGGTGGCCGTCAGTATCGGCGATTCAATCCATTTACTGAGTCAGTATTACGACCGCGTCGTGCTGGATCCTCATCGTCCCGGCGCTGAAATCATTTCCGAAGTCATGAGGAGCTTGAATCGGCCTCTGGTGACGACCTCTGTTACTACGGCGGTGGGTTTTCTATCGCTTTTATTTGCGGAGATGCCGCCGTTCATCACCTTCGGGCTGTTTACGGTGCTGGGAATTTTCTTCAGTTGGTTGTTAACGGTTACCTTTATACCAGCGGTCCTGGTGTTGTTGCGGCCAAAGGTAAGCGGCTATCTGGCCAAACGCAGGGCGCTGCGGGTGCATTCCGAGCAAACCCGATTGACCAAATTACTGGTGCGCACCGGCGAAGTGCTGCATGACAATAAACGTGTCGCTGCTGCTGTCTTGCTCGTGATGACGGTAATAGCCGGAATAGGCGCCACGAGGCTGTATGTGAATTCAAGTTGGATGAGCGATTTCCGGAAGGATTCCGAGGTGGTAGTCGCCAATAAAATATTTAACGATAAGTTCGACGGCACCATATTTTTGAATGTGGTGGTGGAGGGCGATAAAAAGAATATATTCAAGTCGCCAGATCTGCTGCGCCATATCGAGGGGCTGCAGAGCTATGTCGATCATCTGCCGTATGTCGGAGGATCACGGTCGATAGTCGACTACATTAAAAATATGAACAAGACCCTCCATGCCGGCAATAGTCAGTTCGATGTAATACCCGATAGTGCCGCCCAAATTGGAGAATATTTGTTTCTCCTTTCCATCTCGGGCCGGCCCCAGCAGTTGGACGAGATGGTTGATTATGATTACCGTCAGGGCTTGATAACATTCGCAATTAAGACGGATCAAACCCGCGCCCTAAAGGATATTATTGATAAAACCAGGCAGTATGTTGCTAAGGAGTTCGTAGGGCAAAATGTTAAAGTGAATTTGGCCGGCTCCGCCAATAACTCCTATGTATGGGCCGACTTGCTTATCGGTAGCCAGACTTTATCCATTCTGTTGTCAAAGCTGGCGATATTGATTATCGCCATAATCATGTTCAAGTCGATTCAGCTGGGCATCATTACGGTGGCGCCGCTGGTCTTCTCCACGTTGCTGGTTGCCGGGGTCGCGGGTTTTTTCGCCATTCCTCTCGACGTTTCTACGGCCTTGGCGGCGGGGGTGGCTATTGGTGTCGGCGTAGATTACGCGGTGCACTATATCTTTCGTTATAGAGAGGAATTAAGTCGTAGCAATGATATCTTGCGGGCTATCCAGGCGACCATGCGCAGCGTAGGCAGAACCATCGTGCTTAATGCCTTGGTGGTGATGATAGGATTCTCGGTGTTGTTGCTGTCGCAATTTCCCCCTCACGTTAAATTGGGCTACTTCGTCGTTGCCTATATGACGGTCAGTTGTTTGGCGGCATTGGTGATCTTGCCGGTGCTGTTTGCATACACCCGAACGACTTCATCGAGATAGGGGAAGGCCATGCGGTCTAAACTTATTATGAGGTTTTTGATAATAGTAGCCGCTGTAGCTTCCACCAATGTGTGGGCTGTTGGGAGTAAGGGTAATTGGAGCGTGTCCCCTTATTTGGGCTTATACCATCCAACTTTAAAGCTTCTGAATAAAGGTGAATTTCTTTCACCTTACGTGGGTACGGCGGACTTGATAGATCAATTCGGAAACACCAATAACGTAACCGTACCGATAATATACCGTAACCCGCTTCCGCAACTGAATCCCGGTGCCATGGGTGGGCTGGAATTTCAGTGGCGTATCAATGATAAGAATGCCTTGTTGATTGGCGGGGCGAACTGGGAGGCGAGCTCCTCGGCGACCGCGCCCGGATTATTCCCCATTCAGGGTGCATTCGAATCGGTGATTTCCCAAAGAAAGGGTGATATTTCCTTCACTGAGTTCTACCTGGGTTGGCGCCATAATCTAATACATAAGCCCAAGCACCATGACTTTTATTTTAGTTTCTCGCTTCACGACGTTTTTGATGTCGGTTATCGTGAGGATTTTTCCGTGTTATTCCTGAGCGGGCCGCCGCGTAGTTTCAGGAAATCCATGGTAGTGCAGTCGCGCGCGACCGGATTGCTGCTGCTTCAGGGGGGTGGGGGCGGGGAATGGTTCATCAATGATTGGTTTTCCTTGGGGGCTGAAGCCGATTATGCCTTTGGCTTGAAGTCGATCAAGCTGGGGAACGGTAATTTAACCACGGACTTTCAATCTACCGATAATTTAGCCCTGGAGTTACCTCTGATACAGAACGCGGCAGGGGTCATGCAATATAAGCTGGAACGGGGCGATAAATATCGCGATCTGAAGCTGAATTTTGAAGGCTGGAAGGCGCTCCTAAAGGCGACTATCTATTACTAAGGAAGTCGTGTGATGGTTGGCGAATGATTATTTTTTACTCTTGAATGATGATGGCTCAGTGATAAATATTTTGGGGATAGCTATTTTATCGATGTTGCTTCTTCTGGGGGCGACCACCGGTGTTGCGCAAGAGGTGGCGCCGCCGGCCAGTGCTGAAGCATTGATGGCTGATGGGCAAAAATTATTGCAGAAGAAGAACTATGAGGAAGCCTTGCGGTATTTCGAGAAGGTGCTGAGCAAAGATGGATCTAATGCGGAGGCGTTATATTATGCCGGCACTATTTATATTATTCAGAATAATACGCGGAAGGGACTTGACTATCTCGAGCGCAGCGTGGCGTTGGCGCCGAAAAACGTTAGGTTGCATTTTATCCTGGCGCAGACCTATGAGACCTTGTCTTTGACGGACAAGGCCATCGATATGTATCAGAAGGTGGAGAAGATGGCGCCCGCCAGCCGGGAAGCCAAGGAGGCCGACAGGCACGTCCGCATCCTGCTGGGGAAAAAATTCGGAGCACAGCGTAATTTTGAGCGGGCTTTGCAGGAATTTTCCAAAGTGTTGACGGAGTACCCAGATGATATTCCCGCCTTGATGAATAAAGGTTTAACCCTTACCTTGATGGGGCGTTTGGATGAGGCGCAGGCCACCTTGGAGAAAGCGCTGACTATTCAGCCGGGTAACGGCTTGATTCATGCCTATCTTGCCGAGATCTTCGAAAAAAAAGGCGATGCAATTAAGAGTAAGGAGCAATATGAGCAAGTATTAAAGCTGATTGCCCCAGATTCTCCCCTCGCCAGAACAGCTCAGATTAAAGTGACACTTGCTAACGGTGCCGAGTTTTTGGCGAAGGGGCAGCTGGAAGACGCCCGTCGCGAATACGAAAAGGTGCTCGCCATAGATCCTCGCAACACTGTGGCGCGTTTCAATATGGCGTTGGTTTACCACGGATTGGGAGATATGCAGGATGCACAGGATATTCTGAATTCGCTTATTGAAGAGAATCCAAACAATCTCGATGTGCGGCTCAGATTAGGGGCGCTGTATCTGGAATTGGGTCGTTTGAATGATGCCATTAATGAATTCGAGGATGTCATAAAGCGCGGTAAAGAGACGGCTCAGGCGCAGCAGGCGGCGAAATTGCTCGACAATATTCGCTCAAAGCAAAGGGAGAATCTCGCGAGAGAGTTGACGCCTGATGAGCGCATCGTTTTGTATAAATCCTTATTGCAGGAGAACCCTGATGATCGCCAGACCTGGTTGGATCTAGGCTTGCTATATGGCCAGTTGCGACGTCTGGATGAAGAGCGCGAGGCATTTGAGAATGTGGTGCGCCTGGAACCCAATGATGCGCGGGCCTTCGCGGTATTGGGCGGATTGTATGAGGGCGCCGGGATGCCTGATAAGGCGATAGAGGCATATAAGCGTGCCTTGAGCTTGGAGAAAGATCCGGCTCAGAGGAAAAATTTGACGAGGCAGGTGGCGATAGTGAATGCCAAAGTAGCCTTTGATAGTGGGAAGTTGCGGGAGGCGGCACGACAGTTCAAAGCGGCCCTCGCCAAGGACCAAGATAATTATATTGCGCATTTCTATTTGGCATTGATCTATTCGAGGGATGAAAAGCTAGAGGAGGCCATTCCCGAATATCAAGAAGTGCTTAGGCTCGTTCCGGGTCATATCAGCGCCCGACTGAATTTGGCGATTGCATATGAGCAGAGCGGTCGTGAAGAGGATGCGATAACCCAGTATCAAATAGTTGCTCGCGCTGGTGTTGCAGGTCTTTCGGATACGGCAAAAAAGCGGCTTGTGGCATTGCAGAAGCAGGTTGGCGGATTCTCTTACAATATGAGCTATGCCCTGAATTTCGATAGCAATACCAATTATAGCCTGGCTAATCCAGTCCAGGAATTGCTGTCTAACACTTCCGGTTCCGTTATATACCGGCGCAAGGTCGCGCATAAAAAAATATATTGGGGTCTGGGTTTTTCCCCGAGCTATGTCGTGTATCACCAACAACAGTTTGATTTTTTGCAGATGCAGGTCAATCCTTTCGTTAGAACTACCTGGCGGGGGGTGGATTTCTCCGCTAACTACAGTTACAGCCAAACAGACAGTGTTCTTGTAAAAAGAAACTATAACAAATCTAATAGCGTTAGCATGGACGCCGTGCGGCGGTTTAAGATGAGGTCGCTGTTGCCATTCTTGACCGCTAAGGAGCAGCGGAGGTCGACTCCAAGTCAATTTCGTGTAAACGCCAATTATCGTACCTTTCAAGCCGATACCGCCCCTGCCTATGACTCGAATGTCTATTCGCTAGGTGCGCTGATCAATCAAGGGAGTTCCAGCGGTTGGTCATGGGCGCTAAATTATAACTACTCCAATACCCAAAATCTAAAACCGATCGGTAATGATTTTGCGTATTCCAGTCATGCCGTCAATTTTCGGCTATCGAAAAATATCGTCCCAAACTTGGATGCCAATGTAGCTTACGGCTTTGTATATAGCGCCTACGCGCATCCTGATTCTGTTACCAAGTTTACTGAATATCGCGTCAATAAACTCCATTTGTTATCCGCGGGGCTTAATTATGCTGTTAATGACGCCATGAAGCTGTATGGCAATCTGGCGTATCAACGTAATAATTCCAATTTGCCCACGGGGTTTATATTGAGTTCCGAGGATGCGAGTACCCTGGTGGGTATTCAAAGTCCCTCGCTGGGGGACTATCATAAATATTCCATATCGGCCGGATTAAGTCTGAATTTTTAGTCGCGCGGTTTCGCCGCCTTATCCCGGCTTTGGATGATTCGCCAGCTTCTGGTGTTAATGGGGGTGGGGGCGCTTTGCCTTGTAATGGAGGGCAAATATGCGGTCTAAGCTAAATTAAGGGTGGTCATTTTCAATCGCGCTGGGCATTGAATGCAGCCACCGCCCACCAGGTGGCCGCGGCGGTGAATAGAATCAGAATAAATATGGAAGAGCCATAGTGGGAGAGATTCGGGGTGTTGACCAGTACGGCGCGCACCGCTTCCACTGCGTAATTGACGGGATTGATCATCGCGATATATTTTATCCAGTCAGGCATGAAGCTTGTCGGTACCAAAGCGGAGGAGAAAAACATCAGGGGGAGAGTCAATAAATTTCCGATGATGACCAAGGGTTCTTCTCTTTGTAAGACGATGGCGAAGCCATTGGAAATCGATGCAAAGCATAGCCCCAGCAATAACACGACCAACATGGTCAGAGCGAGATCGGTGGCGACAAGATTGAGGCGGGCGCCCATAGCCCAAGACACCACAAGCATGATGGCTGCTTGGACTATGACCTGAGCAGTTGAATGGAGAACGCGACTCAGGACAATGGCAACCCGCGAGACCGGCGATACCAGCATTTTGTCGACAGTCCCCGACTGTATTTCCCGCAACAGGCTTACCCCGCTCCATGAAGACCCGAACAGTACGGTCATGATCAGGACGCCGGGCACGAAGAAGTCAATATAACTGCTGGTCGGAAAGCCGGGTAATTGTGTGATGTTTTTAAACAGCTGGCCGAAGATGATCAGCCAGATTAACGGTTGTACTAAAGTGAATAAGGTCCACATGGGCATGCGGACGGTGATCTTCATGTACTTATTAAACAGGTACCACGTATCGGCAAGCATACACCTTCCTCGTATAGGGGCGGCAAGGGATCCCGGTGGGGTCATTTTTTAGAGGGATTGCCGGACCATTTTTTGTCGGCAGCCCATTTGTCGTCGCCTGAACCATTCAGCCAATCTTGTTGGTCCGGCCATGAATTGCCGCTGCTGTTCTGGCTCTTGCCCTCGGTGGAGACGCCTTGTTGTTCGGACTTTTTATCTTCCTGGCTGTTTTGCCATTGCGTCGTACTCCTCTCGGAGTCGTGATGCTCCCGGGGCCGCGCTTTAGCGGATGCGTCTTCATGCGCCGGCGATGAGGAGGCGGTATCGTGATCAACGCCGACATCTATTGACCGCTGCTCTTGCCATTGCGCCATTTCTTCGGCGGACCATTGGCGCTGCGGCGGATTATTGCCCGCAGGTATTGTCGCATCGCTTGGCCGCGTGGCGGCAGCATCCTCATGCTGACCGGACTGGGTCCACTGCTTCTCCTGCCATTCATTGTTATGCTCGTTGCCGCCTGTTGCCTGCTCTTGATCCTCGTTCCATTGCTGCTGCCACTTGCCGCTGCCGCCTTTGCCGGCCCATTGTTTCCACCACTCATCGCCGGATTCATCGCTGCTTTCGTCCATGCTGCTTCCCGTGTATTTGAGGAAAACATCATCCAGGCTGGGGCGGGACAAGGATAGTGTGAGGATCTGAGCAGAATGCTTGCCAGCCAGTTCGGAGATCTTCGGTACACTCTCCGCACCATTGGTGACATAGAGATGCAGTTTATTGCCTTCCCACAGCGAATCCTTCACATAATCTGTTTGCTTGAGGGCCGTTACGAATTGTTGTGACGCCCAATTCTGTTGTTCGATATGCAGCGTCAAGGCATCGCCGGCAATATTGCCCTTTAGTTCGTCGGGAGTGCCCAGCGCACGGATCTTGCCGCCACTGATAATCGCAACCCGATGGGCGAGCCTATCGGCTTCTTCCAGATAATGGGTGGTCAACAGAATGGTCAGCCCGGTCTCCGCGTTGAGCTTTCGAATGTAATTCCACAACATCTTGCGGCTCTTGATATCGAGCCCCAGAGTCGGTTCGTCCAGGAACAGCAGCGGGGGACGATGAATCAGCGCCGTAGCGATATCCAATTTACGTCGCATGCCTCCCGAGTAAGTTGCGACCTGGCGGTCCAGGCTGGCCTCGAGCTCAAAGTAGCCGGCAAGCTCCGCGATGCGCAGCTTGATATCCGCCTTCTTCATCCGGTAAAGATGGCCTTGCAGTTCCAGATTCTCTCTGCCGGTGAGGAAGTAATCGATGCCGGTATTCTGGGCGACGACGCCGATGCTTTGCCGTATTTTTTCCGGTTCCCTGTCCACATCGTATCCGGCGACTATCACCGCACCCGAATCAAAGCCGCACAGGGTCGCTAAGGTGCGGATGGTCGTGGTCTTGCCGGCGCCATTGGGGCCCAGCAGTCCCATGATCTCGCCTCGTGCCACGGCGAGATCCAAGCCATCCACCGCCTTAAGGCCGTTAGGGAATACCTTTGTGAGGCCGCGTACCTGTATCATGTGCGAGGTGCTTCCATATTAAAGTCAGGCGCGCGACGGCCCCAACCCGATCCGGGATACAAAAACTCCCACTTATAGGATTATTTTGATCATGTTGATAAATATCATACCCAATAACATGGATAAAATCCGCGTTTTGCGGGCGGGACGATGCGGGTAATCGGTCTCGAGACCTCGTGCGATGAAACCGGGGTGGCTGTTTACGACAGCGGGCGCGGACTGCTGGCCCACCAGCTCTACAGTCAAATCGACTTACACGAAGATTACGGCGGGGTGGTGCCGGAGCTTGCTTCCCGTGACCACGTGCGCAAGACCCTGCCCTTGGTACAGCAGGCGCTGCGCGAGGCGGGTTTGAGCCGCCATGATATCGACGGCGTGGCCTATACGGCCGGTCCCGGTCTGGTGGGCGCCTTGCTGGTGGGGGTAGCCCTGGGGCGGGCGCTGGCCTGGACCTTGGGGGTGCCGGCGGTGGCGGTGCATCATATGGAAGGCCATCTATTGGCGCCCATGCTCGAAGAGGATCCGCCGGATTTTCCCTTCGTGGCCTTGCTGGTCTCCGGCGGCCACACACAATTGGTGCGCGTGGACGGGATAGGGCGCTATACCTTGCTGGGCGATACCCTGGACGATGCGGCGGGAGAGGCCTTCGATAAGACCGCCAAGCTGCTGGGTCTGGGCTATCCCGGCGGTCCCGCCTTGGCGCGACTCGCCGAGCGCGGGGATCCGAAGCGTTTTCATTTTCCCCGGCCAATGATCAATAGGCCGGGACTGGATTTCAGTTTCAGCGGTCTCAAGACCTTTGCCCTCACCACCTTGAAGGCACAGAACGATGATGAGCAGGTCCATGCCGATATCGCCCGCGCCTTCGAGGAGGCGGTGGCGGAGACCCTGGTGATCAAGTGTCGCCGCGCCCTCGGCCAAACGGGTTTGCAGCGTTTAGTGGTGGCAGGCGGTGTCAGCGCCAACCGCCGTTTGCGGCAAGGTTTGCAGGCGATGGCCGGGGATGCGGGCATCAAGACCTATTATCCGCGCCTGGAATTTTGTACCGATAACGGCGCAATGATCGCGTACGCCGGCTATCAGCATTTGCGCAGCGGCCAGGCCGATCCCTTGAGCTTTGGCGCCTGGCCACGTTGGCCGCTTACCCAGCCCGCGCCGCTGCAGGCCGATACTCCTTCATCGCGATAGCTCGTCATGTCCGTCAAGAACTGGTTTGAAGAAAAGCAATCGGCCTGGTTATACCGCGTGGTGACCCAGGCGGAGACCGATCCGCGCAAAAGCACGCTCTTTGCCGAATTGGCCGATGCTGCGGAATCCCAGGCGCGCATCTGGGAGAAAGAACTGGAAAAGGACCCGGGCCGGGTTCCGCTGTTTCATCCCAGCCTGCGCGCCCGCCTGGTGGCGCAGCTGATCCGGGTGCTGGGGCCGCGCGCGGTGAGGCCCATCCTGATAGCGATGAAGGTACGGGGAATGTCGGTCTATCAAGGCATGCCGATACACGGCGGCCATCCCATGCCCACCACAGTCTCCGAGGTCGGTGGTCGGCATAAGAGCGTGGAGGCGGGCGGCAATGTTCGCGCTGCGGTGTTCGGGGTGAACGATGGCCTGGTCTCCAATGCTTCCTTGATCATGGGGGTGGCGGGCGCCACGGCGGATTTGCATGTGGTCTATCTCTCCGGCATAGCCGGCTTGTTGGCCGGGTCCTTTTCCATGGCGGCCGGGGAATATGTGTCCATGCGCTCCCAGCGCGAGCTGTTTGAATATCAAATCTCGCTGGAGCGGGAAGAGCTTGAAGAGTATCCCCTCGAGGAACAGGAGGAGTTAGCGCTGATCTACAACGCCCGCGGCCTCTCCAAAGAACAGGCCGATGATGTCGCCGCCGAGCTGATGAAGGACAAGGAGCAGGCCCTGGATACCCTGGCCCGGGAGGAGTTGGGGTTGAATCCCGCCGATCTGGGTTCCCCGTGGGGGGCGGCATGGTCGTCCTTTCTGTCCTTCGGCGCCGGCGGGGCGGTTCCCCTCTTGCCCTTCCTGTTCGGCGGCGGTCGACATGTGATGGC
>Ga0315556_1001524_pt1 | contig 13891 bp, 13 predicted proteins | sample SalMarSW160310MG_FD_202112 | JGI IMG/M metagenome (GOLD analysis project Ga0315556, IMG submission 202112) | Salt marsh sediment microbial communities from the Plum Island Ecosystem LTER, Massachusetts, United States - Salt Marsh Sediment SW1603-10 ...
CTGGTCCGCCGGGTCTGCATGCACTGCAAGACCCAGTACGCACCCAACCCGGAAGAGCTGGCGTTCTACCGGAAGGCCGGTGGGCCGGATGATGCTGATTTCGTGTTCGGAGCGGGCTGTACTTTCTGCGCCCACACGGGGTATCTGGAGCGCATCGGGGTCTACGAGTTGTTGGAACTGACCGACGACATCAGGGCGATGGTGATCGCTGGCGCCGGTCGCGACAAGATTCGCGAACGGGCTATCGAGCACGGCATGCGGACGCTGCGTGAGGAGGGCCTGCAGCTGGTCACAGATGGCGTGACCACCATCTCCGAGATCGTCCGGCACATCTGGACCATGTGATCGGGCGCTCTATGGGAGCGGATCAGTCCTCCAGCTCGGGCGGAGTGGCGTGTCGGGTTGTCTGATGGAGACCGGGGCAAGCCGAAGTCGTGCCCTTCCGTCGTCGCTATCCGGCTTGGTTGTCGTCGTCTGGGAGAGCCTTGCGGATGGTCGCCAGGAGCTCTGTCGCATCGACCGGTTTCTCGATGTAGGCGACCGCACCTGCCTGCATAGCTTGTTCACGGTTCTTCGGGCCGCTAGCGGTGATGACGATCACCGGCACCCGTATGAAGAGTTTCTGGAGGCGATCGAGTACTACGAAACCGCTGCCGGCTGGAAGTCCCAGGTCGAGCAGGATCAGATCAGGGCTGGTGTTCTTGGCCTTGGACACGGCCGTGATGGCGTCACCGGCTCGCTCCAAGTCGAAGCCGTTCGCCATGAGGCGCACGCCGAGTGCGACTGCCAGGTCGTCGTCATCGTCCACGATGAGGATCCTTTTTCGTTCACTCATGGTGTTGTCTCCAGTTGACTTCTCCGTGCTTGAGAGAGGGTAGTCGTGACTACACCTTCAACCGCGCCGGCCGCGGCCTTGAGTGTTTCCGCCCAGGTGCTCTCTATCGCGTCGCTTCCGACGCTGACCAGTGTGACCTCGACTGTCGGCTTGATGTTGTGTCTGGCGAGTGACTCTGATACGACCAGCGCCTCCTTGATCCGTGTCGCGACGATGCGGGCTTGCTCCAGGTTGTCGACCGATGCGACCAGGAACAGCAGGCCGGCATCGTCGGTGCCCGAGATGTTTGGCAGTACGACATCGTGGGCCAGCGTGTTGTCCCTCAGCACGCTCCGGACCTCTTCGAGCACTTTGCGAGGAATCTCCGCCGAAACGTGCTCTGACCAGACCAGATCGAGCGTCAGCACGGCAACCGTGCACGATGGGCCGCCCTTCTTCGCCAGAGTGGGTGCGAGGAGACTTTCGAGAGAGAACACCGGCAACGTAACCAAGAACGTGCTGCCTTTTCCGGGTGTGCTCTCGACCCAGATGCGACCCCCGTGGCCTGTTACCAGCTGCTTGGCGATGTAGAGTCCAAGGCCCAGACCTTTTCGACTCTGTCGGGGGGCGGTGTCGAGCTGGCGAAGACGTTCAAACACTTTCGGGATGTCCCGTGCTTCGATCCCCGTGCCGGTGTCGGCAACGAATAGCCGGACGAACCCCGGATCCACTTCCGATAGCTCCGCACCAACCGTCACTCTGCCTCCTGTCGGGGTGAACTTGACTGCGTTGTGCACGAGGTTGATGAGAATCTGGTCCAACCTGAGTGGATCTGCGAAGACAGGCGGAAGGTCATGGGCGGCTATCGAGGCGAGTTCGATGCCCCCGTCCACAGCGTTCTTGGACATCGTGTCGACCACTCTGGCGACCGACTGTGCCGCTGAGGTGCACTGCAACTCGATGCTCAGTTTGCCGACCTGGGCTTTGGACGCATCCAGGAGGTCCTTGACCATCGAATCGAGATGACGGACGTTACGAAACACGATCTGCAGGTGTTCCTCCTGCCTCGGCTCCAACGCCCCGTCGAGCCCATCAAGGAGTATCGACACGAAATCGTGGATGGCAGCCAACGGTGTTCTGAGCTCGTGAGAGACATGAGACAGGACATCGTCCTTCATTTGCAGCTGCGAAACCCGCACATCTTCGAACTGTTCGAAGATGTGAGCTCGTTGGATGGCATCGGCGATGGCCAACGAGATCCCTGCTCCCGTAATACTCCGCTTGGACAGATACCCTTGGGCGCCGGCTCGCAACACAGCCATATCCAGGCCCTCGTCCTCCAACCCCGTCAACACGACAAGCGCAATCCACGGGTGGGTGCGACGAATCGCCTCCAAGGCTTCCAACCCTTTGGCGTCAGGAAGGTTCAAATCGAGTAGCACACAATCGAAATGCGCCTGCTCGAGACGTTCATAGGCTTCAGCCAGGGTGACGGCGTGGGTGACGCTCACGAGGCCATCTGGCCGGGCTCGGTCAATCATCCGCATGGTCAGTCGAGCCTGAACATCGGAGTCCTCCACCAACAGAACACTGCTGCCGGCTGGTGCAGGATCGGGCGCCACAATCTGGCCCATTGCAGTCACATTCACCCAGATATCATCGGAACGAGAGGCGACCTGCTTGAGGTGTCCCGTGTCCGGATCCCCGTCCAGTCCATATCCCACGAACTCGGCCTCCGCCGTCCTTACTCGTACACCATCTGCGTCCGTGGACAAGCGGTTACCGACGCGTGTGGCCTGGAGGACGTCGTCTTTGGCTGGTGGCAGGGTTGCCGGAGCGCCTGCAACCTACCCCGTCCCGCCATGTCATCGTCGTCGGGGTGGCCGTGGCACCCACATCCCGAACTCGTTCCCGATCCTCATCCCGGACGTCGTGTGCCTGTCGGCTTCGTGATGATGCCTATTCCTCACCCGGGCCGACAGTCGTTTCGCGTGGTCGACGCGGGAAGCTGACGTCGTGACAGCGCCGCCAGGGTGCCCCGGCGGCGCTGCGGCATGGACCGTGCCTCAGGTGATCGATGCTTCGTAGATGGACTGAATCGACTCGTCGAGCATGTGATTGAACTCTTCGTCCGTCTGTTGAGCGGAGAGCCCCTCCGAGAGTGCACGGCTGAAGCTGGCGGTCAAACCGCGGTTGCGGACAAGACGCTCGTTCGCCTCTGCTCGGCTGTACCCACCAGACAGGGCCACGACGCGCAGCACCTTTGGATGGGCGATCAGGTCGGCGTAGAAGTCGTCCTCGACCGGGATGCTCAGCTTCAACATGACCTGCTGGTCGGCACCGAGATCACCCAGTTCGGCCAGGATTCCTTCCTTGAGGAGTCGTTCGGCCTCAGACCGGTTCTCCATGAAGATGTCGGCCTCGGGTTCGAGAATCGGCATCAGCCCACCGGCGAGGATCTGCTTGCCGACCGTGAACTGCTGGTCGACGATCGCCTTGATGCCCGCAGGGTTAGGCTGCTTGATGACCGACCGCATCTTCGTGCCGAACACACCCTTCGAGTGCGCACGAGCCACAAGGTCGTCGAGCCCAGGAATGGGCTTCATGAGTTGCACGCCGTCCGCTTCAGCGGCGAGGCCCTTGTCGACCTTCAGGAACGGAACGACCTGCTTGACGTCCCAGAGGTACTCGGCGGATCCTTTGCCTTCGATCTCACGATCCATGGTCTGTTCGAAGAGGATCGCTCCGATCAATCGATCGCCGGTGAATGCCGGACTGGTGATGATGCGAGTACGCATTACGTGGATGAGGTCGAACATCTCATCCTCGTTCGAGTAGGCACCCTCGTCGATGCCGTACGCTTTGAGCGCCTTCGGGGTGCTGCCGCCGCTCTGGTCGAGAGCCGCGATGAAACCCTGCCCGTGGCCCGCCTTCTCCATCTGGTTCATGGATCCTCCTTCAACGGCATAAGGGTAGGCGGAACGATGGCAAGGTGAGAATGCTGACGTGTCCCATCAACACGCCTTGGAGCATTCGAACCGACCGAGTGCGCAGTGATTGATCGGGTGTCACAGGAGACGTCGCCTTTCCCTCGTGTCCATGACGGTCTTTCCGGGCCGACTCACCCAAGCGCGGCATCGCGCGCACTCTGCTCCTCCCTCAATCGACCTGCCACATGTACGAGGAGCTTCCAGGCCAACGTCGGACTTCCCTGCACCAACCCGCCTGAAATCGGATCGAGAGACCACGAGCACCTGGAGCGGCGTCTCAGACACAATCGTCGCCGTTCTCGGGCCTGTATCGAACAGCGCAAGCTCTCCGAAGAACTGACCCGGGCCCAGGTGTGTGAGAACCCTCCCGTTTCGGACCACGGGGGCAGTGCCCGACCGGATGAGATGGAACCCGTGCGCGCCGCGACCTTCGGTGACGATGGTGTGACCTTCTTCGTGGTTGACGATCGTCGACTCGCGGTATGACGGCTCAGCTCTCGCTTGGAGAGATCTTCGAACAGGGGGACGGCGCTGAGCTTGGCCAGCTCTTCGTCTCTTTCAGTCACGGGTCCTCCTTGGTTGCGAGCCCATTCAGCCGCGACATCGCTGCGAGTCGCTACTGATTCGACGCCGATCTGTCTTCGCAGCGATGGAGGGCCATACAAAAAGGGGCTACGCGGGGAGGTTGACTATTGGTCCCTCTTCCTTCATGGATCGTCTGAAAGTGGTGCCGTTCCCTACCGAGCCTCGATCAGATGTCGACTCGTACCAAAGGCGCTCCCTTCGCCCAGACGTCGCTCTCCGCGTCCGCTTGGGTCGGATCCACGCCCCAGCTGCGGATACGTGCCTGCTTGATGATGTCGGCCTTGGTCGTTGGATCCCAGATCACCGTTCCAGTCGCGGGCACGTCCGCATGGATGCCTCGCTTGAGATGGACAACCATCGCGGGGTTCGCCGACAGGTTCGCCACCCAGTCGCGTGGCCTGCCGGGACGGCCTGTCAGGTACAGGACGCCGTCGAGGTTGTGAAGGTAGATCTCGAGTCGGCGAGGCTTGCCGCTGCGCCTGCCTGTGGTCGTGATATCGACGATTCCGCCTTTTGCCAGTGCCGATTCGATGGTTTCCATGATGCGAACAACACGGCCGTCGCCGGAGACATTCCGGGCTAGCCCCGGCGGGCAACCAACACACCTTCCCGGATCGGGAGAGCCACAGCTTCGAAGTCGGGATCGGCGGCGACCGTACGGTTGAATCGGTCGATGGCTCTCGTGGCGGGGGTGTCCATGTCGATCCAGGTGTTCGACGTTCCGAGGACGTTGTCGGCGACGATCAAGCCTCCCGGGGCGATCAACGGCCGCAGAAGGAGGAAATAGTCGGGGTACTCAGTCTTGGTGGCGTCGATGAACACGAAGTCCACGCTCGTTTCTCCCAGCTCCTCGGCGATGTCGGGGAGCATGGCGAGTGCAGGACCGTGGCGGATCTCCACCTTGTCTGCGACACCGGCACGCTCGAACTGGCGTGTGGCGAATTCGATGTGAGCCTCGACTGCCTCGACGGTGATCAGGCGGCCATCCGGCTGCAATCCTCGGGCGATCCAGATGCCCGAGTACCCGGCCAGCGTTCCCAGCTCGAGCGCCAGGCGACCCTGCGTCATCGACGTGAGCATCTTCAGGAGCCGTCCAACGTCCGCGGTCACGGCGATGTCGGGCAGACCGGCTTCGATCGCCTCCGTCATGAGCCCGGCCAAGTGCGCGTCCTGGGTGCCGAACACCTCGTTGGCGTAGGCGGTGGTGAACGCCCACCGCTGTGAGGTCATCTCCATCCGTGAGAGGCTACGCGGGGCCTCGGGCTATGTGGGACCCTGCGGGTCGAGCATGTGGCGCGACCCACGACGCCGTGAGGGGATGCCGAGGCGATGACCGTGTCGACCTGGTGCTTGTTGGAGGCGTCTGCCGACCGACATCGACAGGCGGCGAGCGTCAGAGTGTCGAGATCTGCGGCATCAATCCCATCGCGGCGAGGTCACGCGTGATCTCGTCTCTGTAGATGGGGTTCATGATGATGACGTGGTCGACGCCCGTATCGGCCAGCATCTTCGGCGAGTCGACCATGACCCGTGTCCCCGGCAGCCACTTGCCTTGCTTGTGAGGATTGATGTCCACGACCATCACGTCGGGCCACACGCCCAGGGTTGTGAGGAACCCCACCGCCTTCGATCCGCCACCCCACAGCGCAACCCTCCCTCCAGCGGTCTCGTCGGCGAGTCGGCGCCACCCGTCGAGTCTTCTCGCCGCTTCGATGGCGAAGGAACTCACCAGCGACGCCGTCTCTGCCACGGGTTCTTCCATAGGGTGAGGGGGCGAGTCTCCTACGAGCACCGACTCGACGAGCAGGTATTGATCTCCGAAGCCGTACTCCATCTCGGTCTGGGCGAGACCGAAAGAGCGGAAAAGCCGCCCCAGGGAGCCCATCGTGAAGTACGAGCAGTGCTCGTAGTAGACATCCCAGAAGGCCACTTCTTCCAGAACGCGCTTCGCGTCTGGAAGCTCTGTGAACAGCACCGAACCGGGAGTCGACTCCATTGCCCGGACGATCGAATTCGTCATCGGCCGTATCTCGCTGAGGTGTTCGTAGAGATGTCGCGTGAGCACCATCGAGCCGGTCAGGTCGGCGTAGCGATCGTCATACCAATCCTTGATGAAGCGCAGATCGGCCGTCGCAGACTCCTCACGGTTGGGGAGGAACCCTGGGTCTATTCCGACTCCCGAGTTCATTCCTCGTTCGGCAAGCAAGAAGAGGAAGTCTCCCTTGCCGCACCCGATCTCGAGGACGTCACCGTTGGTGAGGTCATACCGCTCGTGGAGCCGCTCGGCGAGACCACGGGCGAACGACTGAAACGTGGCCGAGTACGCCTGGCTCTCCTCCGTCGGCTTCGAGTAGTCGACGAGACGCAGATCGAACCTGACGTTCTCGATGAATCCGCAGCGTTCACAGAAGCCGAGGAGGAGATCACCGGTTGGGTAGGCGGCGGCCTCATCGACGGTGTCGAGAAGCACGCAACTCTGGGTCGGGATGGCATCGGCGGAGTAGAAGGCCACGAGACCTACGCCGCCACACGCCCAGCACGTTGCCCCAGCCGCTTCGTCGACGGCGGCTCGGCCGACGAGGCGGGAGAATGTCTCGCGATCCATCATTGCACGGCCGGGTGCGGTATCGGGATCACGAACCGCCCACCTGCCTCGACGTACTCCTGCTGCTGGGCGATGATCTCGTCCTTGAAGTTCCACGCGAGGATGAGCGTGTAGTCGGGACGATCCGTGACGAGCACGGCGGGGTCGTGGATAGGTAGGTCGACACCTGGCATGTACCAGTTCTGCTTGTGCACGTTGCGATCCACGACGTACTCCAGGTAGTTGGCGCCAACACCCGTGTAGTTGAGCAGGGTGGTTCCCTTCGCGGCTGCTCCGTAGGCTGCGATGCTTGCACCCTCCGACTTGAGATCATCGAGGAGTGCTCGAAGCTCGGCCTTGACGTTCTTGACCCTGCCGGCGAACGCCTCGTAGTAGGTGAAGTCGGTGAGGCCGATCCGACGTTCCTCCGAGAGGTACTCCTCGACGGACGGGTCGGGAGCGCTGCCACGACCGAACGTCACGCGGAGCGATCCACCGTGGATCGGCAAATGCTCGACCTTGATGAGCGGCAGTCCATGGCGTCCATAGAGGTCCCTGACGGCATGCACCGAGAAGTAGCAGGCATGCTCGTGATAGATGGTGTCGAACTCGACGTGATCGACCAGATCGCGAACGTAAGGGAACTCGTGGACCGCGATTCCATCATCCGCGAGCAACCGGGCGATGCCCGCGACGAACCGGTTCTGGTTCGGGACGTGAGCGAGGACGTTGTTGCCGATGATGACATCGGCGACCACACCCTCCGACCGAAGTCGCCCAGCCATGTCGTCGTCGAAGAACTCGACGAGTGTCGGAATGCCCTTCTCGATGGCGGCTTGGGCGGGACCGGGTGCAGGATCGATGCCGAGGACCTTCACGCCGGCCTTCTGGAACCACTGGAGCAGATAGCCATCGTTGCTCGCGAGTTCCACGGCCAGATGATCCGGACCCAGCCTCCGATCGTCGACGATCGCCTCGACGTTGCGGCGCGAGTGCTCGACCAGATACGGGCTGAATGACGAGTAGTAGGGGTACTCCTCGCCGAACAGCGTGGTCGCCGGGACGGTCTCTCTGATTTGCACGAGCGAGCAGCTAGGGCAGAACGCGACAGTGAGGGGGTAGCGCGCCTCCTCGATGCCCCGCCGGCTCTCCGGTACGAGAGCATCTGCAAGCGGGACCCGCCCGAGATCGAGGAAGTTGCGAAGCCCTTCGGCTCCACATCCCCTGCACCGATCGGTGGTTTTGAATATGGGCTCACTCATTGCCAACCACTCTCAGATCCTCCGTGACCAGCCCGCGGGCCTGCTTGGCCTTGATCGTCTTGATTCGAAGCAGGCGCTCGCCGAACAGGTCGTCGTCGAGGCCGTACCGCAGGTAGGCGTCGTACACCTCTTCTGCACCCTTGCGCACCGTCCAGACGGGCGAGAACTCGTGCACTGTGTCTGCGACCTTGGAGCAATCGACCCGGTAGTCGCGGATGTCGGGACCGGCGGTGTCCGCAAGGCGGATCTCGCTGTCCGGCACGGTCTCCTGCACGATCTGCGCGACGTCGCGGATCTGGTAGTTCTCCTCGGTGGCCCCGATGTTGAAGGCCTGATCGTGGATGCGTTCCCTATCGGCTGCAAGCACTGCCTCGAACGCTCTCGCGATGTCCTCGATGTGAACGAGCGGCCGCCACGGGGAGCCATCGCTCTTCATCAACACCGTTCCCTGCAGAACCGCGTATCCGACGAGATTGTTGACCACGAGGTCGGCCCGAAGCCTCGGTGAGAACCCGTAGGCCGTAGCGTTGCGCAAGTAGGTTGGCGAGAAGTCGTCGTCGGCCAGCTCGGCGAGGTCCTGTTCGACGTAGATCTTGGACCAGCCGTACGGCGTCACCGGGTTGATCGGGGACTCTTCATCGACGATGCCGCCAGGAGACGATCCGTAGATCGAGCACGAGGACGAAAACACGAAACGTTCGACGCCCGCCTGTTTCGACAGCTCCGCCAGGCGGGTCGATGCGCGGTGGTTGATCTCGTAGGTGGCTTCCGGGTTCAGGTCGCCCACCGGGTCGTTCGAGATGCCGGCCAGATGACAGACCGCGTCGAACCCTTCGAGATCGTCGAGTGTGACGTCGCGAATGTCCTTACGAATCGCAGGGATGTCAGCAACGTCCGGTCCGATCGTGCAGTCGCCGAACAGGTAGTGGTCCAGCCCGACGACATCGTGGTCGGCAGCCTGCAAACGGGGAGCGAGGATTGTCCCGATGTAGCCGTTGTGTCCAGTGAGCAGTACTCGCATCCCTACTCCCAAATCCGCCACGGCGCATCGCCATCGTCCCAGAGTCGCTCCAGGAAAACCTTGTCTCGAATCGTGTCCATCGGTTGCCAAAACCCTTCGTGTCTGTAGGCCATCAGCTCGCCGTCCTTGGCGAGGTGTTCCATCGGCTCCCTCTCGAACTGCGTCTCGTCGCCGGCGATGTAGTCGAACACGCCAGGCTCGGCTACGAAGAACGCCCCGTTGATCCAACCGGTATCGATCGGCTTCTCCGTGAAATCGACCACCTGGTCGCCGTCCAGGACGAGCTGCCCGAAGCGGGGTGGTGGATGGACTGCCGTGACTGTCAACAGCTTCCCATGGGCACGGTGAAACGCCAATAGATCGGCGACATCAACATCCGAAACGCCGTCGCCCCACGTCAGGAAGAAGGTGCTCCCACCGAGGTAGGGGGCGAGACGTTTGATCCGGCCACCGGTGTTCGTCCAACGGCCCGTCTCGATCAGGTCGACGAGCCACTTTTCCACATCGCCGTCGTCGCGTACCTCCATCCTGCCCGAGCGGAGGTCGACACGAAGACTGTTGGCGTTCGAGTGGTACTCGGAGAAGTAGCGTCGGATGTAGTCGCCCTTGTATCCGAGGGCGATTGCGAACTCATCGAACCCGAAGTGCGAGTAGTGGCGCATGATGTGCCACAGGATCGGTCGCCCGCCGATTTCAATCATCGGCTTGGGTCGGATCTCGGTCTCCTCGGCGAGTCTGGTTCCCAGTCCTCCCGCGAGAATACCCACCTTCATCAATGCCTCCCCCGGTCTTTTGTTGCTCACAATAGCTGTGGGCCTGCACCCAAAGCACGGGTGGTTCCAAGCGACGCGAACCGACTAGTCCTACACACCTTCAAGATGGCTGAGCCTGTTCAGGCTCTCAGGAACCTCACAGGGCTCGCAGGTAACGTTCTGATGATGGATCAGAACTCCACGATTCTGGTCGTCGACGACGAAGAGTCCCTTTGCGACCTCGTCTCGAGTGCCCTTCGGTTCGCCGGCTACACCGTACGGATCGAAGGCAACGGGCTCGACGCGCTCAGAGCGATCCGGACCGAACCCCCTGACCTCGTCGTCCTGGACGTGAACATGCCCGGCATGGACGGGTTCGAGGTGTGTCGCAGGATCAGGCGCGATGGCATCCAGGTACCGGTCATCTTCCTAACGGCGCGCGACGACATGGACGACCTTCGGACCGGGTTCCGCCACGGTGGCGACGACTACCTCACCAAACCGTTCAGGCTCGAAGAACTCGGTCTCCGCATCGAAGCGTTGCTGCGGAGAGCGGGTGGTGCGGAAGAGCCCTCTCGCGCGTTCCTCGGCGATCTCGTGATCGACGAGGACGCCCACCAGGTTTGGCAAGGCAACGAAGAGATCCAGCTGTCCCCGACGGAGTTCCGCCTGCTTCGGTTCCTCGTGCTCAACAAAGGTCGGGTCATGTCAAAGGGCCAGATCGTCAACCATGTGTGGGAGTACGACTTCGACGGAACCTACGGAATCGTCGAGACCTACATCTCCTACCTCCGAAAGAAGCTGGGGGACACCGACGCCTCACTCATCCAGACCGTGCGAGGTGTCGGTTACGTCATCCGGGGCCCGAGAGGCGACACATGAGTCTTCGCACAAGACTGGTTATCTCGTTCACGGTGCTGCTGCTCGGAGTCCTCGTCGCGGTCGGTCTCGTTGCATCCCGTTCCATCCACGGCATCCTCGTCGATCAGATAGGCAAGACCCTGAGAAGCGCCGTCGAGCACGGTCCCGGCACGGGATCGGGACCCTTCGGATCGAACCAGGATCAAGATCAGAACCAGCTGCTGAACCCGCTGGCCGAGATCTGGGTGGCACCTGACGGCACGATCGTGCGCGCCAGGCCGTCCGGCTTCGTCGATGATCCGGATCCACTTCCCGATGTCTCCGGTCTCCTCAACACCCAGAACGGTTTCGTGGATCTGGCCAGTACCGATGGGAGCCTCCAGTACCGGGCGTATGTGCAGCACGTGTTCGGCGGCGCCATCGTCCGCGCCGTGCCCCTGAGCGATGTGGCCACTGCCACCGCCGCGCTGATCAGAGCGCTGCTCCTCGCGGGCGGAGGGTTGCTGCTCTTGGGCGGCGCTGCGACCTGGTGGACGGTCCATGGTGCAATGCGGTCCGTTGGGGAGATGGTCGATACGGCCGAGGCGATCGCCGCCGGTGATCTCTCACGGAGAGTTCCGGATCTTCAATCCGGTACCGAGCTGGGTCGACTCGGCCTTTCGCTCAACGAGATGCTTGGCCACCTCGAGAACGCGTTCGAAACGGAACGGGAGGGGAAGGAGCGACTACGCCAGTTCGCTGCCGACGCTTCGCACGAGCTGAGGACTCCACTCACAGCGATTTTCGGGTATGCGCAGCTGAGGAAGCGGGGAGGACTGTCGACGCCGGAAGCCGAGGACAAGGCGTGGGATCGGATCGAGAGCGAGAGCCTCCGGATGGCGTCGCTAGTCGAGGATCTGCTGACGCTCGCGAGGCTCGGGCAGAGCACGCCCCTGCAGCTCGGCGACGTTGATCTCGCCGCCGTAGTCCGCAATGCGGCTGCCGATCATGCGGCGATGGACCCAGATCGGCCTGTGAGTGTCGAAGCTCCGGACCGTGTCGTCGTACAAGGCGACGAACATCAGCTGACGCAGGTCGTCGCCAGCCTCCTGTCGAACACACGGGTTCATACACCCGCCGGGACGAAAATGGAGATCTCCGTTGTTGATGGAGCTGAGAACGTAGAGGTGGTTGCTGAAGATGATGGGCCGGGTATCCCCGAGGCCGCCATGGAGCACATCTTCGATCGCTTCTATCGAGCCGACCCGTCACGCTCGAGAGCATCCGGCGGGGCAGGTCTCGGGCTGTCGATCGTCCGGGCCATCGTCGAGGCGCACGGTGGCACGGTGTCGGTCGACGCAGCCGATACCGGCGGTACCCGCATCACGATCGAGTTGCCGAAGCACCAGACCGCCTAGGGCGGGCTCTCCGCGGGCTCCTTCCGTCGTGCTCGGTTCTTGGTCTTCGGTAGGGCCGTCGCCCCGCGGTTCCGCGTTCCTCGCGGCCGCGTTCCTGCCGAACTGGCCGTCTCAGCCGGTCGCCAGCAGCTCCGGCAGCACCTGCTCGATCGTCTCGATGGGAATGGCGAACCCGATTCCCTCGATCCCCACGCTGCTCACGCCGACCGCTGTCGTGATGCCGACGAGGCTTCCCTGAGCGTCGAGGAGGGCACCGCCGCTCGAGCCTTCGGTGATGGCGGCGTCCGTTTGGATGATTCCCGACAGTGACGCTGTCGAGTCGGTGATTGTCCGGCCCTTGGCGGAGACGATGCCGGTCGACACGGACGGACCGCCCTCTAGGCCGAGCGGGTAGCCGATTGCGATAGCGGGGTCACCCACGAGCAGATCCTCGGTCGAGCCGAACTTCACCGGCGTGAGATCGGTGGAGTCGATGGAGATCACGGCAAGGTCATGGTCGGTGTCGACGCCGACCAGCGTCCCCGGATGGGTCGATCCGTCGTTGAGAGTCACGCTGACCCCGGTGCCCGTCCCTACCACGTGGGCATTTGTCACGATGGTGCCCGTATCGACGATCACGCCCGATCCGGATGCCGCCACCCGTTCCCTCCCGCGAAACGACACTGTCATCTCGACACGTACAACCGAGGCAACGGCCACTGCCGCGATGTCGGACACGTCAGTGAGCGTCGAAACGATAGAGGTGGCCGAGGCTGGTTCGACAACGGTTGTGCTGGGCGCGGTCGTTGTCGAGTCCCCGCTCTCGAGAGTTGTCGCAGTGGAGACGAGGGTGGATGCTGCGGGGCCGGTGTCCGTCCGGGTGACGGCAAGCATGAGCATGAGCGGACCTGCGACGGCGGCAGCCGCAGTGACGAACAGCGCGGCGGCAAGACTCACCCATGACCCGCGTTCCGATCCGAGTCTGCTCGTGTGTGCTCCTTTCGAGGCCCGATTCTGCCTGGGGAAGCTGAGACGACCCTGAGTGTGGCACTCAGGGTCGTCTCAGGAGAGGCTCAGCGGGTCGCACTCGCGGCATACCGGCACCCGGCGCTTCGGAGTCACCGATAGGATCGCGCCATGCCGGAGAGAGCTTTGGGAGTCTCACTTCCGTTCTTACATCAGGTCGCGTCCCTGATCACACGTCGGTGTGAAGATCACCCTTTCTCTGTCGCCGTCGACGGTGTCGATGCTGCGGGCAAGACGACCCTTGCCGATGGGATTGCGGCGGTGCTTCGGCAAGACGGTGTGCCGGTGCTGAGGGCTTCGATCGATGGTTTTCACCAGCCGGCTTCAAGACGACACCGACGTGCGGAGTCGAACCCCGGCCGCAGCTACTACGAGGACTCTTTCGACCACGCGGCGCTCGAGGATGAGCTGCTCGTTCCCTTCAGGGAGGGACGGCCGGTCCGAACCGCCGTGTTCGACTACCGAACCGACAGGGTCGTGACTGCATCGCCGGTTCACGCGCCGGCCGGCTGCGTGCTGGTGTTCGACGGCGTCTTCCTCCAGCGGTCGAAGCTGGCCTCATGGTGGGATTTCGTCATCTTCCTGCGAATCGATCCGGAAGTGGCTCTGAAGCGCGCCAT
>Ga0315556_1001526_pt1 | contig 13885 bp, 10 predicted proteins | sample SalMarSW160310MG_FD_202112 | JGI IMG/M metagenome (GOLD analysis project Ga0315556, IMG submission 202112) | Salt marsh sediment microbial communities from the Plum Island Ecosystem LTER, Massachusetts, United States - Salt Marsh Sediment SW1603-10 ...
CGCAACACCGCACCGCCCGCGTTGGATGCGCCGCCAGCCAGCCACAGATCGCCGTAGCGATGGCTGTAGACGCCATATTGTGCGGCTTCCACGCGCCGTTCCGACAGCAATTTGAGCACCAGCGTCGAGCCGAGTGAAGTAACGGCTTCTCCCGGCCGGGTTGCGCCCGCAGCAATAAAAGCGGCAATGCTGTCGGTGGTGCCGGCGTGCACCTTGCACTCTGGATTGATGCCAAAATGCTGGGCAATCTCGGGATGAATTTGCGCGATGACAGTGCCGGGGGCGGCCACCTGCGGCAGCAGGTGGGCGTGCGGCAACTGTAGCACCCAGTCCGGCCAGCACAGGTTTTCCACGTCATAGCCGGTCTTCAGCGCATTGTGGTAGTCGCTATGGCCGCCGAGGCCGGTGAGCAGCGCGGATAACCAGTCGGCCTGGTGCATGAAGTAGCAGGCTTCGACGATATTGGTACGCTGCGTCAGCCACAGGAATCTGGCCAGCCCGCTGCTGGCGCTGCATGCGATATGGCCGGGCGGGGCGATGCCTGCGAGTTCCGACGTTTCCTGTAGTGCGCGACTGTCGTTGTACAGCAGCGCGGGCGATACCGGCTTCAGTCCCACGTCGCACAGCAGCACGCTGGCGGAAGTGGCGTCGACGGCAATGCCCTGCAGCTGTCCGGCTGTCTCCTGCGGCAGGCCGTGCAACAGGGTAAGCAGCGCCTCGCGCCAGTCCAGCGCCGTCTGTTTTTCAGGATCGAGGTAGGCGTGGTGGCCGGTGTGGATGGAGACGGCTGCGGTATCGATCACATGGGCGCGGGCGCCGGAGGTGCCGAAGTCGAGGCCGAGATACATCTATCCCCTGATGTTGGATTGGCTATCGAACTGTGCCAGATCCACCCGCGGTGCCGGTTCCCAGCCTGGCTTGCGGTGTTCGGCCACCACGTTGGTGAAAATGCCGCCGCGCACGTAGAATTTTGCGGTCAGGCGCATGAAACGCGGCTGAATGGCAGCCACCAGATCGTCGAGGATGCGGTTGGTGACGTCCTCGTGAAAATGCCCTTCGTTGCGGAACGACCAGATGTAAAGTTTCAGGCTTTTTAGTTCGACGCATTGCCTGTCGGCGATGTAGTCCAGAATCAGGGTGGCGAAGTCAGGCTGGCCGGTTTTCGGGCACAGACAGGTAAACTCCGGAATTTCCATGTGAATATGGTAATCGCGGTCTGGGCTGGGGTTGGCGAAGGTTTCCAGGGTCTTGCTGGGCTGCGTGCTCATTTCCGGGTTTCTGGGTTAGAATTGCATGAATCAATTATAACGTTAAGTCCGACTCAAATTGCGCCTTTCCCATATCAAGCTTGCTGGTTTCAAGTCCTTCGTCGATCCCACGCACATCGCGCTGCCGGGTCAGATCGTGGGCATTGTCGGCCCTAACGGCTGCGGTAAATCCAATGTCATCGACGCGCTGCGCTGGGTGCTGGGAGAATCCCGCGCCTCCGCGCTGCGCGGTGATTCGATGCAGGACGTGATCTTCAACGGTTCGGACAAACGCAAGCCGGTATCGCGTGCCAGCGCCGAACTGATATTCGACAACAGCCTGGGCAAGGCGGCCGGGCAATGGTCGAGCTATGCCGAGATTGCCATCAAGCGCGTGCTGCAGCGCGACGGCGTGTCCACCTATTACATCAACAACCAGCATGTGCGGCGCAAGGACATCACCGACATTTTCCTCGGCACCGGTCTGGGTGCGCGCGCCTATGCCATCATCGAGCAGGGGATGATCTCGCGCATCATCGAGGCCAAACCGGAAGAATTGCGCGTGTTCCTGGAAGAGGCGGCGGGTGTGTCCAAGTATCGCGACCGCCGCCGCGAAACCGAGCTGCGCCTGGGCGACACGCGGGAAAATCTGCAGCGTGTGGACGACATCCGCCAGGAACTGGGCAAGCAGATCACACATCTGGCCGAGCAGGCTGAAGTAGCAACAAAATACCGCGAGCTGGAGGCACAACGCGATACCACGCAGCGGCTGCTATGGCTGGTTAACCGGCAGGAGGCCGATGCCAGGCGCCAGCGTATTGTTCAGCAGATCGAAAAAAACAGGACCGAACTGGAAGCGGAAACCGCGCGCCTGCGCGAAACCGAGAGCCAGCTGGAAGCGGTGCGCAGCGAGCATTATCAGTTGTCCGATGCGCTGCACGGCAGGCAGGGCGAATTGTATGAGGTGAATGCCGAGATTGCGCGCATTGAGCAACACATCGCGCACCTGACTGATCAGCGTACGCGCCTGACCCAGCAGATTGCCAACGCCGAGCGCCAGATCGAGCAGCAGCACGAGCAGCGGCAGGGCGTGCAGTCGCTGCTGGCACATTGGCAACAGCAACAGCAGGAAGCAGGCGTACGGGTCGAAGTGTGTGAGAATCGTGCCGGAACCGAGGCGCAGCACCTGCCGCAGGCGGAAGAAGAGGCACGCACCGCGCAGGAAAAATACAATGCGGTGCAGCGCGAACACCTGGTGCAACAACAGCAGGTACAGTTGGCCGAAACGCAATGTGAGCACATCCGGCACAACCAGCAACAGTTGGATGGTCGGCGCTCGCGCCTGTTGCTGGAAAAGGACAATCTGCCGCAGCCCGATATCGAGGCGCTGGATGACGCCAGGCGTCAGCTAGCCGAGAACGAGGCCAGACGTGAGGAACAGCAATATCAACTGGCGCAGTTGCAGGAACAGTTGCCGCTGGCCGATGCAACGCGCCACGAGCAGCACGTTGAGACGCAGGAGATGGAACGGCAGCTGGCACAGGTGGAAGCTAGGCTGGCCGCGCTCAAGTTGTTGCAACAGCAGATCGACAGCGACCAGAACATGAAGGAGTGGCTGGCACGGCACCAACTGGGCGAGTTGCCGCGGTTGTGGCAGTCCATCCGCATCGAGGCCGGCTGGGAAAATGCACTGGAAGCGGTGTTGCGCGAGCGATTGAATGCGATTGCGCTGGAGCGCCTGGAGCAGGCCGCCGCTTGGAGCGATACTCCTCCGGCCAAGCTGGCGGTGTTCACGACGGGCGGCAATTCGTCGGCTGCAACGGCTGTCGACGGGTTGATGCCTTTGTCAGGTTTTGTGAGCTACCAGGATGAGCGGGCGGCGCCCGCGGTAGCGGACTGGCTGGCCGGTATCTATGCTGTAGAAACCATGGGGCAGGCTTTGGCACAGCGCGACAGGCTGCCGGCTGGCGCCTGGCTGGTTACGCCGCAAGGCCATCTGGTCGGTGCGCATAGCGTATTGTTTCATGCGCCGGACAGTCAGGTGCATGGCGTTCTGGCGCGCCAGCGCGAAATCGAAAATCTGCAGCAGGACGTGCAGCAGCAAAACACGACACTGGATGAAAAAAAGCAGCAGGCGGTGCAGGCGGAAGAAGATTACCGCGCCATCGAAGGCCGTATCACGCCGCTGCGTACTACGGGCAGCGAGTTGCAACAGCAGCAACACACGCTGCAGATGCAAATACTGAAACTGAGCCAGGCCAACGAGCGCAGCAGCGAGCGTTTTGCGCAAATCGAACAGGAAATGCAGGAGTTGGCCGACCAGTCGAGCGGCGAACAGCGACAGTTGCAGGAAGTCAGCGAACGTATGCAGGTTTTGCGCGAGAGCATGACGAGCCAGGAGCAGGAAGTCGAACGGGCAAGGCAGCAGTCCACGATACAGGAAAACCGGTTGCGCGAACAACGCGAGCGGTCGAACAAGGCGCAGCACGAATTGCAGGAGGCGAATTTTTTTGCCAAGACCTGCGCGGAAAAAATCGCCGACCTCGAACACAATCTCAAACAAGCCGGCGAGTCGCTGGTACAACTGGAACAAAATCTTGTCCAGAACCGCGAAGAACTGGCGCGTACCGAAGATGGCGAATCGCAGCAGCAGTTGCAGGATACTTTGCAGCAGCGCAAAGTGCGCGAAGAGGCATTGGCGGCGGCACGCAATGCGCTGGAACATGCCACGGTCACGTTGAACGGGCTGGAGCAGGAGCGCATGTCCTGCGAGCAGAAGTTGGATCCATTGCGCGAAAAAGCCAATGAACTGACGCTGAAGGAACAGGAAGCGCGCCTGCAGTTCGAGCAGTGGGCCGAGCAATTGCAGGGCGTGGACGAAGCCGCATTGTTACCGCTACTGGAGAACGGCAATGCCAGGCCGAATGCCCTGCAGGGTGAACTGAAACGACTGAACGGCAACATCGAGGCGCTGGGCGCAGTCAATCTGGCGGCGTTAGATGAATTGCAGGCGGCACAGGAACGGCAATCCTACCTGGATGCGCAGGCCGGAGACCTGAATGAGGCGATGGCTACGCTGGAGGATGCGATCCGCCGCATCGACAAGGAATCGCGAGAACTACTGATGGGCACCTACAACGAGGTCAATCGTCACTTGTCCGAGATGTTCCCGGTGTTGTTCGGCGGCGGTGAGGCGCGCCTGGTGCTGACCGGCGAGGAAATACTCGATAGCGGGGTGCAGGTGATGGCCCAGCCACCGGGCAAGAAAACAGCATCCATCCATTTGCTGTCGGGCGGCGAAAAAGCGCTGACCGCGATTGCCCTGATATTCTCGCTGTTCCAGTTGAATCCGGCGCCGTTCTGCCTGCTGGACGAGGTGGATGCACCGCTGGACGATACCAATGCCGAGCGGCTGTGCAAACTGGTCGAGAAAATGGCGCAGCACACCCAGTTTGTGTTTATCAGCCACAACAAGATCACCATGGAACTGGCGCAACAACTGGTCGGCGTGACCATGCAGGAACGCGGTGTATCCCATGTGGTGGCGGTGGATATTGAAGAAGCTTTGCGCTTGCGCGATGACAGCGCGCAAGCCGCCTAGTTGCAGAAATCGCCAACTGCCTTCTGTGCATCCTCGATTTTTTGCTGGCGTGCGGCATCGTTCATAATTACCTGGTTGCCATTGGCATCGTAAGTTACGATGCGCGGCGCACTCTGCAAGGCCCGGAGCCCGTTGCGTGCGCTCTCACAGTTTTTCTTTTTGGTTTCTGCGTCTTTTTGCTCTTGTGCCGCTTGTTGAGCAGCTTCTTGTTTGGCTTTTAGTGCTTTTTCCAGATCGGCTTCGCGTTCGAATATGGATTTGTCGGCAGGCACCCCACTTGTTGCTGTATTCGCAGGTACTTGAGGAATATGTACCTGTTGTTCTTTGGCTTCGGCGGGGGGGGCCATGTCTGAATAATGCACATTTCCCGCAGCATCGACCCATTTATGCAATTCTGCGTGTGCGCTGACGGAAAACAGCATCAGCAAAATCGGGATGCAATGCTTCATCTGGTTTTTCTCCAAAATAAACTATTGAGGCAAATTAACCGGTTATCAGCGAGTAGTCAATTAGACCAAAGGCCCCACTCAATCTGGCGGTTGTCAATATACGTTAAAACACTACAATGAAATATTAACAAACTGGAATAAATAAAGCATAATCAAAAACGGGGAGACGCAGAGAGTTTCTTAAGCTTTAAGGTTGCGAATTGTGAATAAATTATAAAACCATGCAGAATCCAAACATCAAGTCAGGTAATAAGCCTGAAACCGGTGGTGCCATTAATACGGTCTATTATGACGTAAACAAGAACCATGAACTGGCGCGCAAACTGTTCAGTGCCTACTATCGTGCTCACAGCCATTCCGGTCAATTGTTTGATGATTTTCCGGATTTCTTTCTGGTCGTGCCGGAAGTTCTGGCGGGACAGGATATCGCTACCCGCGCTTCGGATAAACTGATCATCGAGGATTGTGTTCAGCGTGCGACTGCGCGCAAGGGCTACATTGGTGTCATCAAGCATCGCAACCCGAAATTGAACTACTACTGGCTGGAACTGGTCGTTGCACCTTATATGCTGGGCGATCATGTGACGGAAGACAATGAGGGGGCGTTTTTTTATATGGTCAGCAGCTTTATTGAATATGTCAAACAACATCCAAAGGTGTATGGGGATTTGACCGCGGAACTTGATTCGGATAAGGATTTGGCGTTAATGCTTAAGGAAATCAACAGGCTGGGTGAGAAAATACAGCCGCTCCTGAAATTTTATTCCCGCGAGCAACTGGTTTCGTTCAATCCGCAGTGGCCGGTTAATGAAGTTAAAAGACTGCTGGTTGCACTCAAGGACAATGAGCAAAGCTGGTGTGAGGTGTTTTTCGAATACCTGATATACATGATGGGGCAAAAGGGGCGTGCCTGACCTGTGCTCCCGCTGACCATCCTGAATTTTTGGTTCGTGGTCGGCTGCCTGCTTTGTTATAATGCGCGTTTTGTCGAGGGCGGTTTATCATGCGTATTATTCAAAAGGCCTTGACCTTTGATGATGTCCTGCTGGTTCCGGCACATTCCAACATGTTGCCCAGGGATGTCAGTCTGCATACCCAACTTACCCGCAACATCATCCTGAATATTCCCCTGCTGTCGGCCGCGATGGATACCGTGACTGAGGCACGCCTCGCGATTACCCTTGCGCAAGAGGGTGGTATCGGCATTGTGCACAAGAATATGACGCCCAAAGCGCAGGCCGCCGAAGTATCCAAGGTCAAACGTTTCGAAAGCGGTGTGGTCAAGGATCCGGTGACCATTGCACCGGACATGACCGTACGCGATGTATTCACTCTCACCAGTCAGCACAAAATTTCCGGACTGCCTGTGGTGCAGGGCAAACAAGTGGTTGGTATCGTCACCAATCGCGACTTGCGCTTCGAGAGCAATCTGGATCAGCCGGTGAAGAATATCATGACGCCGCGCGAGCGCCTGATTACGGTTAACGAGAATGCCAGCCGCGAGGAGGCGCGCAGCCTGATGCACCGCCACCGCATCGAACGGGTACTGGTAGTGAATGATGAATTCGAACTGCGCGGCCTGATCACCGTCAAGGACATCCTTAAATCCACTGAGCACCCTCACGCTTGTAAGGATGATTTGGGGCGCTTGCGCGTTGGTGCGGCGGTCGGGGTCGGAGAAGGTACCGAAGAGCGAGTCAAATTGCTGGCTGATGCCGGTGTCGACGTATTGATAGTGGATACCGCACACGGCCATTCACAGGGCGTGCTGGATCGTGTCAAATGGGTCAAACAGAATTATTCTCATATTGAAGTAGTCGGCGGTAACATTGCGACGGCCGCTGCCGCCAAGGCCCTGCTGGATCATGGCGCGGATGGCGTCAAGGTCGGCATCGGCCCGGGCTCGATCTGTACCACGCGCATGGTGGCTGGTGTCGGCGTTCCGCAGATTACCGCCATCCAGAATGTATCCGCGGCATTGCAAGGTACCGGTGTGCCGCTGATTGCAGATGGCGGAGTGCGTTTCTCGGGCGACATTGCAAAGGCGATTGCAGCCGGTGCCCATACGGTGATGCTGGGCGGCCTGTTTGCCGGGACCGAAGAGGCGCCGGGCGAAGTCGAGCTGTTCCAGGGGCGCTCCTACAAGTCTTATCGTGGCATGGGTAGCCTGGGTGCAATGCAGCAAGGCTCCAGTGACCGCTACTTCCAGGATAACGAAAGCAACCAGGAGAAGCTGGTGCCGGAAGGTGTGGAAGGCCGCGTGCCTTACAAGGGCAGCGTGATGGCGGTGATCCACCAGTTGATGGGTGGCCTGCGCTCCAGTATGGGCTATCTCGGTTGTCCGGACATTGCTTCCATGCATGCCAAGGCGGAATTCGTCGAGATCACGGGAGCTGGCATGCGTGAGTCCCACGTGCATGACGTGCAGATTACCAAGGAAGCCCCGAATTACCATATCGATTAACGACCAATGCCAGCTGGGCTCGCATAAGCGAGCCCATTTCATATCACGTCACATATCATGTCACACAAAAAAATCCTCATTCTTGACTTCGGTTCCCAGTACACCCAGTTGATCGCGCGTCGGGTACGCGAAACCCAGGTTTATTGCGAATTGCATCCCTGGGATATGACGCCAGAGGCGATCCGCGAATTCAATCCGGCCGGCATTATTCTCTCCGGCGGCCCGAACTCGGTGTATGAGGAAGAGACGCCGAAAGCACCGCAGGATGTGTTTGAGCTGGGCGTGCCGGTGCTCGGCATCTGCTATGGCATGCAGACCATGGCCGCGCAACTGGGCGGCGAAGTGGAAAGCGGAACCGTGCGCGAATTTGGCTATGCGGAAATCCTGACCAGCGGCAATTCAGCCTTGCTGCGCGGCATTGAGGATCGCAGCGGCGGCTATATCGATGTCTGGATGAGCCATGGTGATAAGGTTACCAGTCTGCCGCCGGGATTTTCCGTAATCGCTTCCAATGAGGCTACGCCAATCGCCGGCATGGCCGACGAAGCACGCCATTTCTACGCGCTGCAGTTCCATCCCGAGGTGACGCACACCAAACAGGGCAAGGCGATTATTGCCCAGTTCGTGCATCAGGTCTGCGGCTGCGGCCAGGACTGGAATATGCCGGACTATATCGACGAGGCGGTGGCGAAAATACGCGAGCAGGTCGGTAACGAAGAAGTCATCCTGGGATTATCGGGCGGCGTGGATTCATCGGTGGCGGCCGCATTGTTGCATCGCGCCATCGGCGACCAGTTGACTTGTGTATTCGTGGACAACGGTCTGCTGCGCCTGAACGAGGCCGGGCAGGTGATGGAGACCTTTGCGCAAAACCTCGGGGTGAAAGTGATCCACGTCGATGCCAGCGCGGAATTCATGAAGCATCTTGCCGGTGTGACCGAACCGGAGCAGAAGCGCAGGATTATCGGGCGCGAGTTCGTTGAAGTGTTCCAGCGCGAAGCGGCAAAGCTGCCGCAAGCCAAGTGGCTGGCGCAGGGTACCATCTATCCGGACGTAATCGAATCGGCCGGTGCCAAAACCAAGAAGGCGCATACCATCAAGTCGCACCACAATGTTGGTGGCTTGCCGGAGTCTTTGCACCTCAAGCTGCTGGAACCGCTGCGCGAATTGTTCAAGGATGAGGTACGCGGGCTTGGTGTGGCACTGGGGCTGCCGCATGCCATGGTGTATCGCCATCCTTTTCCAGGCCCCGGCCTCGGTGTACGCATCCTGGGCGAGGTTAAACAGGAATATGCCGAAATCCTGCGCCGCGCCGACGCGATCTTCATTGAGGAATTGCGCGCTGCCGGCTGGTACGACAAGACCTCGCAGGCATTTGCCGTATTCCTGCCGGTTAAAAGCGTGGGCGTGATGGGCGATGGCCGCACCTATGAATGGGTGGTGGCATTGCGTGCGGTGCAGACCCAGGATTTCATGACCGCGCACTGGGCAGAATTGCCGCATGCGTTGCTGGCAAAGGTTTCCAATCGCATCATCAACGAGGTGCGCGGTATCAACCGCGTGGTCTATGACATTTCCGGCAAGCCGCCGGCAACCATCGAGTGGGAATAGCCATATTGCATCGTCATGCCGGGTTTCTGCGTTAATGTTGTATTAAGGTCGGCTCGGTAAGATGTAACCGCAACTTAAGCAAATCTCTCCTCACTAGTTGCTGGCACCCTTTCCCCGGGGTGCCATTTTTTATGCCGGGAGAAATTCGCATCCCCAGCTGCCATTTGTCGGGAAAATCGAAACGTTCATTCCCTGTTTATTGCCTTCTGGTAACACTCATTTTATCCGGGTGAGCGGAATTGGTCTGCGCCGACAGCTTTGATAATCTGCACCTGCCTTTCTCCTCCAAGGCTTAGGCATCCTCCGGGATGCCTTTTTTATCGGGTTAAATATAGTGGGCCGCTTTGCAATGGAATATTCATATTTGCAACAACGGGTTGATTAATCCTAAAAACTGTATATACTGTATATATAGTATTTGATAAAAGGAAGTGCGCCATGTTCAACGGAATGCTTTGCCCGGTACATCGGAATCCTGCGGAGAGAATAGTCGATACTGACTTTCGAACCCTGGTTGAGGAAAATCCGAAAGATTCTGACAGCAATCTGGCAGATTTTGGTACAGATAATTCGATTATCGAGTTGCTGGCTTTTCGGATCAGGCGTTGGTTATTTGCCTGAAGAAGAGCCACACTGGTTCGAAACTGAAATGGAAGAGGCGCCTGAGGCGCCTTTTTCTATTTCAGGAAACCTGTCTCAGCAATTCATCCCGCAACATTGTTGCTGTGTGTGGCTGGCTCAAAGTAGCGCTGCTGAGCAAGAAGGTGTCTTCGGCACGCGCACCCAGCGTATTGATTTTTGCGCTGTGCAGTTCGATCTTGTGGCGGGCCAGCACATGAGCGATGCGGGCCAGCAGACCGGGACGGTCGCCGGCGACGACGGTGAGAATATGATGCCCCTTGGTGTCAGGCTGAATACTTATCTCGGGCGTGATCGGAAAATGCTTGAGCTGACGATTCAGACGGCCTGAGCTGGGTGCTGATGGCGCCTCTTTTGCCGCCAGCAATTGTGCCAGTTCGTATTCGATGTAGCTCATCACGTCACGGTATACCGTCTTGTTGTTGCTGGCATCCATTACCAGGAAACTGTCCAGTACATAGCCGTGCTGGGTGGTGTGGATTTTCGCTTCCATGATGTTGTAGTTCATGCGTGCGAAAAAACCGCAGATACGGGCAAACAGGTAGCGTCGGTTCGGGCCATACACCATTACCTGGACACCTTCGCCAAGTGGACTCAGGCGTGCCTTGACGATGATGGTCGGACTGTTGACGCGATGCGCAAGCAGGCGCGTATGCCAGGCAATTTCATGTGGTTCGTGGCGCAAAAAATAGTCGGCATCAAGCTGCGCCCACAACAGCTCATATGTTTCCGGTGAGATCGCATACAGCTCGAGTTTCTCTTTTGTCTGCTGACGGATTTCGCCAACCCGATCGGCGACCTTGCCGCCTACCATGTAGTGACGCGCTGCCCAGAACAGGTCTTCCAGCAACTTTCCTTTCCATGCATTCCATACTTTCGGGCTGGTGCCGCGAATGTCCGCAACAGTAAGCAGGTAAAGTGCCACCAGGTAGCGGTCATTCCTGATTCTGGAAGCAAAGTCGGCGATTACGTCCTGATCCGACAAATCCTGCTTCTGCGCCGTGGCGGACATTGTCAGGTGATGTTCCACCAGCCAGGTTATCAGCTCCGTGTCTTCTCGTGACAAGCCGTGCTGCCTGCAGAATCTTGCTGCATCCGCCTGTCCCAACTGGGAATGGTCGCCGCCGCGTCCTTTGGCGATATCGTGGAATAGTCCGGCCAGGTACAGCACTTCGGGTCGAGCGAAGTCCTTCATAAGTTTGTTGCATAACGGGTGTTCGGGTGCGTGCTTTTCCAGAGTGAAACGGCGCAGATTGCGTATCACCATCAGAATGTGTTCATCCACCGTATAGACATGAAACAGGTCATGCTGCATCTGTCCGACAATGCGTCCGAAGGCGGGTAAATAGTGTCCGAGAACGCCGTGATGATTCATGCGCCGCAAGGCATGGGTGACTCCCTGTGGCTGACGCAGAATTTCCATGAATAGCGCGTGGTTGCGTGGGTCGTGGCGGAATGCGGCATTGATTTCATGCTTGGTGCGCCACAGTGCGCGCAGTGTCGGTGCGGAAAATCCCTTGAGTTCCGGATGTTTCTGCAGCAGCAGGAAGCTTTCGAGGATAGTCGTCGGCTCGCGCTCGAATAGCTGTTCGTCACGCGCTTGCAGCAGTTCGCAGCATGCAACAAAGCGTTCGTTGACCGGCTCGATCCTGCCGGATTCCGGGAACAGGCGCGCACGCAGATTCTGCAGCACCACGGCATTGAGTTGCAGCACCGCCTGCTTGGTGCGGTAATAACGCTGCATCATGTGCTCGCTGGCGCGCCGCGTGCCGGTTGCCGCAATGTGCATTTGCTCTGCGAGGGCATTCTGGTAATCGAACAGCAAACGGTCTTCACGGCGTTGCGCCAGATAGTGCAGGCGGATGCGCAGTGTTTGCAGCAATGCCTCGTGGCGCGCAATGGCGCGGGCTTCGGAAACGGTGATCATGCCGGCTTTTGCCAGTTCCCCCCAGGTGATGCCGAAACCGCAGGCGCGGCTGATCCACAGCACCGTCTGCAGGTCGCGCAACCCGCCGGGGCTTTCCTTGATGTTGGGTTCCAGGTTGTAGTCGGTGTCCAGAAAGCGCTGATGACGGTTTTCCTGTTCCTGCAGTTTGGCCAGGTAGAATGCGCGGCGGTCCAGATGCTGGGACAGCGCTTCGCGCATTTCGTCGATCAGCGCCTGGTTGCCGATGATCAGGCGTGCTTCCAGCAGATTGGTCTGCACCGTTACATCCGAAGATTCCGCTATGCAATCACCGACGGTGCGGATGCTGTGACCGGCTTCCAGCCCGATATCCCACAGCATGCCGACAAGTTGCTGCAGGCGTTGTTGCATGGCTGCATCCGGCTGTTGTGGCAACAGGATCAGCAGATCGATGTCGGACTTCGGAAACAGTTCTTCGCGTCCATAGCCGCCTACGGCTACCAGCGATAATTCGTCCGGCATGGCGAGCATTTGCCACATTTGCTGCAAATGCTGGTCCACCAGCCGGGAATGGGCATGAAGATGGCGCAACGGCTGGGCGTTGGAAGTATAGTCCTGTTGTAACGCCAGGCGCGCCGCCCGCAGGCTGTCGCGTATTTCAGCGGTGGATTGCACGATTCCTAGGGGGTTGGAGGTGGAGGAGATCCAGCGGAAATGGTCAGTACTTCGAAACCATCCGGAGTGACCAGTATGGTGTGCTCCCATTGCGCGGATAAACTGTGATCCTTGGTGACTATGGTCCAGCCGTCACCCAGTTGCTTGATGCCGGCCTTGCCGGCATTGATCATCGGTTCGATGGTGAAAATCATCCCGGCTTCCAGTCTGAGACCGGTGTTCGGTTTGCCATAATGCAGCACTTGTGGTTCTTCATGGAATTTATTGCCAATGCCATGACCGCAGAATTCGCGCACCACGCTATAGCCCAGCCCCTCGACATAGCTTTGGATGGCATGGCCTATATCTCCCAGATGGGCTCCGGGTCTGACCATGCGAATGCCGCGCCACATCGCTTGATAGGTGGTTTCGCATAAGCGCCGTGCCTGGATTGAGGGTTCTCCGACGTAGTACATGCGGCTGCTGTCGCCGTGATAGCCATCCTTGATGGGGGTTACGTCAATGTTAACGATATCCCCGTTTTTGAGTTTCTTGTCGCCAGGCACACCATGGCATACCTGATGATTGATCGAAGTGCAGATCGACTTGGGATAGGGGCGGTGCCCGGCAGGCGCGTAATTCAGTGGCGCGGGAATGCATTGCTGCACATCCACCGTGTAATCGTGGCAGAGTTTATCCAGTTCGTCCGTGGTGACACCAGCCTTGACGAATGGCGTGATGTAATCCAGCAGCTCTGCGGCGAGACGGCCGGCAACGCGCATTTTTTCGATTTCCTGCGGGGTCTTGATACTGACGGGCATAACGTAACTGTGATGAAAACAACAAGCGGCAAGGATAGTGGATAGTGCCGGCAATAACAACCATACTGATGGAATTCAGGCTGTTGCGTGAACTATATGGAACAAATTCACCCCATATTGAAAATACTACGAACAACAAAAAAGGCACGCAAAGCGTGCCTTTTTTGTTGGGTGAGTATTCAGCCGGCGATTACCACTTGTTGCCGCCGTTATGGCCGCGGCCCAGCGAGAAACTGCTGCCCTGACGGCGCTGGCCGGCAGGATTGGCGCGGTTACCGTTCCCGTTGCCGCCGGCGCTGTGGCCCTGGCTGTTGCCATTGTCGAAGCGCTGGTGTTTCTGGCCTTCACGGCGTGGCTGTCCGCTGCGGTCGTCGCGGGCAAAGCCGTGACGGCTATCCGGAGCGTGATGACGCGGACCGTTCGTGCCGCGCGGGCCTGAAGCGCCACGAGGGCCACCCGCACCGCGCGGGCCGCCGTTGCTGCGACCGCCGGG
>Ga0315556_1001527_pt1 | contig 13885 bp, 16 predicted proteins | sample SalMarSW160310MG_FD_202112 | JGI IMG/M metagenome (GOLD analysis project Ga0315556, IMG submission 202112) | Salt marsh sediment microbial communities from the Plum Island Ecosystem LTER, Massachusetts, United States - Salt Marsh Sediment SW1603-10 ...
TGCAGGTTGCTCCCGGGGTGGTGGCGGCCCCGCAGATTGCCATGCAGCAGCCGGACAATAACAGCAATGTGCGCCCCGCCAGCGTCAATATGGACGATTATCTGATGGCGCACCAGGAATATTCTCCGAGTGCCAGCGTGGAGGGCATGACCCCTTACATTCGCACCGTGGCCAGCGAGCAGGGGAGCCGATAGCAATGAAATTATGGTGGGCGCTGCCCCTGATGTTGCTGTGCGGGGCAGAATCGGCGATTGCCGGAGACATGAACCAGGTCAGCCTGAACTGGCTCAAGACCATTTCTTTTGCAGCACACCAGACCGACTATAGCGGAACCTTTATCTACCAGCACGGCAGTCATGTCGAAACCTCGCGCATTACCCATGTTGTGGATCAGGACGGCGAGCATGAAAAGCTGGAAAGCCTGGACGGGCCGCATCGTGAAATCATCCGCGATAACGACCAGGTATGGTGTGTCCTGGATGATCACAAGACGGTGTTGCTGGGGCATCGGCACAGAGATCGCTCTTTCCCCGCATTGCTGCCGGAGCAACTCAGTGCACTTAACGAAAATTACCTGATTCGCACCGGGCGCGAAGGGCGCGTTGCCGGATTCAATGCCCAGACCATACTGTTTCGGCCCAAGGACAACCTGCGCTATGCACACAAGCTGTGGGCTCACACCGGTTCCGGCCTGTTGCTCAAGGCTGCCGTGCTGAATGCGCGCAATCAGGTGGTCGAACAGTACGCCTTTACCGAGTTGAACATCGGCGGGAAGATCAAGCCTGACTGGACGGTACCGAACAAGGACACGGCGGCCTTGTTGGAACCCCAACAGCTCAAGGCGGACGAACGGATTGCATCCAGTGGCTGGCGGGTGGATGCCCTGCCACGGGGGTTTCAGAAAATAATGGAAGTTCGTCGGCCGATGCATGGCAGGAAGGCGCCGGTGCTGCATATGGTGTTTTCCGACGGCCTTGCCGGTATTTCGGTGTTCATCGAAAATATGCCTAGTGATTCGGACGATGTTGGTCCGAACTTGTCGAGCCAGGGCGCGATCCAGGTTTACCGCAAAGAGGTCGACGACCATCTGGTGACGGTGGTCGGCGAGGTGCCGCCGCGCACCGTGATGCAGGTCGCCGATTCCGTACGCTACGCAGGGGACTGAGGTGCTGGAGGCTCGTGCGATCGTGGTTCAGCTGGAAGGCCCGGAGGCCATCGTCGAGGCCCGGCAAAGCGGTGGCTGCGGCCATTGCGACGATGCGAAGGGCTGTGGCGCCGGCAAGCTTTCGCAATTGTTCTGTACGCAGCCGAGGCGCTTTCGCGTGCGCAATGGGATCAATGCCCGCATCGGAGAGGAAGTGGAAGTTTCCATGGCGGATGGCGTACTGTTGCGCAGTGCATTGACCATGTATTTCCTGCCATTGCTGCTGGCCCTTGCCGGCGGCATGCTGGGAACGCACTGGGCGTTCGATTATGCCAGTGGTGATGCCTATGCCGCCGTCGGTGCGGCATTGGGTCTGACAGCCGGTTTCCTGCTGGTCAGGCTGTCCAGGTTGCGGCTTTTGTCCAGTTCTGCCGCGCCGGTCATCAAGCGTTGCAGTTAAGCTGTCTGCGCGCTGTTGTTTTTCTGCTCAAACGAGGGTTTATAAAGATGCTGAAAAAATTGTTCGCATTTGTCTTGGTCGTTTTCATCTCGCAAACTGCCCTGGCTGCCGACTATCCCGATTTTACCGGTCTGGTCGCGAAAGAGGGTCCGGCGGTGGTCAATATCAGTACCACCCAGATCATTCATAACAGCCAGGCGTTCGGAATGCCCCCGGGCATGGACCCGAACGATCCGTTCTATGACTTCTTCCGTCGTTTTGCGCCGCAGATTCCCCGGGACCAGGAAGAGCGCTCCCTTGGCTCTGGGTTCATCATCAGCTCGGATGGCTACATCCTGACCAATGCCCATGTGGTGGACGACGCGGACACCGTCACGGTGCGCCTGACCGACAAGCGTGAATTCAAGGCCAAGGTGATCGGTGCGGACAAACGTGCTGATGTGGCCTTGATCAAAATCAAGGCGCATGATCTACCCAAGGTGGTTCTGGGCGATCCGTCCAAGCTCAAGGTGGGCGAATGGGTGGTGGCGATCGGTTCCCCGTTCGGTTTTGACAACAGCGTGACTGCGGGCATCGTCAGCGCCAAGGGGCGCTCGCTACCGGGAGAAAACTACGTGCCGTTCATCCAGACCGATGCAGCAGTCAATCCAGGCAATTCCGGCGGCCCGCTGTTCAACATGAACGGCGAAGTGGTCGGCATCAATTCGCAGATATACACCCGCTCCGGCGGTTACATGGGGCTGTCGTTCTCCATTCCCATCGATGTGGCGATGAACGTGGCCGACCAGTTGCGCACTACCGGCAAGGTGACGCGCGGCCGTATGGGCGTGACCATCCAGGAAGTGACGCGCGACCTGGCGGATTCCTTCGGTTTGAGCAAACCGACGGGTGCGCTGGTCAGCAACGTGGAAAAGGGTGGCCCGGCGGACAAGGCGGGCATCCAGGTCAGCGACGTGATCCTCAAGTTCGACGGCAAGACCGTCAACTCTTCATCCGACCTGCCGCGTATCGTTGCGGCGACCAAGCCGGGCAGCACAGTGACCGTGGAGTTGTGGCGCAAGGGCGCCAGCAAGGACATAACCCTGGTGGTTGGCGAACTGCCCGCCGACAATAGCGGGCAGGCGCAGAACGGCGGGCATGGCAGCAATGCTTCGGGCGCAAGCGTGACGCGCATGGGGCTGCAACTGGATGAACTGAACCGCAACCAGAAGGATCAGCTGAACATTTCCCATGGGCTGGTGGTAGTCGAGGCGAGGGGAGCCGCTGCCCGTGCCGGTCTGCATCGCGGAGACGTGATACTCGCCATCGGAAATATCAATGTACGATCGGTACGGCAGTTTAACGGGATATTGAAGCGTATACCCAAGGGACGCAATGTCGCGCTGCTGGTGCGCCGCGGCGACAACGCTTCCTACGTGGCTATCAAGCTCGACGAGAAACAGCAGTAAAGTTACCGCCGGCGACAGCGTGTCCCGCCAAAATCGGCTAGAATTCGTGCCTTTCATCCCATTGGCATTTACGGATTCCGGCCGAGGCTGGCGGGATTCGTTTGTAATCAGAAAGCTTATGCAACATATCCGCAATTTTTCCATCATCGCGCATATCGATCATGGCAAGTCCACGCTGGCCGACCGCATCATCCACTTGTGCGGCGGGCTGTCCGACCGCGAAATGGAAGCGCAGGTGCTGGATTCAATGTCGCTGGAGCGTGAGCGTGGCATCACCATCAAGGCGCAGACCGCAGCGCTTAGCTATAAGGCGCGCGACGGACAGGTGTACAACCTGAACCTGATCGATACGCCGGGACACGTGGATTTCTCCTACGAGGTAAGCCGTTCGCTGTCAGCCTGCGAGGGTGCGCTGCTGGTGGTCGATGCATCGCAGGGGGTGGAGGCGCAGACCGTGGCCAACTGCTACACCGCGATAGACCTCGGCGTGGAAGTGGTGCCGGTGCTGAACAAGATCGACCTGCCGTCGGCCAACCCGGACAATGCCATCGCCGAGATCGAGGACGTGATCGGCATTGACGCACACGATGCGGTGCGCTGCTCGGCCAAGACCGGCGAGGGCGTGCAGGACGTGCTGGAAGCGATGATTGCCAGGGTGCCGCCGCCCAAGGGCGATGCAGATGCCCCCCTGCAGGCGTTGATCATTGATTCCTGGTTCGATAATTATGTCGGCGTGGTGATGCTGGTGCGCATCGTCAACGGCACGCTGTGTCCCAAGAACAAGATCCGCCTGATGGCTACCGGCGCGCAATTCCTGGCTGAGCATATCGGCGTATTCACGCCCAAGTCGATGAAACTCGACAGGCTGAGCGCAGGGCAAGTCGGTTTTATTATTGCCGGCATCAAGGAACTGGCTGCAGCCAAGGTTGGCGACACTGTCACACTGGCGGACAAGCCGGCCGCCGCGCCGCTGCCGGGTTTCAAGGAGGTGCAGCCGCAGGTATTCGCCGGGCTGTTTCCGGTCGAGGCGAACCAGTACGAGGCGTTGCGCGACTCACTCGAGAAACTCAAGCTGAACGACGCGTCGCTGCAATACGAGCCGGAAGTATCGCAGGCGCTGGGATTCGGCTTCCGCTGCGGTTTCCTTGGGTTGCTGCACATGGAGATCGTGCAGGAGCGGCTGGAGCGCGAGTTCGATATGGACCTGATCACTACTGCGCCGACAGTGATCTACGAAGTGGTGCAGCGCGACGGTACGGTGCTGATGGTGGATAATCCGTCCAGAATGCCGGATCCATCGAAGATCGAGGAGGTCCGCGAGCCCATCGTCAACGTCAATCTGTACATGCCGCAGGAATACGTCGGCGCGGTGATCACACTATGCACCCAGAAGCGCGGCGTCCAGGTGGACATGATCTACCACGGCAAACAGGTGCTGCTGAAATACGAGATGCCGATGGGAGAGATCGTGCTCGATTTCTTCGACAGGCTGAAATCGGTATCGCGCGGCTACGCTTCGATGGACTACGCATTCAAGGAATACCGCCATGCCGACGTGGTCAAGGTGGACATGCTGATCAACGGCGAGAAGGTGGATGCGCTGTCGATCATCGTGCACCGCGCCAACAGCCAGTACCGCGGGCGCGAAGTGGCGGCCAGGATGCGCGAGATCATTCCGCGCCAGATGTTCGACGTGGCGATCCAGGCGGCGATCGGCGCCAACATCATCGCGCGCGAAAACGTCAAGGCGCTGCGCAAGAACGTGCTGGCCAAGTGTTATGGCGGCGATATCACGCGCAAGAAAAAGCTGCTGGAGAAGCAGAAGGCCGGCAAGAAACGCATGAAGCAGGTGGGCAGCGTGGAAATTCCGCAGGAGGCCTTTCTTGCCATCCTGCAGGTTGAAGACAAGTAATTCGCAGAGGAAGATAAATGGATTTTGCAACAATCATGTTTCTGCTGCTGCTGGCGACCGGCGGCGTGTGGTTGCTGGACAAGTTCGTGCTGCGTCCCAGGCGTGCAGCGGAGGGGCCGGAACAGGCGGCAAAGGAGCCATGGTGGGTGGAATATTCCAAGAGTTTCTTTCCGGTCATCCTGGCAGTGTTCCTGCTGCGCTCGTTTCTGATCGAGCCGTTCAAGATACCCTCAGGTTCGATGATTCCTACCCTGCACGTGGGGGATTTCATCCTGGTCAACAAATATACCTATGGCATCCGCCTGCCGGTTATCGACAAGAAGATCGTCGACATAGGTTCGCCCAAGCGGGGCGACGTTATGGTATTTCGTTATCCGGAGAATCCTTCGATAGACTTCATTAAACGGGTGGTGGGCCTGCCGGGCGATGTCATAGAGTACCGTGGCAAGCAGTTGTACATAAACGGCGTGGCCCAGAAACAGACGGACGATGGCGAGTACAATTACGTGGAGAGCGGCTTGCGCTTCGTGCATACCGAACGCTATAAGGAGGATCTGGGCGGGCATATCCATCCGATATTGATCAATCCGGACATGCCCAACATGCATCTGGAGGCGGTGGCGGACTTTCCGCACAGGGACGCCTGCAGCTACAGCGAAGAGGAAGTGAAGTGCACGGTGCCGCCCGGTAATTACATGATGTTCGGCGACAATCGCGACAATAGCCGCGACAGCCGCTACTGGGGATTTGTGCCGGACCGGATGATAGTAGGCAAGGCGTTTGCAATCTGGATGAATTTCAGCGACCTGAAACGCATCGGTTTGTCCATCAACTGAAGGAGAGCTAATGATGAAGGCAATAAAAGAACGGCAGCAGGGATTGACCATGTCCGGATTTCTGGTCACCGCAATCGTTGTGATTTTCGTCGCGGTGCTGGGCATGAAACTGATTCCCGCCTATATGCAGAACGGAACGATCAAGGAGGTGTTCAATGCCGTTGCCCACGACCCGGATATGCAGAAGATCTCGATTGGGGAAATCCGCATTGCATACGCCAAGCGGGCTGCGGTGCAGGACATCAATGTAATCAATTCAGACGATGTTGACATCGGCAAGGATGCCAACGGCATCAGCCTGAGCGCCAGCTATCAGGTGAAGATTCCACTGGTTGCCAACATCAGCTTGTTGCTCGATTTCAACCCGAGCAGCTCCTGACAGCCTGAATGAAGCGTGCCGCGTTGTGCAGCCGGATCGGCTATGAATTTGTGCAGCCACAACTGCTGCAGCGCGCGCTGACGCACCGCAGCCATGGACCGGCCAACAATGAACGACTGGAATTCCTTGGCGACAGCGTGCTGAACTGCTCCATTGCCCGCTACCTGTACGACAATTATCCCGATCTGCCGGAAGGCGACTTGTCGCGGCTGCGTTCCAATCTGGTCAACCAGCAGACGCTGTGCACGCTGGCACAGCAACTGAATCTGGGCGAACTGCTGTTGCTGGGCGAGGGCGAACGCAAGAGTGCGGGATTCCGGCGCCCCTCGATCCTGGCCGATGCGCTGGAAGCGTTGTTTGGCGCGGTGTTTCTTGACAGCGGCTTCGATGCGGCCCAGAAGGTGGTACTGGCGTTATACGTGCCATTCATTGCGCAGACCGACATCCAGACCCTGGGCAAGGACGCCAAGACCCTGCTGCAGGAATACCTGCAGGGCCGCAAGCTGGCGCTGCCCAAATACAGCGTGGCGTCCGTCGAGGGCGAGGCGCACGCGCAGCTGTTCAGGGTCGAATGCGAAATTGCGCAATTGCAACTGACGACCTGTGGCGAAGGCAGTAGCCGCCGCGCCGCAGAACAGGCCGCCGCCGAAACAGCCTATCGGAAACTCCATTCCTGAAATGAACAATATGCCTCAATTTCGTAGCGGCTTCGTGGCCATCGTCGGTCGTCCCAACGTCGGCAAATCCACCCTGCTCAACCACCTGATCGGGCAGAAGGTCAGCATCACCTCACGCAAGGCGCAGACCACGCGCCACCGCATCACCGGCATCCTCACCGACGAGCGTAGCCAGTTCGTGTTCGTCGATACCCCGGGTTTTCAGATCAAGCACATGAATGCGCTCAACCGCGGCATGAACCGCACGGTGAGCGGCGTGCTGCGCGACGTGAATGTAGTGCTGTTCGTGATTGAGGCCGGTCATTTCGACGACCGCGACCGCAAGGTGCTGGAGGTGCTGCCGAGTGATGTGCCGGTGTTGCTGGTCATCAACAAATCGGATTATTTCGCCAACAAGGGCGAGCTGCTGCCGTTCATCGAAAAACTGAGCCAGGAACGCGAATTTACCGCCATCGTGCCGGTCAGTGCCAAGCAGGAACTGCATCTGGATACCCTGGTGGAAACGATACGCGAGTATTTGCCGGAAGGTGAGCTGATCTATGCCGAGGACGAGATCACCGACCGCAACGAACGCTTTCTGGCTGCTGAAATTTTGCGTGAAAAGGTGTTCCGCTTCACCGGCGAGGAACTGCCTTATTCGGCCAGCGTGGTGATCGAACAATTCAAAATGGATGGCAAGTTGCGCCGTATCAGTGCCGCGATCCTGGTGGACAAGAATGCACACAAGGCAATGCTGATAGGAAAAAAGGGCGAGAAGCTCAAGGAAATCGCCACCCAGGCGCGGCTGGATATGGAAAAGCTGTTCGACGGAAAGGTTTTCCTCGAAGTGTTCGTCAAGGTCAGGAGCGGCTGGGCCGACGACGCGCGGGTACTGAAATCCCTGGGTTACGAATAAGGGAAAGGGAACCTCTGATTAAGTCCCCCATGTACCGCGTTGCTGACAAAAACGGGATGATCGCAAGGCGCGCGACGCCGGTCGTAGTTATTCTACGATGCCAAGGAGCGCAACACGGCGAGCGCCCGTTTTTGTCGCAACCCTTCGGGCACGCGGTTTTGCGGGCGGTCTGCGGCGTCAGGCTCCTAGCGAAGGGAATGACCCTTCGCGTCGTCGCCTTCCTTGCATATAGCTCCGCCGACACGTTACCGCGTAGCGGCCGATTGCGGGAGGCGGAGCTTAGGCGGCATTCCCGCACCAGCGGCTTACGCCCACCGTGTCATGCCGCCTATCCTGCAAAACCGTGTGCGCGGCCATGCGGGACTTAATCAGAGGTTCCAGGGAATGACCGCGAGTAAGCAGCGTATCCAGGATGAGCCGGCCTTTATCCTGCACAACTACCCGTTTCGCGAGACCAGCCTGCTGCTGGAAGTGTTCAGCCGTAATCATGGGCGGCTGCCGCTGGTGGCGCGCGGCGCGCGGCGGCCGCGCTCGGCACTGCGCGGCCTGCTGATGAATTTCCAGCCGCTGCGCCTGGCCTGGTTCGGCAAGGGCGAGGTGCGCACCCTGCACAGCGCGGAATGGCAGGGCGGCCAGCCACAACTGCAGGGCACCGCACTGCTGTGCGGTTTTTACCTGAACGAATTGCTGCTCAACCTGATGGCGCGCGACGATGCGCACGAGAGCCTGTTCGACTATTACCAGCAGACCCTGCAGCGGCTGGCGCACGAACAGGATCATGCCGCCACGCTGCGCTGTTTCGAAAAACACCTGCTGCAGGAACTGGGCTACGCGCTGCAACTGGACAGGGAAGCGGACAGCGGCAGGCCGATTGTTGCGACGGCGCAATACCGCTACGTGGTCGAGCGCGGCGCGCTGCCGGAGTCGGAGGATGCGCCGGAAGGTTTGACGGTGCTGGGTAAAACATTGCAGGATATGGCCGCCGACGACTATCGCGACCCGGTCAGCGCGCGCCAGGGCAAGCAACTGATGCGCATGCTGCTCAACCACTACCTGGCCGGCAAGGTGCTGCACACACGGGAATTGATAAAGGACTTGCAGAAAACATGATCAAACTGGGACTCAACATAGACCACGTCGCCACCCTGCGCCAGGCGCGCGGCTCGCGCTATCCGAATGTAGTGCGCGCCGCGCTGATATGCGAAGAGGCGGGCGCCGACGCGATCACCCTGCACCTGCGCGAAGACCGCCGCCACATCCAGGACGCGGACGTGGAAATCCTGCGCGGCATGCTGCAGACGCGGATGAACCTGGAATGCGCGGTGACCGACGAAATGATAGACAACGCCCTGCGCATCAAGCCGCACGACATCTGCCTGGTGCCTGAGCGGCGCGAGGAGCTCACCACCGAAGGCGGGCTGGACGTGGCCAGGCATTTCGACGCGGTGAAGCGCGCCACCGAGCGCTGCGGCGAGGCAGGCATTCGCGTGTCGCTGTTCATCGACGCCGACGAACAGCAACTGGACGCCGCCAGGTCTGCCGGTGCGCCGGTGGTGGAAATCCACACCGGCAAATACGCCGACGCCGACAGCGTGCCGGCGCGCGAGCAGGAACTGGAGCGCATCCGCCAGGCGGTGGCCTACGGCCACGACCTTGGCCTGCAGGTAAATGCCGGCCACGGCCTGCACTACCACAACGTGCGTCCCATCGTCGCCATTCCGCACATTGCCGAACTTAACATCGGCCACGCCATCATCGCCGAAGCGGTGTTCATCGGACTGGAGCAGGCGGTAAAGAAAATGAAGGCACTGCTCGTTCCATGATCTTCGGCATCGGCACGGACATCGTGTCCTACCAGCGTATCAGCGATCTGAAAGAGAAGTACGGTGATCGCTTTGCGCAACGCATACTAAGCGCGAGCGAGCTGGAGGAATATGCCACCAGCAACGACAGGGCGCGCTACCTGATGAAACACTTCGCCGCCAAGGAAGCCTTCGCCAAGGCAATGGGCACCGGCCTGCGTGCCAGCGTCACGCTGCGCCGCATCAGCATAGGCCACGACGAACGGGGCAAGCCGTTGCTGGCCTTCGACGACGTACTGTCCAACTATGTGGCGCGTCTGGGTATCACGCGCCACCATGTCTCCATCAGCGATGAAAAAGATGTCGCCGTGGCGTTCGTGGTACTGGAAAAGGATTAGCCCGACTGACGATTGAATTCGCTGCCGGGCATTCAGGGTGATCCGGTCCCGGATGGTCGTTTGGGGAGCAAGGCGAAACTGAAGCCTATGGTGCAGAGGACGAGAATGCAGGCGGTTATGGTGAGTTCGTAGGTAGAAAGAAAATCGAAGACCGGCGCCACCGGTTCATTACCGGTGACCATGGACGGTGCGAAAGTCCGCAGGATCGTCGATATGAAGAATGCCACCGCAATCGCCAGGCAATACGAAATAACCGCGACCCGGGCAACAAACCCGAACTTCTGCCGGCGCTGCGGAAAGCGCCGGGCGCCAAACTGTGCAAGCATGAGTGGCAATATCACCGGAAAGGAGAGAACGGCTGCGGCAAGTGCGAATTTTTGTGCGAACGGCATATCAGTGGGCGGCTAACGTTTGAATTTACCGGGCTGCGCGATTGCTTATTGCGCCCGAAACACACCCCTGACAAACCGGACCTGGCCCTCCTCAAGGCTGCGCCGCGCATTCCCGGCTCTTTGCGCGAGATTGTCGACGTACACTCCAAGGGTCAGCGGACTCGGCGCGGAGTTTACGGTAGAGCTGTTCAAATGAGCTTCGCTGGTGTCTTCGAAGAGTTCGGCGATGAAACCATTTTCTTCGAGAATCGAGCGAAACGCTTCGGTAGAAATAAGGCAGCTGTCGGCAGGGTCGGTAGCCCACGGCAGTGGGAAATATGACGTGGCCGTTTCCCCGGCGGCCATCTCCTGGAAGGCATACCGGCCGCCCGGCTTGAGAACCCGGCAGATCTCCCCGTAGAGCTGCCGTTTGTCCGCGATGTTCATACCGACATTCTGCATCCAGACGACATCAAAGCTATCGTCGGGGAAGGGCAGGTCGAGCGCGCTGCCCTTGTGCACCTCGATTCGCTCCTCCAGGCCGGTCAGCCGATTCAGCAGTTCCGCGCCGGCGCAGAAATCGGGCGACATTTCGATGCAGTCGACGCGGCAGCCGGGCGCAGAAGCGAGCAGCCGGGCGCAGCCGGCCAGCCCGGCTCCAATATCGAGGACGCGGTCTTCCGCCCGGATCTGCGCCAGCTCAATCAATTCGCGTGAAGCGCGGATTCCACCTGTATGGAAATGGTCGAGCGCCCCCAGCTCATCTGGCGACAGACGTTGCTCGGGATCCAAACCCGCCGCGCGGATAGCGGCCAGGATTCGCTCCTCGATGTCGCGGGCCGAATAGTGTGCTTCCAGACTAGCCATGAATAACCTCTCTTAATGATGTGGTGTGTTGTCACATGGATGTCGTCCGCAAACTCTGTTGCCAGTGACATTTGGGCAGGGGAAATTTTATACCGGTCGCTTATAGACCGCAAAGAAATGCGGCACCGGCGGGTCCTGCTCGTCATCGTAGGCCAGGAAGCGTATCTCGGACAAACCTGCCCGCCGGAACCCATCGATCTCGTCCCGGTCTAGCGCCAGTGGAAATGTGTCCAACTGTTCGCCACTATTCCTGCTGCGACACGAAACAATGACTTCACCCTCACAGGCGACCAGATCCGAAATGGCCTCAAGGGCTCGGGCCCGGCTCGGGCCTTCCAGAATCTGGATCGTGTTGCACTCGTACACCAGGTCAAATTTACGTCGCCACTCTGCAGGATAGTTGAACAGGTCGGCGACACGGTAGTCCACGGTGCTATCGGGATAACGCTGCCGACACATCGCAATAGCCGACGGGGAGATGTCGAAAGCGATGACACGATAGCCATGCTGCATTAACACCTCGGCGTCGTCGCCCAAACCGCAACCAATTGTGATCGCTCGCTTGCCGACGGACGCAGGATGTTCATCGATCCAGTCGAGGAGCAAAGGGTTGGGCTTCAAGTCGGCCCAGTATACCTTTTGGATATCGCCGCCAGCACGGGCGTAGAATTCCTCGAACCATCCGTTCGGGTCTCCACGGTCGGCGTAAGCCTTTGCCAGCTGTTGCGTTGTAAGCTTTGAGTTTTTCATGGGCGAATCCTTTAGCTGTTTATCTTACAGCAACCATACAGGCTTTATCTTAAAGGTTTGCCTGCCACTTCTTATACGGCAGGAATTTTCCAGACATAATTAATTTGACTCTGCGCCATTCCTTCGCTACCCACCTGCTCGAATCCGGCTACGACATCCGCACCGTGCAGGAATTGCTTGGCCATTCGGATGTTTCCACCACGATGATCTACACCCACGTGCTGAACAAGGGCGGCAAGGCGGTGGTCAGCCCACTGGACAATTGAGGATGTGTCGAACGAGTGCCGGATTCCCGCTTCACGGCAAGGACGACTTGTTCGGCGTTTCCCTAATATAATATGAAAGTTTTCTGATCTATCGAGGAGTGCTTATGGGCCTGGGCCCGGTGATGCTGGACGTTGCGGGAACCGTACTGACCGAGGAGGACCGGCAGCGTCTCGGCCATCCACTGGTGGGCGGGGTGATCCTGTTCGCGCGCAATTACGAGTCGCCGGTGCAGCTGGCGCAATTGACGGGGGAGATTCACGCCCTGCGCAGCCCGCCGCTGTTGATCGCGGCAGATCACGAAGGGGGCAGGGTGCAGCGCTTCCGCGAGGGCTTCACGCGCATTCCGCCGATGCGCGAGCTGGGGCATATCTGGGACGAGCATGCCAAGCGCGCGCGGCACTTGGCGCAGCAGGTGGGCTATGTGATGGCTTCCGAGTTGCGTGCCTGCGGCGTGGATTTCAGTTTTACGCCGGTGCTGGATATCGATTTCGGCGCCAGCACGGTGATCGGCGACCGCGCTTTCCATTCCGATCCGCAGGCGGTTGCCGAATTGGCGCATGCGCTGTTGCAGGGGCTGCGCCAGGGCGGCATGCACACCGTGGGCAAGCATTTTCCCGGCCACGGTTTCGTCGCCGCCGATTCGCACCTGGAAATTCCGGTGGACGAGCGCAGTTATACCGACATCGAGCTGTGTGACCTGATCCCGTTCCGCCAGATGGTGTCTTACGGCATGACCGGGGTGATGCCGGCGCACGTGATTTATCCCAGGGTGGACCCGAACCCGGCGGGCTTTTCCGAGGTATGGCTGAAAAAAGTCCTGCGCGGCGAACTGGGTTTCGAGGGCTGCATTTTCAGTGACGACCTGAGCATGGAGGGTGCGACGGTCGCCGGCGGCGTGGTACAGCGCGCGGAAGCGGCGCTGCATGCCGGATGCGACATGGTGCTGGTGTGCAACCGTCCCGACCTGGCGGATGAATTGCTGGACGGATTGAAATGGGAGATGCCGGCAGTCAGCCGCGCGCGCCTGGCGCAGATGCGTGGGCATGCCCATCACCAGACGCTGGTGCAGTTACACGAGCGGGGAGAGTTTGTAAAAGCGGTTCACGAGGTGGCCACTATCGGTACGGAAACAGGCGAATTGCCATTGGCATAGGAATATCATCGACGTCATGAAAAAACTGTTGTTCACATTATTGGCCGTGCTTACGCTTGCCGGCTGCAACCGACCGCCGAAACCACCGCTGGTGTTTGCCGCCAGCGCCTGGCCCGGTTATGCATCCATTTATCTGGCGCGCAGCCAGGGTTATTTGCCGAAGGAAGGAATACGCCTGGAAGAATATGTCAGCGCCGCGGAAGTTTCCGATGCATTGCGTGCGCACAAGGTGCAGCTCGCCGCGGTTACACTAAGCCAGGCGCTACTGCTGCATCGTGTGATTCCCGACCTGAAGATCGTGCTGGTGCTGGACGCGTCCAAAGGTGCGGATGCGCTGCTGGCACAGCCCGGTATCGGCGGGCTGGCGCAATTGCAGGGCAAGCGCATCGTTGCCGAAGATGTCGTGCGTGGCGCTTATTTGATCAGCCTTGCCGCGAAAGAGGCAGGGATGTCCGCGCGGCAGTTTGACGTTAAACCGATGGCGGCAGGCGAACAGCAGGCCGCGTTCCGCACTCACAAGGTGGAT
>Ga0315556_1001529_pt1 | contig 13874 bp, 10 predicted proteins | sample SalMarSW160310MG_FD_202112 | JGI IMG/M metagenome (GOLD analysis project Ga0315556, IMG submission 202112) | Salt marsh sediment microbial communities from the Plum Island Ecosystem LTER, Massachusetts, United States - Salt Marsh Sediment SW1603-10 ...
CGGTACGGACCCCGCCGACGACTGCCATCAAACGGTCGTAGGCCTCGGCGAAGAGGCGGACGCCGTCGGCCAAGAGCTCGTCGGTCACCGTGTCAAGGGAGATCCCGACGGCCTCGAGCTCGGCCAGGGCCCGCTCGGCCTCGTCGAGACTCTCGTCGAGCACCGGGCGCACGATCCCGTGGTCGCGGAACGCCGCCAGCGTCGCCGGCGGGATGGTGTTGACGGTGTCGGGGCCGATCAGCTCCTCGACGTACTTGACGTCCCGGTAGGCCGGGTTCTTGGTGCTGGTGGAGGCCCAAAGGAGCCGCTGGACCCGGGCGCCGCGATCGGCCAGGGTCTGCCAGCGAGGGCCCGAAAAGAGCTCGCAGCCGGTGCGATAGGCGAGCTTGGCATTGGCGACCGCGGTGCGGCCGCGAAGGCCCTCGAGCTCGCTGCGTCGTGCGCTCTCGGCATGTCCTGCGAGCTCGTCGAGGCGGCGGTCGACGGCGGTGTCGATGCGGCTGACGAAGAAGCTCGCGACGCTCGCCACCCGGTCGAGCGCGCCACCTTTCGCGGCGCGCGCCTCGAGCCCGGCGAGGTAGGCTTCGACGACCTCCGCGTAGGCGTGGCGCGAGAACAGCAGGGTGACGTTGACGTTGACCCCTGCGGCGATGAGGCGACGGATCGCCGGGATGCCCTCCGGCGTGGCCGGGACTTTGATCATGACGTTGGGGGAGTCGAGACGCGACCACAGGCGCAAGGCCTCGGCGACAGTGCCCTCGGTATCGTGAGCGAGGTGGGGGGAGACCTCCAGGCTGACGAAGCCGTCGCTGCCGGCGGTTGCGTCGTAGACGGTCCGCAAGACGGCGGCGGCGCGGCGGATGTCGTCGATCGCCACGTGCTCGTAGACCTCCACCGTGGCCGGCGCCGCGGCGCGCAGCAGCGCCTCCATGGCCGGCCGGTAGTCGGCCGATCCGGCGATCGCCTTCTCGAAGATCGAGGGGTTCGAGGTCACGCCGCACAGGCCGTCGTCGCGCACCATCCGGGCGAGCTCGCCGTCATTGAGCATCGAGCGCCGGATCTCGTCCAACCACACCGACTGGCCCTGGTCGTGGAGCTGCTGCAGAGGGTTCATGGCGTCGTGTCCTCCCCGTTGCGAGTCAGCCTACGGTGCCCGGGGCCGCGCTGTCCAGGCGGGCTTGCCCGAACGACAACGGGCCGGCCCCTCGGGGCCGGCCCGTGTGTCACTGGCAGGACGTCAGACTCAAACGAGCCGGCGCAAGAGCAGGAACACGCCCGCGGCCGCGAGCAGGCCGGCGAGCACGAACAGGCCCGTCGGGGTGTTCGTGGGCACCGGCTGCGGCGGGGTCGGCGTGATGCGCGGGGTGGCGGTCGGGGACGGCGTGGGAGTTCCCGGGGTTCCCGTCGGGGTCGGCTCGGGCGCGCCGCCGCAGAAGCAGGAGCCCGGGGCGAGCTCGATCACCGAGATGAACCCGGGTGTGTTGAACTCGCGCGACCACAGCACGGTCAGCGGCGCGAAGTTGACCGAGTCGCACTCGAGGCCCTCGTCGCGTGCGCCGCCCGGCGAGGCGAAGTCCGCGATGAAGCTGCCGTCGCTCTTCTTCACCTGGACGATCATCTGGCTGCCGTCCTGCCCCAGGTAGAGCAGGTCGCCGACCCCGGCGAACACGCCGCTGATGTTGCCGAGGTTCCCGCCGGCGGCGGTCTTGGGCGTGATCGCACCGAGGTTGGTCCCGTCGGCCGCATGGTGCTCGACGGTCGTGCTCACGTCGCCCGAGATCCACAGCGAGTCGTCGGAGGCGTCGTAGGCGAGCCCGTCGCGGAAGGTCCCGATGCTGTTGGTGCTGCTGGTGAACTTGAAGGTCGCGTTGCCCGTGGTCGGATCGATGGTGTAGACGTCGACCGGATTCGAGCCATGCAGGACCGCCCAGAACACGCCGCGGCCGTTGTCCCACGAGATCTCGTCGAAGAACGACCCGACCGGGATCGTGTCGAGCAGGTTGCCGTCCTTGTCCATCTTGTACAGGTTGGAATCCGAGTCGAGCGTGTAGTACACATTGCCGTTGCAGTCGACGCCGACGCTGACGCCGAAACCGTCCACCGGCAGGTTGACGTTCTGGACCAAGTCGCCGGGCGCCGCCGTCACCCAGCCGGCAGCACAACAGCACAGCACAAACGCGAGAGCACTCCTTCGCATCGGACTTCCTCCCTCATAGACCATCATGGTTCAGCCGGGCAGGGCATGTGGACTCGAATACTGACTGATACCTAGTATAAGCTGACTGTGGCGAAATGCAACCCCATGAGCCGAGAATCGTTCAAGTACACCGTTCGAGCAGACTTTCGGACGGACAGAGCTGACACAATGGGCCGCCACAGCGTGCCCCGGTGTGGCTGTCGAGAGGCCCGGCAGCTGGGCCCACACGGGCCCCGTACAATGGCCCCGTGACGGCGAGCGGTTCACGCTGGTTCCAGATGCTCGAGGCCACCGGGTGCGAGGTGCGCCGGGACGACCTCACTCGCAACCTCTACGCCACCGATGCGTCGATTCACCAGGTGGTTCCGGCGGCGGTGGCCTTCCCTCGTGATGCTGCGGAGACCGCGAGCGTGCTGTCCGCGGCTGCCGGGGCGGGCCTTGCCGTCACGCCTCGTGGCGCAGGGACGGGGCTCGCCGGTGGTGCGCTCGGCGACGGGCTGGTGCTCGACCTTGCCCGCCGCACCCGCTGGATCGCCAACCTCGACCTCGAGCGGCGAACGGTACGAGTCGGGGCGGGGGTGGTGCTCGACCAGCTCAATGCGTTCCTCAAACCGCACGGGCTGTGGTTCGGGCCCGACGTCGCAACCTCGTCGCGGGCGACCCTGGGCGGGATGATCGCCAACAACTCGTCCGGCGCCCACGCCCCGGTCTACGGCACGACCGTCGACCACGTGGTCTCGCTGGAGGTCGTCCTCGGCGACGGCACGGTATCCGAGGTCGGCGCAGAGCTCGACGGGCTGCCGACGATCCGGGAGCGCGCCAATGCCCTGGTGACGGCGCGCGCCGACGCGATCGCCGAGCGGCTCCCGCCCGGGCTGGTCAAGCGCCGGCCGGGGTACGGTTTCGAGCGCTATCTGGGGGCGACCGGCGACCTCAGTCGTCTCGTTGCCGGCAGCGAGGGCACGCTGGCGGCGATCACCGCCGCCGAGCTGCGGGTGGTGCCGCGGCCGACGTGGCGGGGGTTGGCGGTGATCTTCTTCGCCTCGGTCGAGGAGGCGATGGCGGCCACGGTCAAGCTGCTCGATCTCGGGGCGGCGGCGATCGAGCACATCGACCGCCTGCTCTTCGACCAGACCCGGGGCCGGCTCGCCTTCGCCCGCGCCCGCGCTCTCCTTGACCTCGACGAGCGCCCCTGCGAGGCGATGCTGGTGGTCGAGCTGTTTGACCACGTGGAGGACGGTCTCGCCGAAGTCGCGCGGCGCAAGCTCGGGCTCGACACACTGCTGATCACGGACCCGAATGAGCAGGAGTTGGTGTGGTCGCTGCGCCGCGCCGGCCTCTCGCTGCTCACCAGCCGCCGCGGACCGGCCAAGCCGACCACCGGCATCGAGGACGTGTGCGTGCGCCCGGAGCAGCTCCCGGCCTACGTGGCGGGCCTCAAGGCGCTGCTCGAACCGCTCGGCCTCGAGGCCTCGTTCTACGGCCACGCCGCGTCGGGTGAGCTCCACGTCCGCCCCACCCTCGACCTTCACACCGCAGAGGACGTCGCAGCCCTGCGCCGTATTGCCGACGGCGTGTCCGAGCTCACGCGGCGCTTCGGCGGCTCCCTGGCGGCCGAGCACGGAGTCGGCATCACCCGGACGGCGTACCTCGCCGAGCACCTCGGGCCGGAGCTGGTCGAGCTGACCGCGGAGGTCAAGCGGCTGTTCGACCCTCGCGGCGTGCTCAACCCGGGCAAGATCATCGACGACGGGCGGTTCCGGATCGACGCCGACCTCCGGCAGGGCGCAGGGACCGAGATCCGGCTGCCGTTTCATCCACAGATGCACTTCGTCGACCGCGATGGCGCCTTCGTCGCCAACCTGGAGCAGTGCAACGGCTGCGGCTCCTGCCGCAAGGACGCGCCGACCATGTGTCCGACCTTCATCGCCACTGGGGACGAGGCGATGTCGACGCGCGGGCGGGCGAACACGATCCGCGCCGCCCTCGAGGGCCGGCTCGACGACCCGGTCGGCCGGGGGGTGCTCGCGGCCGGGCTCGAGGAGGTGCTGGAGAGCTGCCTTTCGTGCAAGGCGTGCAAAGCCGAGTGTCCGTCCAACGTCGACCTCGCCCAGCTCAAGGCCGACCTGGTCCATGCCCGCCACCGGCTCGACGGCGTCCCGCTGCTCGACCGGGTGCTCGCCGCGGCGGACCTGCTCGGGCGGATCGGGACGCGGACCGCGCCCCTGGCGAACGCGATGCTCGCCTCGCGGCCCGTGCGCTGGTTGCTGGAACTCATGCTCGGCCTCAACGCCGACCGTCCGCTGCCGCCATTTGCCAGCGAGCGCTTCGACCGCTGGTTTGCGCGCCGTGAGCCCGCGCCGGCGGGCGCCGAGCGTCACCAGGTCATCCTGTGGGACGACACCTGGGTGCGCTACCACGAGCCCGGGATCGGCAGGGCCGCGGTCGCGTTGCTCGAGGCAGCGGGGTTCGCGGTCCGGCTCGCCGAAGGCCGTGCGTGCTGTGGACGGCCCGCCGCCAGCCGCGGTCTGCTCGACGAGGCGCGCCGTCTCGGCGAGCACAACCTTGCGCTGCTCGCCGGCGGCGATACGCCGATCGTCTTCCTCGAGCCGTCCTGCTGGTCGATGTTCGTCGACGACTACCGTCAGCTCGGTCTCGCGGGCGCAGACGCGGTGGCAGAGCGGACGGTGCTGCTCGAGACCTTCCTCGCGACCGAGCTCGAACGGCGCCCGGACGCGCTGTCGTTCGCCGCCTCGGGGTTCGATGTGGCGATCCATGCCCACTGCCACGCCAAGGCCCTCGCGGACCTGGGCGCGATGGTCGAGCTGGTGGGGAAGGTCCCGGGGAGCCGTGCGCGCCTGCTCGACACCGGCTGCTGCGGCATGGCCGGGGCGTTCGGGATGGTGCGCGCGAAGGACCGGCTGTCCCGCGCCGTCGCCCGTCCGCTGCTCGAGAGAATCGACGCGCTGCCGGCGGGCGCCCTCCTGGTCGCCTCCGGGACCAGCTGCCGTCATCAGGTGGGGCAGCTGGCCGGGGCGCGTGCGCTGCACATGGCGGAGCTGCTCGCGTCGGCGCTCGAGGGACACGGCGAGGTGAGCTGAGGCGGCTGCGGCCCGAACCGAACGGGCCCCACGTGCGTTTCAGGTATCGGCAAGCTGCCACAAGGAGGTTCAGATGGCCGTTGCCTACGGCGAGACCCTCGGCTGCGCCTGGAGGCGGGCGCGCCGCATGCTGCTCGAACCTTTCGACCTCGGCACGTGGCTGGTGCTCGGCTTCACGGCATGGCTCGCCCGACTGGCGGGCGGCGGCGGTGGCGGCGGCTCGTTTCCCGTCCGTGATCTCCCTCACGTCGGCTCGAGCCGCGACTTCAGCGGGGTGCTGCGCATCCTTGAGCGCGAGTGGCACCGGCTGTGGGCCGAGACCCGGTGGGGGCCCCTGGTGATCGCCGGTGTCGTGCTCGCGCTCGTCCTGGTCGTGCTTCTGCTCTGGCTGAGCTCTCGCGGCAAGGTGATCTTCCTCGACAATGTCGCGCGCGGCAGGGCCGAGGTCAGGGAGCCCTGGCGTCGCCTCGGCCGTCTCGGTGACTCGCTGTTCGCCTTCCGCGTCGCCTTCGTTGCGGCGGCGCTGGGTATCGCCATCGTGCTCATCGTCCTCACCGTCCACATCGCGCACGGCCCGCTCGGAATCGTGACGGTGGCGGTCCTGTGGGCGACCTTCGCCCTGCTGTCCGCCTTCGTGCTGCTGCTGCTCGACAACTTCGTGGTCCCGATCATGGTCCGCTTCGATCTCCCGGTTGGCCGCGCCTGGGATGCTCTGCTGCCGTGGGTCTCGCGCGACCCGTGGGCGTTCGTGGTCTACGGCCTGATGCTGCTCGGGCTCGCGATCGTGGTCGGCATCGGGATCGTCGCGGGCGGCCTGATGTCGTGCTGCATGGGGTTCGTGCTGCTCGCCCTGCCCTACCTCGGGACCGTGCTTCTCCTGCCGATCCTGGTGACCTACCGAGCCCTCGGTCCTGAGTTCCTGAGCCGCGTGGACCCGGGCTTCGCGAACCTGCTCGACGAGCTCCCGCCGCGCCATTGACACGGAGCGTGTGCCGGTCAAAGCTTTCCGGGTCCGCCACCGGGCGGAACCGGAGGTGCCGATGCGACGGTCGATCCGACTCGCCATCCTGGTCCTGGCAGTGGCCACTGTCTGCCGCCCGGTGGGTGCGGCCGTACCGGTCGATCTGGAGCTGCTCGGAGAGGCCAGCCTTCCAACCGGGTTGAAGGTTGACAACCTCGAGGTCGGCGGGCTCTCGGGGCTCGCCTGGGACCCGGCGCGCAATCTGTGGATCGCGGTTTCCGACGACCGCGGGGTTGACGACCCGATCCGGTTCTTCACGTTGCGGATCGATCTCGAGGGTGGGCGTCTCGCCGCTGGCGGCGTCACCGTGGTCTCGGCGACCGTCCTCCACGACGCCGACGGGGCGCCGCTGCCGTCGTGGTCCGCCGATCTCGAGAGCATCGTACGCCTGGCCGACGGCACTCTCATCGTCGGCTCCGAGGGCGACCCGCCGCGTGGTGTCGCGCCCTTTCTGGCGCGGGTCTCCGCCGACGGACAGATGCTGGCCTCGTTGCCGCTGCCCGAGCGCTACCTGCCCACCGAGGGACGCGGCGTGCGCACCAACCTCGCGTTCGAGAGCATGACCCTGACCGAGGGCGGGCGCATGTTGTTGACCGCAACTGAGAACGCGCTCGCTCAGGATGGGCCTGAGGCGGCACCGGGTCAGGGCAGCCCGTCGCGGATCCTCGAGCTCGAGCTCCCCGAGGGGCGCGTGGAGGCCGAGTACGTCTACCCGGTCGACCCCGTGCCGGTCGCGCTGCGCCCCGGCGGCGGCTTTTCGACCAACGGCCTGTCGGAGCTGCTCGCGCTGCCCGACGGCGGCCTGCTGGCGCTCGAGCGCTGGTTCGCGGCCGGTGTCGGCCACGGCGCCAAGCTCTACCGAGTCGACCTTGAGGGCGCGACCGACATCGCCGGCGTCGAAAACCTCGCCGACGCCGGCAATGTGGTCCCGGCGACGAAGCGGCTGGTGCTCGACCTCAACACTCTCGGCATCGCCCTCGACAACCTCGAGGGGATGGCACTGGGCCCGGAGCTGCCGGACGGGCGGCGCCTGCTGGTGCTCATCAGTGACAACAACTTCAAGCCGGAGGTGCAGTGGACCCAGGTGCTGGCGTTCGCGATCGGGACCCGGCGCGGGACCCGGATCATGGACGTTCAGGGCGCCGACCACATCTCGCCTCTGCTCGGCGAGTGGGTCCCCGGTGTCGAAGGCGTCGTGACCGAGGTCCGCGCGCGCGGGGGCGACCGGGGCTTCTGGTTCCAGGACCCGGTCGGCGACGGCGACCCCGACACCTCCGACGGTCTGTTCGTCGCGCCGGCCGGCGCACTCGAGGTCGCCCCCGGTGACCGGGTCCGTGTCGAGGGCCGGGTCGCGGAGGTGGGGCGGCCGGACGACCTGCCCGCGACCCGCCTCGCCGAGGCCCGGGTGGAGATCCTGGGCCACGGCGCGCCCCTGCCGCCTGCGGTGGTGCTCGGCGCGGCCGGCCGGCCGCTCCCCGGCCGCAACGCAGAGGACGACGGGCTCGCCGTCTTCGACCCCGGCGAGGATGCCGTCGACACCTTCGAGGCGCTCGAGGGAATGCGGGTCCGGATCGACCGCGCCCGTGTGGTCGGGCCCACGAGTCACTACGGGGAGATCGTGGTGGTCGCGGACGACGGGATCGCTGCAGGTCCGTGGACGGCGCGGGGCGGGCTGCTCGGCACTGCGGACGATCCAAACCCCGAGGCGCTGACGGTGGTCGGACCCGGTGCCCCGGCCGTACGGGTCGGCGACCACTTCGCGGGTCCCCTGGAGGGGGTGCTGGACGCCGCGTTTGGCGGCTACCGGTTGGTTGTGGACTCCTTCCCGAAGCTGGTTCCCGGCGGGCTCGAGGCCGAGTCCACGAAGCTCGGCTCCGCCCCGGGCCGGCTCACGATGGCCACCTTCAACGTCGAGAACCTATGGCCAGGCTCGGATCGGCTCCCTCACGTGGGACGGGTCATCGCCGTGCAACTCGGTGCGCCGGCCGTCGTGGCCTTGGAGGAGATCCAGGACGACTCCGGTCCCACGGATGACGGGACGGTCACGGCGGCGAAGACGCTCGACGCACTGGTCGAGGCGGTCGTGGCGGCGGGCGGGCCCCGCTATGACTGGCTCGCGCTCGACCCGCACAACAACCAGGAGGGAGGGCGGCCGGGTGGCAACATCCGGGTGGCGCTTCTGGTCGATCCGGCCAGGGTGCGCGCGGTCCGCCGTGGCCCCGGCGGAGCTCGTCCGGTCGAGGTCGAGCCGGGACCCACTCTCGCGGCGAGCCCGGCGCGCCTCGAGCACCCCGCCTTCGCCGAGGATCCCGAGCGCGGCTTCTTCGCCGCCCGGCGGCCGCTGGTGGCCGAGCTCGAGGCGGCGGGCCGGCCGCTGTTCGTGGTCGTCGTCCACCTGAGCTCGAAGGGCGGTGACGACCCGATGCTCGGGCTGCATCAGCCGCCCCGGCGGTCGAGCGAGGCCCAGCGCCGCGAGCAGGCGTTCGCCGTGCGCGCCCTGGCGGACCGCCTCCTCGCCGCCGACCCGACGGCCCGGATCGTGATCCTCGGCGACTTCAACGAGCGCCAGGACAGGCCGCCGATGCGGGCACTGGAGGGCGGCGGGCTGGTCAACCTGACCTGGAGGCTGCCGGAGAACGAGCGCTACAGCTACGTGTTCCGCGGTAGCGGGGAGGACATCGACCACGTCGTCGTGAGCCCCTCGCTGGCGCCCGGGTCCGAGATCGACGTGGTCCACGTCGACGCCGAGTTCCCGGATGGCGAACGCGCCAGCGATCACGATCCGGTCGTGGTCCGGCTCGTTGTGGCGCCGGGACCCCGGTAACGGAGTGGATGAACCACAGAGCCATAGAGGCACAGAAAGAGAGACGCTGGGCCGTGACGCCGGCCGGAGCCGTGGCTGCAGCCGGCTTCACGGCTCGATGGCCTGTGTGGTGAGAATCCGTACTCCCGCAGAATCTGGGGACTGTGGGGGGCTTCGTCGCGAGGGCCGCGAGGCGGGTTCAGCCGGCTTGATGCCGACACCCCGGCCGCCGGAGTCGTAGCTGGGCTACGTTGAGGACGGCCGGGGTGGAGAAAGCGAGCCGGATGGGCCCACCTCGCGGTCCGCAGCAGAAGCCCACCGCGGTCGCCAGATTCAAAAGATGACGTGATCGATGTAGAACTTCTCCACGCTCACCGCCCCGGAGGCCAGCTCGTTCGCCTGGTCGGGCGTGAGACGGAAGGTGCCCGCAGGCTTGTTCCCCGAGCTCACGAGCTCGATCTCGAGGGCGGCGGGAGCGCTCGCAGGGTCAACCTGCTCGATCACCGAGTAGGCCTCGGTCATCACCTTCAGCGCCTCGAAGACCTGTTGCTGGGAGTCCGTGACTGCCTGGATGAAGAAGTAGTTTGGCTGGGTGCCCGCGCTCAAGCGATAGACGTAGAAGTGCTTGTCCTCGAACAGCTGGGAGAAGGCCTTCGTCATCCGCTGGTCGGCGTAGGGGACCGTCTGGAGGCGGATGCCGGGAGTCGGCGTCGGGCTGGGGGTGATGGCCGTTCCGAGCTCGGGGTTGCCCTGCAGGTCGATCGAGGCGTAGTGCCCGAGGGAGATCTTTGGAGTCGAGGTCGGCACCGGAGTTTCGCTGTTGAGCTCGTCGATGATCAGGGCGCTGCCCAGCCCGAGCTGGTTGTAGCGCTCGGTGGCGACGAGGTCGACCTGGTCGACGGGGAGGCTGGTGAGGGTTCCGGTCACGAGGGTGATCATGGCGTTGCGGCCTTCGATTCTCAGCGGCTCCCGGGCGCGGATGCGCGAACCGTTCTTGAGCACGACGATGTAGCCCTCGGCAGCCGCCATCATGAGAACAGCGAGCAATGGAACTGCAAGAATGACCACCCACCGGCGCATCGTCGGACCTCCGTTTCCCGATCAGTATACCGCGACAGCGCCCTTACCGCTTCAGCGGGTCGGTGGCGGTGTCGGATGCAACCCGCCGCAGGAGCTCGTTGCGTGAGCTCGATCCGGTCTTGCGGTAGAGGCTCTTGACGTGATCGCGAACGGTGTGGGGACTGATCCCGAGCTGCTCGGCAATCTCGTTCGCGGTGTGACCGATGACCAGCGAACGGAGCACCTCGACCTCGCGCGGACTGAGGCGATGCTGGCCGGCGAAGGTGTCGACCTGGAGCTCGGGCAGCAGAGACGCGCGGTGCAGATGGGCGATCACCGCCGGGTGTGACGTGAGAGTCCCACCCTCGGGCCGCACGCAGACCAGCTCGCATTGCAGCATGGTACCGTCGGACAGGGCGAGGCTTCCCTGCCAGTTGGAGTCGTCCTGCGAGCCGTCGACGAGGCCCTCAGCCACAGAGCACAGCAGGTTGAACAGGGGCTGCGGCGGTCCGCCTCCCCGACCAACCGTGAGGCCAACCTCGGTTTGGTGCGAGAGCAGACGATCCGCGGATGGGTTGGCGTACACGATCGCGCCGCCGCGGTCGAAGAGCAAAATCGCGACGTCGCTCGCGTCGAGAGCGCTCCGCAGAAAGGCGATCTGCTCCTGCAACCTGCGCGCGAGGAGCAGTTGGTCGAGGAGCTGGCAGGCGAGGCTTTCGAGGCCATCCGCCGGAGGGGACGTGGTGCCGAAGGTGAGACCCGCGCGGAAGCGACCCAGGCGCACGATCTCGAGGGAGACCCCGGGACCCTCTCGCCGACCGTTGCTGTAGCGGTGTACGGCGTTCGTTCCGTCGAGCGTAAGGTCGAGCTCGCACCAGTGCGCATCGACTGCTGCAGTGAGCGCGGCCAGCATCGCGGCAACCTCGGGATCGTCGCACGGCGGCGGTCGCAGGGGCAACAGCACGGGGGGAGACACCCTCATCTCATGTGATTATAGCGTTTCGAGATCCAGGGAGGCTCCCGATCGCTTCCGTCAGCGGACGCGTGCTCTGGGGCCAGTGCCCTTGACCGATGTGGGTCTCTCGCCTAGACTTCCAGCCTTATGCTGGAGAGCCTCCAGGAACGCCTTGCACGTGTGACCAAGACCCTTCGCGGCGAGGGCCACCTGACGGAGTACCATGTCGACACCGCGCTGCGCGAGATCAGGCTCGCGCTGCTGGCCGCCGACGTGAATGTCGAGGTGGCTGCGGGCTTCGTCGAGCGGGTCCGCGAGAGGGCACTGGGACACGAGGTCCTGTCCTCGGTCACGCCCGCGCAGATGGTGACCAAGATCGTCTACGAGGAGCTCGTTCGCCTGCTCGGCGGAACGACGACGGAGCTCGACTTCAAGGGACGGCCTGCCGTGGTCATGCTGGTCGGCCTCCAGGGCTCGGGCAAGACCACCACCGCCGCCAAGCTCGCCCTGTGGGTCAAGGGCAGGAAGGGGCTGTTCCCGCTCCTGGTCCCGGCGGACACCTCACGCCCTGCCGCGCGCGAGCAGCTCCTGGTGCTGGGCGAGAAAGCATCGATTCCGACCGTCGACACCCGCGACATGGACGATCCCGAGGCGATCGCCAAGCGCGCCCTGCGGGAGGCGTCGATCAAGGGCTATCAGGTCCTGATCTTCGACACCGCCGGCCGCCTCCACGTCGACGACGAGCTGATGGCGCAGCTCGAGCGCCTCAAGGCGATCCTGAAGCCGCGCCAGTTGCTGTTCGTCGCCGACGCGATGACCGGTCAGGATGCGGTTCGCTCGGCGCGCGCCTTTCACGAGCGTCTCGAGCTCACCGGCGTGATCCTGACCAAGCTCGACGGCGACGCCCGGGGCGGTGCGGCGCTTTCAGTCCGTGAGGTGGTCGGACGGCCGATCGTGTTCGCCGGCGTCGGCGAGCAACTCGACGGGCTCGAGCAGTTCCACCCCGACCGTATGGCGAGCCGCATCCTGGGCATGGGCGACGTTTTGACGCTGGTCGAGAAGGCGCAGGACGCGGTCGACGAACGCCAGGCTCGGCGACTCGAAGCGAGGCTGAAGAAGAGCCAGTTCGACCTCGAGGACCTGCGCGATCAGCTCGCCAGCCTTGCCAAGATGGGACCGCTCCAGCAGGTGATGGATCTGATCCCGGGGATGGGTAAGATGATGCCGGCCGGCGGGGTATCCCAGGAGCAGGAGCGCCAGCTGCGACGCATGCAGGCGGCGATCTCCTCGATGACACCGCAGGAGCGGCGTCACCCGCAAATCCTCAACGGTTCGCGCAAGCGGCGGGTCGCAAAAGGCTCCGGAACCTCGGTCGAGGAGATCAATCGCCTCTTGCGGCAGTACGGCCAGATGCGTAAGCTGATGAAGCGGCTGGGGAAGGCCGATCCGAAGGCCCTCAAGCGCCAGCTCGGTATCCGATGAACGACAGCGTGACCAGCGACCGCGTGGTGGTCGCTCGGAGAGGAGTGGGAAGATGTTGATGATCAGACTGCGGCGGGGCGGAGCGAAGCACGATCCGGTCTACCGCGTGGTGGTGTCCGATTCGCGCAAGCCTCCGACTGCCGACTACCTGGACCAGGTGGGCCTGTACAACCCGAACACCAACCCCCCGGAAATTCGCATCGACATGGACAAGGTTTCCGAGTGGCAGAGCAAGGGTGCCGGTGTTTCCGAAACCGTCCGCGCCCTCATCGGGAAGGTGCAACGGCAGGCGTGACGCCCGGCGGTCGCGACGAAAGGATCTCCCGTGAGCGCGATGAAAGACCTGCTGGAAGAGATTGCCAGGGCCCTCGTCGACAGCCCCGAGGACGTCCAGGTGGCCGAGGTCGAGGGCGAGCAGACCACCGTGCTGGAGCTCCGCGTCCGGACCGAGGATCTGGGCAAGGTGATTGGTCGCCAGGGCCGCACGGCCCGAGCGATCCGCACCCTGCTCTCGGCCGCCGGCATGAAGATCCACAAGCGCTTCGTTCTCGAGATCCTCGAGTGATGGAGACATCCGGGGAGCCCGAGGGCTCCCGCGAGTGGCTGATCGTGGGCGTTGTCGGCAAGCCGCACGGCGTCCACGGTGATGTCCTGGTCGAGATCATCACCGACTTCCCCGAGCGCCTCGTTGCCGGAGTCCGGTTCGGGCTCGGGCCCGACACAGGCCCGGAGGAGTTCCACGAAGCCTTCGCGGTGCGCTACCACAAGGGCCGGTGGCTGTTGTCGGTCACGGATCTTCGCCAGCGTGAGGACGTCCAGCCGTGGCGGGGACGCTTCATGTTCCTGCCGGAACAGGCGCTCGAGGAGCTGCCCGAAGGCTACTACTACGAGCACCACTTGGTCGGCCTCGAGTGCCGCTCGGCAGCCGGCGAGGAGCTCGGGGTCGTTGCCGGGCTCGACCCGAGCGGCGGTCAGACGCGGCTGGTCGTGCGCCGCGGGCAGCGCGAGTTCCTGGTTCCCTACGTCCCGGAAATCGTGCGTGCGGTGGATCTCGCGAGCCGAGTGGTGACTCTCGAACCCATCCCCGGTCTGCTCGACGACGACGCCGAGCTCGCCTGACGGCAGACACGGGACCTGCCACGACGACGGAACGACTCATGCGATTCGATGTCCTCACGCTCTTTCCGGCCCTGATCCATGCCTTTCGCGAGACGGGCGTGCTGGGACGCGCTGTGGCACGGGGCGACGTGGCGGTC
>Ga0315556_1001530_pt1 | contig 13872 bp, 15 predicted proteins | sample SalMarSW160310MG_FD_202112 | JGI IMG/M metagenome (GOLD analysis project Ga0315556, IMG submission 202112) | Salt marsh sediment microbial communities from the Plum Island Ecosystem LTER, Massachusetts, United States - Salt Marsh Sediment SW1603-10 ...
CGTTGGGTTTCGCTGCGCTCAACCCAACCTACGGGACTCCTGGCGCCGCTAAGGCAGTCCGGGACTGCAGGGCGCCGACAGCGATACCCGCGACCACCACCAGCGATGGCAACAAGGCACCCAGCGCCGGCGGCAGGCCATATACCAGCGCGGCGTGAGCGATCACGTCCGTGAGCAGCTTGAACACGAGACCCGCGAGCACCGCCAGCAGCAGCCGCTGCCCCAGCGGCCGCCGGCCCAACGGGCCCAGCACCAGGCTGACCGCAAGCAACAGCATCACCAGCGCCGACAGCGGCGCGGCGAGGCGCTGCCAGTAGTTCATGCGCAAGCTGGCCACCTCGCTGCCATTGCGGCGCAAATAATCGATATATTCGCCCAACCGCAGCAGCGACAGTGAATCGGCATCGCGCGTCAGCAGTTGCGCGAGGTGCACGTCAATCAACTCGGGAAAGCTCGCATCGGCGTGATGCTCGACCGCAACCTGCTGGTCGAGAAAACGGCTGACGTTCAGGTCCTCGAGCAGCCACTGGCCCTGCCGGGGCCGGGCGCTCGCTGCGGCGGTAACCTGCTGCAGGCGCGGGCCCGATGCCAGTTGATAGATCACCACCCCGTGCAGACTGCCGTCGCCGTCGCTGCGCTGCACCTGGATGAAGCGCTGCCCGTCGCGCACCCAGAAACCGGCGCCGGGTTGCGCGCCGACGCCCGCGTAGATCGCCTCGCGGCGCAGCTGCTGTGCCAGCTGCTCACTGCGCGGCGCCCAGCCCTCACCCAGGATCAGTGCCGCCAGCAACAGCACCAGGCCCGCCTGCATCACCGCCAGCGTCAGTCGCCGCGGCGAACAACCCGCGAGGCGCAATGCATCCAGCTCGAACTGAGCGGCGAGATTGCCCAGGCCCAGCACCACACCGATCAGCGCCGCCATCGGGAAAGCCTGCCAGGCACGCGTCGGCAGGCCCAGCAGCACGTACATCAACGCGTCGGCAAGGCCGTAGTCGCCGCGACCGATGTCGCCCAGCTCGCCAAGCAGCGCGAACAGCGCATCCAGTACGCTGACGACCAGCCACGCCAGCAGGGTCGCGCTCAACACCGTCTTGCCGACATAACTGTCCAGCCGCTTCATGCGCGCACCGGCCGCGGCAACCGCCGCCACGGTTTTAGCCACGCCACCAGCGCCGCAAGAAACAGCAGGTGTACCCACCACAGGCCCAGCCACGCGGGCGAGCGCTGTTGCGTCAGCCACAGCTGGGCGGTGGCCAGCAGGTTGAAATACACAGTGAATACCAGCACCCCCAGCCACAAGGGGTAGAAGGGACTGGTGGCCGGCCGGAAGCGCCCCAGCGGCACCGCGATCAGCGCCAGCACCAGCACGCCGAGCGGGCGCGCCAGACGCATTTGCAGTTCGGCGCGGGACGCGGGACGCGGGTCGGTCCACAGCGCCGCGGTGGCCACCGCGTCCCACTTCTGCTCGCCGTCGGCAGGGCGCACGCTCAGGCGCAGTGCATACTCGTTGTAGTGCAACACGCGGTAGTCGGCCAGCCCGGGTTCACCATCATAGCGGTAGCCGTCCTGCAACACCAGGAAGCGCTCGCGGGTGTTTTCCGCTTTGCGCACCAGCGCGTGCCTGGCCACCAGCACCTGCGCACGCCCGGGGCGTTGCACGTGAACGAAAACATCCTCCAGCTGCCCCGCGGCGGCGCCGGCGCGCTGCGCATAAAGCAGCCAGCGGCCACCACGCAACAAGTGAAAGCGTCCCGCCGTCAGCGCCTGCGCATCCAGCTGCCGCTGCGAATCGGCGCGCAGCTGATAGCCGAGTTGCGCAGTGCGCGGCACCAGCAACAGGCTGAGTACGGCGACCAGCAGCGCGACCAGCAGCACCGGTGCGGCGAACGCGCGATACAAGTGCAACAGTCCGATGCCGCTGGCGCCCATGGCGAGGGTTTCGTAGTCGCGGTTGAGGCGGCCCAGCAGCCACAACAGCGCCAGAAACAGCGTGACCGGCAGGAGAAACACGAAGAACCCGACGGATTTCAAACCCAGCAGGTACAACACCGTGCCCGCCGGTAACTCGCCGCCGGCGGCCTGTCCGAGGTACAGGGAAAAGCGCGCTGTCACCAGCACCAGCCACAACACCAGGGTGAACACCAACCAGTACTGCAGCAATTCCCAACTGAGATAGCGGCGTATAACCGACGACATGGGTCCGTGGCAAAAAGTTTTGGGCGGCGCCAGTGCATCCAGTACACTAGCCGGATTAACGTCGGCCAAGCATACCAGCAAGCGGGGAGTACACCATGGATTTCAATGTCAAATGCGGCGACCCGGAGAAGCTGCGCAGCGCCTGCGTGGTGGTCGGCGTGTCCGCGCCGCGTCGCCTGTCGGCCGCTGCCGAACGCCTGGACAAGGCCAGCCAGGGGCAGCTGGGCGAGCTGCTGAAAAGCGGCGACATTGGCACCGACTGCGGCAACACCACCCTCATTCACAGCCCCAGGGGCGGCATCCAGGCCAAGCGCATCCTCGTGGTCGGCTGCGGCAAAGACAAGCAGCTGGCGCCGAAAGCCTTCATCAAAATCGCCCGTGCGGCCACCGCGGCAGTGGAAAACAGCGGCGCCGGCGACGCGCTGTCGTACCTGGCCGAACTGGAGGTTGCGGACCGCGACCTGGCGTGGAAAGCCCGCCAGACCGTCACCGCGAGCCGCGCCGCCGTGTACGCTTTCGACGAGCTGAAAAGCGATGCCAAGCCAGCCAAACACCCGCTGCGTCGCCTCAGCGTCGGCGTCAGTTCGCACGAGCACGTGGACGAGGCGCAGGACGGCGTACGCAGCGGGGTTGCCATTGCCAATGGCATCGACCTCGCGCGTACCCTGGGCAACCGCCCCGGCAACCGCTGCACACCCTCGGACCTCGCCCAGCAGGCCCAAGACCTCAAGAAGACGTTCAGCGCACTCAAGGTCGAGATTCTTGAAGAAAAGGATATGGAAAAGCTCGGCATGGGCTCGCTGCTGTCGGTGGCGCGCGGCAGCCGCGAGCCGGCCAAGCTGATTGTCATGCAGTACAACGGTGGCAAGAAAGGCGACAAACCGGTGGTACTGGTGGGCAAGGGCGTCACTTTCGATTCCGGCGGCATTTCGCTCAAGCCGGGCGCGGCCATGGATGAAATGAAGTTCGACATGTGCGGCGCGGCCAGCGTGTTCGGCAGCGTCTCGGCGGTGGCCGAACTCAAGCTGCCCATCAACCTGGTCGGCATTGTGCCCGCCACAGAAAACCTGCCCGACGGCAGCGCCACCAAACCCGGCGACGTGGTCACCAGCATGAGCGGCCAGACCATCGAGGTGCTCAACACCGACGCCGAGGGCCGGCTGATCCTGTGTGATGCCCTGACCTACGCCAAGAAATTCGATCCCGACGTGGTGATCGATATCGCCACCCTGACCGGCGCCTGCGTGGTCGCCCTGGGCCACCACGCCCTCGGCCTGCTGGGTAACGACCAGCCGCTGGCCGATGCGCTGCTGGCCGCGGGCCAGACCGCCTGCGACCGCGCCTGGCAGCTGCCGCTGTGGGACGAGTACGACGAGGCACTGTCCAGCAACTTTGCCGACATGGCCAACATCGGCGGGCGCAGCGCGGGCACCATCACCGCCGCCTGTTTCCTGGGACGCTTCACCGGGGACTACCGCTGGGCGCACCTGGACATTGCCGGCGTGGCCTGGGATACGGGCAAGAACAAGGGTGCCACGGGGCGGCCGGTGTCGCTGCTGATGCAGTATTTACTGGACCGCACGGCCGACTAGCCCGGGTTGGACCATGACCGAAGTCGATTTCTACATACTGGACAGCAACGACGCGCGGCAGCGCGCGCAGTTCGCCTGCCGGCTCACCGACAAGGCCTACCGGCTGGGTCATCGCGTGTATATCCACACGGAATCGGCCGAGCAGACCCGCGAACTCGATGACCTGCTGTGGACCTTCCAGCAGAACAGCTTCATTCCGCACGGCGTGCTCCAGGCCGACAGCGACAACACCCCGCCGGTACAACTGGGCCACGATGGCGAACCGGACGCGAGTCACGCGGTGTTGATCAACCTCGCAGCCGAAGTGCCGCTGTTCTTTTCGCGCTTTGAGCGCGTCGCCGAACTGGTCAACGGCGAGGAAAGCGTGCGTCGGCAAAGCCGGCGGCGGTACAGTTTTTACAAGGAGCGCGGCTATCCGCTGCGCACGCACGAGATCAAAAGCTGATGAGCTCCGACAGCGTCAAAAAGGACCAGGAAGGCATCCCGGTACTGGAAAACCCGCTGAGCCTGGACCAGCTTGCCGGCGAAACCGCGCCCGCCGCTGCGCCCGCACCTGATCTGACCGACCACGAGGTGGTCGCCCGGTTGCTGCGCAACACCGACGTGCAGGGCCTGCTGGACGACATGTCGGAAGACCTGCAGAAGCTGGTGTCGTGGAAAATGGAAGAGCTGCTCAAGGAACAGCTCAACCTGCTGATCAGGCAGGCCGCCGAGGAAAGCGCGCCGAAACTCGCCGAGGACATCCGCACCCAGCTGCAGCTGGCGCTGCCCGGCCTGCTCGCCCACATGGCCGAACTCGCGCGCAACCCGGACAAACCCGAGTAAAACCGCGCCGGACGGGCGCGCCGCGCGTTCTGCGGTATAATCGCCGCTGATTTTCCGAACAAGAACCATACCCCTGATTGGCATGGATAAAACCTACAACCCGCATAGCATCGAGCAGCGCTGGTACCAGACCTGGGAAGACCGCGGCTACTTCGCACCCTCGGGCGACGGCGACAAACCGGCCTACTGCATCATGATCCCGCCGCCCAACGTCACCGGCAGCCTGCACATGGGTCACGCCTTCCAGGACACGCTGATGGACGCGCTGACCCGCTTCCACCGCATGCGCGGTCACAACACCCTGTGGCAACCCGGCACCGATCATGCCGGTATCGCCACCCAGATGGTGGTCGAGCGCCAGCTGGAGGCCGAGGGCAAGACCCGCCACAGCCTGGGTCGCGAGGGCTTCACCAAGCGCGTCTGGCAATGGAAAAACACCTCCGGCGGCCACATCACCCGCCAGCTGCGGCGCATGGGTGCCTCGCTGGACTGGGCCCACGAGCGCTTCACCATGGACGACGGCCTGTCCGACGCCGTGAAAGAAGTGTTCGTGCGCCTGTATGAAGAAGGCCTGATCTATCGCGGCAAACGGCTGGTGAACTGGGACCCGGTGCTGCACACCGCCATCTCCGACCTGGAAGTGCTCTCAGAAGAGGAGAACGGCAGCCTCTGGCACATGCGCTACCCGCTGATCAACGGCACCCGCGACCTGGTGGTGGCCACCACCCGTCCGGAAACCCTGCTGGGCGACTGCGCCGTGGCGGTGCACCCGGGTGACGAACGCTACAAGCACCTGCTGGGCGAGTTTGTCGAGCTGCCGCTGACCGGGCGACGCATTCCCATTATCGCCGACGACTACGTTGACCCGGAGTTCGGTACCGGCTGTGTGAAAATCACCCCCGCGCACGACTTCAACGACTATGCCGTGTGGCTGCGCCACCGCGACGAAAAAGCCATTTCCGAACAGCCGCACGGCGGCCTGATCAACGTGTTCACCCCCGATGCCGCCATCCGCGACAACGAGGACGACGAGTTCGACCTGATTCCGTCCGACTACATCGGCCTGGACCGCTTCGCAGCGCGCAAGCAGATCGTCGCCGACCTGGAGTCGCACAGCCTGCTGGAAACAATCGACGACCACAAACTGATGGTGCCGCGCGGCGACCGCTCCGGCTCGGTGGTCGAACCTTTCCTCACCGACCAGTGGTACGTGAAAATCCAGCCGCTCGCCGAACCCGCCATCGCGGCGGTGGAAAACGGTGACATCCGCTTCGTGCCCGACAACTGGAAGAACACCTACTACGACTGGATGCGCAACATCCAGGATTGGTGCATTTCGCGGCAGATCTGGTGGGGGCACCGCATCCCCGCCTGGTACGACACGCAGGGCAATGTCTACGTCGGCCGCTCGGAGAGCGAGGTGCGCAAACAGCACAGGCTGGGTAAAGACGTGCTCCTGCGCCAGGACGAGGACGTGCTCGACACCTGGTTCAGCTCGGCGCTGTGGCCCTTCTCCACCCTCGGCTGGCCCCAGCAAACCGAACGCCTGAAGACCTTCTACCCCACCAGCGTGCTGGTCACGGGCTTTGACATCATCTTCTTCTGGGTGGCACGGATGATCATGATGGGCGTGAAGTTCATGGACGACGTTCCCTTCAAGGAGGTCTACATCCACGGCCTGGTGCGCGACGCGCACGGCAACAAAATGTCCAAATCCAAGGGCAACGTGCTCGACCCCATCGACCTGATCGACGGTATCGACCTGGAAACGCTGGTGGAAAAACGCACCGGCAACCTGATGCAACCGAACCTGGCGATCAAAATCGCCCAACAGACGCGCAAGGACTTCCCAGACGGCATCCCCTCGTTCGGCACCGACGCGCTGCGCTTCACCTTCGCCGCCATGGCCTCTACCGGTCGCGACATCAACTTCGACCTCAACCGCACAGAGGGCTACCGTAACTTCTGCAACAAGCTGTGGAACGCCGCGCGCTACGTGCTGATGAACACCGAGGGCGAGGATTGCGGCCACAGCGGTGGCGAAGTCGAACTCTCCGGCGCCGACCGCTGGATCGTGTCGCGGCTCGCGCAGGCCGAACAACAGGTCATCGACGCCTTCGCCGGCTACCGCCTCGACATCGCCGCACAGACCATCTATTCCTTCATCTGGGACGAATACTGCGACTGGTACCTGGAACTGTCCAAGTCGGTGCTGAACGATCCGACCGCCTCCGACGCCGCGCGCCGCGGCACGCGCCAGACACTGGTGCGCGTGCTGGAAACCATCCTGCGCCTCGCGCACCCCATTGTGCCTTTTATCACAGAAGAGATCTGGCAACGCGTCGCGCCGCTGGCGGGCAAAACCGGCGACACAATCATGCACCAGCCCTACCCCGCCGCCGAAGCCGAAGCGGATGCAGCCGCCGGCGCGGAAATCGACTGGGTGAAACAGTTCGTGCTGGGCGTACGTAAAATCCGCAGCGGCATGAACATCGACCCGCGCAAGGCCCTGCCCGTGCTGCTGCAGAACGGCAGCGAACAGGACCGCCAGCGGCTGGACAACAACCGCCACTACATCACCGCGCTGGGCCGTGTCGAATCCATCGAATGGCTGGGCGACCAGGAAGGCCCGGAATCGGCCACGGCGCTGATCGGTGAAATGAAACTGCTCATCCCCATGGCCGGCCTCATCGACAAGGAAGCCGAACAGGCTCGCCTCGGCAAAGAGCTGAACAAGAAACGCACCGAGCTCGAACGCACCGAGAACAAACTGAACAACGCCAGCTTCGTCGACAAGGCGCCCGCGGCCGTCGTCGACAAAGAAAAAGCCAAGGCCGAAGACGTGCGTTCGGCGATCCGGCAGCTCGAAGAACAGCTCGCCAAGATCGCGGCTTTATAAGCCCCCGCACTCTGCCACCCGGGAACCCTGCGCGTTCAAGCAGCCGAAAAACGCCTCAGGACTCCAGTTCTTCCTTTCAAACAAACCGTTAACGCCGCCGCGCCGGCACAAAAAACGGTGGCGCTATACGGCCACCGCTATTTATCACGTTAATTTGCCTGATATCACCGCACCCGCCGCTCAACCCCGACCATTGTCAGCCCTGCCGAAAAGCGCAAGAATCACAGACAGCTAGAACAACAATGCTCGCAAGGGGGATTTATGATAGACGGTGGATGCTTTAAGTATCTCAGCATCACGGCGGTTAAGGCGCAGAAACTAACGACGTCGTGTTATACGGCGCGTCCCGCCTAACAGTAGTTAAACGAATAAGAGAAATTACGTGCTGACTATTTTTACAGAATTAGCTGATCGGATTACTTTTTCGCTTTTTGGCTTGGCACCGCACTCAAAGCTAGGTGGCGCAGTTCACTTCTTTATTGAGGACACGGCCAAGATATTTTTTCTCCTGGTTGTAATGATCTATTTTATTGCACTTATCCGCGCATCTCTAAACATCGAAAAAGTTCGAGATTACCTGGCCGGAAAAAACAGATTTATCGGCTATTTTATGGGGTCGATATTTGGGGCAATAACACCGTTTTGCTCTTGTTCAAGTATCCCGGTTTTTCTTGGCTTTACATCGGGGGGTATTCCCGTTGGTATAACGATGTCATTTCTTTTGACGTCGCCACTGATTAATGAAGTAGCCGTATTGCTTTTGTTGAGCCTGGTGGGATGGGAGATAACCCTTATTTATGTATTGGTTGGAATGGGCGTCGGAATCATGGGTGGACTATTTCTCGACCTTATTCATGCCGAAAGACTTTTACAATCCTTTGCACTTAAGGCCTACCAATCGGCAAAGCCGACGGTGAGCAAAGACACCCGTAGACCAACGCTCTCATTTAGGGAACGACATCAATTCGCCAAACAAGAATTACTGGATATTTTGAGTCGTGTTTGGAAATGGATCTTTATCGGTGTGGGCCTTGGCGCTGCACTACATGGCTTTGTACCAGTTTCCTGGATAGAAGCGAACCTTGGAAGCGGGCGATGGTGGTCTGTTCCCCTGGCTGTTCTCCTCGGCATTCCGCTCTATTCAAATGCTACGGGTGTTATCCCCGTAATGGAAAGCTTGATCGCAAAAGGCCTGCCGATTGGAACCACATTGGCATTTTGCATGAGTACCGTAGCCGCAAGTTTTCCTGAATTCATATTGCTGAAGCAGGTTATGACCTGGAGGTTGCTCGTGATTATTTTTGCGCTCCTGCTTGCATCCTTTACCGTAGTAGGATGGACTCTAAATGCCATTCATTTCAACTAGGAGATGCAAATGAAAGAAATTAAGGTGTTAGGCAGTGGTTGTTCCAAGTGCATTAAGACCGCAGAATTTATTAAATCGGTTGCCGCCGAACGCAACATTCCCGTCAATGTAGTTAAAGAAACCAGTCCAGAAGTAATAATGAGCTATGGAGTAATGAGTACTCCGGCTGTTGTTGTCGATGATATTTTAATGCACTCAGGGTCTATTCCTGATAGAAAAAAGGTAGAAAGTTGGTTGAAATAGACATCCAGGTTGGCCTAACAAATCATTGCAGCTGACATTTGACCCGCCGCTCATTTTTGCTGACGCGAAAACAGGCGTCACCTGAAATACCTGTGAATTCAAACGTTATACGCCGTAGGGGATGAGTATGAGAATATGGAAAGATGTATTCTGGGCTTGCGCACTATTGTTTGTTGTCCAGTTGGTCACTACTCCGTTTAGTTCTGCTGGTACGCTATGGGATGTGTCGAGATTGATAGTCAGCGGCCTATCCCTGGTTCCCCTCTATGGTTATGCGTACCAGGTAGCAGTAGGCAATCAGGCAATAGCGATTTTAATTTTTGGCTATAACGCGATATTTCTAACTATTGCCGTGCTGCTCGCCATCTACGCGGTTCTGACTCAATGGAGTTTGTTTATTCTATTTTTAGCGCTCCTGTTTTTAGTGCTATCGTTTGTTTTTCTGTATCCGCAGTACAAATATGCGTTTGATTCAGATGATCTTTGGGTTGCAAGCGCATAACCACTGCGCCCGGTTATCTCCTGCGGGGAAGTTTACGCCTTCAGGTCGAAAAACAAGGGAAACTCAATGACTGCTGAACGCCATCGCATGCCCGCATTGTTCGTCGGTCATGGAAACCCGATGAACGCCATCGAGCACAACCGGTTTTACTCGAGCTGGGAGGCTTTGGGCCAGCAACTGCCAAGACCGAAAGCGGTACTGTGTATCTCCGCCCACTGGCAAACACCCGGCGTTCGCCTTACCGCGTCAGAACGCCCGGAAACCATACACGATTTCCGCGGTTTCCCGAAGGCGCTGTTTGCGGTTGAATACCCCGCCAGGGGCGATCCTGACCTGGCTCGGCGTATCGCCGATCTTCTGTCCGACCATCGGGCTGGCCTGGATTCTGCGCGCGGTCTGGATCACGGCGCGTGGAGTATACTGGTGGCCATGTACCCGAATGCGGATGTGCCAGTGGTGCAGCTAAGCCTTGACGCCACTCAGCCCGCAGCGTTTCACTACAACCTTGCCAAACAGCTTGCGCCGCTGCGCGAGGAAGGCGTACTTGTCCTTGGCAGCGGCAATATCGTGCATAACCTGCGCAGGTTCAGCTTCGACAACGCCGAACCCCTGGATTGGGCCGTTGAGTTTGACGAGGAAGTCAAAAGGAGAATCGTGTCGCGTGAACATGAGGGCTTGATTGACTATGGATCACTGGGTGAGCATGCGACACTGGCCATACCCACCGATGAGCATTTCCTGCCACTGCTGTATGCGCTTGCTGTCCAGGAGGAAGCCGAGCCGCTCAGCCTTTTTAATGAAGTCGTACTGAGCTCGATATCCATGACCTCGGTTCTTGTTGGCGAGACCAGGGGAGAAACGCCATGATCCCTGCCTTGTTGATCGCTATGGCGCTCGGCGCTTCGGCGCCCGCCGCCTTCGCTGGGCCCCCCGGCCCCGGCTTCGACTGCACGCGGGCGGCAGGCGAGGCCCAGGCACTGATCTGCGCCGACGCACAACTCGCCACGCTGGACCGCGAAATCTCAAGGCTCTACGCACTTGCCTCCCACAGCCCGCAACTGGACACGAAGCAGCGCGGCAAGCTCAGGGCCTACCAGATCGGCTGGATCAGGGGCCGCAACGACTGCTGGAAAGCCACAGACCTGCGGACCTGCGTGCTGGACAGCTACGTCACCCGGATTCACGAACTTCGACGGGACTACCCCGCTGCCCGCGGCGCGGATGCGGATGGCATCAGCAGCGGACCGGTCGGCGTCGCCTGCGATGGCGGCGCGCGGCGTAGGGCGGCCACCTTCATACACACCGATCCCCCGCTGGCTTGCCTTGAATCGCCGGATCACGATTACGTCCTGACCCTGAAACCGGCCGCGCCCGCTGCGCGCTACGTCGCGAGCACCGACCAGGGTGACGTTGCCTTCTGGACCAAAGGCGACACAGCCCTGCTGCAAATGCCCGGGCAAGCGGTCATCAACTGCACGCTCGAAGCGCCCCGCTAGCCCCGGCGACGCGCTTGTTCGGCCGCCTGCCGGTCATGCCGTTGATCGGCTGAACCGGCCACCGCGCCCTTGTCCCGGTCATCCCTGACATTGTCGCGGGGCAGACCTATACTTACCCAGGCTGGCGGGGGTCGAAACGTGGCTATTTTTGGAGGAGAATCATTATGAAATTACACATCACTGCACTGGCATTGACTGCCGGGCTGCTCTGGGGCGGGGCGATCCTGATGGTTGGCCTGGCCAATACGGCGTGGCCGGATTATGGCCGGGCTTTTCTCGACCTCGCCGCATCCATTTATCCGGGCTACCGTCCCGGTACCGGTATCGGGTCGGTGATCACGGCAACCCTGTACGGGCTGGTGGACGGGACAATCGGTGGCGCGATCTTCGCGTGGCTCTACAATCTGCTTTCCCCCCGCCACACGGCCTGATTCCCGCCGGGCATGGAAACCGGGCAAGCGACCAGGGCCGACTGCCGCGCCATCGCCGAGCTCGCCCTGATGGCGGGGGAAGGGATACCGGCGTATTTCTGGGAGCAGTCGCGGAAACCCGGACAGGACATCGAGGATGTGGGTGCACAAAACGCCGCGTCCGACACAGAGAACTTTTCATTTCGAAATGCCCACCTCGCGATTGTCAACAACGCTGTCGCCGGCATGTTACTCGCCTACCGCCTGACGGATGCTGAGCACGCCGATGACCTGGAGGACTTTCCGGCATTCATTCGCCCCCTGATTGAACTGGAACAATGCGTACCCGGCCGTTTTTACATCAACATGCTGGCCACCTATCCCGACTACCGGAATCAGGCGGTTGGCAGCACGCTGATGGGCCTGGCTGACAAGCTCGCGGCAAACGCCGGTTGCTCGCTGCTCAGTGTGGAAGTCTTCGAGCAAAATACCGGGGCCCTGCGACTCTACCAGCGTCTCGGTTATGCCATGGTGGACAGACGGCCCGTTGTGACGCACCCCTGCCACCCCTACACCGGCGATGTTGTACTGTTGACGAAGCAGGTATCCGGGGCCCAATTGTCTTGACAACTTGATAACAGGAAACGCCGGAAAACCCGCGCGCCAGCGCAGACAAGCCGGACCAGACGCTGCCTGACATGAGCAATGAATTGAACAAGGAAAAACTCACCGCGTTCATCCGGGGAACGCTGGGCTGCGGTTGTCCTGATGAAGTGTTCGAGACGATCGAGAGCAGCCGTATAGCTGTTGGCGCGCTGCCGGGCGCGGCCACCCGGATCGTGGTCGGCGATACGCTGCTGTTATACGTGGTTGCCCCGGCATCGATTCAGGAGCTGGCCGACACAATCGCCGAAGTTGCCGACAGCGGCAGGCGGGACCGGGACGCCAACCGCTACAACCGCTTTCGACTGGTGGTGTCTGACGACAGTGATGAAGGCGGGCGCGCCGGCGCTGTGGCCGGCTTTGCCCGAGAAGTCGGCTCTGACAAGAAGATGCACATCCACTTTGTCGACGCGGCCACGATACTCGGCCTGTACGAAGCATGAACGCACAGCCTAAACGCCCGGCGGGCATTGACTGGATGCACAGAAACGCGCACCGCAGTCGTCGCTTTATCCGGTTACCCACGCCACCAGATTTTTAATATCAGGGGAGAGGTCCAGGCACAATGCCAAAGCTCGCAGTTGTTCAAGAATCCTCCGTACTGCTGGATCGCGAAAAAACAATCGCAAAGGCGGTAAGCCTGGTCGAACAGGCTGTAAGCGCGGGAGCCAGGCTGGTTATATTTCCGGAAGCTTTTATTCCCGGTTATCCGGCGTGGATATGGCGCCTCAGGCCCGGTGGTGACTGGGGCCTGAGTGAAGCGTTACATGCCCGTTTGCTGGACAATGCGGTGAGTCTGGCCGAGGGTGACCTCGATCCGCTCTGCGATGCGGCAAAGAAACATGCAGTTACACTTGTCTGCGGCATTAATGAAAGAGACAGCCAACTCAGTAAAGCGACCCTCTATAACACTGTCGTGATTATTGGGCCGGATGGGAATATTCTCAATCGCCATCGCAAGTTGATGCCGACCAATCCGGAGCGCATGGTATGGGGGTTCGGCGATGGCTCCGGCCTGAAGGTTGTCGACACTCCAAACGGTCGAATCGGCGCATTGTTGTGTTGGGAAAACTATATGCCCCTTGCGAGATATGCCCTGTACTCCCAGGGCATAGAGGTCTATATAGCGCCAACGTACGACAGTGGAAATGATTGGATTGGAAGCTTACAGCATATTGCCCGCGAGGGACGTTGCTGGGTCGTATGCAGCGGCGTTGTTTTGACAAACGGCGATATACCAGCAGATTTCCCGGAAAGAGCAACCCTGTATCCCGATGACGAAGAATGGATCAATCCAGGGGATTCTGTCGTGATCGCACCGGGCGGTGAAATTGTTGCCGGCCCGATGCGCAAGGAAAAGGGGTTGCTCTACGCAGACGTAGATCCAACATGTGCCGGCATTGCCAAAAGAGCGCTGGACGTCGCGGGACATTACGCGCGACCGGACATCTTCACGCTACATGTGAACACACAGCAGCAAAGTCCCATCGAATTTGACTAGGATGCACAGAAAATCCCACAACGCCCCAGGGAGTCGACAGCCTGCTACGCAGGCCGCACACTAGCGGCGACGGCCCTTGCCCTTTAGCTTGGGCTTTTCGTCGCGAACTTTCAGATTGTTGTTCATGAAAAACTTGCCGTCCAGGACCGCCGAGGCAGCGCGGGCTTCATGGCCTTCCA
>Ga0315556_1001531_pt1 | contig 13872 bp, 10 predicted proteins | sample SalMarSW160310MG_FD_202112 | JGI IMG/M metagenome (GOLD analysis project Ga0315556, IMG submission 202112) | Salt marsh sediment microbial communities from the Plum Island Ecosystem LTER, Massachusetts, United States - Salt Marsh Sediment SW1603-10 ...
GCCGGCCGAATCGCGCTCGGAGCGCAGGATCACGAATCAATCTTTCCAACGCGACGGCGAGCGCCTGGGGATCCCGCGGCGGAACCAGAAAGCCGTTCTCACCATCCCGGACGGCCTCTCGGCAACCCGTATGATCTGTGGTCACGAGGGGGCGCCCGACTGCCGCGCCTTCGATGAGGATTGTGGGGAGTCCCTCCTGGTAATACGAGGGAAGACACACGATGTGGCACTGTGCCACCACTTCCGGCATGTCCTCTCGGAACCCCCACCACTCGATGTCGCCGCTGGCATCCCATTCCCCCAGCTGGCCGGCGTCCACCGCGCCGGGGTTACCAGGGTCCGGCTTGCCCACGAGCACGAACCTAGCCTTCACACCGCGACGCTCGAGCATACGGGCAGCGGCTACGAACTCGCCCACGCCCTTGTCCCAGAGGAGACGGGAGGCGAGGATGACGGTTACCACCCCCTCGGGCTCGGGGGCTACCAGGAAGCGGTCAAGATCGACCCCGGCACTGCGGATCAGCACGGAGTCGAGCTTCGCCAGCCGCTGCAAGCGCGCTTGATCATCCGGATTCTGAACGATCAGACGGACCTTGTCGCGACGAAGCAAGAACCGATAGACGACCCGCAGCAAAGGGCGCAGGAGACGTGCCTTGATCCCCTGTGAAGTGAATAGGAAGCCCAACCCCGGCAAGGTATCGACGATCGACTCGACGCCTGCGATCTTCGCCGCCAGAGTCCCATAAACGACCGGTTTCTGTGCGATATTGTGGGCGAGGTCCGGCTGCTCTCTTCGAAACACCCGTAGGATGCTGTAGAAAGAGCGAATCTCCGCGAGTGGATTGATGCCTTTGCGGGAAAGCCGGATCGGAATCACGCGGAGGCCGGCATTGCGGATGCGCTCCTCCTGATCGGTAATCTCGGTCATGACGACGACCTCGAAACCGGCATTCTGTACGGCTTTCGCCAAGGGCAGCCAGTGCATACAGAAGTACCAGTCGACCGCAACGAACAGGAGCACCTTCTTTTGTCGTGAATGCTTCATCTGGCTCGCAGGTCTAGAGCTCGTCATAGAGCCTTTGATACTGAGCCGCCACTCGATCGAGAGAGTATTGCGAGCAAATGCGGTCGCGAGCCGCGATGCCGAGGGCCTGCCGCTCCTCTCGGCTCAACGCCAGGATGCGAGCGACGGCATCGGCGAGCGCGACCGGATCGCGCGGCGGGACCACTTGGCCGGTCTCTGCGACGATCAACGCGGAATCGCCGATATTCGTGACGGCACAGGGAACCGCGCAGGACATAGCCTCTGCGATTGCATTCGAGAACCCCTCACCGAAGGCGGAGGAGGAGACGCCCACGTCGAGAGCGGCTTGCACCCGGGGCACATCTCGGCGCAGACCGAGCATCCGGCAATGCGCCTCCAGATCTCGCTCTCTTACCCACCGGTGGAGGACGGGATTCTCCGCTTCGAGTCCCGCCCCACAAAGCAGGAACTGCGCCTCAGGCACGACTCGCCGCAACCGAGCCGCGGCATCCAGGAAGGTCTCGTAGTCTTTCTGCGGGTCGAAGCGACCGACGATTCCCACCAGCGGCACCCCATCCGATACGCCGATCTCCCGGCGCAAGGAAGTGCGGGCCTCGTCATCCGGACGGAAGCGCTCGACGTCGAATCCATTGGGAATCACCGTCAGAAGGCTGCGCCGATAGCCGAGCTTGGCGTGAATATCGCGCGCTCGCTGAGAAACGCAAAGTATGCGCCTGGGGCCCAGGTATGACAGCATCGCGCAGAGGCGAGCCACCATGCGTGTCCCTAGCTTGCTGTCCTTCTGGTCGAGATTGCTGTGACGAATATTCCAGACCACCGGCGGGCGCCCGGAGATGGCGGCGGCCAACAGGGCCAAGAGGTCGGCATGATACATCCAGCTCTGTACGACGTCGGGACGCAATCGCCTGATCTGCCTGGCCAAGCCCAGCAAGGCCAAAGGGTTGGGCACACTGCGCCGCATGCCGAGCGAGAGGCATTCGATGCCCATCGATCCCAGGTCGGCCGCCAGCTCACCACCATCCACCAAGGAGATCACGACAGGCTCGAACCGTGCCCGATCGGTTACGGACAGGAGCTTCACCAGCATTGACTGGGCGCCTCCCATGTCCAGGCTGGTGATGATATGGAGTATGCGCAAAGACGGTCCTTCCGCTTATCGGTTACCCAGTAGTACCTCGACGTATTGCCGCGTGACCTTGTCCAATGAAAAGTCTTCGGCGCGCTCGAGCAAGTCGCCTCGCTCGGGCGGATTGTCCAAGGTGGCAATCATGGCCTCGGCCAACGCCCTCGCATCGCCGGTCGGGACCAGTAGACCGAGACGTCCGTCCTCGAGGATCTCCCGCGGTCCGCTGGGGCAGTCCGTGCTTACCACCGGAGCCCCGCAAGCCATCGCCTGGATCAGGACTCCCGGGAGGCCTTCCCACAAGGAGGACAGGACGAAAAGCGCCGCTCGACGCATGTAGGCAAAGGGATTCTTGACGAAACCCTCCAGCCTGACCTCGTCGCCCAGCCCGAGGCGGCGGATCTCGGCGTCCAGATGCCTGCGCTCCGGCCCCTCCCCGAGTATGAGCAAGCGCACAGAACGGTTCTCACGCACCTGCGAGAAGGCGGAGATCAGCGTAGCAAACCCCTTCTGCTGGGTGAGTCGTCCGGCGGCGAGTATGACAGGAGGTGCGCCGGGGGCAAACCAGGGATGCGTGAGCTGCTCGGCCGCGAGCGCCCTGAGCTCCGGGGTAACGACCGGGTTGTAGATGACCTTTATACGGTCCTGCGGCAACCCGGTCAGAGACGCCAGGTCCGTTGCCACACCGCGCGAGACCGCAATGACTGCCTCGGCGCGGCCGTAGAAATGCCCGGTCAGGTAGAGGACGAGCCGGTCGCGAAGGCGCCCCGTGCGACGGGTGCTCATCGACAGGGTATTGCGAACGCTGACGAAGACTGGTGTGGGAGTCCCACTGATCGCCTTCGCAGCCAAGGCCACGAGATTGGCGTGATCGAGAGCCGATACGAGCGCCGCGGGATGCTTCCGCGTCAGGTAACGAGCCAATCCAGGTAGGGCCGTGATTGTCCGCCGCGCACCCAGGTCGACGACCTTTACGCCGCCGGTTACATCATCGAGATAGTCACCGATAGCCTGCGCCAGCACGAGATCCACGTCGAGACCTGCCCTCGCCAATCCGAGGGCGAGGTTGAGCATCATGCGCTCGGCACCCCCACCTACCAGGGATGGCAGAAAGATTGCGACCTGCTTTCGATGCATACGACCAGGTACAGAATTCCATCGAGTCCGCGCCGAGTGGCTCGAACCGGCTGACTTCGCAGCAATTGTGGGCAGTAGGGAAGGTTGATTATAGGGATTTTCGTCCGCGCAGATCGCAAACTTCCGGCACGGCAACAAGGCCGTGGATTACAATTCTGCGGATGGTCAGTACTCTGGAACGACACACAAGACGTGCGCTGGGGGTGTCCATGCTCGCCCCTGCCGAGCCACGTGGACTCCGGAGCAGGGAACCTGCCGTGGCACGCCCAACTACCGAAAGTTTAAGGGGAAAGCCGGAGCCATGTCCGCCCTTCGAGAGCACTTCAAATCCACACCGATGCAATGTGCCGATTCCCGGTCGTTGCCGAAGGAGACCGCTCCGACACCCGTCGACCTCTTGGTAGTGATTCCACACATGGGCCCCGGCGGCGCGCAACGGGTCGCCAGCCTGCTCATCAATCACTGGTCCGGGCAAGGCATTCGGGTTGCCGTCGCGACGCTGCACGAAAAAGCGGACGCTCACGACCTGAGTCCCGCTGTTGCCCGATTCCACATCTCCGGCCCACAAGCTCTCCGTCACAAAGGTCGCCTGACCGCCCTGACCCGGGACGGGGACTCCAGCGACCAGCTCACGGCAAAGCAGCGAATCAGTCGCTCTTCGCGGCGCTTGGCTGCAGGCATCGCACTGCGTACCCTGCTGGCGCTGAATCGCGCCCGCAAGCTATTGATTGCGAGGCTACTTGCCCCGATCGGAATGTCACCGACACCCCTGATGACACACCAGTTGAGAAGACTCTTCCGTGACCTGGAGCCGCCTCTGATCATCAGCTTTCTGGGCACGACCAATATACAGACGGTGATGGCTGCGCGGGGACTGCGCTCGAAAGTAGTGATCTCGGAGCGCAACGACCCGGCCATCCAAGCCCTGGACGAGCCCTGGGAAGGATTGCGCCGCGTCATTTACCCCAAGGCGGCTCTCGTTACCGCCAATAGCGCGGGGGCACTGCACACCCTGGGCAGTTTCGTGCCCGCCAAGAAGCTGCGCCAAGTGGCAAATCCGCTAGTGATTCCGCCCCCTCCGGCAGGCATGGTGCCGCATCAATCACGCTTGATCGCGGTAGCGCGGCTGGTGCATCAAAAGGGGCTCGACATCCTCCTCGACGCCTTTGCCGAGCTGGCACGAGCGGACGAGGACTGGATGCTCGACATCGTCGGCGCGGGACCGCTGGGCAGCGATCTCCAAGCCCAGGCCCTGCGGCTGGGGATCTCCTCCCGCGTCGAGTTTCATGGGCATCAGCCGTCACCGTTCCCACTGCTCTATCGGGCATCGGTATTCGTACTGCCATCGCGTTTCGAAGGCATGCCGAACGCGATGCTCGAAGCGATGGGCTGTGGGCTCGCGGTGGTTGCGAGCGACGCCTCGCCAGGTCCCCTGGAATTCATCGAGAACAATGTCTCAGGATTGGTAGTACCATCTGAAGACAGGTCTGCCCTGGCACAGGCGCTAATGCGCATAACCCGGAATACGTCCTTGCGTCGGCGTCTTGCGCAGTCCGCCCGAGCGCGGGTGGCAAACTTGGATGTAGCCACTGTGGCGAAGGACTGGGAGACACATATCCAGAGCCTCGGTATCGACTTCGGTCTAGTGAGCCCCGGATTTGAGACAGCCCCTTGAGAGAGAGTGGCAGAGCAAAAGGGGCAAAGATGAAACGCAAGCGGCCAAGTGGATCCGCAGCTTCCCCTATGGGTGCAGCCCTTCTGAAACTACGCCCTGCTCCCAAGAATCTGGCAGTTAGTGCCGGTATTCTCGGCCGTGCCACCGCTGTCCGGACGCGCTGGCTCGACGCCTTTAATAATTCCCGGACTGTTCAGCGACATTGGCATGCCCGAGTACTTCAGGTTCGCCCAATCCCTGTTCGTGGAGCCTTGATTGGCTGAGGGAAAACCGGCGCTCTTTCTGGATCGGGACGGCGTGATCAATGTGGATCACGGATATGTCTCCCGGTCCGAAGACTTCGAGCCTATCGAGGGTATCTTCGACCTCTGCCGCGAAGCACAGCGGCAGGGTTACCTGATCATCGTGATCACGAATCAGGCCGGCATTGGCCGAGGGTATTACACCGAGGCTGATTTCGAGGCGCTGACGACGTGGATGATTGGGCGCTTCGAAGAGGAGGGTATTGCCATCGCCGATGTCTATCACTGCCCTTTCCACCCCGAGCACGGCATCGGACCCTACAAGGCCGATACGGCGTGCCGCAAGCCACACCCCGGTATGCTCCTGCAGGCTGCAGCGGAGCACGGGATCGACCTCGCGGGCTCGGTGCTGGTGGGAGACAAACCGAGCGATATCCAGGCTGGGATTGGCGCAGGGGTGGGACGGCTTTTTCTTTATCTGACAGCGGGAAAGAATAAAGACGTACCGATGGATGCTGTCGTCGTGCATCACCTGGCTGAAGTCGGCAGGGCGCTGAGAGGCGCTTGAGCCCCCGGGCTCCCGTGTGCCAACCGTCGCGACCCTGGATCTTCTGTTTGTATTCTCCGTCCGCCGCCTGGTTTCCCGGCGGTGCCACGCTATCGCCACCTTACGATGAAAGATCCGGAGATTGAGGACAAACGCCCTCCTCGTCGCAAGGCGACCTCAAAAAACGTGGCGCCGACGCTCCAGCGTCGGGACAAATCGAGACACTTGATCATCATGACACGGCAATCACGCTTGCCCTGTACGTCGTCGATTTCGATGACGTCGTTGTAGGGCCGCTCGGCGATCTCGCAGGAGGCCCCAGGGAAGGGTTTGGTCGGCTCATAGTACATCTTGGTGGCCGGCACCGAGATCACGAAACAGACTTTCTTGTGCTTCAGGTAGCGGCGCGCAATCTGCTCGCGCAGCGGATGACCCTCGCGCCAATCGGCACCCTTTTCGAGAAGCTTCTCGACCTCGTCCTCACCTACCCAATAGTGCTTCTGGTTATCGAGTACCGGGATAAGCAGATAGAGATGGGTAAGCAATGCGGCAAGCCGGACTTTGCCGCGCAGCCGCAGCCGGAAGCAGTAGCCCTCGCCCCACTCGGGAAACCGCTCGCGAGCGCAATGCGCTAGGCTTGCACCTCATACCCCAGGGGCTCGAAAAGCCCCCGCAGGAATGTCTCGCCGCCCCGCGAAGGTACGGCAGACAAACATGCCTCGAGCGGCAGGAGGCTATCCGCCAGCTCCTGCCGGCTCTTGGAGACGCCCTTCATGGCGGAGCCGAAGACCCGGCCGATCGCGACGCTCAGAAACGAGGATGCGGCATAGGGACGATCATTGACGTATTGCGCAAGCGTTCCTTCGGTATCGGCTCCCCAATGGCGACCGCGGACGAGACCGATGGGGTCGAGGTCCAGGAGCATGGCCGCCATGCAGCGTTCTTCGGTCGCTTCGGGATAGAAGACGTGGGCTTCGCCGTAGGCGAGAGGAAAGGTCTGGCATTTGTCCGGGTGCTTGGCAAGCAGATAGCCCAGATCCGTCGCCGGACGATGTGTGGTCTCGATTGTGAGCAACATGGCGGTTGTCTTTCATACCCGGAAACATACCCGCCGTGTAAAGGTACCATTACTCGGCATCGACAGCCGCCTCCTGCGGACCGAGATCCGTGGGAGGCACACTCTGACTGAGCGCGAGCCTTTCGCTTTGTGCCTCATTCCTTTCTATTCAATATGTTGTAGATGATGGACTCGTCAGGAAGCTCCGCTACAGGCGTGTAGCTCGGGTGAGCAAATCCACAAGCAGAGCTTCTCGGCAGGCGTTCCCAAGCAGAGCTTGGGAACGAGGGCAACTGCTCTACCAGGCCGCCCTGCCACCGAGCAGCACCGCCAATGTGCTCGCCGCCTGGCAGGGCGTCGACGCCCGTGCCGCCCGGCGCTTCTCGGTCGATGTCGATGCCACGCCGCTCGACGGCGCGAGCGACGAAGAACGCCGGCAGACCCAGGAGGCCGCCACCGCCCTGCTCGGCCTGCCCTGGGAGCTGCTGCACGACGGCGACCGGTTCCTGTTCCAGGGCGCCCGGCCCACCCGGGTGCGCCGCCGCCTGCCGAGCGAGCGCCACTACTCCCGCCCGCTGCTCGACCCGCCGATCCGCATCCTGCTGGTCAGCCCGCGGCCGGAGGACGAGGCCTGCGGCTACATCGACCACCGCGCCGCCGCCCTGCCGCTGGTGGACGCCGTCGAGCAGCTCGGCGGCCTGGTCGCGCTCGACATCCTCCACCCGCCGACCCTGCCCGAACTGCGGAAGGCGCTAGACCGGGCCCAACGCGACCGGCGCCCCAACCAGGTCATCCACTTCGACGGCCACGGCGTCTACGACCGCCACCAGGGCCTCGGCGGGCTCTGCTTCGAGGCCCCGGACGACCTAGACCGGCTCCACCACCGCCGCCACCGCACCATCTATACGGACGAGATCGGCCCGCTGCTCGCCGACCACCGCATCCCGCTGGTCTTCCTCGAGGCCTGCCAGACCGCCCAGGCCGAGGCAGCCACCGACTCGGTCGCCACCGCCCTGCTCAAGGTCGGCGTCGCCGGCGTCGTCGCCATGAGCCACAGCGTCCTGGTCGAGACCGCCAAGCGCTTCGTGCGGCCCTTCTACCAGGCCCTCGCCGAGGGCCGGCGCATCGGCGAGGCGATGCTCGACGCCCAGCAGGCCCTGTTCGACGACCGCAGCCGCGGCCAGGTCTTCGGCGCCGGGCGCCTGGAGCTGCACGACTGGTTCGTCCCGGTGCTCTACCAGGAGCAGGACGACCCCCGGCTGTTCAGCCGCATCCCGGCCCCGAGCACCCGCGAGCAACTGCGGATCGAGCAGCAGGAGCGCCTCGGCGCACTGCCGCCGCCCCCCCGAGACCGGCTTCATCGGTCGCTCCCGCGAGCTGCTGGCGCTCGAAAGACAGCTGCGCCCCCAGTTTCACCAGGCGCGCTGGGCCCTGATCCGCGGCCAGGGTGGCGAGGGAAAGACGGCGCTCGCCGTCGAGTACGCCCGCTGGCAGGTCCGCTCGGGCCAGACCCGGCGGGCGGCCTTCGTCTCGGTCGAGCAGCACAGCAGTGCCGAGGCCGTGCTCGACGCCCTCGGGCGCCAGCTCGTCCCCGACTACAGCGTCGCCGCCTACCTCGACACCGATCAGGCCCTCCAGCCCATCGAGCGGGCCCTGCGCGAGCAGACTACGCTGCTGATCCTCGACAACCTCGAGAGCCTGCTGCCCCGCGCCACCGACCCCGAGGCCCCGGCGCCCCCCGCTGCTTTGATTGAGACCACCGCCGACAGCCTCGCCGCCATCCTCGCCCTGGCCGCGCGCCTCGTCCCCCTCGGTGAGACCCGCCTGCTGCTGACCAGCCGCGAGACCCTGCCCGCCCCCTTCGCCGCCGACCAGCAGCGCCACGAGCTGCACCGGCTGGCCCAAGAGGACGCCATCGCCCTGATCGAGCAGGCCCTTGCCCAGGCCAGCGGCGGCCCGTCCGACGACCAGCGCGAGCCCATCGAGGCCCTGATCGAGACCGTCCAGGGCCACGCCCGCACCCTCGCCCTGCTCGCCCCGAGCCTGCGCGCCCTCGGCGTCGCGGCCACCCGCGAGCGCCTGACGGCCCTGATGGAGGAGATGGAGCGCCAACACCCCGGCGAGCGCGAGCACTCCCTCTATGCCAGCGTCGCCCTGTCCCTGGCGCGGCTCGCCCCCGGGGTGCGCGAGCGGGCGCAAGTGCTGGGGGTGTTCCAGGGTGGTGTCCAGCTCGACATGCTGCGAGTGATGATGGACTGGGAGCAGGCTCAGGTCGCCGAGCTGGCTCAGGGTTTGGTCGCGACCGGCCTGGCCACGCCCGGGCCTTACAACCACCTGGCCCTGAATCCCGCCCTGTGCCCCTACCTGCTGCGCGCGCTCGACGGCGCGGAGCGGGCGGCCCTGGAGGCGCGTTGGCAGGGCGAGATGGGGCAGTACGTCGAGTTCCTGCGCCAACAGCAGTTCCGGGACAGCCAACTGTCCGCGACCCTGACCCGGCTGGAGCTGGCCAACCTCCTGGCGCTGCTGGAGCGGGTCGAGGCCGTCGGCACGCCCGAGGCCAGGATCGACCTCACCACCTCGCTGCACCAGCTGTTCCAGGGGCTCGGGCGGCCAGGGCTGCAGGCACGCCTGGCCGCGGCCCGCGACCGGGCCGAGCGGGCCGAGCGGGCCCTCGGCGCCAACTGGGGCCATGCGGCCTTCGAGGCCCAACGCACCCGCATCGAGCAGCAGCTCACCGGCGGCCAACTGCAGGCCGCCCTCGACGGAGCCCGGGCGCTGCTGGAGCAGGCCGGCGCGGCCGGCGAGGGGGCCTACGCGGTGGCCGGCTACGACTTGGCCCTGGCTCACGCTCTGCTCGCCCGAATACTGAAGACGGCCGGCGGCGCGGAGCAGGCATTTGCACTGCTGGCGGAGGCGCAGGGGCGCTTCGAGGCCATTGCGCGGGCCGGCTCCAATCGAGACGCCGAGGGCATGGCCTCGGTCTGTCTCACCAAGCGCGGCGACTGCCTGCGCGACCTGGGCCGGCTCGACGAGGCGTCCGCGGCCTATGAGGAGGCGATTCGACGCAAAGAGACACTCGGCGATAAACGGGGAGTGGCCGTGGGCAAGGGCCAGCTCGGCACCCTGCGGCTCCAGCAGGGCCGCCTCGACGAGGCCCTGGCGGCCTACCGCGAGGCGCACGAGCGCTTCGAGGCCCTGGGGGAGCCGGGCTCGGTGGCCGCGATCTGGCACCAGACCGGCATGGCCCATCAGAAAGCCGGCAAGGGCGAGGCGGCCGAGAACGCCTATCGGCAGTCGCTGGCGATCCAGGTGCGGCTCGGCGATCGGGCCGGGCAGGCCAACACCTTGAACCAGTTGGGCTTGCTCCATAACGATGTCCTCGACCGCCCCGAGGAGGCCGTTGCCTTCCACCGCCAGGCAACGGATCGCTATCGGGAGATCGGGGACCTGGCCGGGGAGGGGCGGCAGTACAACAACCTCGCGATCGCCCTGCGCCGTCTCGGGCGCCTCGACGAGGCCCGCCAGGCACTGCAGCGGGCCATCGCGTGCAAGGCCCAATTCGGCCACGCCGCCGAGCCCTGGAAGGCCTGGGACATCCTCAGCGACATCGAGACCGACGCCGGTCACCCCGAGGCCGCCTTGGAGGCCCGGGCCAAGGCCGTCGCGGCCTACCTGGCCTACCGGCGCGACGGCGGCGAGAACCACTGGCCCCAGGGTCGCCTCGCCCTGGCCGTCGGCGAGCGGCTCCTCGCCGGCCAGACCGCCACCGCCGCGGCCCAGCTCGCCGAGCTGGCCGCCGACCCGGCCCTGCCGGACGAGCTGCGCCCCTTCATCGCCGCCCTCCAGTCCCTGACCCGGGGCGACCGGAACCCGGCCCTGGCCGACACCGCGGGCCTGCACTTCAGCATGTCCGCCGAGATCCTGCTGCTGATCGAGCGACTGCCTGCGTAGGGCGGATGCCCGCAGGGCGATCCGCCATCCGGCCTCGGTCCGAGCCGTCGAGGCGAGTGGCGGAACCGCTACGCGTTCCGCCCTACGATGTCTCTCCGCTCGGGCTCGACATCCGTGCCGACCCGCTGGAGCTGCTGGAGATGCCCTCGTCACACCGCGAGGTGTGACGCATGCCGTACCGCTCCCGCGGTCCGTCCGGTCAGCCGCGCCGGGTCTCGTGGCCGCAGAGCGGCAGGAGATGCGTGACACTGCGGGAGCGGTGTCACGAGAGCAATCCGAGCTTGACGACGGGCGACGGGTTACCGCATCACGCGGAGGGGTCTTGCAATGCAACGTATGCGCGATTGCAAGACCTGGCCTCTGTCTCCCTGTCCCCAACATCCCAACCCTGATGACGCCATTGCGTTGGGCTTCGTTCCTTGCTCCAACGCACCGACAACGACAAGACTGGCAGCGGCAATCCCTACCGCCCGAGCCGCTTCGCCGCTTGCCTCGGCGTCAACCCCGCCACCTCCTGCAAGGAGCGCAAGGTCACACGACGTAAGCGCAGCTCTCCATCCGCCTTTTCCCAGTTGCCGATGGTGACGGAGGAAACACCGACTAGATCGGCGAACTGGGCCTTGCTCATACCGAAACGCTCGCGCAACCGGGTCACGGCAGCGGCGGTAGGCCTGAATTCCTCGTTCGGCGTCGCCGGTTTCGCCGACGTCTTGCCCGTCTTTTTCGGTGCGCTCGGGCGTGGTGTCAGGGCCGCCGGGGCGGCGTCGAGCTCGATGCCGAAGACATCGGCCAGGTCGTCGGTCTCGAGCCGCCGGTGCTTGCCGCCTTCTTTGCCGGGTCTGGTGAGATCCCTGGTGAGATCCGGGCCGAGGTCGATGTCGGCGCTGATCAGCTCCTGGTGGTCGACGCCCCGCAGCTCGAACAGCAGCTCCGGTCGTTGATCCAGGCGGGCGCCAACGCCGTAGAGGACGGCGGCGAGGTGCTTGCACAGGTCGGCCCAGTCGGGACAGCTACAGCTCATCTCGATCTCGCCGGGCAGGGGAAACAGTCCTTGCTCGCGATCGGTGACGATCTCCATGACCTGGCCGGAGAAGCGCCCCTGCAGCAGCTCCAGCAGGGAGCCGATCTTGCCGGTACAGCGCTCGCGCAGCTTCTGCCATTTGTCTTCCGGTAGCGGTTTGATCGCGATGGCGATGTCGTAGAGCTCGGAGCCACTGACGATGGCCTCGATCCGCCCGGCGCCGATGCCGAGGTGACAGACCGAGCCGTTGCGCACATAGGTGCGGCCCCGCGGTAGACGGTTGGCGAAGTCGCTGAAGCGTTCCAGGTGATCGCACCAGGCTTGGCCCCAGAAGGTGTGGGCGATGTTGCGGCCGGTAACGGTTACCGGCTCGATCGCCTTGCCCTTCTTCTGCAGCTGCTTCACCTGTCTGGCGGCATTGGCCCGCCGCTTGGCGACCGGGACGTAGGGTTTCCAGCGGAAGTAGGACATAGTAATTTACCGAGGCCCTACCTCAGACCGACGAGTCGTGAGGTAAGCAAAAATGAACCCTGAACGGGCTCGACATATCAGCCCAGGGCGTCGCCCCGGGGTTTGCAGGTGTGTCAATTAGCCCTGAAAGGGCGCGACATTGTGCAACACTCTGGCTTGTCACACCCTTTCAGGGCTAAATCCCGGAACTCCTTACCCAGGGCGCTGCCCTGGGCTGATATGTCATACCCCTTCGGGGTAAGCCCGGGATTTGCCGCGCTGCAAAAATTTGACTCGATTTGCACAAGATTCCGGTCTTTCAAGGATCCTACCCGATGGCACTCTTTTCGATATCGAGGGCGACGAGGTCGAGCAGCGCCTCGTTGTCCAGCTCGGTGAGCGGGATCTCACCGCCACCCTGCAGCAGGTCGTCGGCAAGGGCGGTCTTGTCCCGGATCATGGCATCGATCCGCTCTTCCACCGTACCCCGGCAGATGAATTTGTGCACCAGCACGTTCTTTTTCTGGCCGATGCGGAAGGCGCGGTCGGTTGCCTGGTTCTCCACCGCCGGGTTCCACCAGCGGTCGAAGTGGATGACGTGCGATGCCTGGGTCAGGGTGAGGCCGGTGCCACCCGCCTTGAGCGAGAGCACGAAGAAGGGCGGTCCGGCCTCGGCCTGGAATTCTTGCACCAGCCGTTGGCGTTGCTTGACCGGGGTGCCGCCGTGCAGGACCAGGCCGGGGCGACCGAACTGCTCGGCCAGGAAGCGAGACAGGGGCTCGGTAATCTCGCGGAACTGGGTGAACAGCAGCAGCTTCTCCTGCCGGGCGGCGATCTCTTCGCAGAGCTCCGCCAGACGCTGGAGCTTGCCGCTCTTGTCGGGTTGGTAGCGGCCGTCGCCGAGCAATTGCGAGGGGTGGTTGCAGATCTGCTTGAAGCGGAGCAGGTAGGCCAATACCAGACCACGGCGCTGCACGCCGTCGAGGGTCTCCAAGCCATGCTTGAGCTCCTCGACGGCGCGCTGGTATTGCGCCGCCTGGGCCTTGCTCAGACCACACCAGGCGTCTACCTCGCTCTTCTCCGGCAGGTCGGCGATGATACGTTTGTCGGTCTTGAGACGCCGCAGGATGTAGGGCTGGGTGAGCCTGCGCAGCGGGGCGTACTGGTCGCGACTTCGCGCAGTGAGGGCCTTGACGAAGCCCTTGAAGCGGTTGGCGGTGCCCAGGAGTCCGGGGTTGAGGAAGTCGAACAACGACCAGAGGTCCGCCAGGTTGTTCTCGATGGGGGTGCCGGTGAGGGCGATGCGGGCATCGGCCTGGATGCGTTTCACCGCCTTGGTCTGGCCGGTGGCCGGGTTCTTGATGGCCTGGGCCTCGTCCAGCACCAGCAGCCGCCATTTGCGTTGTTGCAACCATTGGCGGCGCTTCAGGGTGCCGTAGGTCGTGAGCACCAGGTCGCAATCGCTCAGGGATCCTGCCGCGTCCAGCTCCAGGTCATCGTGCTGCTGCGTCGTGAGCTGCGAGCCATGGATGAAGCGGGGCCGCAAGGAAGGGGCGAAGCGCTCCAGCTCCAGCTGCCAGTTGGCGAGCAGGGAGGCGGGCAGGACCAGCAGGGACGGCTCAGG
>Ga0315556_1001532_pt1 | contig 13867 bp, 7 predicted proteins | sample SalMarSW160310MG_FD_202112 | JGI IMG/M metagenome (GOLD analysis project Ga0315556, IMG submission 202112) | Salt marsh sediment microbial communities from the Plum Island Ecosystem LTER, Massachusetts, United States - Salt Marsh Sediment SW1603-10 ...
AATTTGATAAACCTGTTATAACGATGATCGATACACCAGGGGCTTATCCCGGACTTGAAGCTGAAGAACGTGGACAGGCTGAGGCCATTGCAAGAAATCTTTTTGAAATGAGCAAGCTAAGGGTTCCTATAATCGTTGTAATTATTGGTGAAGGCGCAAGTGGCGGGGCATTAGGGATCGGAGTCGGAGACAGAATTCTTATGTTTGAAAATTGCTGGTACTCGGTTATCAGTCCGGAATCCTGTTCAAGTATTTTGTGGAGAAGCTGGGATTACAAAGAACAGGCTGCTGAAGCTTTGAAATTAACCGCTCCCGATCTTTTGGAACAGAAACTTATTGATAGAATAATTTCTGAGCCAATGGGAGGTGCACATAAAGATCTTGACGGCGTTGCTGCCACATTAAAAGAAGTTTTAATTGAAGAACTTACAAATCTTAAGAAAATTAAGCCTGATAAACTTGTTGAGCAAAGACTGGAAAAATTTGGAAAGATGGGGGCCTACCTAGAATAGGTCTAATTTAGTGTTGCAAGTTTAATAAGTCACGCTTATGAGCTTAGTATAACTAATAATCCGGGTAATCTCAGAATTATCCGGGCTTTGCCAGCTAAAGGGGGATAATATCAAATTATAATAAATAGAATTTCGTATTAATGTTATTATAAAATTGATATCTATTTGGGAAAAATCAGTAATCAATAATAGTCTATCTGCCGCCCTTGGAATACAGAATTCTAAAAATATTTATTAAAAGATTAAGCATTGATAAATTACTCCGAACGCTTTTTAATGATAGCGATTTATCCGGCATTGCGTGGGAAGAATTCCTAATAAGGTATTCTAAGTTAATTTTGAAGGTCTGCTGGAAATTTGAAAAAGATTATGATAAAGTTATGCAGCAATACCTTTACACGTGCGAAAAACTTTCCGAAAATGATTTTAGCCTTCTTAAAAATTTTTCTTTTGATTTTAACGATCAATCTCCAAAATTTACCGCATGGTTGATTGTGGTTGCCCGAAATATATGTATAGATTATTACCGTGTGCAGCATGGCAGGAAACGTTTTCCTTCCGGTATTGCTAAGTTACCCAAAGAAGACAGGATGTTTTTTGAAATGTATTACTGGAAAGGTTTTTCACTCAGGGAAATATCAGAATCTCTGGGCTTATATTCAGGGAGCGGTAAGGAGACTGCGGATGAGAAACTTGAACGTATAACAGCATTATTAACCCGAACTCCCAAAATCCGGGAGAAAAGAGAACTTATTTCTTTTAGCGAACAAACATTTATTCCCGAAGAAAACCCCGATGATGAAAATGATTTTAATGAAAAAATTGTTGATTGGATTGCCGGACTTTCATCTCAGGAAAAAATAATAGTTCGTTTGCGCTTCTGGGACGGTTTAACGGCAAGGGAAATTTCAGAAATTCTAAAAATCAGACCGTATAACAAAGTATATTCAATTTTGAACAGGGCTTTAAAAATCCTGAGAGAAAAGTCAGAAAAAGAGAAATATATTTAAAATCAGTATTTGTGTCCGTATAATATAGTTATATAGAAAATTAATCTTATGCATATAACAGAAAACGAAATATTACTTTTTTTAGAAGGTAAATTATCCGCGGAGAAAAGAACTGGAATTGAAAAGCATTTATCCGGTTGTTCTGAATGTACATCGAAACTGGCTGGGGTCTATTCATTTACAAAAGAGATTGAATCTTCCCGGGATCCGGAATTAGAAAATAAATATTTTGCAAAAGCAAGATCATTTGGGGTGAAAGGGAATGGTAAAAAATTATCATTAAATAAGGTCCCAATGCCATCGCTTGTATTTGCCCTTTCAGTTGTAATTGTAGCGGTTGTAGCTGCATTTTTTTACTTGTTTTCTCCTGTAAAGAATACAGAACAGCTTGAATACCGTGGAAATATTCCCCTTGAATATAGTCTCAGACTGTCGCCTGCAGACGGGTCAGTGCTTGAATCGAATTATTTGAATTTTAGCTGGAATAAAGTCAATAATGCTTTGGAATATAAAATGACTGTCTTCGATTTAAATGGTGACATGATCTTTAATAAATCTATATCAGATACTATTATTAATCTGAACAGCAGAATTTATTTTAAATTTGGCGAAACATACCTTTGGAATATAGTTGCTTATTTGCCTGACGGGAGATTTATAAAATCTGCCGTCAATTCTTTTGAATTTTCAACAAAATAAAAATTACCTGGTTTGAAAATAATCAAACAGAGAGTTTTAATTTCTGTCCCGGTTATTATCCTTTTATTTTCAGTCATTATTTTAATTTTAAAAGGAATTTACCCGGGGACAGAAAAAATTTATACTGACGCGCTCGCGGCTTACAATAATTGGGATAATTATAAGGCTGAAAAACTGTTAAATGAAATCTTCCCTTCCGATTCATCAGACTTAAAAATCTTGCTACTATATGGGGGCACACTTTTCCGTCTAAGAGAATTGCATAAGGCAAAAAATATTTATAATAAAATTTTTGCTGCCGATTCCGCGAATAAAATTGGAGCACAATTAAAACTCGCCCATATAAATTTTTTCCTGAGTAATCTGGATTCAGCTCGTAATAATTTGCAAATAGCCGAACAACTTGCGGAAAATTCCACTGATAGTTCTGCACTTGCAGCTTCTTATAACATTAAAGGACTCATTGAATTCAACAGCCTAAATTACAGGGCGGCAATGAAAGATCAGAAGAAGAGCCTTTCAATAGCACTGCGGATAAAAAATCAGAATATTATTGCGGATGCGTTAAGGCAGATTGGAGTATTGTATTGGTATTCCGCAAGGTATGATTCAGCTCTCAATTCTTTTTATAAACCGGCTTTATTGATTTACAGAAAAATAAACGACAAAATAGGCGAGGCCACAACCTTAAGTGATATTGGATTATTATATAAATATGAAAAAAATCTCGAAGAAAACATCATCTATCAGCTTAAAGCGTTTGGAATCAGGAAGAAAATAGGTGATAAATCCGGCCTGGCTGACAGTTATTATTTCCTGAGTAATTCAATCTCTATGTCAGGCTGGAGGGGTTCAATAATTTATGCATATTTAAAAAAAAGTTATAATATTAGCAGGGATATCGGTTATAAGTGGGGAATGGAAGTTGCCAGCAGAGCATTAAAAGATTATTATAAAAGTCACGAATTATCAAGTAATATTTATTCAATGCAGGATACAACCAACCCGGTTGGTGAGGGAATAATCTATCAGTTATGGAATAAGTCTATAACCCAGGTAAGCACGGGTGATTTATCAGGACAGGTAACTACTCTTGAAAAGTTAGTTAACCTGGATGATTCCCTTGGCTATAAAAACGGGGAACTAGTTTCCCTTGCATTTCTTGCCTCAAGCCTGACCAGACTGGGCATTTATGATAAGGCTCAGACTGCATTAAATAAAGCTGCAAAGATAAAGGCTTCAAATCATTATTCAGATTATATTTTAGATACAACCGCCGCAAGGCTGTATATTGCCTCCGGCAGACTAAAAGAAGCTAAGAATTTGCTGCTAAACGTTACACAAAAAAGTGATTCGGCTTATCTGAATTATATCTCACAAAACAATAAAAGAATTACCGGTGATAATCTCTCAAGAATACAAAGAGAAAGAAGCTCTGCTTACTCAATGCTCGTTGATATCCTATTTGCTTTAAATGATAAGAGTATTTTTGAAACTGTTCAAAAGGATATGACTTTCAGCTTCTGGTTCAGGAGCAATACCCATTTTGACTATAATGATGGAAGTATTCAGACACCGTTTGAAAAATTTGTTGACCTGCTTGACTTATACGAGTGCAACCCCGATCGGTACAGCGATATCCAGAACCTTACAGGGCAATTTGAAATTGCACAGAGAAATATTGACAAAATTAATAAAGTAATATCTGGCTTTGCAATAAGAAGCAGGAAATTTCCTGTTGTATCGGTAAGGAAAATTCAAAATGATTTAAGAAAAAACGAAGCTCTCGTTGAATTTTTTGTCGGTTATGATAATGTTTACGCTATAGTCTTAAGAAAAACTGAATTCAAAATATTGAAGCTGAATACTTCGCGCTCGGGGATTACTTCTCTTGTAAATTTATATATGGATCTGCTCAAGAGAGGATATAGAAATCCGGATGATAAATTATGGAAGGGAGTTTCCGGAAAACTTAATAAAATATTAATCGAACCTTTAATAATAAATAACCTCCTGAAAAGAGATGATCATTTGATTATTTCAGCTGACCAAGTTTTGCACACACTCCCGTTTCATACCTTAGATCTGATGCCGGCTGATTCGGCAGCGCAGTTCCTGGTCGAAAAATATATTATCTCTTATATCCCCTCACCCGCTTTCTTGATTAACTCAAGGAGAAATAAAAACAGAAATTATAATTCGGTGATAGCCATTGCTCCGGATACGGTAAGACTTGCCGGAACAGGAAAAGAGATTAATTCGATCCCGCGAAAATATTTCCTGAATTTTACATCTTTAACAGATGGAAATGTTAGAAGGAACCGGGTGTTAAGGTCGCTAAAACAATATGATATTATACACATAGCTGCTCACGCAAGAGTTAATCCCTGGTTCCCGCTCTATTCATATATAAAATGCAGCGATAAAGACCTTAAGCTGTATGAAATACTTGATGAAAATATAACGGCTAAGCTGATAATACTAAGCGCGTGTGAAACAGGGTTGGGAGTGTCCCCTGAAGGTGGTTTACCGGAAGATGAAGATTTGCTGAGTTTTTCGAGAGCTTTTCTGTTAAAGGGAGCCGGTTCAGTTATTTCAAGTCTATGGATTGTTAATGACGAAGCCACCGCAGAATTAATGAAATTATTTTATCAGAATATGTTTTCGGACAAAATAAATTCAACGGAAAAAATTCCTATCGAGTTTTCCTTAAATGATGCTCAGCGACAATTTATTACAGAGCATAGAAAAGCCGGCAAATCAGTGCATCCTTTCTACTGGGGGGCATTTTTTGTATCTGGTGATTCAGGAAAATAATTTTCCTCCCGCTTTTTAAAACCATCCTTCTTGTCCGTAAGTTAATTGTAAGATCCCAGACTTATCATTGAACGGTTTAAAGGCATTACGATTCAATATTTTGGAGGCAGGCATAAATCGTTGTGTATTGATGTGAGCGGGGTGAATTTTCGGTTGAATAAAAGGATAATAAAGGATGTATCATAATAATTAATTGTGGAGGCTGTGTGATGATAAAAAAAATGTTACAAAAAAAGGGGCTTACTACAATTCCGTTTCTCAATGTTTGTCTCGCGTTATATTTGCTATTATTCATTAATACAGCTGTGCTTGGACAAAGCAATATGGACGACTCTAATTGGGACAACACTTTTTCACGACCAGAAAGAAGCGTCGCTGTTTCTATCAAAGACGCTAATTATGCAGTTTTCGCCGGGGTATTCAGAATTCCACACTCACCTGTCATTGGTGGAAATGATGAGGACAAATATCTTCTTTCGATATGGGACAAGGACCACTGGGTGTTATCCGGTCAAGTAAAACAAATATATGATTATAGTGGAAGTGCCTATATCACAGATTTCGACGTAATACGTACAGTTGCTGTTGATCAAAACAGTATATATATCGGTGGCAATTTTCAGATTATCACTATGCAGGGTGATACTTGTTTCAATATTGCTCAGTGGTATGGCGATCAGTGGCACCCTGTTGAGAAAGGGATCGACGGATCCGTCGAAACAATTGCGCCGACCGGTAACGGTGATATTTATGTTGGAGGTCTTTTCTCAAAACTCAGAAATGGCACACTTGTCAATAATATTGTCCACTGGAATGGAACAGCCTGGTCAACACTTGATGATCAGGGGGGTGCCGTCGGTGTCAGCGATAAGGTACATGATATAAACGTTGGAAATGGGGCATTGTACGTAGGAGGTGAATTTTCTACGGCAGGTGGTCAGAATGTCAATTATATAGCAGCGTGGAACTGGGGAACTCACGCATGGAAAGCACTGGCAGGCGGTGTGAATAGTTATGTGCGCTCTGTTGCAACATATGGAAGTGATGTATACATCGGAGGTGATTTTACCGAAACAATCGGACATACCTCCATTCCACATATCGCAAAATACACTGATACGAATAGCTCAGGTGATGCCTGGAGTGTTGTTGGACAAGGTAAAGTAAACTCGGTATCAGACGTCGAAATTTCATCTGCTGGAAACGTATATGCTGTGGGTGACTTTTCAGACGAAGTCGGTATAAACTCCACATCAATGGCTATGTGGAATGGATCACAATGGCAGGTATTATCCGGCGATGGTCACAATCTTGATGCAAACGGAATAAAAATGGCAGTAACCAGTAATACAAATGCTGACGTAGTCTACCTTGGATACATCAATAATGATTATATGATTACTAGTGATGGCCGGCAACTGGAAAGATATGCAAGATGGGATGGCAGTAACTGGCATGGGTTGGGCTATGCCGTCGGACCATTTTTCAATGATAGTCACCCTGGCAACCTGAATAATAAGATCAATGATCTCGCATGGGATGGTTCTTATCTATATGCAGGTGGCCGTTTTGAATATATAGGTGATGATTCAGTCAATTACGTGGCAAGATGGGATTCGGCTAATATGGAATGGAGTCAATTAGGGTCCACTGGATTATCGTCACCAGGTGCTGTTTACGCATTGAGGTATCATAACAACGCCCTTTATATCGCAGGTGATTTTGCCACTGCCGACGGAATGACGGTTAATAATATCGTCAAATGGAATGGCAACTCGTTTGTGGCTTTAGGCAACGGCTTGTCACATCCAACATACAATGCGAGTGTTTATGACATAACATTTGTGAATGATACACTGTATGCTCTGGGCGAACAATTCTTCGACACAGCAGACAATATAGCTTATTTTGATGGTACCATGTGGCATCCATTTTCGAAAGTCCCGGTTATTTCCTCCGGTGATGCCATATCCATCGCGTATTACAAAAACAATCTCTACGTGATGACGAGTTATCATCCCTATGTATATGAGTATGACAGATCACAGGACAAATGGATACAGATCGCTAGTTCAGTCAACTCGGGCTCATCATATCAAACTCTGTATGCTAATAAAGACTACCTGTATTTGGGAGGTCGTTTTTCGCAAATAGACAATGTGACATGCAATGATGTTGCGCGATGGGACGGTAATAACTGGTCGGCTTTTGGGTCAGGGTTCAGCGGACCTGTCTATGATATTTATACTAACGGGAATGATGTCTATGCCGGCGGCGATTTTGTTTCCTCGGGTAATGACACGCTCTGGTCAATCACCAAGTGGGATGGAACTAAATGGAGTGCTATGGGAAGTGGCGTCAGACGAAATCCGATTGCCTTCAGCGGAGGAACAGGTACCGTGGCGGCAATGACAGGAACGCCGTTTGGACTCTATGCTGGAGGAACCTTTAACTATGCCGGAAGTGACTATTCCAATAATCTGGCTCTCTGGAAAAATTTCACACTTACCGGGATTGACGATAAAACAACGAATGATCAACTACCCTGGCAGATGCATCTATACCAGAATTACCCGAATCCTTTTAACCCGACAACGACTATATCCTATTCACTAAAAACATCTGGTCCGATCAAGCTTCGGATTTATGATATGCTTGGCAGGCTTGTTACAACCCTGGTAAATACGGAACAAAAAGCCGGCCAACACCGGGTAAATTTTGATGCTTCGCGAATTGCCAGCGGTGTTTACTTCTACCAGATAGTGACACCGAAGTTTACACAAACAAGGAAAATGGTCCTTTTAAAATGATTTGCTATTCCGGGCTATTGATTATTTGTAATTAGTCATTGGTCATTTGTAGCCATTAAATTATTATTGAGATTCTAAAAATATAATGAATGGCTATGAATGACCACAAATGACGAAAAATCCTTTTTCCCAATACATTATTAACCCGCCTTTTTTATAAATTTAGATATCAGTAAAAAAGATTTATCCAATATGTTTAGTTACAAGACAGAACTCTGTGTCAGGTACGCAGATACAGACCAGATGCAGTTTGTATATAACGGAAAATACCTTGAATATTTTGAAGTCGGAAGAACTGAATTACTAAGAAGCACTGGTTTGTCATACAAGGTTGTTGAAACAGAAGGATATCAGCTGCCGCTGATTGAAGCACACATTAAATACTTCTCAGCTGCTTATTATGATGATATTTTGATAGTTGAAACATTTCTTAGAGAAATTCCTAAATTTAAAATGAGATTAGATTATAAAATTTTCCGTAAAGAAAATAGTGAACTTGTTACCGAAGGATATACAGAACACGTCTTTATAAATAAGGAAACTAAGAGCCCCGTAAGGCCACCCAAAATTTTTATCGATGCGATAAAGAAATATTACGAATAATAATTTTTTATTAACTAAATTAGAATTATTATTTCCTCACCTAAATCTATTGAGTATAATTCTAAACAAAATCTTAAAAAATGATTGAAAAGCTAAAAGAACTTTCTAAAGATACAGCCATTTATGGTGTCAGCACGATGGTGGGGAGATTTCTTAATTTTCTTTTGGTACCTTTTTACACACACGTATTTTCTGATTTCAACTACGGTATTGTTACAAACCTTTATATTTTTATAGCAATTTTTAATGTAATATTTATTTATGGGATGGATGCCGCCTACCTAAAATATGCTGCTATCCCTTCTGAGAAAGATGATAAAGATAATTTCTCAACTCCTTATTTATCTGTCTTTGTCGCAGGGATACTTCTGGTGCTGCTGATCGTTGCTCTCAAGAAAGCGATATTCGTCACTTTCGATATTCCATTTGATCATCTTAAATTAATTTATTTAGTAGTTCCGATTTTATTTATTGATGCAATAAATGTCATTCCGTTTATTAAGCTAAGGATTCAACGCCATGCAAAAAAGTTTGCGACTTTTAAATTATTAAATATCCTTGTAAACGTGGCACTGAATCTTTATCTCATTCTAAAATTAAAATGGGGAATTGAGGCAGTTTTTATCAGCAATATTGCCGCATCCGGGTTTACTTTCGTTTTGCTTTTTCCTGATGTCTTAAAGTATCTCAGGGTAAAAATAAGATTTGATCTATTAAAGAAATTTCTAAAGTTCGGAATTCCATATTTGCCAGCAGGCCTGGCATCCATTTTTGTGCAGGGCATCGATAGACCCATCCTGGGACATTTAACTAACCTCGGTACAGTCGGAGTTTATAGTGCAAATTATAAACTTGGGATTTTCATGATGCTTTTTGTAAGTATGTTCCAGTATGCCTGGCAGCCTTTCTTTTTGCAAAACGCTGAAGAAAAGAACGCAAAAGAGCTATTCTCAAAGGTATTAACATATTTTACAATTACAGCAAGTTTTATTTTGGTGGTTATATCACTGTTTATAAGTGATATTGTTAAGCTGGATATTTTTGGTCGCACAATAATTGCGAAAGCTTATTGGGGTGGATTGAATATAGTGCCTGTAATTCTTTTTGGTTATCTTTTTAACGGGCTGTATGTAATTTTTACAGCCGGAATTTTTATAAAAGAAAAAAGTATTTACATCCCTTTCATAACAGGATTGGGAGCGGCTGTAAATATTATTGTAAACTTTGCGCTAATTCCCTCTTTTGGAATGATGGGGGCGGCACTCGCAACGCTTGCTGCCTATCTGGCAATGGCTTTGAGTTTATATTTTGTAACACAGAAAATTTATAAAATTCATTATGAGTATAAAAAGATGTTTAAGGTTTTCTCATTTATACTTTTGATTGGAGTTTTATATTATTCATTTTTGTATAGCGGTCATTTATTGTTCGTTTACAAAATAATATTGTTTGTAATGTTTACACTCTGGATGATATTTTATGTAATGGATAAAGATGAAATGAATTTCTTTAAAACAAAACTTCTAAAAATAAAAAAGTAATACTTATGCCTGATTTGATTAAAATAAAAATTAAACGACTGTCTAAAAATTTCAATGATATTCCTTTGCCTTCTTATGCAACTAATGGTAGTTCTGGAATGGATGTAAGAGCTGCTGTAAAAGATAAAATGATAATCCCTTCCGGGAAGGTAGCACTTGTACCGACTGACTTTTCAGTTGAAATTCCTGCTGGTTATGAAATACAGGTAAGGCCAAGAAGCGGGCTTGCTGTTAAACACAGCATTGGAGTACTAAATTCTCCCGGTACGATAGATTCGGACTATCGTGGAGAAGTAAAAATAATATTAATGAATTTTGGAGATGAAGATTTTGAGATTTCGGGGGGGGAAAGAATTGCTCAATTAGTTGTTGCTAAAGTTTATAAAGCTTCTCTTGTTGAAAGCAACGAATTGGAAGATAGCGAACGCGGGGCAGGTGGTTTTGGTCACACGGGGAAAAGTTGAATTTCGATTTCGTCAAAAAATAATTTCTAATTTTCAACTTGACTATTGTCAGGCAGACTGTATTTTCTGACAATTATTGATTAATATACCCTTAGAAAAAATCTTCATATTTATCCTTCTTAGTTTTAAAATTATGTCAGATTTTATTCATTTACACAATCACACACATTACAGTCTTCAGGACGGTGCTTGTACTGTTGAAGGACTGGTTGCTGCTGCCAAGCGTAACAATATGAACGCAGTAGCCTTGACAGATCATGGTGTAATGTATGGAATTGCAGAGTTTTATAAAAAAGCAAAAAAAGAAGGGATAAAACCGATTGTAGGTATGGAAGCTTATGTGGTTTCAGAAGGAAGCAGAAAAGATAGAGGAACCGATTCGAATAATGGAAGAAAACGAGCGAAACTTTATAATCATTTAATTTTGCTTGCAAAAAATAAACAGGGTTATAAAAACCTTTCTAAATTATCTACACTTGGACACACAGAAGGTTTTTATTATAAACCAAGAATTGATCTTGAACTTTTGCGGAAGTACCGTGAAGGACTAGTTTGTTCATCCGCATGCGCTGGCGGAGTTGTAGCAGTTCATTTGCGAAACGGGGATTATCAGAAAGCAAAAGAAACTGCCCTAACTTACAAAGAAATTTTTGGTGATGATTTTTACCTCGAAATTCAAGACCACAATATGGATGTTGAAAAACCGGTTCTTGAAGGAATGCCGAGGCTTTCAAAAGAACTCGGGATAAAACTTGTCGCAACAAATGACTGCCACTACATTGAAAGAGATCACGCAATTGCCCACAATATTTTATTACTTCTTGCTGATAAGACTGGTCAGGATTACAGGAATCTTAGATACGGAACTGACCAGGTTTATTTCAAGTCACAGGAAGAGATGATAAAACTTTTCAAAGGTTATCAAGGAGCAATTGAAAATACTCTTGAAATAGAAGAAAAGGTAGATCTTAATATTGATTTTGAAGGACATCATTTCCCAAAATTTCCTATTCCAGAAGACTCACCCGCAAAAAATCTTGATGACTATTTTGAACTTCTGGCAATGGAAGGGCTTCATAACAGATTCAAAGAAATTACATCGGAAATAAAAGAGAGATTTGATTTCGAAATTGATACAATAAAAGAGATGGGATTTGCCGGCTATTTTTTGATAGTGCAGGATTTTATTAACTCATCGAAAAAAATGAATATTCCTGTTGGCCCCGGACGAGGAAGTGTTGCAGGAAGTTTGGTGGCTTATACACTTGGAATTACAAACATAGATCCACTTCAGTATAATTTACTATTTGAGCGATTCCTTAATCCTGCAAGAAAATCAATGCCGGATATCGACGTTGATTTTGCGGATGATAAGCGCGGTGATGTAATTGAATATGTAAGAGAAAAATATGGCAACAACTGCGTAAGCCAGATAATTACTTTCAATCGATTATCATCAAAAGCAGTGATTCGTGATGTTGCAAGAGTTTTAGGAATCCCTATTCCTACTGTAAATAAAATTACAAAGTTTATTCCTTCGAAATTTGGTAAAGTTTTTACAATTGAACAGGCTCTGAAAACAGTACCGGAACTTAAATGGGTAAGGGATTCAAAAGATCCTGATATTCAAAACCTGATAAAGTATGCAAAAGTGCTCGAGGGTATGAACCGGAATGCTTCAAAACATGCTGCAGGTGTTGTGATTACTCCTGATGATGTCAGTAATTATGTTCCCCTGGCAAATGCAGTTTCCCAGACGGATATTGTTACTCAGTATAATATGAAGGAAATTGAGAGTGCCGGGCTTTTGAAAATGGATTTCCTTGGTCTTCGAACTTTAACAATTATCCGCGATACGATTGATCTCATCAAAAAAAATCATAATAAAGAAATTAATATTGATGAAATTCCTTTAGAGGATGAAAAAACACTACAATTATTTTCGAAAGGTCAAACGACCGGGATATTCCAGTTTGAATCTGGTCCTATGAGAGAGTATCTGAAAAAACTGAAGGCTTCAAGCATCAATGACCTTGCTGCTATGAACGCTCTTTACCGACCTGGCCCGATGGAATTTATTGACGATTTCATTGACCGAAAGTATGGGAATAAGGAAGTTACCTACCTTCACCCTATTCTTGAATCTATTCTGAAAGAAACTTATGGAATTATAGTTTACCAGGAACAGGTAATTCAGATTGCTAACAAAGCCGGGGGAATGAGTCTTGCGGAAGCGGATATTTTACGTCGCGCAATGGGTAAGAAAGATCTCAAGGCAATGAAAGAGCAAAGGGAAAAATTTGTTGAAGGTGCGGTAAAAAATAATATTCCTAAAAAAGCAGCCGGCGAAATTTTTGAAGCTATCGATAAATTTGCAAACTATGGGTTCAATAAAAGTCATGCAGTTGCATATAGTCTTGTTGCATATCAGACCGCATATTTAAAAGCTCACTACACGCCGGAATTTCTTGCAGCCAACCTGAAAAACGAATTTGGAAATTCAGATAAAGTCAGGAACTTCCTTGAAGATTGTCGAAAACTAAAAATAGAAGTTCTTCCTCCGGATGTTAATTTTCCTTCGGTTTATTTTGATGTTGATAACGGAAAGATCAGGTTTGGAATGTCCGCCATAAAAAATGTTGGGATTTCTGCTGTTGAGGAAATAATAAAAACGAGGGAAACTCTGGGAAGAGATTTTAGCAGCATCTTTGATTTTTGTCTTAATGTCGACACAAGGATTGTAAATAAAAGATCACTCGAGGGACTCGTACTAGCTGGAGCTTTTGATTCTATCTATAACTATAGGTCAGTGTTGTTTGCTGCTGTTGAAGAAGCCCTTGATTTCGGACACAAAGCTCAGAATTCTAAATTAACTTCTGAGAATAGCTTGTTTGGGGACATGGAAGATGTTAAAGTAACTGAGCCTGAATTACCAAAGGTTCCGTTATGGAGCCAAAAAGAAAGATTAGCAAGAGAGCGTGAAGTTATAGGATTTTATGTTACCGGGCATCCGCTAAGTAACTATGAATTGGAGTATAATTCTTTTGCCACTATTAAATTGGGTGAAGCAGAATTGCTTGAGGAAGTTGATAGTGTCAGGGCTTGTGGGGTAATTACTACGTTAAAAACAAAGATTGATAAATCAGGAAGAACGATGGCTTTCTTTACCATCGATGATTTTAACGGTTCGTGTGAATGCCTTATGTTTGCAAAGGTTTATGAAAAGTATGGACAGTTTATTAAAGAGGAAGAATGTGTCTTTATAAATGGAAAACCGGAAAGCAGCGGTGATGCAATAAAAATTCACATAGATGAAGTTGTCCCACTTTCCAATGCAAGAGAAAAATTTGCTCAGAGTGTTCAAATCAAAGTGGATAAACAAAAGAATAAACCAGAGAATTTCATAGAATT
>Ga0315556_1001534_pt1 | contig 13849 bp, 15 predicted proteins | sample SalMarSW160310MG_FD_202112 | JGI IMG/M metagenome (GOLD analysis project Ga0315556, IMG submission 202112) | Salt marsh sediment microbial communities from the Plum Island Ecosystem LTER, Massachusetts, United States - Salt Marsh Sediment SW1603-10 ...
GGAGAGGTATCGGTCTCGCAGCGCACCGAGTGCATGCCGTATCTCTGAGTAGAGCCCCTCGCGCATCTGCAGCAGCCGCTGCTGGAAATGGGCGAGCTGCCGGGGATTCATGTAGGGCTCGGCGGGAAAGCTATCCTGGTTCGCTATGGCGGGCTCGGGCTCGGGCTCGGGCTCGGGCTCGGGCTCGGGCACCTCGTTTTCGCCGGAGTCGCAAATGAACATCGTGTGAGCCCTCCCGCGCCATGGTCCGGGGTGTTTGTGCGTGTTAGGCTTTCGGTGCTCCGGCTGCGGAGGCAGCCGCCACCGCGCCGACGGGGCCAGCCATGAAGATCGTCTCCTTCAACGTCAACGGCATCCGTGCGCGGCGCCACCAGCTCGAGGCGCTGTGCCTGCGCCACGATCCCGACATCATCGGGATTCAGGAGACCAAGGTCACCGATGAGGAATTTCCCGCCGAGATCGCCGCGGACCTCGGCTATTGGGTGGGCTTCTTCGGCCAGAAGGGCCACTACGGCGTGGCGCTGATGGCCAAGCGGGCCCCGGTGGCGCTGAGCAAGGGGTTCCCCTCGGACGGTGAAGACGCCCAGCGACGCGTGATCACCGGGGTGTTCGAAACCCAGGCCGGCGCGCGCATCAGTGTCGTCAATGCCTACTTTCCCCAAGGCGAGAGCAGGGATCACCCGGTCAAGTTTGCGGGAAAGGAGCGGTTCTACAAGGATATGCTGGGCTACCTGACTGGCAGCTTCCGAGCGGGGGAAAATCTGGTGGTGCTCGGGGACATGAACGTGGCGCCCATCGATCTGGACGTGGGCATAGGCGTGGACAACGCCAAGCGCTGGCTACGCGAGGGCAAGTGCTGCTTTCTGCCCGAGGAGCGCGAGTGGCTCGAGCGCCTCAAGGGCTGGGGCCTGTTCGACACCTACCGGAGCTGTCACCCCGAGGTCGACGATCGTTTCAGCTGGTTCGATTATCGCAGCCGCGGCTTTGAGCGGGATCCCCGGCGAGGGCTGCGGATCGACTTGGTGCTGGCGACCGAGTCGCTTAACGGGCGCTGCACCGGGGCGGGCATCGATTACGACATCCGCGCCATGGAGCGCCCATCCGATCACTGTCCGGTCTGGGCCGATCTCGAGGTGTAAGCGGTCGTGCATGAGCGTGAGATATTTCTCAATGAATGGCAGGGCGGGGACCTGGAGACGCTCAAGGAGGCGTTCGGGATCGGGCCCGCGGAGCTGGCGGGGATCGAGGTGCTGCTGGCCTCCTATTGCCGGGACGCCGTCGGCGGCGAGGCCTTTGTTCTGCTACGCCGCGGTGCCTGGCTGTATGAAGTGAACGCGCGCCATGACTCCGAAGGCAGCGTGGCCGGACAATGGGAGCCCGAGGAGACCCTGGTGGAGGCCCTGCAGCACCGACTCGACAAAGGCCGCCTGGGCCGTGATGACGACGGTGCCAACGTCTTCGCCGCCGAATTGCGGTTTCTGCTGCTCGAGCTGGCGGCGGAGGAGAGCGGACGGGATTTCTGAGCGGGGAGTGCATCCGGGGGCCCGTTCCGTCGGTCGGGATCCGAGGCTATGGCTCGCGTGGTCTTCCGCTTCTACGAAGAGCTCAACGATTTCCTCCCGGCCCGGGACCGGAAACGCGATCTCTGCGTGGATTTCAAACCGCCGGTGCCAGTGGGGCATCTGATCGAGACCCTCCGGGTTCCCCACACCGAAATCGAGCTGATCCTCGCCAACGGCCGCTCCGTGGATCTGTCTTATCGTCCGTGCGATGGTGATCGGATCGGCGTGTACCCGATGTTCGAGTCGCTGGACGTCGCGCCGCTGGTGCGTCTGCGTCCGCGGCCGCTGCGGGATATGCGGTTCATCGCCGATGCCCACCTGGGCAGGCTTGCGCGCTGGCTGCGCCTGCTGGGGTTCGACAGCCTGTTCTCGCCCGGCTGGCGCGATTCCGACCTGGTGGAGCGGGCGCTGCGCGAGCGCCGCGTCGTGCTGACGCGGGATCGGGCGCTGCTCATGAGCGCGTCTGTCACTCACGGCTGCTACGTTCGTCCGCTGCGGCTCGCAGACCAGCTGGCCTATCTCGTGGGGCGGCTGGATCTGTGCGGCTCGATTCGGCCATTCACGCGATGTATGGTGTGCAATGGCCTGGTGGCGCCCGTGGTCGCCGACGAGGTCTGGCACCTTCTACCGCCGGGGGTACGCCGCGAGCAGCAACAGTTCTGGCGCTGCGGCGGTTGTGGCCGGCCGTACTGGAAGGGCAGCCACTTCCGGCGACTGGAGTGGGAGGTCCGGCGACTCTGTCCCAGGGCCTGACCACCGGGCACCGAATTGGGTTATCCTCCCCCATTTGTGGTGGGCGGCGGCCCGGCCATCGCCAGCAAGGAACCCTTTCATGTCCCGCAAATTGCGACAGCTGCTCCTGGCTCCCATCATCGGGATGGCCTCGTTCGGCGCGCTGGCCGAGGAGTCCTGTCTGAAAGTCGTATTCGACGGCTACTGTCTCGGCGGTGACATGAGTGCCCAGCTCACCAAGGACCCCCGCTACGTTCAGCAGGAGCGCAACGGGGATCGCTTCGCGGTGGTCTACTCGCTGGGGCAGGAGAGCATTTACGTGTTGTCCTACCACAACCGGATCTACAAGGTCCTGCACCGTTACGATCCCACGACCGTTCTGCGATTCAACGATCTGGAGACGATCCTCAGGGGCAAGTACGGACCGCCCCAGGATCTCAGCCGCTATCCGGGATACGCCCACAACCGGGCTGCCAGGATCGGCGCCATCCGCCGCGGCGAAGGCGAGGCCGAGCTGCTCTGGACCCCGGCGGGGCAGCCCTGGTCCGTCACCCTGGGCTGGACCCGCGAGCTCGGGATCACCCTCGACTATCGGGCGAAGGCGCTCGACGCAGAGCAGCGGCGTGCGGCGAGCGCCGGTCTCTGATGAGGGATCGCTGCGCGACCCGGCCTGGCCCGCTAAGGGACAGGGCGGCCCAGCAAAGTGCCCGGGGGATCGTCCACGGCCTCGAGCCGCACGTCGATGATCTGACCCTCCAGCCCCGCGCTCCGCGGCGCGTCGATCTTCACGCGTAGAAAGTTCGGCGTGTAACCCTCCCATCCCGGCTGGGGAGACTCTACCAGGACCGGCAATGTCCGCCCCACGAAGCGCGCGAGGGTCTCGGCCCTCGATCTGCGCTCCAGGGCGTGCAGCTCGGCGCCGCGGGCCCGCTTGACCGCTGCAGGAACCGTATCCGGAAGGGCCGCGGCCTTGGTGCCGGGCCGAGGCGAGTAGGCGAAGATGTGCACGTGCCCGAGCCCCAGGCGTTCGACGAGCTCGGTGGTGCGGCGCCATTCGTCGTCGGTCTCGCCCGGAAAGCCGACGATGATATCGGTGGTGACATTGAGGTCGGGCACCCGCGACCGCCCGTCGCCGACGAGTCGCTCGAATTGAGCCGCCCGGGTGCGCCGGGCCATCCGGCGCAGCACCGAGTCCGCGCCGCTCTGCAGGGGCAAGTGCAGATGCGGCATCAGGCTCCGGGCTCCAAACAGGCTCCAAAGGCGCTCGTCGAGATCCCAGGGCTCCAGTGAGCCGATGCGGACCCGGGGCATCTCGGTGTCGGTCAGGATGGCCCGCAGGAGCTCGACCAGGCTGGTGCCCAAGTCGTTGCCGTAGCCGCCGATGTGCACTCCGGTGAGCACCACCTCGCCTATGCCTTCCTCCCCGAGCCGATTGATCTCATCGACCAGATCCCTGACCGGTCGGCTGCGCTCCTCGCCGCGAGCCACGGTGATGATGCAGTAGCTGCAGCGGTGCCGGCAGCCGTCCTGGATCTTGAGAAATGCACGCTGTCGACCCTGGGCCAGCAGCGAGTAGATCTCTGGGTGGCTCGCCGTGGACGGCATGGCGCCCAGATCGAGCTCGCGCGCGGCGATCTCGGCGAGGCGATCCTTGTCGCGATTGTCGATCACCAGATCCACCCCCAGGGCCTTGGCTTCGTCCCGGTGCAGCGCAGCGTAGCAGCCGGTCACGACGAGCCTGGCGGTCGGGTTCCCGGCTTGGACGCGCCGCAGCAGATGCCGGGATTTGCGCACTGCCTCCTGGGTCACCGCGCAGGTGTTGACGACCAGGAGGTCCGCCTCCTCGGGGCCCCTGGCGAGCCTGTGGCCGAGGGCCTGGAAGTCCCTGGACCAGGATTCGAGCTCGGCCTCATTGAGACGGCAGCCTAGAGTTTGGAAGTGAACGCGCATTTGACTGAGAGGTGGTTATGAGTGTCGTCCCGCGCCTCGGGTGATCCCCTGTGCCGCAGAGCAGGCTGTGATGGTCGCCATTCTAGCGTGATCGACCGGCTGTTGATATCGCCGATCGATCTGTTAGGCTTGTTGAAAAATCATTGGTAATTAGAGGGTTCCGTCATTTATCTTGAATGGCTCTTGATCTCTGGCCTGATGCTCGGAATCTTCGTGACGGGCCTGGTGCTGCGGCGCCAGTCCGAAGTCGTTCGCGGGTTGGGCCGGGTCGCCGAGGAGCAGCAGCGGCTGGAGACGTCCCTGCGGGAGCGCGAACGGGCCCTTTTTCGACAGCTCGCGGCGGCGCACCAGGCCCAGGTCCGCCAAGCGGCGGAGACCCAGCAGCGGTTGCTCGAGCGCTTCGGCCGTCTCTACCAGGCGATGGAGCGGCGTTTCGGCGAGATGCAGAAACACCTCACGGAGGATGCGGGACGCCTGCGCGCCGATCTGGTCGAGCGGCTCGATGCCCAGGAGCGGCTGATCGGCCAATCCCTCGGGGAGGGGCGGCTGGCCCAGCAGCTCGGCCTCAGCACCTTTGAGGAGGTGATGCGCAATGCCTTGGCCGAGCAGCGGGAGGCGCTAGACCGGCGAACGCAGGAGGCGCTGCAGCGCCAGCAGGAGTTGGCCATCGCCCAGGGTCAGCAGATGGCAGGCGCCATGGAACGTTCGGCCGAGCTGGTCGGCGGTCGCCTCAAGGAGCTGGCCGAGGTCACCGAGCGCCGCCTCGGGGAGATCGGCGGTCAGGTGGAGCGTCGCTTGCACGAGGGGTTCGAGAAGACTACCGAGACCTTTTCGCGGGTGCTGTCGCACCTCACGCGCATCGACGAGGCACAGAAGCGGATCACGGAGCTGTCGGCGAACGTGCTGAGCCTCCAGGAGGTCCTGGCGGACAAACGCGCCCGCGGTGCGTTCGGAGAGGTTCAGCTGGCCGCGCTCGTTCGCAACGTGCTGCCCGAGCACGCCTTCTCCCTGCAGCACAGCCTGAGCAACGGGACTCGGGTCGATTGCCTGCTGCACATGCCCGAGCCCGGCGGCTCCGTGCCGGTGGATGCGAAGTTCCCGCTGGAGGCCTATCGGCGCCTGATCGATCCGCAGCTGCCGGAGGCCGAGCGTGCGAGGGCGGCGAGCCTGTTCCGGCAGGATGTCCACCGCCATGTTCGCGACATCGCCGAGAAGTATCTGATCCCGGGCGAGACCGCGGAGGGTGCCGTGATGTTCATCCCGGCGGAGGCGGTGTTCGCAGAGATCCATGCGCGTTTTCCGGAGCTGGTGGAGCAGGCCCATAGGCTCAGCGTTTGGCTGGTGTCACCCACCACCATGATGGCGGTCCTCACCACGGCGCGCGCGGTGCTTCGAGACCAGGCGACGCGCGAGCAGGTGCACCTGATTCGGCGGCATCTGACGGACCTGTCGAGTGACTTCGGGCGCTTTCAGGAGAGGATGGACAGGCTGGCGCGCCACATCCAGCAGGCCCATCGCGACGTGGACGAGGTCAGCAGCTCGGCCCGGCGCATCACCGGGCGTTTCGAGAAGATCGAGCGTGTGGAGCTGGCCGGGGATCCGGCCACCGAGGGTCTTGCGGCCCCCGCGGCCGCGCCGCCGGCGCCCAAGGCGGATTCGGCGGTGTCGGCCGGTGGGCTATAATCGCCGAGATCGGGGGAATCCGGACCGAGAGGACGAAGGCCCATGAAGATCATTGTGACGAAGCTCACTGCGGGAGCCGGCGTGCGCGATGTGATGACGTTTTTCAAGGCGGGGCTCAAAAGGCGTTTTCCGTTGCCGCTGCGCGCCGAGCCGAAGGTGGAGAACTGTCAAATCATCAGGATCGTCGACGATGATGGCGGCCCGGAGGAGTTTATCGCGGTGCTCAACGTCAGCCCCGAGAAGGAGGCGCTGCGCGCCATTCAGCGTCTGAACCGCACGCAGCTGAAAGGCCGTTTGGTCGAGGTACGGCAGTATCGCTACCGCTCCTCGCGCAACGACCGGCGCTCACGTCGCTATCCGGTGGCCAATGAGCATGAGCGCCGCGCGGACGATCGGCGCAGGCCGAATCTGAAGTTCGAGCGGCAGACCGGTCCCGCGCGCATCGAGGCGATGGACAACTTCCGCCGCACCTACGGATACTGAGGCTTCAGCCGGGAGGACGGCCCATCGGGGCGCCCGGAGGGGGAGGGGTAGGGGCGTTTTGGTGTAGCAGCAAGTGCCAGCCGTCCGGGCCGCGACGATAGACGTTGGTGGCGTACATCGGGGGGATGGACTTGCCGCCCGTCGAGGAGACCTGCTCTTCGACCAGGTGGATCGCCACGTCATCTTTATCGATCCACGCAATATGGGTGACGGAGATCTGCGGGGTGATGTTTGCCCGAAACAGGTGCTGCCACAGCTGCGTTACGTCGGTGCGTCCGCGAATCAAGGGCTGCATGGGGAGGAGGCAGGCTATGTCGGTCGAGTCCTCCCAAACGCCGCGCATCTTGTCATCGTCCTTTTCGTCGATGGCGTCGTAGAACGCGTCTTCGGCGTCCTGGGGGCTGGAGTAGGTGACCATGGGTGAGGGTCCACGCTGCTGAATGCGGCGCCGATAGTCTCATCGGAGCGCGCGTGGGGCAAGCCTTGCGGCCAAGGCGCCCGCGAGGGCGGGGTCGTCGCCCGAGCCCGTCCGACCTAACACTGTTCCCACGGCAGTCCGTGAAAGCGCCATCCCCCGACGGTGCTCCTGCGGTGGTGCTCGTCCAGATCGCCCTCGAAGCCTTCGTCGACGTGGTAGACGCGCTTGAATCCCGTCTCGAGCAGCGCGCGGCCCGCTTCCAGGGAGCGTTTCCCGCTGCGGCAGATCAGGACGACCGGCGCACAGCCTTCTTCGATGTCGCACACGGCTCCGCCGAGCACAAGCTTGCGGATCTCTCGGGTAAAATTCGGATTCACGGTCCAGTCTGGCTCGTCGATCCAGGGGACGTGCACGGACCCTGTCGGATGGCCGACGAACAGAAATTCCATCGTCGATCGGATATCGACCAGCAAGGCTCTCGGATTGGCCTCGAGCATCTCCCAGGCGTGCTGGGGGCTCAGTGCCACGGGGTGATGGTCACTCATCGTATACGCGCACTGCGTCGGCTTCGGTATGGAAGCCGAAGTATAGACCAGCAGCTGGATTATAATGCGCCCGCCGAAGCCGAGGAGGAGCCCATCGGTGGCCTCTCCGGTGCTCCGGATTCGTCATCCGGTCGTTCATGGCCGCCGGCGTCCTGATGAGCCTGGGATGGGGGGAACATGCGCGATCGCTTGATCTTCAGAGTCGTCCAGCTGCTGTCGGTGCTGCCGTTCGGGATGCTGCGCGGGATCGGTGCGGTGACAGGGTGGGTGGCCTTCCGGCTGCGGATCGCCGAGCGTCGCTATGCGCTGACCAATGTGGGACTGTGCTTTCCCGAGCTCTCGGCCCGGGAGCGGTGCCGCCTGGCGAGCCGCAGTCTGGTGGAGAGTGCCAAGACGCTTGCCGAGATGCCGGGCATTTGGAGCCGGCCCATGAGCTTCTCGACGGGGATGGTGCGGGAAGAGCGGGGGAGGGAGGTGTTCGAGGCGGCTCGGGCCCGTGGACGGGGCGTGATCGTCGCAGCCCCGCACCTGGGGAACTGGGAGATTGTCGGCCTTTATCTGCAGCATCTCGGTCCGACCACCTCGCTCTACCGGCCGCCCCGCCAAGCGTTTCTGGGGCCGCTGATGCAGCGCGGACGCAGCTCCGGGGGCGCGAGACTCGTTCCGGTCGGCGCCAGGGGGGTGAGGGCACTCTATGATGCTCTGAGGCGCGGCGAGGTGGCGGGGATCCTGCCGGATCAGGAGCCGCACTCCGATGCCTCCGGCGCGTTCGCGCCTTTCTTCGGCATTCCTGCCCTGACGATGACCCTACTCGGCCGGCTTGCGCGCAAGAGCGGCGCGAGCGTGGTGTTCTGCTTCGCCGAGCGTCTTCGCGCCGCGCCGGGGTACCGCATCCACTGGCTCGCCGCGCCCCAAGGGATCGCCGACGCCGATCCGGCGGTGGCGGCCGCGGCGCTCAATCGGGGGGTCGAGGACTGCGTGCGACTATGTCCGGAGCAGTACCAGTGGGGCTACCGCCGGTTCAAGCGGCATCCCGGTGGCGCGCCCAACCCCTACCGGCGCCGAGCCCCTTTCCGTCGTGGCCGCAACGGAAAGGCCCGATCCGGTTAGGCTGTAATCGGGTTCTCCTTGCCGGCAGGCACTTCGGATAGCAGGGCCGCTCGCGGGGATGACGAGAGGGCTTCCAATCGGACGCTGGGTCGTCATTGACGCGAGACGGATTACCAGTGTCCCTCATCCGAGGGCCTACTCGATAGGCTTCTCATCACTGTCGCTCTGACCGGTATTGTCGGTCCAGGAAAGCTTGATGAGGTCGCCCTTGGCGCCACCCTTGAACTTGCAGGAGAAGTAAGGGTTCTTGGATATCGCCTGACTCCACAGGGCCGTCATTACGACCTGGCCCTTGTGCTCGCAGACGACCTCCTCGATGAAGTGGGCGGGGATCGGTTGGCCGGTTTTCTCGTCTTTTTCGACGGCGATCTGCATGGGGTGGACAATCAGCGCCTTTACGGTCACCACATCCCCGTTGGCTACGGCTTTGAGTCGGATGGTCGACATGGAGTGATACCTTTGCTGGGGATTTCCGCGGATCGATTCCGAAGTGCGCCCGTCAGCTGTTGCAGCCACTGGAGACGACCCGAACACTGGTATTCGCGCTGTACAGCTTGCCGCCTGCCTTCACGACCGCTATCAGATCGCCCGACTTGGCCAGCTTGACGCGGGTCTCGGCGTAGCCCAGGGCGCCGTCGCCAAGGTCGAAAGCGCCCAGGAGCGGGAAGGGGTTGCCCGGGGCGAGGATCGCAATCCGCGTTACATCGGCCATGGCTGTTTCCACGTGTACTTTGACCTGGCCGCCGTCCCGGGCCTCACCGCTATCACCGGCGGTGACCTTGATGTCGCCGCTCTTCGCAGCGTCGGTAACGCCGAGAAGCGCCGAGAGGGCATCCGGCATGGCCTTGGCCGCGAAGGCATCCTTGGGCCAGGCGGCGAGAACAGCGCGTGGCGTCAGCAGGCCCGTTCCCGCGGCCATGGCGACGGCGCTGGCAGCAAGTGAGCCCTTGAGAAAGATTCTACGTTTGATGCTGATGGCCATCTGTATCTCCTGGTTCGACGAGGGCCGCGGCTCCCGGACGGCGTCCCCCTTGGCGATGACCTTGTCGGGAGCATCTTCCGCGCGGCTGCAATAGTCGCTTAGCGACCCAATCCGAATCTTTGAATCGATCCCGGTCGCGCCTTGGAGCGGGCCGCTCGGAGGTGAGCAGGCCCGCAAATGCGCGTCTCTGCCGTTATCAGCCACAGGGTCTGCAAGCGGCAAGCAAAACACCATAGATATTATCGGGTGATCAATCGTTGTAGGCTTGTGCGGGTCGGTCGAATTGTGCGGCGCCGCTCACTTGATCTTCTCTTTGGCGTTCTTGAGATCGGCCCATTCCTGGCGCACCTGCTTCAGCCGGGCAGCCATCTGGGCGCTGACGAAATATCCGGCCTTCGGGTCATTGAGCCCGATCTCCAGCTGTCGGATCGCCGCTTCGTACTCGCCGCTGTAATAGTAATACTCGGCTAGCTGCTGGTGACTTACGGGGTCATCGCCCTGTGCGGCGGCCGCCCTCGACAGCAGGCGATAGAGTGCGGCATCGTTGGACTTTTGACGCACCAGATGTTCGACCAGATTCTTCGCTTCGCCTGGGCGATGGGCATCCAGGAGGTCTTCGGCGTAACTCACGATCAACGGATAGCTGTCGGGATGGGTCTTGAGCGTGGAGGCATAGCGCGCGAGACCCTTGTCCGTCTGTCCTGTCAGCTTGAGCAGATGCGCGTCGAGAATGGCGAAGTCGACTCGATCTCGATCGATCGCGTTCAGCCGGTCGACCTGGGCCCGGGCCTCCTGATACCGCTCTGCCTTGATCAGGGCCAGGGCATAGCCATAGCGCTGCCCGACCTCGCTGCGGTAGCGTCCGTCCTGCAGCGAGCGCCGGAAGAACTGCACCGCATCGGCCGGGTCTTTGAACTGTCGCGCCTTGAGGGTGCTGCGCACCAGGTAGTACTCCAGGCTGTCCGGATACTGGCGATATGGGTAGGCATCCGCGCGCCCCATGGAATCGGCGATCCGGTTGGCCGTGACCGGGTGGTCGCGCAGGAACTCCGGTACCTCGGTCCCGGTGCTGTGGGAGAGTCTGCCCAGACGCTCGAAGAACACCGGCATGGCTCGCGGATCGAAGCCGGCCTGGGTCAGGAGCTCCATGCCTACCCGGTCCGCCTCTTCCTCGTCGTGGCGGGTGAAGTTGATCTGGTGCTGCGCGACGCCGGCTTGGACGCCGGCGATGGCCGCCGAGGTGACCTCGCCCGGTGCGCCTTTCATGCCAGCCACCACGGCGGCCAGCATGACCGCGGCTGCCGGGATGCTCAAGCGGTTGATGTCCTGAAACGCGCGCATCAGGTGCTTCTGCTCGATGTGCGCGGTTTCGTGGGCCATGACCGCCGCGAGCTCGCTCTCGGATTCCGTCGTCAGCACCAGGCCTGAGTAGACCCCGATATAACCTCCGGGTCCGGCGAAGGCATTGACCACCGGCTCGTCGATGAGGAAGTAATGAAATCCGGTCGCGCCGTCAGGCGTGACAGCCGCGATCCGCTGCCCCAGCGATTCGATGTAGCCGGCGAGCAGCGGATCGTCCACCACGGGGTGATCGGCGCGAATGCTGCGCATGAATGTCTCGCCCAAGCGCTTCTGGGCGGCGGGTGTCAGAACGGTGTCCGAGGAATCTCCCATGTCCGGCAGATCGATATCCGGCGGCGCACTCTCCTGGGCGTCCGGCGGAGCGGGGATGGCCGCGGGCGGTAAGGCCAGGGCAACCGACAAAGCGAGGCTCAGGGCCAGGCGGCGTGCAAGCGTGCGATTGGCGGGCATGGATATGAAGACTCTGGGTGAAGACAACGGTTCCGAGAGACTGCCGTGCCGGTGTGCTCCCCGGTCAGTTGAGCTGGACGCGCTGGCCCCAGGGCACCTTCTGCTTTCCTTTGACTAGCCAGATCACCGGATAGCCGGGCTCGCACTCCGGAAGATCACCCTCGGCGTCGGTGAAATAGACCAGCAGATCCGGGCGCAGCCCATTACGCTCCACCCAGTCGAACACCGGGCGGAAATCGGTGCCTCCGCCGCCTTTGATCGAGGCGGGAAGGCGCAGCTCTTCCCAGGGCTCGAACACCCAGGGTACGCCCTGGGCGAGTTGGGCGTCGCAGGCGAGCAAGGTGACGCGAGCACGGGCCTGGCCCTTCAGGGCTTCTATCTCGGTGATGAATTCCTGGATCTCATTGTCCTTGACCGAGCCGCTGGTGTCGATGGCCACGACCAGGTCCACCTGGGCACTGCGCAGGCTCGGCAGCAGGGCGGTGCCTTCCCGTCGGGATGGCCGCATGTAGGTGAAGTCGTCCCGTGCGACGCCGCTCATATACCGGGCCAGCAGCATGCGCCAGGGCAGCTGCGGTTGCAGCAGGTGATCGATCATGCGGGCCAGGGCCCCGCCGAGCTTGCCCGCCTGCAGGGCCTGCTGCGCCGCGCCGGCGGTGCGCTGCTGCCATTGCACCGCCAGGGTCTCGCGCTCGTCCGGGGTCAGTGGTGGGGGGCGCGAAGCGGCATTTCCTGCCGCGTTCTGGGCCTGCGGCTGACCGGAAGCGGAACCGCCCGACTGTGGGTCTTGGTCGGGTCGCCCGGGGCCGCCGGTGCTCTCCTGGTCGCCGCCTTCGTCGGCATGGCCCCCCCGTTTGCCTTTGTCGCCCGGAGGGGGCGGCGCCTGGCTCCCGCCCTGCTGCTCGCTGTCGTAGACGTGGCGGTCCAGCGTCTCGGTCTGGTCGTTCTCGTCCAGCAGCGGGTAGATCTCCTCGGCGGTCATGCCCTGGTACTGGCTCACCATCACGGCGTTGGGAGGAGGCCGCAGCCCGTCGTCCGCCAGCAATGGATTCACTGCAAAGTCACAAGCGAGGTCCCAGCGGTGCTGAATCCTGTGTTGGCGGCGCGCAAAGTGCGATAGCGCGCAATGCAGGGCCTCGTGAGCCAGCACGAACTGGGTCTGATCCAGGCTCAGGGCACGGATGTATTCCGCGTTGTAATAGAAGCTACGGGCATCGGTGGCGGTGGTCGGGCACCAGCCCTCGTCCGCCGCGATCATCGGCAGGCGCAGCACCAAGGCCCCCAGAAACGGCTTATCGAGTATCAAGCGGGTTCGGGCGGCCGCGAGCTTGGTCTCGATATCGCTCATGGGGGCGGCACCAGGGCGAGCTCAGCTCTCGTAGAGCATCACGTCTGCGACCGTATTGGCCCAGTCGGCGAACTCCGGTACCTGGAACAGCTGCTCGCCGATGGCTCGGTGCATGTCGGAGACCAGCATCACACCCATTTCACGCTGGGGAAAGCGACGGGCATAGCCGAGGATATGGCCCAGGACGCCCGTGGCATCGCTGCCTTGCTTGGCCTTGATGGCGCGTCCCACCAGCGCGGCGGCGATCGCGTACTGCAAGTCGATCTCGCGCGGGACCGCGACCTCCTCGCCGCGAAGGATCGCGTCCAGGTCGGGCATACGGTCCAGGCTGTTGACGAAGGCGTTGAGCTCGACGCCCGCCGCGGGGCCGACGCATGCCTGTAGCGCCCCCTGCAGCAGCTCCGGGGTATCACCGAATTTCTGCAGCCCCCGGTGGGCGAACTCCCAGGAACGCGGCGACGGAAACGCCACGGGATTCTGGGCGGGGTCGAAGTCGAAGAGCAGCTCCGGGCGGAACCGCAGAAAACCGATAACCCGCTCGTCGATCCCCTTGGCGTAGGCCCAGGCGGCCCAGTCGTCCAGGTTGGTCTCGACCTCGAAGTGGGAGAACCGGTTGGCCAGGGGCGAGGGCATCGCATAGGTCACGCCGCGGTCGCCCTGGCGGTTGCCCGCCGCGAATATCGCCCAGCCCCTCGGAACCTCGTAAGCCCCCAGGCACCGGTCGAGGATGAGCTGGTACGCGGCAGCGGAAACGCTGGGAGGGGCCGAGGTGATCTCGTCGAGAAACAGAATGCCCTCGGGACCGTGCCGTTGCTCGCTCGGGAGCATCGCCGGCACCGCCCATTCGACGTGCTCGCCGACCCGAAACGGGATGCCCCGCAGGTCACTCGGCTCCATTTGCGACAGCCGGATGTCGATCATCGGCACGCGGTGTCTGGCCGCGGTCTGGGCCACCATCTGGGACTTGCCGACACCGGGTGGACCCCAGAGCATCACGGGAGTGTGGTGGCCGCTTCTCGTACTGGTGAACTCGCGATCGAGAATGGTCAATAGCTGGGCGGGGCGCATGGTCGGTGCTGCATCTCCGAGTGCGGGTGGGCGGGGCGAAGCGGCTGCGCAACGAACGAAACCGAGCCGCTCAGAATGCTCGGTGGCGAGCCAAAGATCAACCCTCGATCCCGGCGGTTTTCACCGTCCCCCGGTGCGCGGCGCAGTAGTCAGGTG
>Ga0315556_1001536_pt1 | contig 13845 bp, 11 predicted proteins | sample SalMarSW160310MG_FD_202112 | JGI IMG/M metagenome (GOLD analysis project Ga0315556, IMG submission 202112) | Salt marsh sediment microbial communities from the Plum Island Ecosystem LTER, Massachusetts, United States - Salt Marsh Sediment SW1603-10 ...
CGAGCGCGAAACCGGACAGGAAGGCGATCTTGAGCACGTCCATGGTTGCGTGGCGGTAGCGCTCGCCGACCCGCGCCATGGCGTCCTCGTGCGCACGCGCGCGCCCGAACAGGCGTAGCGTCTCCAGGCCCTGCAGGGCGTCCAGCGCCTGGGCGCTGAGCAGCCCGAGGGCGCGCCACTGACGTTGAGCGCGGCGTTCGGCGAGGCTTCCCAACAACCACAGGAACAGGGGGATGAGCGGCCCGGTCGTCGCTAGGATCAGTCCACTGAGGAGGTCGAGGCGCATCACGACGACCGCGATGAGGGTGGGCACTACGACGGTCAACGCCGCCTGGGGAAGGAAGCGCGCGACGAACGGCTCGACGCGGTCGACCCCCTCCAGGAGCTCGGCGCCGAGGCCGCCGCTGGCGTGCTGCTCTAGATAGGCCGGGCCACGTCCGAGCAGGCGAGCCGTGAGTTCCGCGCGTAGGTCGCGCGCCACACGCTCGCCGGCGCGGTGCCCGGCCTGGGTGCCGAGCAAGACCGCCGCGGCGCGAACGACCACCACGACGAGCAACCATGCCAGAGGGCCTCGCAGCGCGGGCAGGCCACGCCCCAGCAGGAAGGCGCCGTCGAGGACGGTGGTGAGCAACAGGGCCTGGGGAACGGCAGCGACTCCGCCGACGGTGCCGGCCACCACGCTCAGCACGAGCCAGGCTGGGTGGCGGCGGGCGCGGGCAACCAGCGCCCGCCGAGCCGCGGCGGGGTCGATCGCTCCTGGGGGTGGGCGTTGCGGCTCACCGCCTGCGGCCGACTCGGTCACGGCCCCAGGCGCCGGGTCCGTGACCGTGCTGCTGCCCGGATCCTCCGCCGCATGGCGGCGCTCAGGATCCCGGGATGCTTCGACGTGTGACTCGCCGGCGGAAGACCCAGTAGCTGTACCCCTGGTAGGCGAGCACGATGGGCACGAACACGATCGCCACGATCAGCATGACGCGCAGCGTCAAGGGGCTGGAGGAAGCGTTGTAGACGGTCAGATCGAACGACTTTCCGAGTGATGAAGGCATCACCCGCGGGTAGAGCCCCTCGAACGCGACCACCGTCGCGAGCACGATGGTCAACCCGGTGGTGGCGAAGGCCCAGCCGTTCCAGCGCAGCCGTGCCAGCACGGTGCTCGCGACGAACGTGATCATGGCCAGCACGGGCAGCGTTCCGGGCACCAGGCCGGAGCGGGAGAACAGGTCGGTCTGGGTGTAGCTGAACAGGAAGAAGGCGAGCAGGACGACGGCGGAAGGCCACCACAGGCGCAGCGCCAGCAGGCGGCTTCGTTCGGCCACGACCTCGTCGGCGCGGAGGTTCAGGAACAACGCTCCGTGTAACGCGAAGACGCTGATCGACACCAGCCCGCCCAGCAGCGAGAAGGGGTTGAGGAGCGTCAGCAGGTTTCCCTGGAACTGCATGTCGGCGCCGATGGGCACGCCCCTCACCAGGTTGGTGATGGCGACACCCCAGAGGAAGGCGGGCAGTGCGCTCCCTAGCACGATCGCGCTGTCGGCGGCGCGACGCCAGCGCGCATCGGCGATCTTGCCGCGGAATTCGAAGCCGACCGCGCGCACGATCAAGGCGACGAGGATCAGGAACAGGGGCAGGTAGAAGCCGCTGAAGAGCGTGGCGTACCAGTCGGGGAAGGCGGCGAACATGGCGCCGCCGGCGGTGATCAGCCAGACCTCGTTGGCGTCCCAGAACGGGCCCACGGTGTTGATGACGATGCGCCGCTCGGTGTCGTCCTTGGCCACGATCGGCAGCAGGATGCCCACACCGAAGTCGAAGCCCTCCAGGAAGAAGTAGCCGATGAAGAGCACGGCGATGAGGGCGTACCAGATGGTGTTGATGTCCATGATCTGCTCCCGGTCCTAGTACGCGAAGACGTCGCCGAGGCCGCCGTCCTGCTGCCCCTGCCCGACCGTGGCGACGGGTCTGGCGAAGCGGTACAGCAGGTAGAAATCGAGGACGGCGAGGACGCCGTAGAGGAGAGTGAAGCCGATGAAGGTCACGGCCAACTCGACCGCCCCGACATTGGGCGACACCGCCGAGGCCGTTCGCAGCAGCCCCTGGACCACCCACGGTTGCCGACCCATCTCGGTGGTGATCCAGCCGGCGAAGTTGGCGAGGTAGGGGAGGAACAGGAACACCATGGCGAAACGTAGGAACCAGCGCCGCTCGAGGCGCCCTCGCCACCACAGCACCAGCCCGGTCAGCGAGAGCAGGATGAACAGCATGCCGAGTCCCACCATGGCGCGGAAGGACCAGTACACGACGGCGACCGGTGGGATGTAGTTTCCGGGGCCGTACTTGGCCACGTCCTCCGCTTCGAGCTCGTGGATCCCCTTCACCTCACTGGTGGTGTTGTTGTACGCCAGCACGCTCAGCAGGTACGGGAGCTTGATCTCGCGCGCGCTGGTGCCGTCCTTCTGATCGATGCTGGCGAACAGCGAGAACGATGCGGGCTGCTCGCTGTTCCACAGGGCCTCCATGGCGGCGAGCTTCATGGGTTGGGTGCGTGCCGTGTGTTGTGCCTGGGAATGGCCGCTGGTTGCCGTGAGCAGGCTCGCGACCGCGACCACCACCAGTGCGATCTGGGCCGATCGCAGGTGCATCTCGCGCTCGTGACGACGCATCAGGTGCCAGGCACTGATGCCCAACACGAACAATCCACCGGTGGTCAGCGCCGCCAGGATGGTGTGTGGCGCCTCGACGAGAAGACGCTCGTTGAGGAACACCGCCACCGGGTCGGACAGGCGCGCCCGCCCGTCGACGAGGGTGTACCCGACCGGTTGCTGCATCCACGAGTTGGCCATCAGGATCCAGATGGCGGACACCAGTGACCCCAACGCGACCAGCCAGATGCTGAGCAGGTGCACGGCCTTCGGAAGCCGGTCACGGCCGAACAGCCAGATTCCGAGGAAGGTGGACTCGAGGAAGAACGCCATCAGCGCCTCGATGGCCAGCGGAATCCCGAAGATGTCCCCCACGAAGCGCGAGTACTCCGACCAGTTCATCCCGAACTGGAACTCCTGCACGATGCCGGTGACCACCCCCAGCGTGAAGTTGATCACGAAGAGCTTTCCCCAGAAGCGGGCCATGCGATCGTACATGTCGTTGCCGGTGCGGTAGTGGAAGCTCTGCATGATCGCCACGATCAGGCCTAGCCCGATCGTGAGCGGCACGAAGATGTAGTGATACGCCGTCGTGACTCCGAACTGCCAGCGCGCCAGGATCAGGGGGTCCATGCTGCCGATTCTTGGGCCCGTTGCGGAGCGACCCTAGAGACAATCGTCCCTTGCGCACGCCGTAGCCCTGCGCCGAGCTGGCGCCGGGGTTAGGACATTCACCACATGCCGTCGTGGTATGGCGCGGCGTAGCCTCGAGATAACGGACGATCGTGGTGTGGGACGGCTCGGCGGGGGAGCACGAACGAGGCGGCAGGAGCATCGGGAGGTACCCAGTGGACACGTCCACAAGGATCACGCACATCGAACGCCGCTGGCCCGAAGCCGCCGGGTTCACCGCCGAGGTGAGCGGTGTGGTGGCGAGCCTCGAGCCAATCCTGCGGGACACGCCGGAGCTGGCCGCTGAGGGCCTTGTGGAGCGCTTCTGTGAGCCCGAGCGGGTGATCATGTTCCAGGTACCTTGGCGTGCCGACGATGGCTCGGTGCAGGTGAACCGCGGCTACCGGGTGCAGTTCAACAGCGCTCTGGGGCCTTACAAGGGGGGCCTGCGATTCCATCCCGACGTCGGCCTCGACCTGTTCCTGTCACTGGCGTTCGAGCAGGTGCTCAAGAACAGTCTCACCGGGCTGCGCTTGGGTGGGGCCAAGGGCGGGGCGGACTTCGATCCGCGCGGCCGTTCCGACGCCGAGGTGGCGCGCTTCTGCGCCAGCTTCATGACCGAGCTCCACCATCACATCGGTGCGGACGTCGACGTCCCGGCGGGGGACATCGGAGTCGGCAGGCGGGAGATCGGCTTCCTGTTCGGCGCCTACAAGCGCTTGGTGGGACGCTTCGAACCGGGCGCGCTCACCGGCAAGGACCCGGCCTGGGGCGGCTCCCTGGTGCGGCGCGAGGCCACCGGGTACGGGCTCGTCTACTTCGTGCGCGAGATGCTGCGTGCGCGAGGGGAAGACGTGGCCGGGAAACGGGCCATCGTGTCGGGATCCGGCAAGGTGGCCATCTACGCCATGGAGAAGCTGGCGCAGCTCGGCGCTGCCGTTCTGGCCTGCTCCGACCGTGGCGGTGCGCTGGTCGACCCTGACGGCATCGACGTGGAACTCGTCAAGCGTGTCAAGGAGGTCGAACGCGAAAGCCTCGAACGCTACCTGGAAGCACGCCCGCAGGCGCGCTTCCTTCCCGGAGCGAATACATGGGCGCAACCTTGTGATGTCGCCCTTCCATGCGCCACCCAGGGTGAGCTCGATGTTCGCGATGCGCGTCGTCTCATCGCCAATGGGGTCGTCCTGGTGGCGGAGGGAGCCAATCTACCGTGTTCTGCCGATGCCGTCGCGGCCCTGAGCGCGGCCGGCGTCGCCTTCGGTCCCGGCAAGGCCGCGAACGCCGGGGGCGTGGCGACCTCCGGCCTGGAGATGCAGCAGAACGCGGCCCAGCAGGCCTGGGCCTTCGCGGACGTCGACGCTCGCCTGCAGCACATCATGGCCGACATCCACCTTCGCTGCAGCGAGGCGGCGGCGCGCGTGGGCCGGGACGGCGACCTGGTGACGGGGGCCAACGTCGCCGGCTTCGTGCGGGTGGCGCGCGCGATGCTCGATCTCGGCGTCGTGTAGGCGCGTGGGCCCGGCCGTCCATCACCGGGCTCAGGTGGGCTCCGTCGTCGGGTGCAGCGGCCACGGAGGGCGTGCGTTGCGGGGTGGGGACCCGAGATGGAGATCGACGTGCGAAGGGCGACGGCGAGTCGTGCTTGCCGTCGCCCGCATCCGGTCGATGATGGTTGCTCAGGGCACCGTGAAGGAGGGGAGGGTGCCGAAGATGGCCAGGGTCGCGAAGCCACCGTTGGTGTCGAGACCATTGGGGCCGAGGCCCGACAGCAGCGAGTAGAAACCGCTGAGCCAGTCCTCGCTCGCCTGGCCCAGGCTCTCCCCGGGATTGGTGATGGGCATCCAGTCGTACACGGTTCCGGAGGCCACGGGGAGGACGCTCGGCATGGTCACGGAGGACTGCGAGGTGGTCACCGCCAGCGCGGGGCCGATCGACGGCGATGCCGAATTCGTGGTGAAGATCACGGTCAAGGGAGCGCCGGCGGTGTCGCCGACCGTGAAGGTGTCGCCCGGCCCGGCGGAGGTGGGTGGCGAGGTGACCGTAGGTGCCGCTGCGAGCGCGAGATCACGGCCCGGGCCCGCGGTGAGCCCGGTGCTCCAGCGCGCAGACGTGCTGTTGCTGCCTACCCCGGTTGCCAGGAGCGTGTAGCTGCTCCCAGGGAACGCTGGGACCGTCGCCGCGTACGTCGTGCTGGTGCCCGTCAGGTTGATGCCTGCCAGGGGGATCACGAGCTGCGGCGAGAGCCGTACGGACAACGACATACTCCCCGATGTCAGGCTGCTCGGAGCGGTGACCGTGCCCGAGAGGGAGGCCACGCCGGGCGCCGCTCCGAGCGTGACGTTCTGCGTGTACGAGTTGCCGGGAACCATCGTGGTAGTGCTACTCGACACGTGGTAGCCCGCGTAGCCGTTCGGCATGGCCCCTGAGCTGGGCAGCGTCATCTGGAGGGCATGGACCTTCACCGCGACGTTCGCCGTGGAGGCCCAGTGCGCGGTGATGCTATACGGCACCGCGCTCGTCAACGTATCGCAGCCGGTCACGGTCTCCGACACGCCCTCGAGACAGACCTCGACCGGGTGGGTGCTGTCGATCGGGGTGGCCGTCGTGATGGTGCCGCTCATGGTGGCCGTGCTCGACGGCGGGGAGGCGCTCGCAATCGCTCCGTAGGGGAGGAGCACGGGGGACGTGCTCGTGAGCCCGATGAACACGTGCGCCCAGTTGTCGGCGGTGGACGAGACCGTGACGTCGTACGGGGGTGTCACGTTGTCGATGCTGAATGCCCCGGTGGCGTCGCTCGTCACCGTCGTGGATCCGATCGTCACGCTGGCTCCGGCCACGGGCGTGTCCAGGATCCCGACGAGGGTGCCGTTGACGGTCGCCGTCGTGGGTCCACCGCCGCCCCCAGGGGTCGTGTTACAGGAGGCCAGCAGCAGCAACACGGCTGCGGCGGCCACGAACGTGGCGGATCGCTTCATATCGCACCCTCCTAAGCAGGTGCTCGGCCTGTCCGGCCGAGGTTTCTCCGTCGCACTACCCTAGGGAGGGCCGAGCCCTCGCCGTGTGACAAGCGTTACCTTGGCCGTCGTCTGGCCGCCGATCCGAACGGCGGCCAGACGGACGCAGACCTCACGGCACGGTGAAGGTGGCCCCGCTGTCGCTGGCGAGGGTGACACCGCCGTCCCGGTGAGTCGCCATCCCCGAGGTGAGCAGGAGCGAGAAGTACCCGTCGAGCCAGTCGGAAGCGGCTTGCTCCAGGCTCTCGCCGGGATTGGTGATCGTCAGCACTCGGTAGGTCGATCCCGAGGGGATGGCGAGCGTACCGGGGAGCGTCACCGAACTCTGGGAGGTCGTCACGGCCAGCTGCGGCGCCGTGGGGCTGGACGACGGCATGAACGCCACGGTCAGGGGCGCGCCGCCACCGGTGACACTGAAGGTATCGCCTGCGCTCGCCGATGCGGGCATGGACGCCAGGGTGGCGCCTGCGGACAAGGCGATGTCACGGTTCGCCCCTGCGCTGAGACCCTGCTTCCACTGGAGGGTCTCGATGGTGGTCGTGCCTGCGGTAGAGGCCGATATCGCCGCGAGCGTGAAGGTGGCGCCGGTGAAGGTGGGAACGTGACCGCTGTAGGTGTAGCCGGGGCCCGTCAAGATCGCGGATCCGAGGGGGATCGACAAGGTCGGCGAAAGTCGTGCCATCAACGTCACCTGTACGCTGGTGAAGCCGGTGGGGACGCTCACGGTTCCTGACAGGGTGCTCGATCCGATCGCGCCGAGGAGGGTCAGGTCGTTGGACGGGTAGGTGCCGCCCGGAACCAGCGTCGTGGACCCGGTGGTCCTGGCGTAGCCGTAGTAGCTCGACGGCAGGTCGCTGGAGGTCGGCCGCGCGAACTGAAGGGCGTGCACACGGACGGCCACGTTCGCGGTGGAGACCCAGCCGGCTGAGATGGAGTAGTCGGTGGTGGTCGGCGTGGTCGGCGTGGTCAGCATGTCGCACCCGAAGACCTCGTTGCTGACACCCTCCACGCACACCACCAGCGGATGGGTCGAGCTGACCGTCGTGGAGGTCGTCACCGTGCCGGTCACGGTAGCGCTGGAGGCGACCGTCACACTGCCGCCCAAGGCCGCGATCGGGAAGAGCGTGGGGGTTGCGGTCGACAGGCCCTGGTACACGTGCGCCCAGTTCCCCGAGACCGAGGACACGGTGGCGTCGTAGGGCGCCGTGACGTTCGCGATGCTGAACGTTCCGGCCAAGTCGCTCGTGTCACTGGTGCTGCCGATGGTCACGGTGGCGTTCGCCAGGGGGCTGCCGATCAGCCCGACCACCGTCCCCTGGACGGTGGTCGGGCTCGTGCCCCCACCGCCTGCCGGAGTTGTGCTGCACGCCGCAAGCACAAGGAGCGCAGCAGCGACGATGACGACCTTAGCGAGTCGCTTCATGTCCCACCCTCCTAAAGGTGACGGCCCGTGAGGGCCGGATGTCGACCGACACTTCACGGTACGCAGCCGCCGCCGGGATCACGCGTGACTCTCGTACGCGGCCTGAACGCCTACCCGTGCGAAGATTGAAGATTGTCCTGTGCGCCGGCGCCCATCACGGAGCCGCCCTCCAGCGTCTCAGTCGGATGGGGCGCCGTCCGTCTCTCAGGCGGTTGCCGCGGTCAGCAGCGCTGCCGCGGCCTGCCTCGCGTGCCACGCGGGCTCGGCGGACCCGTCCACCAGGGCTCCCACGGTCGCACCGTCGAGGAGCAACTGCAGCTGGCGAGCGAGCGCCTCGGGCTCGCTCGCGCCGGCGCCCCGCGCCAGCTCTACGAGGTAGCCCCGCACGTCCTGCCGGTAGTCGCGCGCGATGCCGCGCGCCGGGTTGAGCTGGCCCCCCAGCTCGATGGTGGCGTTGGTCAGCGGGCAGCCCCGATAGTCGGGGCTCTCGACCCACTCCCGGAGCAGGTCGAACACGGCCAGCAGCCGTCCTTCCGGCGCCTCGGCGCGCTCGTCGGCCCGGCGCAGCCACGCCATGCGCTCCTCGGCCCGGCGCTCGAGCACCGCCTGCAGCAACGCGTCCTTGGAGGGGAAGTGATGGTAGAGCGTCATCCGGGCGACCTGAGCCCGGTCGATGATCTCGTTGATCCCGACGTTGGCGGCCCCCCGGGCGTAGAAGAGCCTGGAGGCTGCGTCCAGGAGGCGCTCCAGCGGGGTAGGGCGGCCTTCCTCGTCGCTGCTCATGCCGCATGATACCGGGCTTTGGGGGCCTGATCCGTCGATCCTGCGTCCCGTTCGTGCTCGGACAACGGGTGGCCGGTCAGCTCGCGCTGCGGAAGGCCTCCAGGCGACGCGCGGCCTCGCTGCGCAGACACTGCTGATCGGTGGCCACGGTCAGGAGCTGGAAGCCCCGCTCCGCAGCGCGTCGGGCGAAGGCCGGGTCGGCGGTGTGGAGCCCGGCGATCTTGCCCTGGTTGCGACATGCCTGGAGGATGCGCGTCACGGCGGCGACGTGATCGGGGTGCTCGTTGTCCATGCGCGGCTCGAGCCCGAGCGCGAAGCTCAAGTCGGCCGGTCCCACGTAGAGGCCGCTGAGCCCGTCGACGGCGCAGATCGCCTCGACGTCATCGAGGGCTTCCCGGGTCTCGATCATGGCGAACACCAGCACCTCGTCCCCGGACCGGGTGACGTAATCGGCGCCGTGCACCGGCGCTGCGCGGATGGGGCCGTAGCTGCGGATGCCGGCCGGAGGGTAGCGGCAGGCGGCGACGGCGGCCCGCGCCTCCTCCACGCTGCGGATCATCGGCACGATGACGCCGAGCGCCCCTGCGTCGAGGATTCGCATGAGGCTGGGCGCATCGTTCCAGGGTGCCCGCGCCAGCGGCACGGCGCCCGTCGTCTCGATGGCGCGCAGCATCTCGGGCAGGTGTCCCAGATCGGTGAGACCGTGCTGCAGGTCGACGCATACGCTGTCGAAGCCGCAGCCCGCGACGAGCTCGGCCGCGAATGGATCGGACAGGTTGAGCCAGGCGTTGGCGGCCGTGCCGCCCTGGCGCCACAACGCTCGCAGCGGATTCTCGCGCATGTCGAAGGTCCTCTCGGGCGGGGGAGTCGCCAAGGGGCAGCATGACAGGCCATGGCAGCGGGGTGCAACATAGCGGCGGCGCAGAGCCATCGGCGAGCCACCGAGTGGAAACGTTTCCTCTCCCATCGGGGCAAGCCGCGATACCGGTTGGTCGGCGCTCGGCTTCCAGATAGCCTGTTCACCAAGGAGCTAAGGCCCAGCTGTGGAGTCGGAGAAGTGTGCCGGCCGTTGACATTGGAGCGGACGGCGTCTACCATAATGGAAACGTTTCTAGTCCAGCAGGTGAGGTTGATGTCGACGATCCGCGAGGTTTCTCAGGCTGCCGGAGTGTCCATCTCGACGGTGTCCCGTGTCCTGAATCGCAGTGGGCCCGTCTCCAAACACGCGCAGGAGCGGGTCTTGGCCGCAGTGGCACAGTTGGGCTACTTCCCCAACACCTTTGCGCGCGGACTGGTCACGAAGCGCTCCGGCGGGATCGGGGCGACGGTCACTGACCTGTCGGACCCGTTCTTCGGGCTGATGCTGAAGGGGATCGAGGGCCGGGTGGAGCAAGCCGGCATGCACCTCATCGTCACGGACGGGCACGGCCAGCTTCACGCCGAACGCGAGTCGGTGGCGTTCCTGACCCGGCACAATGCCGATGCCATCATCGCGTACCTGCAGCAGGTGCCCGATCCCGAGATCCTGGAGTGGGCGCACCCCGGCCGTCCCCTCATCGTCGTGGCTCGCAACGTGGCCGGCATGGCCGCGCGCTGCCTCCACATCGACAACGTCCTCGGAGGTGGCCTGGCCACGCACCACCTGCTGAGCATGGGACACCAGACGATCGCGCACATCTCCGGTCCGATGGCGCTGGTCGATGGGCGCGACCGGCTGCGTGGTTACCGTACGGCACTCGAGAAGGCCGGGCTGCACTACGACCCAGAGCGCGTGGTGGAAGCCGACTTCACGCCCGCGGGCGGTGCGGCCGCCATGGCTCATCTGCTGGACCGCGGCAACGCGTTCACGGCGGTCTTCGCCGGGAACGACCAGATGGCGGCGGGGGCGATGGATGTGCTCCGAAACCGCGGCCTGAGAGTCCCGGACGACGTTTCCGTGGTGGGCTTCGACGACCTGCCGATGGTCCGCTACCTCTACGCCCCGCTGACGACGGTCCGTCAGCCCATCCTTGAGATGGGGCGCGCCGCCGCCGATCTCGCCCTTGCTGCGTTGCGAGGAGAGGAAGTGGAGGTGAGCCGAGGATTCGAACCGGAACTCGTCGTTAGGCACTCGGTCAAGCGCATGACAACGTAGCTACGACCATAGCTACCCGTTCAGGCCCCACCCGACTCACCCCGCTCGATTGTACGCGGCAGGGCTGGGGCGAGAGGAGAGCGTATGAGACGCCTGTTCTTGGTTCTGGCGGCAGGGTTGCTCGCCAGTGTCGCGTTCGCTCAGCAGCCTAAGTCCATCGATGTCTGGGGCATCATCCAGAACTCCACCGACCAGACGCTGCCCAGCATGGTCAAGGACTTCAACGCTGCGCAAAGCGACATGCACGCCAACCTGACGCAGTACCAGAATGATCCATACAAGCAGAAGCTGATCGTTGCGATGGGCGCCAACCAGGGCCCCGACGTGTTCTTCGGCTGGGGTGGCGGCACCCTCAAGGAGTACGTGGACGCCGGCAAGGTCTTCGACCTGACGGCCGCCTTGAACGCCGACCCCAAGTGGAAGTCGCGTTACCCGGCGTCGGTCCTCGCGGGCGCGAGCTTCGACGGCAAGATCTACGCCGTTCCGATCAACAACGTTCAGCCCGTGTTCTTCTACTACAACAAGCAGCTCTTCGATCAGTACGGCGTGAGCGTGCCCAAGACCTGGGCCGATCTGCTGGCCGCCGTCAAGACCTTCAACGACGCCGGGGTCGCGCCCATCGCCCTCGGCGGGGCCAGCAAGTGGCCCGACCTGATGTGGGAGGAATACCTCGTGGATCGGGTCGGTGGGCCCGGGGCCTTCAATGCGGCGGCGAACGGACAGAAGGGCGCCTGGTCGGCCGACGCGTTCGTCAAGGCCAACACCATGATCCAGGACCTGGTGAAGGCCGGCGGCTTCCAGAAGGGGTTCGAAAGCACTACCCAAGACAGCAACGCTCCGGCCGCGCTGCTCTACACGGGGCGCGCCGCCATGGAGCTGATGGGGAGCTGGGAGTATGGCACCGTGGCCAACGCGGCTGCGGACTTCGTTTCCAATGGCCATCTCGGAGTCTTCGCGTTCCCGGCAGTCACCGGGGGAGCTGGGGATCCGAAGGACATCGCCGGGAATCTCGCGAACTACTACTCGATCACCTCGTTCGCCAAGAACAAGGATGTGGCCGTGCAGTTCCTGAAGGATGAGGCCCTGAGCGACAGTCAGGTCATCGCTCAGTTGAAGGTCGGGCAGGTGCCAGCGGCAGCCGGCATCTCGGACCTGATCGACCAGTACGGGTCGGCCCCGGAATTCCAGCGCTTCGTCAACGGTCTGGTGCAGGACGCTCCGAACTTCCAGCTCTCCTGGGATCAGGCGTTGTCGCCCGCGCTCGGTCAGGAGCTGCTCCGCAATCTCGACCTGCTGTTCACGCAGCAGATCACTCCGCAGCAGTTCTCCCAGAACATGGACCGGGCGGCGGCCGCGCCGTAGACGCCTCGCGCTCTCGGGAGCCCGGACCGGGCTCCCGAGAGCGTCCCTAGCGAGGGTTAGACATGGTCAAGCGAATCGACACGCAGACGGTCGTCATGGCGGCGCTCCCGCTGGGCTTCTACGCCCTGTTCGTCATCGCGCCGCTGGTGGTCGCCGTCGCCTTGAGCTTCCAGACGTGGAACGGCCTGGCTCCGGCCCACTGGGCAGGCCTCGACCAGTGGCGCCATCTGTTCCGCGATCCCGTCGTGTGGGGGGCGCTCGGTACGACGTTGCGGCTAATGGTCTACAGCTGGCTGATCCAGACGCCCGCCAGCCTCGCGCTGGGCGTGTTCCTGGCCGGTCGCGAACGTTACCGCGATGTGCTCGCCATCCTGTTCTTCCTGCCTCTGATGTTCTCGGCCGTGGCGATCGGCCTCACCTGGATCTACATCCTCGATCCGAGTTTCGGGGTGTTCACCGCCCTGGCCCGCGAGATGCATCTGAGTGCGCCCAACTGGCTCGGCCAGCGCTGGGTGCTCCTCACGCTGGCGGTCGTGATTGGCTGGGAGTTCATCCCGTTCCACACCCTGCTGTATCAAGCGGCCGCGCAGCAGATCCCCTTGGAGTTGTACGAGGCCGCGGAGCTGGACGGTGCCGGATTGGTGGGCCGTTTCCGCATGATCACCCTGCCGCAGCTTCGCTACACTTTCGTCACCTCGACCCTGCTGATTCTGGTCGGGTCGCTCACCTATTTCGATCTGATTCTCGTCATGACGCAGGGAGGTCCGGGGTACCGGTCCACCGTGCTGTCGATCTACATGTACAACGAGGCCTTCCAGAAGCTCCATATGGGGTACGGGAGCGCCATCGCCGTCCTCCTCGCGGTCCTCGGCGTGCTGTTGTCTCTCGTTCTGCTGCGCGTTTCTGGGTTTACGCGCATGCGCAGCCAGCTCGAGGGAGGTTGAGATGCGGCGCACTGTCCGTGGCGGCGGGAGTGGGCGGCGGCCCCGCGGCGCGCGTCTCGTTTCCGGCGCGCTCGGCGTTCTGTGGGCACTGATGGCGGCGTTCCCGGTTTACTACATGGTGGTCACCAGCCTCAAGACGCAGGCCGGCTTCTTCAGCGCTCCGTTGGGGCTGCCCCCAAGGCACCCCACGATGGTGAATTACCACCGCGTGATCTTCAGCGAGGGCATCACCCACGACTTCCTCAACAGTGTGGTGGTCACCCTGGCCGCGGTAGCCGTCGCGCTCGTGCTGGCGACGCTCGCGGCCTACGTGATCGTGCGCGTCGACCGGCGGTGGGTTCGTTGGGCGCTCAACCTGTTCCTTCTGGGACTCGCGGTGCCCATCCAGGCCGTGATCATCCCGGTGTTCGCGCTGGTGAACACGTTGCACATCTACGACACCCTGTGGGCGTTGATCCTGCCCTCCGCGGGCTTTGCCATGCCGATCACGGTCCTCATCCTCGCCAACTTCTTCCGCGACATCCCGCGCTCCCTGTTCGAGGCCATGGGGTTGGAGGGCGCCGGGCATCTGACGATCCTTCGCAGACTGGTGCTGCCGCTCGCGCTTCCGGCTCTGGCCTCGATCGGCATCTACGACGCAGTCAACGTGTGGAACAACTTCCTCTTCCCGCTGGTGCTCACCCAGAGCAAGGGGGTCCAGGTTCTCCCAACGGCGCTCTACCAGTTCCAGGGCCAGTTCGGCATCGAGGTGCCGCCGCTGATGGCGGCGGTGGTTCTGTCTGCGGCCCCGCTGCTGGTCCTGTACGCCTTGGCCCGGCGCAGCTTCCTCCGTGCGCTCGCCGGCGGCTTCGTGTGACGCGCGGCGTCTCGTGCTGCC